>OLRG01000464.1_pt1 | contig 39656 bp, 31 predicted proteins | sample 1672331 | NCBI WGS metagenome assembly OLRG01 (sample SAMEA3136672, study PRJEB25190) | human gut metagenome
GCGCATTTTTTCTTCTCTTTTTCAAAATATCGCAATTTCCTATAAAGTAAAAACAGTGCCACCAGCCACAGTCCCATGCAGACCTTATTTCCAACCTGATAGGCCCGGAAGCCGCAGCGGTAGACCATCAGCTTTTCCGCCTCATCACAGCTTTCCAGCCACTGTTTCTGAAATTTGACATCAAAGACAGATCCCCTTTTCTCTGGATTGATCTGTTTTTCCAGTTTTACCACCCGATAATTTACGAAGAAAATCCACACATATCCCAGTATGAAAATCAGAATGCACGCAGGGAACAGGATCACGCCATATTGGTCTCCCAGCTTTGTATTCAGGCTTACCTCTATACCGGCAGAAAACAGGAAAAAGTTCACCACCATCATGATGTTTGCCAGCAAAAGCCCATAGCTGAGCTGCTGCTCCGTTTGCTCAATACGCTCGTCCTCACCATCCCACTGGTCGATCTGCTTCTTTGCCCTATGGCAGATCAGCATGGCGGCAATCGCCGAGATCAGATTGGTAAACAGGAACACCCATGGCACCATGGCTCCCAGCATATCCCCAAGCCCCTGAAAGCTGATGCCATCCCAATGGGTGAGCCGCCCCATCAGCATGGAAGCCCCTGCGCCCAGTGCCGCACTGATCAGGATCAGCAGTACAAACTTCAAAACAGCCTTTTTCTCAGTTTTCTTTTCCATCATCCGGTTCCTCCTCATATTCAAACAATTCCTCTACGGTAACACCGCAGGCCCTTGCAAGCTTGAGTGCCAGCGTCACAGAGGGAGAATAATCTCCCCGCTCGATCTGACTGATGGTCTGGCGAGAGGTCCCCACCAGCGCCCCCATTTGTTGCTGATTCACCCCAAGCCGCGCCCGATATTCCTTCAGATGATTCTTCAGCGGCACAGTATACGCCTCCTGTTTGACATGAATTCTTTTCATTTTGACAACTTTATTTGTCACACACAGTATAGCATTGACAAGGATACTTGTCAACTGTTTTTTGCAAAAACGCCCGGTATCCAGAAATTCGGATACCGGGCGTTCCGGATGCTTTGATTCACTTGCCGCTTATGCAGCGCTTTTCTGCCGGAGCACAGACACAAGCTTCCCGCTCCAGATTCCCAGCAGCACGCCTCGCATCACCGTGCAGAGCAGCATGCCTATTGCGTTGGGGAGGTAACCATAGCTGTTGTCGGCTATGATCCCGGCGATAAAAAGCAGAACGCATACCACAGACCCTGCCGCCAGATGCCGGATGCGGGTGCCCCAGCCAGCCCAGAACGCCAGCGGCAGCACCACCACCAGCACCATCAGCAGCTGCGGATCCAACAGGTATTGCATCATTGGAAACTGATCCATAATTTAACACCGCCTTTTTCCCAGTATAGCAACTTTCCTTTATCCTGTCAAGACGTTCTCTCTAAAGAGCAAAACCGGCGTCTGCTTTTCAGACACCGGTTTTGTCAAACTTACAGACTCAGTACTGCGCCCTTGTCCGCAGAAGTGACCATCTTGGCATAGCGTGCCAGATAGCCGGTCTTCACCTTGGGCTCCGGCATCACCAGATTCTTCTTCCGCTCTGCAAGAACGTCATCCGCAACCTCAAGGGTGATCTTATGGGCGGGAATATCAATGGAGATGATATCGCCCTCTTCCACCAGACCGATGGTACCGCCGGAGGCTGCCTCCGGGGACACATGGCCGATGGCTGCGCCGCGGGTTGCGCCGGAGAACCGTCCATCGGTGATCAGGGCCACGCTCTCGCCCAGTCCCATGCCGCAGATGGCAGAGGTGGGGTTCAGCATCTCACGCATGCCGGGGCCGCCCTTGGGGCCCTCGTAGCGGATGACCACCACATCACCGGGCTTGATGCCGCCGGCATAGATGACCGCAATGGCCTCTTCCTCGGAATTGAACACCCGTGCAGGGCCGGAATGCTTCATCATCTCGGGGGCAACCGCAGACTGCTTAACCACGCAGCCGTCCGGCGCCAGATTGCCAAACAGCACTGCAATGCCTCCGGTAGCCAGATACGGATGGTCGATGGGACGGATGGTCTCATGATCCAGATTCTCAGCATTCCGGATGTTTTCCGCCACGGTCTTGCCGGTGCAGGTGAGCAGATCCGTCTTAATGAGTCCGGCGTCTGCCAGCTCCTTCATCACGGCGTATACGCCGCCTGCCCGCTCCAGATCCTCCATAAAGGTGGGGCCTGCGGGAGCCAGATGGCACAGGTTGGGGGTACGGGCGTTGAACTCATTCACATGGGCCAGATCAATGTCGATGCCGCACTCATGGGCAATGGCGGGCAGGTGCAGCATGGTGTTGGTGGAGCAGCCCAATGCCATATCCACGATCTCCGCATTGTTGAAGGCGTCCTCGGTCATAATGTCCCGGGGCCGGATGTTCTTCCGGTACAGCTCCATGACCTGCATACCGGCCTGCTTGGCCAGACGCAGCCGGGCGGAATAGACCGCAGGAATGGTGCCGTTTCCCCGGAGGCCCATACCAATGGCTTCCGTCAGGCAGTTCATGGAATTGGCCGTATACATGCCGGTGCAGGAGGGGCAGGCATTCATGACATACTCCTCCACGCCGTCTTCATTCAGCGTGCCTGCGTGATAGGCACCTACGGCCTCAAACATATCGCTGAGGCAGGTGCGGCGTCCATCGGACATATGTCCCGCCAGCATGGGGCCGCCGGAAACAAAGATCGTAGGAACATTGATTCTTGCAGCCGCCATCAGCAGACCCGGGACGTTTTTATCACAGTTGGGGATCATAACCAGCGCATCAAACTGATGGGCAATGGCCATCGCCTCGGTGGAATCACAGATCAGATCACGGGTCACCAGCGAATACTTCATGCCGATATGGCCCATGGCGATGCCGTCACAGACCGCAATAGCCGGAAACTCCACCGGGGTGCCGCCGGCCATGCGGACACCGGCTTTCACGGCCTCCGCAATCTTGTCCAGATTCATATGACCGGGAACAATCTCATTGTAGGAACAGACAACGCCAACCAGCGGCCGGTCGGTCTCTTCCTTGGTATAGCCCAGTGCTGCAAACAGGGATCGGTTGGGTGCACGATCCACGCCCTGGGTAACGTTGGCAGAAAGCTTCATAGAAAATTCTCCTTTATCGGTAAAATGAAAATGGGGGAGGCAGAACTCTGCCTCCCCCATGGATTTCTGTATGCCTTAAGCGCATTCAGAGGAGAACCCAAATTAAATTCTCATCGCACATTGAATGGCCAATTGCACCACATGTGCATTGTTCATTGCACAGTATCTGTGAAAATCAGTTGGAAGCAGCGTCCAGACCCTTGTCGCCGTTGTTGCCGTCCTTCCACAGCATGTTGTTCCGCAGCTCTGCGCCCACAATCTCCATGGGATGCTTTGCCAGCTGATCACGCTTGGAGTTGAAGAAGGACCGGCCGTTCTTGTTCTCGGCAATCCAGCGGCTTGCAAAGGTGCCGTCCTGAATGTCGGACAGAACTGCACGCATGTTGGCCTTGACAATGTCATGGGGCAGCACACGGGGGCCGGAGACATACTCGCCGAACTCAGCGGTATCGGAGATGGAGTAGTTCATGGCTGCAACGCCGCCCTTGTTGATCAGGTCAACGATCAGCTTCATCTCGTGGATGCACTCGAAGTAAGCGTTCTCGGGCTCATAGCCGGCCTCAACCAGCGTCTCGAAGCCGCACTGCATCAGGTCTACAACGCCGCCGCACAGAACGGTCTGCTCACCGAACAGGTCGGTCTCAGTCTCGTCATGCATGGTGGTCTCCATAACACCGGCACGGGCGCCGCCGATACCGGCGATGTAGGCCAGAGCGATCTGCAGGCAGTTGCCGGTGGCATCCTGCTCGCAGGCAACCAGGCAGGGTACGCCCTTGCCGTTTACATACAGGCCGCGGACAGTATGGCCAGGGCCCTTGGGGGCAGCCATGAACACGTCTACATCAGCGGGGGGAACGATCTGCTTGTAGCGGATGTTGAAGCCATGGGCGAAGGCAATGGCCTTTCCGGCAGTCAGGTTGGGGCCGATGTGCTCCTTGTAGATGTCAGCGGCACGCTCGTCGTTGACAAGGATCATGATGATGTCAGCAGCCTTGGTTGCATCTGCAACGGGCATAACGTTGAAGCCGTCCTCGGTTGCCTTGTCCCAGGACTTGCCGTGGCGAAGGCCAACGATGACGTCGCAGCCGGAATCTCTGAGGTTCTGTGCATGGGCATGGCCCTGAGAGCCGTAACCGATCACCGCGATCTTCTTACCATTCAGGACGCTGAGGTCGCAGTCCTTCTCATAATACATTTTTGCCATAATTATATTCCTCCTTGAGTTTATTCTGGTCATATATTGTTTTCTGTCCTCTTTCGAGGGCAACCATGCCGGTTCGAGCCGTTTCCAGAATTCCATAGTCATCCAGAAGTCTCAGGATGGCCTTGATCTTTTCCGCAGCACCGACGACGGCAATGATCAGCGTTGACTGGCCGAAATCTACGATATTTCCCCGGAACACATTGGTGATCTGGATGATATCCTCCCGGGCATCCCGGGTCTCGGCCTTTACCTTAATGAGCACCAGCTCCCGCTGGATGGATTCCTCCCCCTCCAGCACATCCACGGAGATCACCAGCAGCAGCTTGCTGAGCTGGGTGGCAATCTGGTGCACCGTGACTTCATCTACAATGGTCACCACCGAAATACGGGTGGTTCCCTCTCCCAGCCCCGGTCCGGAGCAGATGGATTCAATGTTGTAGCCCTTTCGGGAAAACAGCCGTGCCACCTGACTGAGCACGCCGGGGGTGTCCTCCACCAGCACAGACAGGGTATAGGCCTTTTTCTCTGTATTCATGGACGCACCTCCTTAAATCAGCATAAAGTTGGTGATGGGCTGGCCGCCGCCGACCATGGGCCGTACCATTTCATCGGTATCGATGAGGCAGTCCACCACATAGCCGTGGCCCCATTCCAGCGCCTCGTGAATGGCCGCCTCCAGCTCTTCTACGCTGGAAACATGGGCGCCCTTGAGGCCATAGGCCTCTGCCAGCTTGACAAAGTCCGGGGCAAAGCCCAGATCCGTCTGAGAAAAGCGCTTTTCATAGATCAGGTTCTGCCACTGACGAACCATGCCAAGGGTACGGTTGTCAAAGACAAATGTGATCACCGGAATGTCATAGTGGCTCTCGGTGGCCATTTCCTGACCGTTCATCCGGAAGCAGCCGTCACCGGTGATATGGATCACGGTCTTATCGGGGTTGCCCAGCTTTGCGCCCAGCGCCGCCCCAAGGCCGAAGCCCATGGTGCCGAAGCCCCCGGAGGTCAGGAGCTGACCGGGATAGTCAAAGTGGAAATGCTGAACGGTCCACATCTGATGCTGACCCACGTCCGTTGCAACGATGGTATCCTGCGGCACCATATTGCGGATGGTCTCCAGCACCTGCTGGGGGGTCAGCTCGCCGGGCTTATCCTGATATTCTGTCCGAGTGGCATAGGAGAATACAAACTCCTTCCACCGGTCATTGTGCTTCTGCTCTACACGCTCATTGAGCAGCTCCAGCACCCGGCCCGCATCACCGATGATGTGATGATCGGTCTTGACATTCTTATCGATCTCCGCCCGATCAATGTCGATCTGGACGATCTTCGCCTGACTGGCAAAGCTCTCAGGATCCAGCGCCACGCGATCTGAGAACCGGCAGCCCACCGCAATGAGCAGATCACAGTTGGCGCAGGCAATATTGGAAGCCTGCGTGCCGTGCATGCCGATCATGCCGGTGGTCAGGGGATTCCCGCCGGGGAAGCCGCCGCCGCCCATCACCGTAATGGCAACGGGAGAATCGATCTTTTCGGCAAACGCCCGGAACTGCTTGTGGGCACGGCCTCTTACCACACCGCCGCCGCAGATCAGCAGGGGCTTTTCCGCCTTGGCGATCATCTCCGCCAGCTTGTCCACATCCTCATGGTTGGGCTCCGGCGTGCGGATGTCCCAGCCAATGCGATGGGTCAGCGCCTGCAGGCGGCCATGCTTGATGTGTTCCTTCCGCTCCATGGGCTCATAGTCGATGAGCTCATTGGGTGCAGTGACGTTTTTCAGAAAATCGATGAGCACCGGGCCGGGCCGGCCGGTGGCCGCCACTGCAAAGGCCTCCCGCATAATGTCCGGAATGGTCTGGGGATCCCGCACCAGATAGGTGGCCTTGGTAATGGGCATTGCAATGCCGGTGATATCCACCTCCTGAAAGGCGTCCTTTCCCAGCAGATTCTCCGTGACGTTGCAGGTGATAAACACCACCGGAGAAGAATCATAGTAGGCCGTTGCAATACCGGTGGTCAGATTGGTGGCACCGGGGCCGGAGGTGGCAAAGCATACGCCGACCTTGCCGGTAGAGCGGGCATATCCGTCGGCGGCATGGGCAGCGCCCTGCTCATGGGCCGTGAGTATGTGCCGGAGCTTTCCCTGATAGTGGTACAGCTCATCATAAATATTCAGGATGGTGCCGCCGGGATAGCCGAAGATGGTGTCCACCCCCTGCTCCAGCAGGCACTCCAGGATTGCTGTTGTGGCTTTAACCTTCATTGGTCAACCTCCTCAAATCTTTCCGCTTCCCTTCTGGACGGCAATGAGCCCGGTTCGGGCCACCTCCAGAATGGAGAAGGGACGCAGCAGGCTCTGGAACAATTCCAGCCGCTCGGTGGTATCGCTGAGCTCCAGTGTCATGGAGGTTGCCGATACATCGGCAATCTTTGCCCCCATGATCTGGCACAGATTCATAATGTCAACTCTGGTCTTTGTGGTGCAGGAGACCTTTACGATCATCAGCTCCCGGCCAATGAGCCGGTCTTCATCCAGCGTCCGCACCTTAATGACATCCACCAGCTTGTTGAGCTGCTTTTCCACCTGCTCCACCACGCTGTTTCCGCTGTCCACAATGATCGTAATCCGGGAAATGCTGGGGTCATCGGTGACGCCCACTGCCAGAGATTCAATGTTAAACGCTCTTCTGGAGAACAGGCCGGTGATCTTGTTGAGCACGCCTGCCTGATTCTCTACCAGAACAGAAATTGTCTGCTTCATACTGCCCATCCTCCCTTAGTCGCTGGTCTTTGCATCGGGATCCACATGGCACACCATAATATAGGGGCCGTCGCAGTGCAGCATCTCCCTGAGCTTTTCCTCAATCTCGCTGTCCTGCCGGATCTCGCCGTATCGGATGCCATAGGCCTCTGCCAGCTTGGAGAAGTCCGGAGAATGATCCAGCGCCACTCCAAAGGGTCCGCTGTAGGCACTGTGCTGGATCTCGTTCACCAGTCCCAGCACGCTGTTCTCCATCATCACCAGCTTCACATTTGCGTCAAGGTTCCGCAATGTGCTGAGCTCATTCTCAAACATCTGGAAGCTGCCGTCGCCGCAGACCACTACCGTCTGCTTTTCAGGTGCCGCCACCTTGGCGCCCAGCGCTGCCGGCAGGGAATAGCCCATGGTGCCAAGGCCGCCGGTGGTCAGGAACCGGCCATGCTTGATGGTCATGTGCTTGCAGGTCCAGATCTGGTTCTGCCCCACGTCCACACAGCAGATGGCGTCATCGTCCATGAGATGGCCCAGCGTGCGGATCACCCGTGCGGGATGGGCATAGCCCTCCCGGCTGGGAAGCTCCCGCACCAGCTCTGCCTTCCGGCTCTCCCGCAGCGCCTCAATGTCCTGAGTCTGTGCGGTGGTGTCCAGCTCCATCAGCTGGAGCAGTACCTGCTTCACATCTCCCACCACAGGGATGGTGGTATCCACGTTCTTGCCGATCTCCGCCGGATCCACATCGATATGAATGGTCTTCATACGGCGGCCGATCTCCGTGGGCTGGAGGATGGCACGGTTGGCCACCCGAGCGCCCACCAGAATCAGCAGATCGGAGTGCGCCAGCGTCTTGTTGGCGGCGGCTGTTCCAAAGGAGCCAATCATACCCATATACAGGGGATGCTCCGTGGGGACAATGCCAAGGCCCATCATGGTATTGACAATGGGGATCTGGCTCCGCTCCGCAAATTCCAGCGCCTCCTTCTGTGCTCCGGCGCTGATGACACCGCCGCCCAGACAGAGCACCGGCTTTTTCGCATGGCGAATGGCATCGGCTGCCCGCTGGATCTGCTTGATGTTGCCCTTTACCGAGGGCTTATAGCCCCGGATTTCCACGGTTTCGGGATAGACAGGCTCAAACTTTGCCTTCTGCACATCAATGGGAATATCAATGAGTACCGGCCCGGGCCGACCGGTGGAGGCAATGTGGAATGCCTCCTTTACAATTCTGGGGATGCTCTTGACATCCTTCACCAGATAGCTGTGCTTGATAAAGGGCGCTACGGCGCCGGTAATGTCTACCTCTTGGAAAATATCCCGGCCCAGCAGGTAGCTTTCCACCTGTCCGGTAATGGCCACCATGGGAATGGAGTCCATGTATGCGGTGGCAATGCCAGTGATGAGGTTTGTTGCCCCCGGGCCGGAGGTGACCATGCATACGCCCACCTTGCCGCTGATGCGGGAATAGCCGGAGGCCATATGTCCCGCATTCTGCTCTGTCCGTACCAGTGTATAGTGAATATCAGAGTGCTTCAGGGCATCTGCCGCGGGGCAGATGGTCGCCCCTGCATAGCCGAAGATCTCCGTTACGTTTTCCCGCTTTAAGCTTTCGATCAAAGCCTCTGCGCCAGTTGTCATTGCATCTCGCCCCTTTGCTGCATATAAAAATACAGCCTCATCCCATTTTCATAGGACGAAGCTGACTCCGCGTTACCACCTAAATTCCCGGCATGTCCGGGCTCTCAGTTCCACATATGTATGGAATTTCCCTTTAACGGAGGAATCCGCCGCCGCCTACTCCGGCACAAGCCGTTTCAGTGCAGAGCTCCAAGGTGAGTTTCCCTGAATTCTTAGCAGGCGCTCACACCAGCCGCGCCCTCTCTGATCCATTGGGACTCAGGTACTAATCCTTTTCATTGCCTGTTTCGATTAATTTTCTCTATGATACAAAAGCCGTTTCCATTTGTCAATGGCATTTTCGTGGTTTCGGTCATTTTTAGCATTCTGCCTTTTTTTATCGGATGCTTTTGCAGTTTTTTTGGCATTTTGCAGCTGCCCTGTCTTGTTTTTTCTCCAAAAATATGTTACCTTTTCCTACACGCAATAAACATTTGAATGAGTGAATAAAATAGGAGAGAGAATTTTGAAAATTGCTGTGATCTGTGACGTTCTCGGGGAGGCCAACAACGGTACCACCATCGCCGCCCTGAACCTGATCCGAACGCTGCGGGAAAAGGGCCACGACGTCCGCGTGGTCTGCCCGGACGCGGACCGTGCCAGAGAGCCAGGCTATTATATCGCTCCCAAATATGACTTTCATATATTTAATGAGTATGTGGAGAAAAACGGTGTAGCCCCCGCCAAGCTGGACACCCGTGTGCTGGAAGCGGCCATCCATGATGTGGACGTAATCCATGTAATGATCCCCTTTGCACTGGGGAAGGCTGCGGCCCACTATGCCCATGACCATGGCATTGCCCTGACCGCGGGCTTCCATTGTCAGGCCGAGAATATCACCAACCATGTTTTCCTGCAAAACAGTCCCAAGGCCAACACTGCCGTATACCATATATTATATGATCGGCTCTACCGCTACTGCGACTGCATCCACTACCCCACCCAATTCATCAAGGATACCTTTGAGGCCATTGTCGGCCCCACCAACGGCCGGGTGATCTCCAACGGTGTTAGTGCGGAGTTCCGCCCCATGGAGGTTTCCCGCCCCCCGGAGCTGGAGGGGAAATTTGCGGTGCTGTTCACGGGCCGCTACAGCCGTGAAAAATCCCATCAGGTGCTCATTGATGCCGTGGCCCTAAGCCGCCATAGGGACGCAATCCAGCTGATCTTTGCGGGAGCCGGGCCTCAGGCCGAGCATCTCCGGGAGCATGCCCGGAAGGCCGGGATCCTGCCGCCCATTATGCAGTTCTATTCCCGGCAGGCGCTTGTGAAGGTGGTCAACACCGCAGATCTCTATGTCCACCCCGCCGAAATCGAGATCGAAGCCATCTCCTGCCTGGAGGCCATTGCCTGTGGGCGGGTGCCGCTGATTGCGGACTCTCCCCGGAGTGCCACCCGATATTTCGCCCTGACGGATCGGAATCTCTTCCACTATAACCACCCTGAGGATCTGGCCGAAAAGATGGACTGGTGGCTGGAGCACCCGGAGGAGCGTGCCGCCTGCTCCCGGGACTATCTGGGCTATGCAAAGCAGTTTGACTTTGACGCATGCATGAACGCCCTGGAGCAGATGCTCAGGGACACGGCAGAGGCGGTGCGTCATGGCCGTTAAAAGAACCATCTACTACACCGATCCCCTGACCGATGATTTTGCCCGGACCCATATCCATACCAAAGAGGTCGGCGCGGATTTTCCCTTTGCGCACCGCTGCTTTCTCTGGAACTTCTTCGCAAAAGCGCTGTACTACTGCATTGCGGTTCCCATCGTGTTTCTGATCTCCAAGGTCTATCTTGGGCTGAAATACGAAAACCGCAGGGTACTCCGGCAACTGCGGAGCACCGGCTACTTTCTCTATGGCAACCATACACGGATGCTGGATGCCTTTCTTCCTGCCATGACAGCCTTCCCCAAAAAAGCCTATGTGATCTCCAATCCCGATGCTGTGAGTCTCCCTTTTCTTCAGACCCTTGTGACCATGCTGGGGGTCATCCCGATCCCCAATAAGTTTTCGGGTATGCGGCAGTTTCTTTCCTCCGTGCAGCAGCGCTATCGGGAGAATAACGTCATTGCCATCTTCCCCGAGGCTCACATCTGGCCCTTTTATACCGGCATCCGCCCGTTCTCGGATACCTCCTTCCGGTATCCGGAAAAGCTGGGTGCTCCCGTGGTGGCCATGGTCACCACCTATCGCCGGCGCAGGGGGCTTGGGCGGCTGCTTCGCCGGCCGGGCATGACCATTACCTTGTCCGAGCCCTTCTATCCCGATGCCGCACTCTCTGCCCGGGAGGCCCAGCAGAAGCTCCGGGATCAGGTCTATCACTTTATGGTCTCCGTGGCATCCTCCCACGAAAACATCTGCTATTATGACTATCAACCTGCCCCGCAGGAATGAGTCCCGGGAATTTATCCTTTTTCACGGAAGAAAAATCTATTTTTTGCTTTACAAATCAGAATTTCGTGGTATAATTCTAACGGTATGCCCTATTGCCCAGTACCGGGGTATCAGCCGCGTCATGCGGTGTTCACCCGCCCGGCACTTAGCTTTGGGGTAAAATATTGAAAGGTGGAATTTATTATGATCCGCAAAGAAGTAAAAGATCAGGTCATCGCCCAGTACGCTACCCATGAGGGCGACACCGGTTCCCCCGAGGTACAGATTGCTGTCCTCACCTACCGCATCAACGAGCTCACCGAGCATCTGCGTACCCACATCCATGACGATCACAGCCGCCGTGGCCTGCTGAAGATGGTTGGTAAGCGCCGCAACCTGCTGGACTATCTGGCAAAGAAGGACATCAACCGTTACCGTGCCCTGATCGCTAAGCTGGGCCTGCGTAAGTAAGCTGCTGTTCCGTCCGGCGAGCTTGGTCCCATAATGCGTCAAAAGGGCGGCTCATTGATTTGAGCCGCCCTTTCAAGACCGTCATCCAACTGTGGTGCAGGATCAGTTTTAGCAGTTGAAAGAGTGTCCGGCCTTTCCGGCTGCTGTTTCAAGTGCTAAACTTCCTGTACTGCAATCCACAAAAAACAGGAGGTATTATAATGGTAACTAAGAAAGAATTCCCCAACCGCCATGTGTTCCAGACCGAAATTGGTGGCCGTCCCTTCACCGTCATCACCGGTCAGGTAGCTGAGCTGTGCAACGGCGAGTGCATCTGCCGCTACGGCGACACTGTCGTGCTCACCACCGTGGTGGCTTCCTCTGCCCCCAAGTCCGGCATTGACTACTTCCCTCTGACCATTGATTTTGAAGAGCGGATGTACGCTGTGGGCCGTATCCCCGGCGCTTATCTCCGCCGTGAGGGCCGTCCCTCCGAGCGCGGCGTACTGGTAAGCCGCCTCATCGACCGCCCCATGCGTCCCTTCTTCGACGATGACCTGCGCAACGATGTCGTTGTCACCTGCACCGCACTGTCCAACGACAAGGACAACTCCATTGAGGTTGTCGCTTCTCTGGGCGCTTTCATCGCCACCGCTTACTCCGATGTGCCGTGGAACGGCCCCATGGCTACCACTCAGGTTGCCTATGTAGACGGTGAGTACGTGGTAAACCCCAGCTACGATCAGCATCAGCGTGCCGAGATGTTCGTCACCATCGCCTCCACCGCCGAAAAGGTGGTTATGATCGAGACCGAGGCCAAGGAGATCCCCGAGGATATCCTGCTGGGCGGCATTAAGCTGGCTCATGAGACCAACCAGCAGATCGTTGCCTTCATCAACGAGATCGTTGCCGAGATTGGCAAGCCCAAGTTCTCCTTCGAGAAGGCCGCTGTCAACTATGACCTGCTGAACGACCTGATGGAGTACGGTCTTCCCCAGATCGAGTATGCACTGGACACCGATGACAAGAATGTCCGGGAAGAGCGTCTTGCTGCCATCCGTCTGGACTTCGCCGAGAAGTTCAAGGACAAGTATGAGGACTACGACCAGCACATCGAGGTCTGCCTCTACAAGATGCAGAAGAAGGTCGTGAAGAAGTGGCTCATGGCCGGCAAGCGTGTGGATGGCCGCCGCACCGACGAGATCCGCCCTCTGGCTGCCGAGGTAGGCGTTCTGCCCAGAGTCCATGGCTCCGGCCTGTTCACCCGTGGTCAGACCCAGGTTCTGTCTGTCTGCACCCTTGCTTCTCTTTCCATGATGCAGAAGCTGGATACCATCTTCCCCGAGGAATCCAAGCGCTGGATGCATCACTATAATATGCCCGCATTCTCCACCGGCGAGGCACGGGGCAGCCGCTCCACCTCCCGCCGTGAGTATGGTCATGGTGCGCTGGTCGAGAAGGCTCTGGCGCCTGTGCTCCCCTCTGTGGAGGAGTTCCCCTATGCCATTCGCGTTGTCTCTGACGTACTGTCCTCCAACGGCTCCACCTCTCAGGGCTCCATCTGCGGCACCACGCTGGCGCTCATGGATGCCGGTGTTCCCATCAAGCGGCCTGTGGCCGGTATCTCCTGCGGCCTGATCTCCGAGGGTGACAAGTTCCGCACCTTCATCGATATTCAGGGTGTTGAGGACTTCCACGGCGAGATGGACTTCAAGGTTGCCGGTACCGTAAAGGGCGTCACCGCCATTCAGATGGACCTCAAGAACGACGGTCTCACCATGGAGATCATTGAGGACGCTCTGGAGAACTGCCGCAAGGCCCGTCTGGAGATTCTGGATCAGATCATGCTGCCCTGCATCGCTGAGCCTCGGAAGGAAGTCAGCGAGTATGCACCCAAGATGATCTCCATGAAGATCCCCGTGGAGAAGATCCGTGAGGTCATCGGCTCCGGCGGAAAGACCATCCAGAAGATCACTGCCGAGACCGGCGCCAAGATCGACATCGATGATGACGGCTCCATCTTCATCTCCGCAGTGGATGCATCCTCCTGCAAGGCTGCCAAGGCCGCCATCGACAACATCTGCTTCGTTCCCGAGGTAGGCAAGCTGTACTACGGCAAGGTCGTCCGCATCATCCCCATCGGCGCTTTTGTAGAGCTGGTACCCGGCAAGGACGGCATGATCCACATCTCCAAGCTGGAGAACCACCGCGTGGAAAAGGTCGAGGACGTGCTGAACGTTGGCGATATGACTTGGGTCAAGGTCACCGACATCGACGAAAAGGGCCGTGTGAACCTCTCCCGGAGAGACGCTCTGAAGGAAATGGCAAAGAACAAGCAGTAATTTCCGATTTATATTGTGGACTGCCGCTCAGTGCGGCAGTCCATTTTTTGCGTTTCTATGTCGATGGTTGGAGCTGCAAAGGCTAAGGTTTTCCCTGCAAATGGACGATCACAGCGGCACACAGCTTTTCTCACATTCTTCCCATTTTCCCCTTGCAATTTTCAGCAAAAAGTGTCATAATAGTTTGGCTCAAAAGAGCAGACTTTTATTGTGAGGTGAACACCATGTACGACTGTGACAGTATTGGGCGAAGGCAGGAGTCTGACATACCCATACGGATGCCGGCATGGTTTGCCGCGCCTCTGTTTGGATAGCTTTTTGTCATTCGCCCTGATTTCCCCATACACAGCCGCAGAGTGCTGATCTGCCCGCTTTGGTGAGATCAGGGGTTTTTTGCGCCCCTTTGCAGGTCAGCCTCCCCCACCCGTCCCCTGTGGACAGAATCAAGGAGGTAATGTGTATGACAAAGTTGGAGCTGAATAGCCGCAGCATGACGGAAAATCAGGACGCCATTGTCCGGGTGCTTCATGGAAGCGCCTCCCCGGCTCTGATGGCCCATCAGCTGGAGCAATTCCACGAAAACGACATTGCGGCGGCGCTGCCGCTGCTCACCGCACCCCAGCAAAAAAAGCTGCTGCGGGTGCTGAACCCCGAAACCCTTTCCACGGTATTCTCCTATCTGGATGAGCCGGGCCCTCTGCTGGAAGCGCTGGACATCCGGAAGGCCGTGGACATCGTCTCCGGCATGGAGGCTGACGACGCCGTGGACGTGCTTCGTCAGCTCAGCAAGGAAAAACGGGACGCCCTGCTGGATATCATGCCTCCGGAGCAGAAAAAGGACATTCTGCTGGTTGCCTCCTATGACGAGGACGAGATCGGCAGCTATATGACCACGGACTTTATTCAGGTGCCCCTGACCGACACCGCAGAGGCCGCCATGTCCGCTCTTTCCGAGCAGGCAAAGGACACCGAAAACATCTCCACCCTCTATGTGCTGGCACTGGACGGCACCTTTTTCGGCGCCCTTCCCCTGCGGGATCTGCTCATTGCACCAAAAGCCTCCACCGTACAGAATCTGTGTCAGACCTCTTATCCCTATGTCTACGGCAGAGAACAGCTGGACGACTGTATGGAGACCCTGAAAGACTACTCCGAGGACTCCATTCCGGTGTTGGACGCCCAGAATCGTGTGCTTGGCATCGTTACCGCCCAGGATCTCATTGAGGTCTCCGATCAGGAGATGGGCGAGGATTACGCCCGTCTGGCCGGTCTGACTGCGGAAAACGATTTGAAGGAATCCGTGCTCCAGAGCACCAAAAAGCGTCTTCCATGGCTGGTGATCCTGCTGGCCCTTGGACTGGTGGTCAGCTCCGTGGTGGGTATTTTTGAGGGCGTTGTGGCCCAGCTTCCTCTGATTATCTGCTTTCAGTCTCTGGTGCTGGATATGGCCGGTAACGTAGGCACCCAGTCTCTGGCCGTTACCATCCGGGTCCTCACCGATGAAACCATTCCCGTCCGGCAGCGGCTCCGGCTGATTCCCCGGGAAACCAAGGTGGGCCTGCTGAACGGCACACTGCTGGGGCTCCTGTCCTTTGTGTGCATCGGCCTCTATCTGTTGGCCGCCAAGGGCCAGACCCTTCAGATGTCCTACTGCATCTCCGGCTGCATCGGCATTGCACTGATGGTGGCCATGGCCGCCTCCGCCCTGTTCGGTACCGTAATCCCCATGTGCTTTAAGAAAATCGGCATCGACCCTGCCGTGGCCTCCGGCCCCCTGATCACCACGGTCAACGACCTTGTGGCCGTTGTGGTATACTACGGACTTACATGGCTCTTCCTGATCGAAATGCCGCATCTGGTATGACAAAATCCCCCTGCCGAGACGGCAGGGGGAGCATTTTATGATGCGGGGTTTGGCTTATTCCTCTTCAGACTCTCCGTCCAGCCAGGTAAAGGTATCAAAGCAGCTGAAGTAGTCCTCCATGTTTTCCCGTGCCTCTTCTACCGTATCGCCGGGGAACACATCGGAGTCATCGCCGTTGCTCATCACTACTTCAAAGCCGGTCTCTCCCCCTTCGATGCCAAGGAGAATCTCCTCCCCAAAAAATTCATCATTTTCGTTGATCTTTGCGATCCATTTTGTCATGGTCTGTCACTCCCAGGTTGATGGATTAAATGAAACAGCATGATTATAATCGCTTCTATAGGGATTGTAAAGAGGATGAACCCATTTTTTCTTGATTCCACAAAAAACTGTCTAAAATTTTACAGCTTGGGGCATTGCCGCTGCCGTTTTCGCCGGGATTCATCCCTTCTGGGCTTCGATCCGCTCCGCCAGATCGCTTAAATACATCCACCGTTCCATCTTTTCTTCCAACTGTGCTTCCAGCGATTCCTTTTCCTCTGTGAGCCGCTGGAGCGCCGTGTAATCGGTGGCATGCTCCGCCATCTCCGTGTCCTTGTCCGTAATTTTCTCCTCCAGTGCGGCAATCTCGCCCTCTATGGAGGCATATTCCCGCTGTTCTTTATAAGAAAAGCGGAGCTTCTGTGCTTTTGGCTCCTGACGCGGCTCTTTTTTTTCCTTCTTCTCCCGAATCTCCGGCTGGTTTTCCTTCCGTTTTTCCAGATAATCCGTATATCCGCCGGTATAGCGCAGGATCTCGCCGGTATCCGACACCTCAAAAATCTGGGTTGCAACCTTGTCAAGGAAATATCGGTCATGGCTCACCGCCACCACAATGCCGTCAAAGGAAGCAAGATAGTCCTCCAAAATGGTCAGGGTCTCAATGTCCAGATCGTTGGTGGGCTCGTCCAGCAGCAGCACATTGGGGGCCGACATCAGCACGCCCAGCAGGTACAGCCGTCGGCGCTCGCCCCCGGACAATGCGCCGATGGTACTGTATTGAAGGTCCCCGTCAAACAAAAACCGTTCCAGCATCTGACTGGCGGAGAACGTTCCCTCCGAGGTCTTCACCGTGGCAGCGATCTCGTGGATATAGTCATAGGGCCGCTGGCGCAGATCCAGCTCTCTGCCCTCCTGAGAGAAATAGCCGATTTTCACGGTCTCGCCCCAGGTGACCTCCCCGGCATCCGGCTGGATATTGCCTGCAATCAGTTCCAGCAGGGTAGACTTTCCGGCGCCGTTTCGTCCAACCACACCAATGCGGTCATCCCGTCCCATGAGATAGGAGAAGGGCCGCAGAACCGTCCTTCCCCCATAGGCTTTTTCTACCCGGGTCAGCTCAATGGTCTTCTTCCCCAGCCGGGAGGACATGGCTGCCGTCTGGACCGTTGCCTGCGTCTCCGGCGCCTCCTGCGCTTTCAGCTCCGCATAGCGGCGGATGCGATCCTTGGCCTTTGTGCCTCTGGCCTGCGGCCCCCGGATGATCCACTGATACTCCCGGCGCAGGAGGGTCTGGCGCTTTCGCTCTGCCGCCTCGGCATACTCGTAGCGCTGCTGCCGCAGCTCCAGATAGCGGGAGTAGTTGGCCTCATAGAAATAGAGCTTTCCCCGCTCCACCTGACAGATCCGGTTGCAGACCCGTTCCAAAAAGTACCTGTCATGGGTCACCATAATGATGCCGCCCCGGAAGCGCCGAAGCCAGTCCTCCAGCCACTCCACCATATAGGCGTCGAGATGGTTGGTGGGCTCGTCCAGCAGCAGTACATCTGCCGGATGGATCAGCGCCGTGGCAAGGGCCACACGCTTCCGCTGGCCCCCGGACAGGGTACCGATCTTCTGCTGAAAATCTGTAAGCCCCAGCTTGGTGAGCATGGTTTTGGCCTCAAATTCCTTAAGCTCCCGAAACTCCCCCGGGAACCCCAAAAACACCTGCTGTAAAATGGTGGCCTCGGGATCCATATCCGGATTTTGGCGCAGGTAACTCACCTGTACATTGGGATCCAGCGCCACCTTGCCCTCATCGGGCTGCTCAGCCCCGGAAAGCACCCGCAGCAGCGTGCTCTTTCCCGTACCGTTGACGCCGATGACACCGATTTTCTCCCCCGGACTGAGATAAATATCCACATCGTCCAGCAGCGTCTTCATGCCATAATTTTTCGATAAATGCTGTGCAGAAAGCAGCATGGCTTTCGTCCTTTCCCGTTCCTGAATATGTGCTGAAATGGCTTCTCATGGGGTGCTGCCCTTACTTTACGGTCAGCAGCTTTTCCCGGAACACATCATAGAAATCCCGTCTGGATTCTGTCAGATGCAGCAGCTTCCCGCCGGAAACATGCTTTTTCACCGTCACTACATCGTTCTTTTCCAGCCAGATCCCGTTGCTCCGGCCATCGCAGGTCAAAAGTCCCACCTTTCCGGTATCATGGCGGCTGCCGATCACCTGGATCTCCACCGTAGCGGTCTCCGGCACGATAATGGGCCGAAGCCCCGGCAGATGGGGCGCAATGGGCGTCACTACAAACACCGGTGTTCCCGGCGGAACCACAGGCCCGCCCAGCGACACATTGTAGGCCGTTGAGCCGCTGGCCGTGGAAACAAGGATCCCATCGCACCGGGTGGCATAGGCAAAGCTCCCGTCAATGGAGACCCCCAGCTTTACCACCCGTGCAAAGCCCTGACGGCCAATGACCACATCGTTAAAAGCCTGCTCACAGTAGCTCACCCGCTGGTTTTCCACGGAGGCCGACAGCAGCGGATAGTCCCGGAGCGTGTAGCGCCCCGCCATCACCGCATCCACCGCAGCCCGGACATTCTCCCGCTCCACCTGCGTAAGGAAGCCCAGCGTCCCCAGATTGACGCCCAGCACCGGATGGGACAGCCCCAGCAGGTTCAGGTCGTTGACGCATTGGAGATAGGTACCGTCACCCCCCAGCGCAAGGATTACCCCCTCCTCCAACGGAATGTGGAAGTGGTAGTTCTGGTATGCGTCCTGATAGCTGGCAAGGATCTTCACCCCCCAGCCCTTCCCCCGGATATAGTGCTCCAGCTTCCGGGTAAAACTCAGCTCCGGATCCTTCTGCCGGTTTACTGCAAGATATAATTCCATAAGTATTCTCCCCTTTTTCGGGATCGTTTGATCAAGATCATGCCCGCTCCTGCTGTCCCATCTTTCGGTATGCCGTGAGCATAAAGGTCACAAAGCAGGTGATGGCCGAGATGGTATCCGCCACAGGCTCCGCCGCAAATACGCCGGTGATGCCAAAGCCGATCCGGGGCAGGATCAAAATCAGTGGGATCAGCAGCAGCACCTTCCGGAACAATGCGAAGAACGTGGCCTTCTTGGCCTCGCCCATGGCCACAAAGGTGTTCTGGGCGGACATCTGGAAGCTCATGACAAAGTTCATGCAGAAGAACACCCGGAACATGGGCACCGCCGTCTCCATGAGGCTGGGATCGGAGTTGAAAATACCGATAAGCTGCTCCGGGAACAGCATCAGAACGCTCCATGCCAACGTGGCGTAGATCACATTGGAGATTACAAGAAACCGGAAGCATTGGCGCACCCGCTCATATTCTCTGGCCCCGTAGTTATAGCCGGTCACCGGCTGGGCTCCCTGTCCCATGCCCACAATGGGCATCACTGCCAGCTGGCTCACCGAGGTCGCCACAGTCATCACCGTTACATAGATATCGCCGCCAAACCGGCTGAGACTGGCATTGAATACGGCGGAAATGGCCGCCTCCGTAATATTCATAATAAAGGTAGACACGCCCAGCCCCATGATCTGAAGGCAGACCTGCTTCTGGAGCCGGAGGTACTTTCTGCGAATGCGGATCAGATTCTTTTTCCCCAGCAGGAAGGCCACCACCCAAACCGCCGAAACCGTCTGAGAGATCACCGTGGCAATGGCTGCACCACGAACGCCGAGACCAAATACAAAAATAAAAACGGGATCCAACACAATGTTGCACACGGCCCCCAGCAGCACCGTCATCATGCCGGTGCGGGTAAATCCTTGGGCATTGAGGAAGGGATTGAGTCCCAGCGTCAGCATCACTGGCAGAGAGCCCGCCAGATAAATAGAGATGTACTGATCTGCATAGGGGAATGTCACATCGCTGGCCCCAAAAAGATATAAAATGGGTTCTTTGATGAGATAGCATACCGCAGGCACCAGTATGCCCAGCAGAATGAGCAGGGTCAGGCTGTTGCTGATGACCTTTTCCGCACCGTCATCATCCTTTGCCCCCCGCAGAATGGACGTCAGAGGCCCGCCGCCGTTGCCCACCAGATAGGAGAAGGCCGCTACGGACATGGTAATGGGATAGCAGAGCCCCACGCCGGTCAGCGCCGTCTGCCCCACCCCAGCCAGATGGCCGATGTAGATTCGATCCACCACGGAATACAGTGCATTGACCAGCATCGCCAGGATCATCGGGATGGCCAGCCGAATAATGGTGCGCGGTATACTGCCCTTGGAAAAATCATTTTGCTGCGCGGTGCTTGCCATTTGTCTTCCTCCATTTTCATACACTAAGACCTATAGTATAGCATGGTTTCTCTGGAATGTCATTCTTTTTTCCGTATCCTGCTCCATCCAGACCGTCTCAGCATTGTCAATGTAATATTTGTTATGACTTTACATGATTTTTTCAATAAACCCCCGGATTTTTACAGAGATTTGTTCTGGTTTTCTGGTCAAATTCCACAATAATCTTCTTTTCTCTGTACCTGCGGAGTCAGATATGCTATACTTCTATGCTGGAAAGATTAAAGCAGGCTTTGGCCTGCCTCAGAGAGAGGAACTTTATAACATGCCAAAACGTAAATTCGGTGACCGAAAGGATGGACGCCGGATCCGGGATCTTGACGGGCTGCACTGCATTATGATGCACCTGATGCCCAAGCGTACCGAATCCGAGGTCTATCTGGAATTTCCCATGGACGTCACGGATCTGCTTCCCTATATTGAAGAGCAGAATCAGATGCATCCGGAATACAAGACCACCATTTTTCACTGCATTGTAACCGCCGTGGCACGGGTGGTCTCCATGCGTCCTTACTTAAACCGTTTTATCTGCGGGCGGAAGCTCTATGAGCGCAACGATATCTCCCTGAGCTTCATCGCCAAGCGGAAGTTCGCAGACCATTCGGAAGAATCTCTGATGACCCTGATCACCAAAGAGGATATGAACCTCGATTATGTGACCCGTAAGATCGTCGGGGACGTAAAGGAGCTTCGGGAAAGCCGGGGCAGCAACGACTTTGACGGGGTCATCGATACCATCGGCCATCTGCCCAATCCCATTCTTCATGTCTTCATCGGCCTTTTGCAGCTGCTGTCCGCCATGGGCAAGCTGCCGGATGTGCTGACACAGGGCGACACCAACCACACCACCGTACTGCTCTCCAATCTGGGCAGCATCAAGTGCCCCAGCTGTTATCATCACCTCAATAACTATGGTACCAACAGCATTATGATCACCGTGGGCGTTCTCAGGAAGGAGCTCCGGGTCATGCCCGACGGCACCACCAAGCCTCGGGACGTTCTGACGCTGGGCTTCACCGCCGATGAGCGTATCGCAGACGGCTTCTACTTTGCAAAAAGCCTGAAGTTGGCAGAATACCTGCTCCAGCACCCCCGGCTGCTGGAAGTACCACTGAAGGAGGCCATTGAATATGACGGCTGAGACCAAAACCATTCCCACCCCATGGGCGGCCTACTCCGAAGGTGTGCCCCTGCATCTGGACTATCCCGACTGCGCCATGGTGGATCTGGTGGAAAAATCCGCCGCCGAGACGCCGGACGTGCTGGCCTATACCTTCTACACCACCAAGGTCACCTACAAGATCTTTCTGGAAGAGATCCGGCAGTGTGCAAAATCGCTGGCGGCCATGGGCATAAAGCCCGGCGACAAGGTCACCATCTGCATGCCCAATGCGCCCCAGGCCGTGGTCATGTTCTACGCCCTCAACTATATGGGCGCCATCGCCAATATGGTGCACCCCCTGTCCGCACAGGAGGAGATCGCCTTCTACCTGAAGGAAAGCGGCTCTGTGGCCGCCCTGACCCTCCGGCAGTTCTACCCCAAATTTCAGGCCATCCGCAGCAAGCTCACCATTGACAAGCTCATTATCACCGGCATTGAGGATGCCCTGCACGGCCCCATGAAGCTGGGGTATCTGGCCACCCAGGGCCGGAAGCTCCCCAAGATTCCGGCGGACGATTCTCTGGTGCTGCACTGGAAGGATTTCATTCGGAACGGGAAGAATCAGCCGGATCCCAGATGCCCCCGGAAGGGGAATGATACCGCCGCCATCCTCTATTCCGGCGGCACCACCGGCACCACCAAGGGCATTCTGCTCAGCAACCTCAACTTCAACGCGCTGGGCATGCAGACCGGTGCAGCGGGCAACTGCCTGGAAAAAGGCCATAAAATGCTCTCCATCATGCCTATTTTCCACGGCTTTGGTCTGGGCGTCTGCATCCATACGGTACTGATCCACAGCGCCACCTGTATTCTGGTGCCCCAGTTCACGGTAGAAAGCTATGCCCAGCTGCTCAAGAAGCACAAGCCCAACTATATTGCCGGCGTTCCCACCCTCTATGAAGCCCTGCTGCGGCTCAAGAAGGCCGAGGATCTGGATCTCAGCCAGCTGGAGGGCGTATTCTCCGGCGGTGACTCGCTTTCCATCGAGCTCAAGCATAAGGTGGATGCATTCCTGAAATCCCACGGCTCCACGGAGCAGGTGCGGGAGGGCTATGGCACCACTGAGTGTGTCACCGCCAGCTGCCTGACCCCCAAGACCTTCTACCGGGAGGGCAGCATCGGCATCCCCTTCCCGGATACCTACTATAAAATTGTTGTGCCCTTTACCCATGACGAGGTGCCCTACGGCACCATCGGTGAAATCTGTGTTTCCGGCCCCACCGTCATGCAGGGCTATCTGGATAAGCCCAAGGAGACCGCTCAAACGCTACAGCTCCACGAGGATGGGCTGGTATGGCTCCACACCGGCGATTTGGGTCTCATGGACAAGGACGGGTTTATCTACTTCAAGCAGCGGCTGAAGCGTATGATCATCACCAGCGGCTACAACGTCTATCCCTCTCAGGTGGAAAACGTCATCGATGCCCACGAGGCCGTGCTCATGAGCACCGTCATCGGCGTCAAGGACGACTATAAAATGCAGCGGGTCAAGGCCTTTGTGGTGCTGAAGCCCGGCTATACCCCCTCTGAGGAGCTGAAGGAATCCATTCTGGCCCACTGCAAAAAGCGCATCGCCAAGTATGCTCTGCCCCGTGAGATCGAATTCCGGGACGCACTGCCCAAGACGCTGGTGGGCAAGGTGGCATATACCGTACTCGAAAAGGAAGAGGCGGAAAAGGCCGCCGCCAAGTAAGGAGACAGATTTCATGCAGTACATCGGCTGTCATCTCACCATATCCAAGGGCTTTTCCGCCATGGGCCGTCAGGCTGTGGAGCTGGGGGCCAATACCGCTCAGTTCTTCACCCGGAATCCCCGGGGCGGCAAGGCCAAGGACATCGACCCCGCAGATATACAGGGGCTCCGGGACATCATGGCCCAGCACGGCTTTGGCCCTCTGATTGCCCACGCTCCCTATACCATCAACCCCTGTGCCCAAAAGCCGGAAACTCTGGAATTTGCCCGGATCACCATGGCCGATGACCTTCGCCGTCTGGAGTATCTCCCGGGCACCCTATATAATTTTCATCCGGGCAGTCATGTGGGGCAAGGGCCGGAAGCCGCTGTAGAAAAGATTGCACAGACGCTCAATCAGGTGCTCTTTCCCGGTATGCAGACCACCGTGCTGCTGGAAACCATGGCCGGAAAGGGCACCGAAATGGGGCGCAGCTTTGAGGAACTCCGGGCGATCATGGATCGGGTAGATCACGCAGAATATCTGGGCGTATGCCTTGACACCTGTCATGTCTCCGATGCCGGGTACGACATCATCGGAGATCTGGACGGCGTGCTTTCGGAATTCGACCGGATCATAGGGCTCTCCCGGCTGAAGGCCCTGCATCTCAACGACAGCATGAACCCGCCCGGCAGTCACAAGGACCGCCACCAGAAGCTGGGACAGGGCTTTCTGGGCCTTGAATGCTTCCGGCATATTATGGAGCATCCGGTGCTGAAGCCGCTTCCAAAGGTTTTGGAAACCCCCAACGAGCTTCCCGGCTATGCCGCCGAGATCTCTCTCCTCCGAGCCATGGAGTCATAAATGGAGCCGAAAGCGGCTGCTGCAATGTGTATCATGCAGCAGCTGCTTTTCATTGTACTCAAAATCATACTTCAGAATGATTTACAAATCTTACAGATTTTCATATAATGATAGTAAATAGAACAACATTCACAATCATTTCGGATTTATCGGGGGTGTACCATCATCTGCTCCTCCTCTACCCAAAAAGTATGAGGTACAAAGAAGGAGATCCTCCATGGAAGACCACATCACCATCAAACCGGCATTGGCTGAAAAATTCAAAACCGCCATGCGGCAGAGCCGCGTGATTTTCTTCAGTGCTCCCTGCGGCTTTGGAAAAAGCGTCACCGCAGAATATCTGCTCTCCGGTCGAAGGATCGCCCGGGTAGACGCAGAGCAGCAGCCTCTGGCGCTGCCGGATTCCGGTGGCGGCTGGGAGATCCTGCTGCTGGATCACTTTCAGCAGCTTCAGGACGAGCCCAATCAGCAGGCTCTGTGTGAGCTGATCCGCAATTATCCGGATCACAGATTCGTGCTGCTCTCCCGGGGTATTGCCCCCGGCTGGCTGCTTCCCTTCCAGATTGCCGGTCTCATGACCACCTTCAACACCAAGGATTTTCAGCTGGATCGGGACACAACGGCCGCACTGATGGCCTCCTATGGGATTTCCCCCGAGAATCTTGATCTAACCGCAATTCACAGAGAAACCATGGGCTATCCCGTTGCTGTAATCATTACAGCCCGGGCCATGGCGGATGGGCGCCCCTACTCCCCCGATCTGGACAGTGATGTTCGGCGCACACTGTTTTACTACTTTGAAGAGTCCATCTACCGCCGCTTCCCGCTGGCCATACGACGCTTTCTGCTGGAGCTTTGCCCCTTCGGCACCCTGGATGCTGACCTTGCCCGGATCGTCAGCGGTGATAACAATGCCGGGAAATTGCTGGCAACGCTGCAAAGCACCACCACCATGTTTCTCTACGATGATCTGACGCACTTTCACTTTTGGGAGGTTTTTCAGCAGTTTTTGCAGTGGGAGCTGTCCCGGGAATATACCCCGGCCCAGCAGAAGGCTCTCTATAACCGCGGCGGTCTCTACTATGAGCTTCGGGAGGATTATAGGGATGCACTGGAATGCTATTCCAAGGGTGGCGACCATAAAAAGATCTCGGATCTGCTGATCAAAAATGCGAAAAACCATCCCAGCACCGGTCACTATCTGGAAATGTCCCAGTATTATCATGCGCTGCCGGAGGAAGAGGTGCTTCAAAATCCCACATTGATGCAGGGAATGAGCATTCTCTGTGCGCTGGAGCTGGATTTTGACGCTTCCGAGCGCTGGTATCAGGCTTTGAAATCCTTTATGCAGAGCTGCACACGCTCAGATCCCACATATAAAGAAGCCCGCAGCCGCCTTGCGTGGCTGGAAATTGCGCTGCCTCAGCGCAGTGTGGAAAAGCTTCCAGACCTGTTTCTCAGTTATTTTCAGCTTATTTCCAGCCGTGAGCTTTCTCTCCCCCCCTTCTCTGTAACCAGCATGATGCCCAGCCTGATGAACGGCGGAAAGGATTTCTCCGCTTGGAGCAAGCGGGATGATCTGCTTTATTCCACCATTGGACGCGCACTAACTGCCGTACTGGGAAAAGACGGCGTTGGCCTTGCCGACTGTGCAATTGCAGAGAGCAAATTTGAAAAGGGTGAGGACGTCACCAACCGGATGCTTGCCCTCATGAGTCAGCTGGGCGAGATTCAAAACCACGGCACACCGGATATCGAGCTGGCCGTTGTGGGGCTGCTGGTTCGCCAGCAGGTAGATGCCGGGCAGGCTGTCAATGCGCAGGTTACCATGGAGGCGCTTCGCCGCAGGTTTGAGGATCAGGGCAACAGCCGCTTTCTCCCCAACATGGACGCCATGGACTGCCGTATCGCCCTGCACCTTGGGGATCTGGATCGGGCCAGCACATGGTACCGGGACAAGGCCCCAAAGGATCCCGTCCACCTTCAGGTCATGCGCCGATATCAGTACATCACAGAGGCCATGTGTGAGCTGGCTATGGGAGACCCCAATGCCGCCCTGCTGACCCTTTCGCCGCTGGAAACCTATTTTACCACCTGCATGCGGCACATCGATACGATCCACCTGCGGCTCCTGACAGCGATTGCCCTGTATCGTCAGAAGAACCCCCAGTGGAAAAAGCACCTGTCTGCCGGCCTTGATATCGCATTTGAATTTCGCTTTATTCGTCCGGTAAGCCTCTATGGCACCGCAGTGCTTCCGCTGCTGGAGGAGTGCAGCTGGAAACGGGACGAAGCGTTCCTCCGCTCCCTGATCACCGCAGCCCGGATGCAGTCCGCCTATTATCCCAACTACCTTCAGCCCCAGCTTTCCCCCAGTCAGTCTCTGACCGCCATGGAGCTTCAGGTGCTCCGGCTGATCTGCGCCGATAAGAGCAATGCGGAGATCGGCGAAATTCTGGGCATTAAGCTGCCCACCGTCAAGACCCATGTGAGCCATGTGCTGTCCAAGCTCGGGGTGAGCCGCCGCAGCGAGGCCCGTACTGCCGCCCAGCGGCTGTGGCTGCTTCCTTAACAGGATTTTCCCATAAACAAAAGAGGTGCTGCAAGCAATTGCAGCACCTCTTATTTTCATGCAGCCTCCTCTGTTACCACGCACTTACTGCGCCATGGCCCAAAGCGGTAGCGAAGCGCCGCCAGTACAAGACTGTAGATCCAGCTGACCAGATTGCCCCACCAGATCGCAGCCATGCCAACAGGCGTCAGGAAGGCCGTGATGTAAACAAAGGCCACCTTGATGGCAAGACCGGAGAAGGTGTTAAAGGCCGTAAACATCACATCGCCGGAGCCTTGCAGCACCCCGTTGATGGAAAAATACACGCAGAACACCGCAAACGCCAGTGCCACAAACCGGAGATATGTCACTGCGACACCGGCGGAATCCCCCTTGACCCCAAAGATCTTTACAAGCTCCGGCGCAAAGGGATAGACGATCCCAATCACTGCCACCACCACCAGCAGGCTCATAAGAATGGTCTTTCCCAAGGCCCGGGTAATCCGGCCGAGCTTCCCGGCTCCCAGATTCTGTCCGGTAAAGGTCGCCATCCCCATAAAAAAGCCCTGAATGGGGATCAGGATAAAGCTCTCGATCCGGGTGGCCGCCGTATAGCCCGCAGTGATATCAAAGTGATTGATGACCCGCTGAATGGCCATATGCCCCATGGAGACCACGCACTGCTGGAGGGTGGAGGGAATGCCCATTTTCAGCACCAGCATGCCCTTTTCCCGGTCAAACCGCAGCTCTCCCTTGGAAAACCGCAGGGATGGATACCGCCGGAACAGATAGATCACGCTGACCACTGCCGAGAGGATTTGGGACATGACCGTTGCCACAGCCACGCCCATAACGCCCCAGCCCAGCAGTACCACCGCCAGCAGATCCAGCAGGATATTGCACCCCGAAGCCACCATCAGAAAATACAGGGTCGCCCGGCTGTCTCCCATGGAGCGCAGGATCGCCGCCACGATATTATAGACGAACTGTGCCAGCAGACCCAGGGCATAAATACGGAAGTAGACCTCCGCATCAGCCTGCAAATATGCCTGCACCCCTAAAACGGTGCGCAGCAGCCAGCCGGTGAGTACCGCCCCCAGAATAGACAGCACCACACCCATGGCTGTCAGCAGGATCAGGGAGCTGGCCACGGTCTTCTTCATTTCCTCCATCCGCCCCGCACCGTAAAACTGCGAGATCACCACCGCAGCACCGTTGCTCATGCCCAGTGCTATGGCCGTAAACAGCATGGTCAGCGGTGCGCAGGTGCCCACCGCAGCCAGTGCCGTCTCCCCCACAAAGTTGCCCACGATAATACCGTCAACGGTATTATAGAGCTGCTGCAGCAGATTTCCTGCCATCAAAGGCAGGGTAAACAGCAGGATCAGCTTCCACTCGCTGCCCTCTGTCATGGTTTTGCTTCGTTCCATAGGGTCATACCCCTTTCTTTCCTCGCCGTTAATATTACGTTTTCTTATTATACAGGAATTTAGAAAAGATGCAAGTGTAACTTCTATTCCTCAAAGCATATTATGAACCAAATGCACGGCACTCCGGAACGGGCATTCCCATTCCGGGGTGCTGATATGCACTTATTCCAGCTCGAAGGCGCCTGTATACAGCTGATAATAGGTTCCCTTTTCCTGAATCAGCTTATCATGGCTGCCCCGCTCAATGATCCGGCCATGATCCAGCACCATGATCACATCGGAGTTCTGCACCGTAGAAAGCCGGTGGGCAATGACGAATACGGTCCTGCCCTCCATGAGCTTATCCATACCGCTCTGAACCAACGCCTCGGTGCGGGTATCAATGGAGGATGTGGCTTCATCCAGAATCATCACCGGCGGGTCCGCCACAGCGGCCCGGGCAATGGAAATGAGCTGCCGCTGTCCCTGGGACAGGCCGCTGCCGTCACCCTTGAGCACCGTATCATAGCCCTGCGGCAGCATACGGATAAAGCCATCGGCATTGGCCAGCTTGGCAGCAGCAATGCACTGCTCATCGGTGGCGTTCCGGTTGCCGTACCGAAGGTTTTCCATGACCGTTCCGGTAAACAGGTTCACATCCTGCAACACAATGCCAAGGGAACGCCGGAGATCCGCCTTTTTGATTTTGTTGATATTGATGCCGTCATAGCGGATCTTGCCGTCGGCAATGTCATAGAAGCGGTTAATGAGATTGGTAATGGTGGTTTTGCCGGCACCGGTGGCGCCCACAAAGGCCACCTTCTGCCCCGGCTCCGCATACAGGCAGATGTCGTGGAGAATTTCCTTCTCCGGGTCATAGCCAAAGTCCACATGGTCAAAGACGATCCTGCCTTCCAGCGGCACATAGGTCACGGTTCCGTCCCCATGGGGGTGCTTCCATGCCCAGAGGCCCGTATGCTCCGGGCACTCGTTCAGTGCTCCGTCCTGCTCTTTGGCATTGACCAGCGTCACATAGCCATCATCGGTCTCCGGTGCCTCGTCCATAAATCGGAAGATCCGGGAAGCACCGGCCAGCGCCGTAACGATGGAGTTGAACTGGTTGGAGATCTGCGCAATGGGCCCGGTAAAGCTCCGGGACAGGGTCAGGAAGGAGGCGATCATGCCAAGCGTCATGGTATCCGTTCCGGTGAGTCCCAGATTCATCACACCGCTGATGGCCATATATGCCCCCAGAATGGCCACGATCACATACTGGAAGTATCCCAGTGCATTCATCATGGGCATCATGGCATTGGCGTGGCCGTTGGCTTTGGCGGAATTTAGCTGCCAAGCCTGATTCTTCTTCCGAAATTCTGCCTTGGCCTCTTCCTCATGGCAGAAGACCTTGATGACCTTCTGTCCGCCGATCATTTCCTCCACATAGCCGTCCAGCTCTGCCAGCGTCATCTGCTGGGCCGCAAAATATTTGCCGGTTTTCTTTACCACCAGCTCCACGGCTTTGAGGATAAAGAACAGGGAAACCAGCACCACAAGGGTCAGCCACACGCTGATATACAGCATGCAGAAAAATACCGCCACAATGGTAAAAATGGAGGAAATAAACTGGCTCATGGACTGGGCAATAAGCTGCCGCAGGGTGTCGGTATCATTGGTATAGAGGCTCATGGTATCGCCATTGGTATGGCTGTCAAAATACCGGATGGGAAGATACTGCATCTTCTCAAACATCTCGTCCCGGATGGTCTTCAATGTTCCCTGCGCAATGGTAACCATGGCCCGGTTATAGATCCATGTGGCCAGAATGCCCACCAGATATACCCCGCCAATGGTCAAAAGCGCCCGGATCAGCCCGGTAAAGACCGGCTGGGACTGGCCCACCAGCGGAACGATATAGTCGTCGATCAGAGTCTGCAAAAACATGGAGGATGCCGCCGAGGCAATCGCACTGAGCAGAATGCACACTGTTACCAAAATCATGGTGCTCCGATACTGCCGCATATAAGAAAGCAGCCGTTTCAGCGTCTTCCAGTCAAATTGTGTTTTCTCAGGCATTGTCATCCTCTCCTTTCTGCTGAGATTCATAGACTTCCCGGTAAATATCCGATGTTCGGAGCAGCTCTTCATGGGTGCCGACGGCGGAAATTCTACCGTCCTCCATCACAAGGATCTGATCCGCATGCTGCACCGAGCTGATCCGCTGGGCAATGATAATCTTCGTGGTCTCCGGGATAAATTCCGAAAACGCCTTCTGGATCAGCGCATCCGTGCGGGTATCCACGGCGCTGGTGGAATCGTCCAGGATCAGCACCTTGGGCTTTTTCAGCAGGGCCCGGGCAATGCACAGCCGCTGCTTCTGGCCGCCGGATACATTGGCGCCCCCCTGCTCAATATAGGTATCATAGCCCTTGGGCATGGCAGAGATAAACTCATCCGCCTGTGCCAGAACGCAGGCATGCCGGATCTCCTCATCGGTAGCGTCCTCGTTGCCCCAACGGAGATTTTCCGCCACGGTGCCGGAAAACAGCTCGTTCTTCTGGAGCACCATGGCAACGGCGTTTCTCAGGGCCGTCAGGTCGTAGTTCCTCACGTCCACGCCGCCCAGACTTACGCTGCCGCCGGTCACATCATAGAGCCTTGGGATCAGCTGCACCAGAGAGGATTTGGACGAACCGGTGCCGCCGATGATGCCAGCGGTCTGGCCCGAAGGGATATTCAGGCAGATGTCCGTCAGCACCGGCTTATCTGCCTTGGAGGCATAGGAAAATTCCACATGGTCAAAGACGATGCTGCCGTCCTTCACCGTTTCCACCGGCTGGGGCGGGTTGGAAATATCTGCGTTTTCCTGTAGAATCTCTGTGATTCTCTGGGCAGAGGAGCTTGCAATGACGATCATGGCGAACACCATTGAAAGCATCATCAGAGAAAAGAGGAGCTGGATGGCATAGGTAAACATGGCCGTCAGGTTGCCGGTTGTGAGACCATAGGCCGCATTGTTGCCGCTGGCCACAATGGCCTTGGCGCCGATCCATGAAATCAGGATCATGCAGCCGTACATGCAGGTCTGCATCAATGGGGAGTTCAGCGCAATGATTCGCTCGCCCTTGGCAAAGTCCTGATAAATCCCCTGAGAGATCTTCTTGAACTTTCCGATCTCATGGCCCTCCTGCTGGAAGGACTTCACCACCCGGATACCCCGGAGATCCTCCTGCACCACATTGTTGAGGCCGTCATAGGTTTCAAACACCCGCTTAAAGATCGGATGCACCCGCAGCACGATCAGTGCCAGCAGCACCGCCAAAATGGGGATCACCACCAGAAAGGTCATGGAAATCTCCACATTGATCCGCATGGCTACGATCATGGAAAACAGGATCATCACCGGGCCTCGAATGGCCATGCGGATGATCATCAGATAGGCGTTTTGCAGGTTGGTAACATCCGTGGTGAGCCGGGTGACAATGGAGGCTGTGGAAAACTTGTCGATGTTGGAAAAGGCAAAGGTCTGCACCCGGTCATACATATCCTGCCGGAGATTGGCCGCAAAGCCCGCCGAAGCCCTTGCGCCCACATGGGCCGACACCATGCCCGTTGCCAGCTGGAGCAGGGCGAAGATCAGCAGGGCAATGCCATACTTCCACACCATGCCCATGGTGCCGCCCTCCACGCCCCGGTCAATGAGCTCCGCCATGCACAGGGGGATGACGATCTCAAAAACCACCTCAAAAATGGACATGAGCACGGTAAGCCATGATGCTTTTTTGTACTCTCTGAGGCTTTTTGTCAGAGTTTTTATCATATTTCTTTCACCCCTTTGAACAAAATATTAATTTTTTATGTAGTACGCTACATTTTGACCAGAAAAAAGAGTCATTATTCCTGCTCCAAATTTCGAATGATCCGTGCAAGGCAGTTTCGAAGCTCATCCACCTGCTGCTCACTGAGCCCCCGCAGCAGCATTTTATCCTGCATCGCCACCGTTGCATCGATCTCCTGATCCAGCTTAATGGCCTTATCGGTAAGCCGGACGATCTTATTGCGGCGATCCATGGGATCGGTCCATGTACAAAGAAACCCCTTCTGCTCCATACGGGAAATGATCCCCACTACCGTAGGATGGGAAACCTGAAGATCCGCCTCGATCTCCTTCTGTGTTGCCTGTCCGCCGGACTCTGTCAAAAAGCCCAGCACTCTGGTCTGCGTCAGGGTCAGATCGTGCGTCTTGAGGTCCGCATCAGCCCTCACCTTAATTCTGTCGTTGATGATCTTAAACTGATAGCCAATACCGTGGTTCATGCCTTGCGCCTCCTTTCTGTAGCATGCTACAATTGTAGGGCATATTCACTATTTTGTCAATACAGTTTTTGTGCAAAATAGCAATGTTCAAAAAAACTTCACATTTCTTTCCGCTGTACCGGGATACAGATCTCCGCCCATTGCCTCCACCTGCTCCTCCGGTGCCGGCAGCTGGCCCCATGCACTGCTGACTCCGCTCTGCCGCAGAAAAAAGCGGCAGCGGATCACTCCCCTGCCGCTATATCATTGTCTTATCCCACCGGGATGCCCCGGAGGCCACCGGTCTTGTCCGTAACATGCAGCGTCAGTATCGGTCTATCCTCCTCCAATGCCCCGGTAAAGGTAAACAGGGAGCCATTTCCTGTTTTCGTGGTCACGGTAAATGCCTCCGGCGTTCCGGCAACAGACAGGAACGGGTTGATGTCGCACTTGTCCCCCAGCTTTGGAAGGGGCGGCATTTCTCCTCCGGGCATCGGCGCTCCACCTCCTGCCGGGCCGCCTCCGGCCATCATGTCCTTCATAAATTTCAGCGTCTTTTCGTCCATCAGACAATACATCTCGCCACCCAGCGCACCGTTTTCCTTCCGGATCACAAAATGGTTCTCCTTGACGCCGCCGGGAGAGTACACGCCCACCAGATATTCCCCCTCCAAATGTCCCGGTGTACCGGCAAGGCGCTTCCCGGGCTCCAGCGGTATGGTCTCATGAGTGGTCAGGGTCAGCTCCAGCCCCTGCTGCTTCTCCTCCCCGGAAAGGATAAACTCCGTGCGGCCCACCATGGTACGGCAGGTCAGCGTTCCCCCTTCCAGCTTTCCCTCCACCGGGCACAGCTCCGTGGGCGCATAGGGATTCGTCAGGGTACCGCTCAGCCGCTCCGGCTGACCCGAAAGGGTCAGGGTCGTCTTCCGTTCTCCCCCGGGCAGGGGCAGGGTGATTTCGTAGGTTCCGTTCATATGGGCATTCCTCCTTATTTCGTACCTATATTATATCGGAAAGCTCCGCCGAGGGGGATGCAGAAATCCACGTTCTTCTATGCAAAAACTGTGCATCCCAGTGAGATGCACAGTTTTTAGAGGGAAAAAGCAGAGTTTCTTTCTACGATTTTTATGGTGAAAACGCTATACTGAGTACATCAATCATCAGGAATGCATAGAAAGGATGCGATAGTATGGCAAGAAAGGCACTGATTCTCTACGCCTCCGTTACCGGCAACACGGAGAAAATCGCAGGGTGCTTTCAGGAAGCACTGGAGGAAATGAACTGGCAGGTGGATTCCATCAAGATCACCAACAAGACCAGCTTTGTGGAAAACCCCATTTTCTTCGATCACTACGACCTGCTGTTTGTGGGCAGCCCCATTATGGCCGGCCTCCCCTCCACCCTCATTGGAAAGAATCTGGGGCTTACGGCCTCTATGCCGCCCCGGATGTACTCTGACCGGCTGATCATGCCCGGCCTCAAGCGCCCCGAATCTCCGGACTACACCCCCTATGCCATCGAGTTCTGCACCTACGGCGGCACCTCCACGGGCCCCAGCGAGTGTCTGGCTACGCTGGCCATTGAAAAGCTGTATCTGGAAAACCTCTATATTCAGACCATTGGGCAGTTTGCCTGCCTTGGCACGGAGCTCCACCACGCATCGGTGGACACCATTGCCGATGACCTTGGCATCTCCGTGGATCTGGCCTCTGAGCTGCTGAGCCGGTTCAAGAAGGATCCCAAGGCCGAAGAGTTCAAAAAGTATCCGCCCCACATTCTGGGGAAGATCCGGCAGGCCGCCAACATGGGGGAGCAGGGCCCCATCCACGAGCCCCCGGAAATGGCAAAGATGAGCCCCGAAGAAAAAGCCCTGGTGAAGAAGGCCGGCGTTATGCCTCATGAGCGGGAACAGCGCCCCAACGCCGATGACAAGGAAGCAGCAAAGATCTTCATCCGGAACGTGGTAAAGGGGTACTTCCCCTCCGAAACAGGCCGCAGAGAATATGGCGGCGAATACATCAGCATCAGCTAAGGAGGTAATCTTTGTGAAAAAGAAATTGTTATCCATGTTGCTGGCTCTGACCATGCTGGCCTCCCTGCTCACCGCCTGCGGTGACAGCTCCGGCGCCGCATCCTCTGCCGGAAGCGCCTCTGCCCCCGCCCCGGAAACCGAGGCCCCCGCCGAAACGCCGCAGGAGCCCACCGAGGCAATCCCCTCTGCGGCGGAGCCCACAGAGGCATCCGCCATGGAATCCACCGAGGAGCCCTCCGCCCAGATCCCAGAGGTATCCTATCCCCTCACCGACACCCCGGAGACCTTCTCCCTTTGGTACTCCTTCCCCGGCGATCTCTCTGATATTATGGACGCTTATTTAAGCGGCGGTCAGAGCAGTGTATTAAAGGCTGTTGCCGATAAAACCGGCGTCAGCCTGACCTTTATACTTCAGTCCGTCACCACTGCCTCCGATAACTTCAACCTGCTGGTGGCCTCCGGTGATTACCCGGACTTCTTCTACAACGCCAGCAGCTATTACACCGGCGGCATCGACAAGGCCGTAGAGGATGAGGTGCTGTTGGATGTCACCGATCTGGTGCCGGAATTCGCCCCCAACTATTATTACAACATCACCAAAGATCCCGATACCCTCCCCGAAGTCTCCACGCCCTCCGGCCGTCTGGTGGAAATTCAGCGTCTGGAAGCGGAGTATACCAAATCCAGCACCGGTCTTGTGATCCGAAAGGACTGGCTCGATGATCTCGGCAAGGATATGCCGGTAACGCTGGAGGATCTTCACGATGTGCTCACCGCCTTCAAGAACGAGAAGGGCGCTGTAGAAGCCTTGGGTCTCCCCTATACCGGCGTCATGGACGAGGACGAGATCTGCTCGGCCTTTGACGTAGGCGGTGTGTATGCAGCCTTCATGGGCTCTTATCCTGTTTATGTGGTGGACGGAAAGGTAAAATTCGGCTGGGTGGAAGACGGCTTCAAGGACTATCTCACCATGATGCACCAGTGGTATGACGAAGGGCTTCTGGGCTCTGACTTCTACATTGAAAACACCGGTCACGGGCTGGATGCCAGCAAGACTACCACCGGTCAGAGCGGCGTCTTTACCTGCGACTATTTCCAGATGGATCTGCTTCAGTCTCAGATGGCCGAGGAGGGTGCCGAGATTCAGGCCATGGCCGCTCCCGTTATGGAGGAAGGCCAGACCCTGCACTTTGCCAATAAGAAGACCCTGGTAGGCGACAACTCCTGGTCCATCACCACTGCCTGCCATGATCCGGAGCTTGCTCTTCAGTACATGGACTACTTCTTCACCGATGAGGGCAGCACCCTCTGCAACTACGGCGTTGAGGGCGAGGGCATGGCGTTTGACGAAAACGGTGAGCCCCAGTACACCGAGCTGGTCTACAACAACCCCGACCACAGCATGCGGGAAACACAGGTCATGTACACCCTGACCATCGGCCCCTTCATCGAGAAGGAGAGCCGCAGCGACATTGCCTACAGCCAGAAGGAAATTGAAGCCCGCAGCATCTGGGACAGCAATACCGATGATGCCTATACCATGCCCAGCACCGAGATGAGCGCCGAGCAGGCCAGCGAAATGGCCGGTATCATGGGCGATCTCATGACCTACGCCACCGGCAAGGTCACCGAGTTTATCATCGGCTCCGACGATCTTGCCAACTGGGATGCCTATCTCCAGCAGATGGAATCCCTGAACATTGGCCGTGTCATCGAGATCTATCAGGAGGTCTACGACACCTATACCGCATGATCTTTACATTCGATCCCACGTCCCGGCAGGGCCTGTTCCCTGCCGGGCGCTTGCTCTTGCCGCCGAAAGCAGGTATAATGATCTCAGAACAACAACGACAGGAGGTGGTGCTATGGCAGGATCCGTATGTGCCCAGCGGGTGGACTGGCAGGGGCTGCTGCTGGGCGATGTCCCCGCCCCGTCCCTTCCGGTGCTCCCGGTGCTCTTTGGCGTCCGCCAATGGAACTGCAGCCCGGACTGGCGGGACAAATACCGTGCCCTCAAGAAACTGGAGGGTCTGCTGTGCCGGGGGCTGCTCACCGGGGATCCCACCGGGGACTGCCTGCGTCTGGATGAAGGGCATCTGCTGGCCGTCTGTGCCGCCCCCATGGCACAGCCCGAGGCCGCACGGATCTGCCGGGATATCATGACCCAGTGCAGTCAGGCTCTGCCCTGCGAGGTAGGCTGCTGTGTGGGCTGTCCCGCCCCAGCCGCAGAGCTCAGCCCCATGGTGGATCGGCTCCTTGCGCTGGAGCAGGAGCATCTGTCCAGCTGCCGTGTCCTGCTGCTGGGCAGTGAGACCGTCTTTCAGCCCATCCCGGATGACCTGCTCACCGGCTGGCGCTATCTGCTGATGGATGAGTCCTTTGACCAGATGCTCACCGAAGCCGCCGAGTTCTTTATGTCCTCCGGCCACAGCTTCAGCTCTGAGGCGCTCCATCGGTTCCATCCGGACTTTATTCAGCTGCTCTACAGCGTCATGGGAGAAAAGCGTATCCCTGCCCATGTCCTATTTGACCGCAGCGAAAACGCCCGGTGCTTTCGGGACGCCCCGGACTCCATCGCCAATACCCTCACATGGATCTTCAGCGCCGTTACCGCACTGTCCGGCTATCTGGAACAGCGGCTTAAAAGTCAGGACTACACCCAGCAGGCCCGAGAATACATTCTCTCCCACCTCAGTGAAAACCTCTCCCGGCAGGAAATCGCCGATTATGTGCATCTGAGCCAGAACCATCTGGCCCGGCTGTTCCGGCAGGAAACCGGCTCCAGCATTTCCGACTTTATTTTACAGCAGCGCATGCAGCAGGCCTTTGGTCTGCTGGCCAATACATCTCTTCCCGTGGGTCAGATTGCACAGCAGGTGGGATATGAGAACTACAGTTATTTTCTCACCCTCTTCCGCCGGGTCTCCGGCATGACCCCCAGTCAGTACCGGGAAAAATACAGCAGCATCAAGGAGGAATCCCACCATGGCTAACCGTGCTTTGATTCTCTATGCATCCAGCACCGGAAATACCGAAAAAATCGCCCTTGTCTTTCAGGACGTCCTGACCCGGTACGGCTGGGCATCGGACCTTGTTCATCTGGACGAGGACACCGATCTGCCCGGTCAGGGGATCTATCTGGACGGGTACGACCTTGTCCTTCTGGGCTCTCCGGTGATCTCCGGCAGTCCATCCCCGCTGGTGTCCCGGCATCTGGCGCTGGTGGGGGTAGAGCCGCCCCGGCTCTACAGCAATCAGCTGATTTTCCCGGGCTCTCTGTTCCGCCCGGACAGCTCTCCTCTGGGCATCGTATTCGCCACCTATTCCGGCGAGACCTTCGGCCCCTCCGAGGCCCTGCCCGCACTGGAGCTGGAGGCCATGTATTTACAGTATCTGTTTCTGGACGTTATCGGCAAATTCGCCTGCCCGGGCCGGAAGGCCCCAAAGAGCACCATCGATCTGCTGGCCTCTGATCTGTGCCTGAGCCCCGATGAGGTGGCCCAGCGCATCGGCAAATACGAGCGGAACCCGGAGGATCCTATTTTTCTTGATCTCTCGGAGGACACCCTCGCCCTGCTCCATCAGGCGGTGATGGACAAAAAAAATGGCGGTCAGATCCCGCTCCCGGCAGAATTCTCCGAGGAAGTATGGCACCGGGATCTGGACACCCGCCCCCACAGCCGGGATCTCCAGAAGGCCCGGATCTTTCTGGAGGAAATTCTGGAGGACTATTTTACTGCGGATGGTCTCCCAAGACGGCCCGGTTCCGTCTATACCTGTCTCGGCTGAAGCAGCAAAAAAGTACCGGAGCACTCACTCGAAGTGCTCCGGTATCCTTTATTTTGCGCTTAGATCACCTTATACTCCTTCAGGAGCTTTTCCACATCGGTTCCGGCGATCTTACCCATAGCGGCCTTGAAAGCCAGCTTTTCCATGAGATTGGCATCCATGTCCGTGACCTTCTTGCCGTCCCGCAGCTGCACGGTGGCATTGAGCAGATCCCGGATATCATAGACGCTGCCCCAGACCTCCGGTACGCCGCGGTCGACATTCAGAAGGGTGTATACAGCCTCCATGCCGGTACGCATGGAGTATTCGGTGGTGAAGATGGTATCTCTGGGGGTCTCTGCAAACTGACCGAGGAAGGCAAAGTTTACAGCGCCGTCGGGCACCACCTTGGGCCGATCTCCGTAGGCCCGGGGCATGAAGAATGCATCGATATAGGGCATCATGACCGGAACCGTGTTGGCGCTGTTGGTAGCCAGCTCCTCGATCTGATCCTCCGGCACGCCGATGTGATACAGCCACTCCATGCAGATCTCCTTGCCGGTGCACTCCCGCATGGGCTTCTTGACATAGTCGCCGGGCTTATCGGTAAACAGGGAGTAAACCCATACCAGGCAGTGGTCCTTGGGCTGCTGACGGAACTGGGGCTGACGGTTGATGGTCCAGCTCATGAGCCAGGAAGAGTCCTTTACGGATACGATGCCGCCGGTGACCACCTTCCCGGTAAAGGGGCTGCGCTTGCAGATCTTCTCGATATAGGGGATGATCCGCTGATCCAGTGTCTCCACAGTGGCGCTCATCCAGTTGGTCTGCTCCGGATCCGAGCAGAACTTGTCGGGATGGCCGAAGGAGGGATCCTGCGCGGCGATCTTTCGCCACATATCCCAGCCGCCGCTCTCGCGGATTTCGGTATTGAACTTAGCCGGCGTGTTCTGGTCACCGATAGAGGAATTCTCCACGCAGCCGCCGTTCGTAATGAACACAAGGTCGTTTTCGGTGAGGTCGATGTGCTCTTCCTTGCCGTCGCGCAGCGTGTCGATGCGCGTTGCAAGCTTGCGCTGTTCGTTACAGTCAAACTCGACGTTTGTGACCTTCACGCCGAAGTGAAACTGCACGCCGTAGCTTTCAAGGTACTTCACCATCGGCAGAATCATGGACTCATACTGGTTGTACTTTGTAAAGCGCAGTGCCTTGAAATCCGGCAGACCGCCGATGTGGTGGATAAAGCGCTGAATGTACAGCTTCATTTCGAGTGCGGAGTGCCAGTTTTCAAAGGCGAACATCGTGCGCCAGTAGAGCCAGAAGTTGGAGTTCAGCACCTCGTCGTCGAATACGTCCGTAATGCGCTTGTCCTGCAAGTCTTCGTTCGGCGTAAAGAACAGCTTCATGATCTCCATAGCGCCCTTATCGGAAATATCAAACTTACCGTCCGTGTGGGCGTCCTCGCCGCGGTTCACGGTCGCGCGGCACAGGGAGTAGTTCGGGTCTTCTTTGTTAAGCCAATA
>OLRG01000471.1_pt1 | contig 39338 bp, 31 predicted proteins | sample 1672331 | NCBI WGS metagenome assembly OLRG01 (sample SAMEA3136672, study PRJEB25190) | human gut metagenome
GTTACAGGAATCAATCACCTTTAATAATGGCTCTCCCTTTTCTCCGATCGCAATCAGAGTAAATCCGACAATCAGCGCAAACATCAGGACCTGAAGCATATTCCCCTCTGCAAATGCAGCAACCGGGTTGGACGGGATCAGTCCTTTTACCGTATCCAGAATACTGTTCATCTTTGTTGCCTGAATATCGGATGTCACCATCTCAAAGCTGACACCTTTTCCAAGGTGGATCATTCTCGGAATCACCAGTCCTACAAAGCTTGCAATTACAGTTGTTGCAAGAAAGAACAACATGGCCGCACCGGTGATATGTTTCCGGTATCATTGATAAAAATTCTTCATCTGTACTCTCCTTACCTTTTCTTGCACAAATCTCTCAAATCCGTACATTTTTAACCAGATAAGTGTATAATAAATTTTTTCTCACTTCAACAATTGATAATTTTAAAACTTTACCACTGTAAAATCCGTGCTTGACATAAGTCCGATTTCAGACTATGCTCTTATAAGTATGATTTCGGACTTGCTTTGTATGATCGGAAATTCAGTCATCTATATAATTGTATAAATGGAGGAAATTATGGATTCTACTGTACTTATCAGCAAATATTTAAAAGAATACAATCACATATATAAAGAAGCAAATGACATCTATCACGAGATTGCCCGAAAACTTCAACTTTCGGACAGTGCGTTAGACATCTTCTATACAATTTTTGAAATAGGCGATAACTGCCTGCAGCGTGATATCTGCAAAGCTTCCTGCATGCCAAAGCAGACGGTTAATTCATCTATACGAAAACTGCAGACCGACGGTTATCTTACCCTCTCACCCGGAAAAGGACGAAGTATGCATATCCATCTTACAGCTTCCGGCAAGAAGCTTATTCAGGAAAAACTGCTTCCTCTCATCCAGATTGAAAATGATACTTTAGCTTCTTTCAGTCCCGAAGAATGTGAACAGCTTCTGCGCCTGAATGCCAAATATAATCAGACCTTACGTTCTAGGCTTTCTAACCTTGAGGAGGATCTATAAACTATGAAAATTCAATTATCCGAACACTTTACTTATAAAAAACTTCTGCAATTTGTGTTTCCTTCTATTATAATGATGATCTTCACATCCATTTACAGTGTGGTTGACGGACTTTTTGTCTCCAACTTTGTTGGAAAAAGCGCTTTTGCAGCGGTTAATCTGATCATGCCTTTTCTGATGGGCATCAGCGCTCTCGGTTTCATGATCGGAACCGGTGGTAGTGCCATTGTTGCAAAGACGCTTGGTGAAGGAAAGATCGAAAATGCCAATGAGTATTTTTCCATGCTCGTCTATATCACTGCTATCGGAGGAATCATTATCGCAACCCTGAGTATGTTCCTTGTAAAACCGGTTGCCATTTTATTCGGTGCAAGCGGTACTCTTCTTGACAACTGCATTTTATATGGACGCATTCTTTGCATTTCGCTGCCTGCTTTTATGCTGCAGAATGTATTTCAGAGCTTTTTTGTAACTGCCGAAAAGCCACATCTTGGACTTCGCGTGATCGTGATTGCCGGTGTGACCAATATGGTTCTCGACTTTTTATTTGTAGCTGTACTCCACCTCGGACTTCCCGGTGCCGGGTTTGCGACTGTATGTGGAGAGTTTATCGGAGGGCTTTTCCCGTTATTCTACTTTGGACGGAAAAATTCCAGCTTATTAAAGCTTGGAAAAACACATTTTCATGGCAGAATCTTATTAAAGACCTGTACCAATGGCTCGTCCGAGCTTATGACCAATCTTTCCAGCTCTGTTGTAAATGCTCTTTATAATATGCAGCTCATGAAATTTGCCGGTGAAGACGGCGTTGCAGCTTACGGAACGATCATGTATGTCAATTTTATCTTTGTTTCGATCTTCTTTGGTTATGCGATTGGAAGTGCCCCGATCGTCAGCTATCACTACGGTGCCAACAATCAGGATGAACTAAAGAATCTTTTCCACAAGAGTATCCGGCTGATTGGAACCTGGGCTGTTTCCTTATTTATCATCGCGCAGCTCATCGCAACACCACTCGCCACATTGTTTGTCGGTTATGACCAGGGGCTTTTTGAACTGACACGCAGTGGGTTCCGTCTGTACAGCTTTACGTTCCTGATCAACGGGTTCAATATTTATGGCTCTGCATTTTTTACCGCATTGAACAACGGTCTGCTCTCTGCGCTGATCTCGTTTCTCAGAACACTGGTCTTCCAGATGGCAGTGGTTCTGCTACTTCCACTGCTTCTCGGGATCAACGGAGTCTGGTGCTCGGTTGCAATTGCTGAACTTTTAACTTTATGCGTTACCGGAACTTTTATCGTCCTGAAACGTAATACTTATCATTATTTGTGAACTACTCGGCAACTAAGTTACCAGAGCATCTGAATTTTGGCGGGATACCGCCTTTTTTCAGGGTGCCGTTGCTAGAATCAAACTTTTTGAACCAAAAATAATATTTGTTATTGAACCAAATCATTCGAAGTGCTATAATCAATTTAAGTTTTGAACTTCGCTGTTTTATTCTTAAATTGAACTTTTTAGTTTGAAAGGAGATTTTCAAATGACAACTTTCTCAGATAGACTTAAAGAGGCGATGTATGCACAGAACCTGAAACAGATTGATCTGGTTCATATCGCCGCAGAAAATAATGTAAAATTAGGTAAAAGCCATGTAAGCCAGTACGTGAGCGGAAAAACTGTTCCGAGAAATGATATCCTCCATTTTCTGGCAGATACGCTTCACGTAGATGCCGATTGGCTGCTCGGTGACAGTCAGGAAAACTTTACTGCTCGGGAAAACAACTCCGTTGCCCCAAAAGCTCCGTCTACCACTAAGACTTCTGGTTCTGTCGGAACTTCAAACTCTTCAAAAAGGGGAACTACACCGATGAAAAAGACAATAACCGACAAAAATGATAACGATAATGCAGGAAGTTCTGCCATGCATATATTCAAAAAATCGTCCAAACTCGATAATGTATTATACGATGTCCGTGGACCGGTTGTTGAAGAAGCTGCCCGTATGGAAGAACGCGGTACCCACGTACTGAAGCTCAATATCGGTAATCCGGCTCCGTTCGGCTTCCGTACACCGGATGAAGTTATCTATGATATGAGTCAGCAGCTTTCTGACTGCGAAGGATATTCTCCTTCTCAGGGACTTTTCTCTGCACGTAAAGCAATCATGCAGTATTCCCAGATCAAAAAGCTGCCAAATGTCACGATCAGTGACATTTACACCGGAAATGGTGTCAGCGAACTGATCAATCTGTGTATGTCAGCTCTTCTTGACAACGGAGATGAAATCCTGATTCCGTCACCAGACTATCCTCTGTGGACCGCCTGTGCCACACTTGCCGGCGGAAAGGCTGTTCACTATATCTGCGATGAACAGTCTGACTGGTATCCTGACATCGAAGATATGCGCCGTAAGATCACAGACCGTACCAAAGCTCTTGTAATCATCAATCCGAACAACCCGACCGGAGCACTTTATCCGAAAGAGGTGCTGCAGAAGATTGTTGATCTCGCAAGGGAACATCACCTGATCATTTTCTCAGATGAAATTTATGACCGCCTTGTTATGGACGGAAAAGAACATATTTCCATTGCTTCACTGGCACCGGATCTGTTCTGCGTCACCTTCAGCGGTCTTTCCAAATCCCATATGATCGCCGGATTCCGTATTGGCTGGATGGTTCTCAGCGGAAATAAAGCAATCGCAAAAGATTATATCGAAGGAATCAAGATGCTTTCCAATATGCGTCTCTGCTCCAATGTTCCGGCACAGTCTGTCGTTCAGACCGCTCTCTGGGGCAATCAGAGCGTCAACGACTACCTCGTTCCGGGCGGACGTATTTACGAACAGCGCGAATATATTTACAAGGCACTGACTGACATTCCGGGAATCACTGCCGTCAAACCGCAGGCTGCATTTTATATGTTCCCGAAGATCGATGTAAAGAAGTTCAACATTGTAAATGATGAAAAATTTGCACTGGATCTGCTGCAGGATAAGAAGATCCTGATCGTACAGGGAAGTGGATTTAACTGGAAACAGCCGGATCATTTCCGGGTAGTATATCTGCCACGAATTGAAGTTCTGAAAGAAGCTGTGGGAAAAATTTCTGATTTCCTGAGTTATTATAGACAGGGGTAGAATGATAAGCACCGCCGGAAAAGAAAAATAGGGTACGGGTTCCGTTGCACTGGGCATTCCGATGAGCTCCCGAAACCGTCAATTGTGTCAGCAATGGCTTCCACAATTGACTGGATCTCATCTCCATAGTGCAAAGTCACCCGTACCCTATTTTTCTTTTCCGGCTCCTTCTGCAATTTTACTGCATCTATAAATATTAACAGAAATAGAATCTTTTGACCCTGGTATCATCATTTACATTTTCATATTTTAATTTTCTTATGAAAGCAATGCTCTCACTGCTTCTCCGTCAAACACAACTTCTTTTACATGATTTACCTCGATCTGGTACAATGCATTTGCCGCAATATGTTCGGCTGCCTGCTCCAGATCACGGATTCCTGATGTATTGGAGTAAAGTTCAATTATCACATCAAGACCTTCATCTGTCACCGTACACTCGTCCTGACGAAGGCTCATTCTCTTCAGGATCTTCGGAAGTGCAAATCTGGAAAAGATGATCTTCTTCTCTTCCGGTGTATAATCCGGGATATCGATAACTGCAAAACGGGACATGATCGGTGCACTGATCTGATCTTTTTCATTGGCAGTTGCAATCGGATATACGCCAACTGTCGGAACATTACACTCAATATAGTTATCCGTAAATCCAAGGTTATCAAGGAGTGTCAAAAGTACATCCGCCGGATTCCCATTTCCTTTTCCGGATGCTGCTTTGTCCAGCTCATTGATGATGAATACCAGGTTGGATTCTCCTGCTGCCGCAAATGCTTCCATAATAATTCCTGGTTTCGCATTGGCGTATACACGGGAACTTCCTGTAAGCTGTTCCGGATCGTTAATGGAACTCATATCCAGAGTTGTCCACGGAAGCTTCAGGATACGTGCAATTGCATAAGCGATCTGCGATTTACCGGTTCCGGCCGGTCCGATCAGAAGGATTCCATACGCTGGAAGAGTGTGCGTTCTGTTGATCTGGATGATTGTTTCGATGATTCTCTGTTTGACACGTTCCATTCCGTAAAGCTCTTCATCCAGGATTCTTCTTGCCTCATCCGGATCAATGGATTCAAAATAATTGCTCTTCCACTGAATATTCATCATGATTGAAAGAGCTCTCTGCGCATGTCTTCTTTCTTCCGGTGACACTTCATGTGATCTTGCAACAGCAAGGTTTCTTCTTGCCCACAGACGGATATTGTCCGGAAGGGTTCTTCCTGCACAGTTCATAAAATCGGTGATACTCTGCAGGCTTGTCAGCTTCATGCTGTCGCCGTCCTCTTCCATTTCCTCATCCACTGCTTCTTCTGTCGGCGCACTGCTTGCGAAAAGACGCTCGATCATGAACTGCAGGAAACCATCTTCAGCTGAAAGCTTGGTTGCCCCACCGAATGCGATCTCCCGGATCTTGTATACTGCATAGCCGTCTGCACGGTTTTCACCGGAAAGGCGGACATTGATGTGATTCTCGCCCAGCCATTTGATCAGGCTTACAAATCTCGCATCGATCTGGAGAATGTCCGCACTTACAGTTCCATCTTCCTCGTCAAATTCAAAGGATGTCTTTTTAATCGGGTTGGTGAAAATACCACAGGAATGATGCTTCCATTTCCGGTTGCTGTTATCCAGAACCAGCATCGGTTTCTCCGCTGTCGCTTCTGTCTCATTCGAGCGGAATGTTGTATAAGTACATTCCTGGGTCTTTTTTTCATCTGGTGTGTGTTTAAAATCAAAAACTGGCATGATTTTTACTCCTTTTTCCTTTTATATTCGCTCTTTTCAAATTGTATATTCTTGCACATTTTATGAATAGTCTGTACCTATCTTAACACACTTGTTGCATATCTGAAAGTCAAAACCATTTCTTCATAGTATTTTTATTCATTTAGATTTTTATTTTCCTTCTGCTCCAGTCCTGCAAAAAACAGCTCATAAAAATCATCTTCTCCTTCCAGTTTCGGTGAATTTTCCCCACCTCCATTGGTGCTCCGCTTCATCTCAGCATGAAATTCTTCTCCGGCACAGATCAGTCAATCTTAAGTTCCACTCTGCTTCCGCCTGCTTTTTCCTTTGTCACCACAATCTGTTTCTCAATCCTTGCTTTTAATTCCTGTACATGGGAAATGATTCCCACCAGACGGTTGCCTTCCGTAAGACCGTTCAGTGCTTTCATCGCCTGTTCCAGTGACTCTTCATCCAGTGAACCAAATCCTTCATCGACAAACATAGTATCCAGCTGGATTCCGCCTGCCGATGCCTGGATCTCATCAGAAAGTCCGAGTGCCAGCGAAAGAGAAGCTTTAAAGGATTCCCCGCCGGAAAGCGTCTTCACGCTTCGCTCAGAACCATTGTAGTGATCGATTACGTTCAGTTCCAGACCACTCTGACTCTTCCGGTCATCCGTATCAGTCTGGCGTTTCAGCTCATATTGTCCTCCACTCATCACCATAAACCGCGTATTTGCACGGGCAATGATCCGGTCAAAATAATTGGTCTGGATGTAGGTCTCAAACTTGATCTTTTCTTTGGATCCGCCTTTGATCTTTCCATTTACCGTATCGGAAATTTCACGCACCTGTGTCCAGTTCCGCTCAAGCTCAAGAAGTTTCGCACTCTGCTTGTCAATCGCATTCCTGATTTTCAGATTGTTCTCATAACGGATCCTGATCTCTTCCATCTGTTTTTGAAGCTCTTTTTTCGCACCTGATACTTCCTGTCGTGCCTGCACAAGCTCTTCCATATCGGTTTCTTTATTACCTGCAATCTGCTTCTCCAGCGTTTTCTTCTTCGTCTTTGCCGCTTCTACCGACTGACTGCAGTCCTGGAATGCCTTCTGGGCAGCATTCAGATTCTTATCGATCTCTTTTTTCTGCTTATCCAGCTCTTTGATCTTCTGTTCTGCTTCTGCTTTCTCCGGAAATTCCAGTTTGCCACGCACCTTCACAGCCTGCTCTTCTGCATTTGCTTTATCTCTCTCAGACACAAGGAGCTGATCCTTTCGCTCCTGTTCTTCCTCCTGAAGCTTTTTCTGCATCTGCTCCAGTTCCGGGATCTCAGCTTCCAGCTTCTGCTTTTCTGCCACTGCTTCTTTAGCTACTTCCAGCTTTTTCTGTAATTCCTTTTCTGACTTTTCGAGGGCATCCATCTGTTGACCGATCAACGCCAGCGATTTTTCAATCTCTTCTTCCTGTATGCTGCTGTCAAAGCTTTTCACACTCTTTTGGATTTCTTCTTCCAGCGCTTTTAACTGGACCAGCTTTTCATTTGCCTTAAAGCTTGCATCATTCGTCTTTTTCTCCACATCGGCAGTCTCTTTCCGGTATTTTTCAAGCTCTTCTTTTTCCGGTGCACCCTCCGTCATCTGTGCCGGACATGGATGGTGGACCGATCCGCACACCGGACACGGCTCTCCCGTTTTCAGAACCTTTGCAAGAATCCCCGCCTGCTCATCCAGAAATGCCCTCTCCATCCAGGCAAGCTGTGTCTTTCGCTCTGTACATTCCTCCTGCATGACAAGGTATGCTTTCTGCGCCTCTTTCACACTTTTCTTCTGTCTTTGGTATCTTTTATATTGAATAAGAATGTCTTCTGCCGTTTCTTTTCTTACTGAAACCTCTTTTTGTTCTGCTGTAACTTTCAGAACTTTAATTTCCGCATCCTTCAGCTCTTCCAGTAAATTCCTTTTCTGTTCCAGCTGCGTCTGCATCTGCGCTTTCTTTTCCTGATACTGGCTTTCCCGGCCCTTTAATATCTCAATCTGTTTCTCAAGCTCTTTGATCTGTTTCTGAAGTTTTTTCAGCTCGTCATACTCTGCAAGCTTTTCCTGCCTCTTTCCGATCTCTTCTGTTAGCTGTTCTCTTTCCGGCACTTTTCCCTGTTCTTTCTTCAGTGCCATTTCCAGTTCTTCCAGCGTTGGTGTCTTCTCTGCTATCGTCTGCTCCGCTTTTTCCAGTTCCTTTTTTGCACGGATCACTGCCTCTGCCTTTCCGATTCTCTGGTTCAGCTCTTCCAGATCTTTCTCGATCTTCGTTAAATTCTTCTTCTTTTCTTTCACCGAATCTGCATCCTGATTTGTCAGAGTTTCCAAAAGTTCCAGAACCTTGTCCGCATGAACCACCGCTTTGCTCTCACGGATCTTTTTCACATCCGCAGCAAGCACGTCATCCTCATCACAGCTGATATCCTTCATGTACTGCAAAATGCTTTTGCTGACATCCTCATACTGTTCCTGCAGTCTGCCGCTTGTATTTTTCATTTTCTCCTGAAATGCAAGATACGGTCTGGTATGAAAAATTTCCCGGAAAATTTTGCTCCGCTCCTCAGTTTTTGAAAACAGAAGCTTCATAAAATCTCCCTGCGCCAGCATTGCAATCTGAGTAAATTGTCCGCGGTCGAGCCCGATCAGTTCTGTCACTGCTTTCGTGACCTCTTTTGCCTTTGTGACCGGAAGCCTGTCATCCGGAAATTCCAGTACCGCATCCGCTCTTTGCAGCGTCATGCCCTCGCCCCTGTCCTTTGGACGCATGTACTCCGGATTTCTCCGGATATGGTAGTTCTGCCCCTGATAGAAGAACTCCAATTCCACAAAGGTCGGCGTCTTCGGATCCGCATATTTACTCCGAAGCATCCCCGGCTCTCTTTCATTTCCACTCGCTTCCCCGTAAAGTGCAAATGCGATTGCATCAAAAATTGTGGTCTTTCCGGCACCGGTATCGCCGGTTATCAGATAAAGCCCCCGCTCACCAAGTTCATCCAGAATGATCTCTGTCTCTTTTGCATACGGTCCGAATGCAGAAATCGTAAGTTTTATCGGTCTCATCTCTCATCCTCCCATATTTCTTCCATCATTCCTCTGGCAATCTCTTCCTGTTCATCCGTCATGGGCTGGTTGTTCTGAAGCTCATAGAACTCTCTTAAAAGCTCCATCGGGGATTTCTCCTCTACTTCCGCCGTTCCTCTCACTGTCCCTGCCGCTCTCGTCCGCAGATTGTCATAAGACAGCTTCATGATATTCGGATAAATGCATCGTAGCTTCCCGATCGCATCCGGGATATCCTCTTCGTCAGTCAGCGTAATGTGAAGATAATCGTCCGTGTTCATATCCTTGTAAAAATCCAGCGCAGTCACTTCCATATACGTGCCTCTGACTTCCCGCATATCATGTTTCGGCAAAAATGGAATCTGCTGAATATTTATTTTGCCTTTTTCTTCTACATCAACGATGACTGCTGCTTTTTTGTGATTGGTTTCAGAAAAAGAATATTTGAGCGGCGTCCCCGAATACCGCACTGTCTCTTTCCCGATCTTCTGCGGGCCATGGAGATGTCCAAGCGCCACATAATCAAATCCGTCAAAGACAGATGCGTCCACATCATCCACACCGCCTACAGACAGTTCTTCTGAATCACATCTTGCCGCACCGGTCACGAACTGATGCGCAAGCAGGATATTTCGTTTGTCTGTGTCGATCTCCATATGCTGCACTGCCGCATTTACAGCATCCTGATAGGTGATGATTTCTTCCTCCGGATACACTCTTTTTACCAAAGACGGCTTCACAAATGGAAGCATGTAAATATTGATCTCACCGTACCGGTCACTTATCGTTACCGGTTCTACATCCGACTCAAATACCGGTGAAAGATAGATCTGTCTGCTGCTCATCAGTCTTGAACCGAAAGCAATTCTTTCTGCAGAATCATGGTTTCCACTGATCAGAAACACCGGAAGCTCCCTCGCGGCGATCCTTGTCAGGAAATCATCCAGAAGCCTCACCGCCTCTGCGGACGGAATCACCTTGTCGTAAATGTCGCCCGCGATCAGAACCGCTTCCACCTTCTGCTCATCGATAATGTTCAGTATCTCTTTTAAAATATATGCCTGATCCTCCAGCATGGAAAATTCATTCACACGCTTGCCGAGGTGCAGGTCTGATAAATGAAGAAATCGCATGGTTTTCTTCCTCCATAAATGCCTGATTAAAGAATAATCTCTTCTATTTTACAGGTATGTTCTTTCGTTGCTTTTTTGTAATTAATTCCTACAAGGTAATATCCAGATAAATCACATCGTAATGATTGAGATATTTTTCAAAAGTTGCATCCTCCGGTATCATCCAACGCTGTCCTTTTTTTTACTGCACCATATATTTGTCTGCTTTTGCACAGCGCATTTACCTGACGTTTTGAAAGATTCCATTTATCTGCTGCCTGTAGAGATGTTATATATTCCATTGAATCCATCCTTTCTGACTTAATTTCTGTTATTCCAATTATAACCGGGAAGTGGGAAGTAAGCAACGCTCGCTTCCCACTTCCCTATATATTTCTTTCTTTATAAATTCATGCATGATATACTAAAGAATAACTGTATTTCATTCACAAATATTATCACAAAAAGGTACACTCATGAAACCATTTTTTTTAACAAAAACTTACTTTTTTACACACTATATAAGGTACTAACTTCCATCGCCCTGACCCGCGGAATTTTTCTGCTGTTTTTAACCCACAAAGGTTTAAGCGTTTCCGAAGTAGCACTTTATTCCATTGTGTTAAATATTTCCATCACCATTTTTGAAATACCTACCGGCTATTTTGGTGATAAATTCGGAAAACGGAACTCCCTGATGCTCGGATGCTTTTTACTCGCACTTCATTCATTTACAATGATAATCTCCAAAAAACCGGTTGCTTTTATGATTCTGGCAGGATTGGAAGGATTTGCCTACACATTTGTCACCGGTAGTAACAGTGCATTATTATATGATATTTTAAAAAGAGAGCATACTGAAAATGACTATTTGAAAATAAATTCAAAAGTTCTTTCACTTGAATCACTGACAATTGGTATTTCAATCTTCATCGGTGGAGAACTGGCTGCATATTCATGGAATCTTGTTTATGGTATTCAGATAATTACCATGCTCTTTGCAATTGTATTTTTAAAAAATATTGATGAACCGGAACATAATTCCAAAACAGTTCATCTCAAAACCGATTTCAAAAAATACAGACCTGGAACAATCTTATGCTTTTTCATCCTCATTTCCAGCATAACAGATGGTATATTTTGCGGATATTATAATATGAATCAATTGTTTTTAGATCGAATTCGCATTACTGTTGCAACAATTGGACTTTTCTTTTCCGCATCATATTTTATCAATTCAGCAGCCTACCTGTTAGTTGGATTTATTTTGAAAATATTAAACCGGAAACAGATATTTATGATTCAATTTTTCATTCTGACAAAAAGTTTTAAAAAGGGAGATGTAAAAAAACTCAATCGAGTTTTTTTACATCCCCTTAAATTTATATTTTCCTTTTCCGTGACCGGATACCGGCTCAATAATCTCTGCCTGCGTCAAATTGGCAAGAAGTTTTGAAGCACCTGAACTTTTCAGTTCAAGAAGTTCCATAACTGCACTTCTTCCAAATACCTCATCAAAACCAAACTTTTCAAAGAGTCTATGATTATGAACTGTCGTTTTTACTGAGAAATCACTACTTTTTTCGGAAAGTACACTTTCAATATCCACTTTTTCGTCTTGAATGTCCACTTTTGCATCCCCAAAATCTTTCTCCTGTGAAAAATCGTATTCAAGTGTAGCTCTCAGTTCTGATGCACTACCATACATAACGGTTGCTCCATCAAGCACCCATTCTTTGTGATGTTGTAATCTCGAATCTTTCCGGCGTGTTTATAAATTCCCTGAAAGAGTTTGCGATGGATAGCAATATACTCGTTCGGGGAAAATGAAAACGCTGTTTCAGAAAGAATTTCAGCAATACGGGAATTTTGCCTTCAATATTCTGAATGGCCGTATCAATCAGATATTTAGATGGTTTGAGTCCGTCCACCGCCTGAAGACCGATTGCCGTACTCCAAGCATACCCCTTATGAGCTTTATCTGGTTCAGACTCCCTCAAATATTCCTTAAACGGGTCTTTTTCCATATCCACTACCCCGCTTCATAGTCTTATAATTCACTCTTTTGCTTTCTATTTTTATTTTTTTATAAGAGATCCTTTATTTTTTATCCGGTTCTTCTTCTCTGAGTTCTTTCATCTTTCTGAAATACGAACTCATCTCATCTGCCATTCCCGAAAGCCTGTTCAGCAGTCCGGAAAACTCCGTCAGCATCTCATCATCCTTGTAATACGGATACACAATATCATGGTCAATCTCGCTCCATCCTTCTTCAAAAAGCGTTCTGCCCTGAATTTCCAGATAGTATCCGTGATACTTGATAATATAATGCAGTGAACGGTAATACCCGCCTGTCCGCACTTCAATCTGCGTACTGTCATAAATCCTTGTATCCCCGGAACGCTTGTATACTTTTGGACGTTCTGCGATATAGCAGTGCTCCGGATCCTCATCAAAATCCCGCAGCCTGTCCTCTATATAATTGTTCGGATCATTTTCAAACATCGAAGTGATGAACTTATGAAAATGGATCCAGTCCTCCCGGTAAAGGAAGAAAACCCTGATACCAATCAAATCTGTGATGTATTTGTGGTAATTCGATTTGTTGATATGTTCAAATTTTGCATAATTTTCTTTCCGCTTCCGGATGATCTTTTCCAGAAGGTGCATTGGATTCTTGGTTCTGTAACGGTAGGAATGGATCCCTGCCCGCTCAATATCATAAATATATTCATCTACAAATTCTTTTCCCAGATGACGGAACAATTTCGTTTTTGACATATAATCTTCATAGATCTCTGTCAGCTCCTCCCAGGAAATCCGGGCAGCCGTAAGGTCATCCTCTGTCAGATTACAGGTTTTCAGAAATTCCTCTTTATTGATCATTTGCTTTCTCACCCAATTCTTTCCGGCCCATGCGGACCTCTTCCATATGACCGGCAAGCTCTCTGTCCATATGATCGAACAGATAATTTTTCGCACTCTCTTTGTGCAGCTCCCATTCTTCCTGAATCTGCCGGTTCACGATCTTCACCTCTTCCAGGAATTCCCGGGAAGATATGATCGTACCTCCCTGTCCCTGTGTGATCACCTGTTCCACACCATCTGATGTAACTACCGTCACATGATACTTTCTTCCGACTTCATGTACTACCTTTTCAATGTACATATCCGCCGTCTCAGCTTCTTTTGTATACACAACATGAATGTTGTGGTATTTGAAGATTTCCATTGCTTCGCCTTCAACCTTGTAGGCATCAAATACCAGGATCAGAGGATAGTTCTTGAACCCCTGATAATTGCAAAGCACATCCATCAGTTTATTTCTTGCTGCTTCAATATTCTCTTTTGCCAGTTCTTTCAGATCATCCCATGCGAAAATAACATTATAACCATCTACCAGCAAATATTCCTGTACGCCTTCTTCATCTTTCTTTGCTTTTGGCGTTTTCCCTGCAGTCACAGTCTTTGGAAGACGATCGGCTTTTCTCTCTACCCGTCCGTAAGTCCGGATAAAAATCTCTTCCAATTCCCTGTCTTCTCTGGCATTACGCGCATAATGCCTGCCGCCTCTGGCTGCTGCTTCTGCTGATCCGCTTTTCTCCTTGCGTAAATTTACCGGTACAGTCTCATCCAGACTTTTTTCTGTCTCTCCTGCCAGCCTTTTCCGCTCTTCCAGGATCTTCGGAAGCTGTGCCTCAATATGCATATGTTCCGGCACTTCCTGCCACGGTACATTATATCCCGCTCCATGAGCACAGAATACAGAGCCCGTCGGATTCTCCACATCCCGCTCCGGATCGTAACCAATCGCCTCTACAACCTCGTCCTGGTTATGGCATGGAAAATATCCCTTCAGCGTACAGAACAGTTTCCCTCTTCCTCTGCTGTATGTGGTTACTTCTCTCTGATAATCCTGCATTTCAGACACCGGTGCACTTCCGGTGACCACAGCCATATCATCTTCCGTCTCCGGTCCGTCAAATTCTCCATTCATCCGCTGAATATCCGTAAGTGCACGGCCTGTCATCTCTGACGGAATTTCCAGACGAAATGCATAATACGGTTCAAGCAGTACATTCTCTGCCTGCATCAGTCCCTGGCGGATCGCACGGTACACAGCCTGGCGAAAATCTCCGCCCTCTGTATGCTTCAGATGTGCACGTCCACTGGCAAGTGTGATCTTCACATCAGTAAGCACCGATCCCGTCAGAACGCCCCGATGCTCTCTTTCCAGCACATGCGTCAGGATCAGTCGCTGCCAGTTCTTGTCCAGCACATCCTCACTGCAGATCGTATCGATCGAGATTCCACTTCCCGGCTCTCCCGGTTCCAGTATCAGATGCACTTCCGCATAATGACGCAGTGGCTCAAAATGCCCTACTCCTTCAACTGTATTTTTAATCGTTTCTTTGTAAACAATATTCCCGCTTCCAAAGGAAATATCCACGTCAAACCGTTCTTTTACAAGGCTTTGCAGAATCTCCGTCTGCACTTCGCCCATCAGCTGGACCTGGATCTCTCCTGCCTCTTCATTCCAGACTACACGGAGCATCGGATCTTCTTCCTCCAGTTGCCTGAAATTCTGCAGCATCCGGTGTACATCACAGCCTTCCGGCAGCTCCACCCGGTAATTCAGAACCGGCTCCAGTACCGGTGCCGAAGAACCTTGCTGCATCCCAAGCCCCTGTCCCGGATAAGTCCGGGTAAGTCCTGTCACAGCACAGATACAGCCTTTTTCTGCTTCCTGCACCATCTCGTACTTGTCCCCGGAATAAATCCGGATCTGGTTAACTTTCTCCTGCATAGGTTCTTCCTCTGCCATATATTCCAGGATCTCTTTGACCTTCAGTACTCCGTTTGTGATCTTCACATGTGTCAGACGGCTGCCCTGTGAATCTCTGGATATCTTATATACCTTCGCTCCAAATGCCTCTTCAGCATGCGTCCCGCTTACCGGTCCGTCCATGTATTTTTCCAGTCCGTCCAGTAATTCCTGCACACCTTCCAGCTTCAGTGCCGAACCGAAATAGCATGGAAATACCTTTCGTTCCCGGATCAGCGTCTGAATCTGGCTCGCCGTGATCTCTCCATTTTCCAGATAGCTTTCCATTACCGTCTCGTCGCACATAGACAGCTCTTCCAGGAATTCTTCACCCGCTTCTGTAAAATCCACACACTCTCCGCTGAGCTTCCGCTTTAATTCAGTAAATCTGTCCTGTCTGTCCGTACCGTCCTGATCCATCTTATTTATGAAAATAAAGGTCGGAACCTGATACCTTGCAAGAAGATTCCACAGGGTTCGTGTATGTCCCTGCACACCGTCCGCTCCGCTGACAACCAGGATTGCATAATCAAGAACCTGCAAGGTACGCTCCATTTCTGCTGAAAAGTCCACATGCCCCGGTGTATCAAGAAGAGTCACCTGCTTGTCTCCAAGCACAAAATTCGCCTGCTTGGAAAAAATGGTAATCCCCCGGCTTCTCTCCAGCGTATACATGTCCAGAAACGCATCTCCATGGTCAACTCTTCCAAGCTTTCTGATCTGACCGGTAAGATAAAGGATTCCTTCCGAAAGCGTCGTCTTTCCGGCATCCACATGCGCCAGGATCCCGACAGATATATATTGTTTTGGCTTATTTTCAGATGTTGCTGCCATCGAAAAAATGCCCCTTTCTGCTCATAATAATCTCTTGATTATCATATCACAGAAAGGGGCATAAGTCGACACGCGAATCTTTTTATCTGTCCTGCTTTTCATTTGACATTTTCTGCGGTAAGATACAATCAGAACAAATTTCTAAAAAAGGAGAGTGCCATTTACTCATGAAAAATACTGACTTAACCAATACTTACCGCGAACTTGACAGAGAACTTGCCATTTTGCATGACCAACTCGAAAGCCACCGTTCTTTTGAAAATATCCTTTTTCTCCCGACTCCCGAAAAGATCAGATCGGTCCGCGAAAAATGGAACGATTTAAAAACACAGGTTGAAAACCTGGATACACCTGACAATGTCTATCGTCTGGTGAAGCATCATCTGAATGACTTCCTGGATTCTCTTAAATTTACTATCGAAGAAAAAGAACACAATCCGGAAGCACCTCTCCTGGATTTTGTCTATTATCTTCAGGAAATCGCTCGCTGTGACAGGCGTTCTAATGAAGTACGTCTCGATGTCCTGACCAGAAAATTACAGGCATTTCATGAAAATCAGGATTTGATCCTTAATCTGATCCACACACAATACGGAGAAAATGAAGCTTCCCTTTCTTCTGCCTTTGCCCGCGCAAGGCTGGATATGCAGCGCGACCAGAAATTGTTAAATGAATATTTCCCGGATTTCACAGAAGAACAGATTGCATCTTTATCACAGTCCTTCCGGATTTTTATCGATCAGCTTCAGGAAATGGCAGATTTACTCGTTTCTGACTGCCAGTCTGACTCTGAAGAATTGTTAAAGGATGATCTCTCAAAGACCATCAAGATGGATCCGGAAGCTTACCGCAGCCTTCTGAAAAACCGTCTTGGTGTATCTCTCGACGAACTGCTTGCATGGCATAAAGAAGAAATTGAAAAGACCCGTGCTGAAGTATTCGAAATCGCCTCCAAATTAGAGCTTCCGGAAGGAACTCCGAAGACAATGAAAGAAGTCAGCGATGTGCTTTTCCGCTATGCCGGTCCTTGTGACAGTGCCGAGGAAATGTATACACGTGCCAGAAATTATCTGAAACGTACCCGTGCTGTCGCTCATGAATATGTACGTCTTCCGGAAGATGAAACCTGTCTGTGCGTTCCTCTTCCGCCTTGCTATAAGGATTCTTACCCTTGGGGCGGTTATGAGGGTGGTGATTTCCGTGTCAAACCGCTCCGCGGCCAGATGTTCCTGAATCAGTATAATTATCAGAACATTACCGATGGCTGGATCAAGATGAATACCATGCACGAAACTTATCCGGGACACCATGTCCAGTTTATCCGTGCAGCGATCGATCCAACACCGGAAACTGTAAAAATAGGAGCAAAAAGTGTACCTCTGGAAGAGGGAACCTGTATTCGGACTGAACGCGCATTTACCTTTATCTTTGCGGAAGACCCGTTCTTCCCTCTGTTCGTTGCATTCCGCCGTCATCATGCCTCTGTCCGTATCCTGGTTGATCTTCAGCTGTATTATTTTGGAGCGACACTGGAAGATGCTGTAAAAATCTACGAAGAAGAGCTTGGCTTTGACCGCGTAACTGCCCGCGCCCAGATACAGGCACACCAGAATGCGCCGGGATATTTCACCTGCTATTATTATGGAATGAAAAAAATCTGCGACTGGGAAAAAGAGTATGGATATACGAAATGGGATTATACGGAACTGCTGTTCTCAGCCGGGCGGATCAGTATGGAAAGCCTGGAGATGCTGGTTAAGATGACCAAAGAAGAGCAGGGACGTTTCTTTACGGAGTTCCGGAGCTTGCTGATGGATGAATAGGGTTTAGGTTGTTGAAGGGATACGAAAAAACGGATAAATAAATGGATCGGGTCTGCTTCCCACGCACTGGGCATTCCGATGAGCCTCTGAAAGCGTATATTGTGTCAGCAATGGCTTCCACAATATACTGAGTCTCATCTCCATAGTGCTCAAGGGAATCTGACCCGATCCATTTATTTATCCGTTTTTTCTGGTACTCCTGCAACTTGAAAATTTTCCCTTGTGGAGCATCAGCTCGCTGCGCATGGCTGATGGTGATTTGTTTGTCTAGGGTTTTAACCATATTCATAAATTTGAGTATAATGATTTGTTTTAGTTTTTAAAAATTTGTATCTTTAAAATATTTCCAACAACACATTATTATAAAGATATAAGTCTACCAAGTTCTTCACGTTTCTTTTTAGTTATGCCATAGATATTTATGTGGTTCAGGTCACCGCTGCGGTCTGTAAAGGCGGGGAAGAGGAAGCCGGATGTTGGGGATCCGGGTTCGTATTCGCCGACAAGGGGACAGATGGCGCAGATGAGGTAAGGGAACATCTCTTCGGATTCTCCGAGGCGTTCTTTGTCGGTGGCTTTGGCTGGGATATCGTAGTTATCATGGAAAACATAGATCGCATAAGGGGTGGTGATCCGGATGTTTTCCATGATGATATCATAAAGAGTATCCATCAGGGCATCGTTTTTAAGTTCACAGTCTCTGAGCGCCATCAAAAGCTGCCACATACTTCCGGCTTTCTGATTTTCCGGCTGGATCTCGTATTTTTTCAGTTTTGTGTTTGTCTCTGCAAATGGAATTGTTTTGGCGATTGCGAGATTTTTTGTTTTTTCTGACGGAGAGAGTTTGAGGAAGTTGATGTTAAAGCTTCCGTCAAAATCTCCGTCTGCATCTACATAACAGCCTGCTATTCTTGTGAATGATGTTCTTGCAGGCGTCATCCGCCGCGTCAATTCCAGCATATCTTCTCGGTTGATCATTTGTATTTGTTCCTCTCTTTGAATATCAATTGAGTCTCACTCCGTTGACCTGTTTCTATTTTCTAAGTTCTCATATCATCCATTGCTAAAATTCTTCTATTTCAGCAACACGGTTCCCCTGTTTTTCTTTCCAAATCATCAGGTACACTTTGAAATCTACCGAATCTCTCGCCGCAGCAAATGGCTCCTCACGTACAAGTGTAACTTTCTGTCCGTTTGACTCCAGCTCTGCTTTTCTTTTTTCGGCTTTTTTCAAAATGTTCTGATAGTTCTGATTAAATTTCTCCCCAAAATCCCTCCGTGGATAATTTTCCGCTTCTTTGGCAAGTTTTTTATTTAGCAAGTCTACAACCGCCACATGTTTCTCCCGATGTAATAGTCGGGCAATCCATCTGCTCATTCTTTTTCCATGATATCTCCGGTATCTTTGCAACCACCACAACAGACTTTTATCCCCTACTTCTTTAACGAGCTCTTCCATTACATCCATTGCCTCTTCGGTCGGATTCCACGGATCTTCCATCGGGACAATATATTTTGCCGGAACTGCCGGATAACAGGTATAGTTCAGCGGAGGAAAATGTACCAGTTTTGCAAGTTTCCGTTCTGTATCACTTGTTGCCTTTTCTCCAAGATATTCACATTTATCACTCAGAATCGCCAGACGGTATTCCAGAATCCGCAGATACTCATACCCTTTCACCCAGAAATGTCCCACATCTCCGTAATTATAGAGATTCATCTCCAGCAAAAGATCCTGGAAGAAAATGGTCACAACCGTTTCGCCCTGATATACGACAAGTACATATTCTCCATCCTCCTGGCTTAAAGTTGCGTCCAGCTCTCCTTCATAATCTTTCTGATAATGTCCGGTCATTCTTGCACCAGAGAATACCAGAAAGCTTTCCACTGCATCATTCATCAGATACACCAGACGCATTTCATCCTGGTTTTCCACATCTTTGTCTGGAAACAGAAGTTCAAACTGATCCTGACCGAGTAACTGGGCAAGCTTCTGGAAGGCTTCCGGAATTTCTTCATATGCACTTTCTGTATCCATGAACGCTTCCTCTGCTGACATATTTTCCTGTATTTCCAGTTCACTCATCTATTCCTTTTCTCCTTCATTTGCCTCTTCCATATCCACACAGGCAAGTCCTCTGTCCTCCACATAACTGACACGGATCACTGCCTGCGACCAGTTGAGGCTGATCCTGGCAGCCTTCTGCTTCTCTTCTCCGGCTTTCCGGAGCAGATCCAAAAGTTTCTCCAAAACTTCTCTTGTCAGATAGCCGCCTCTCCACTGAAAGGTTAATGTCCTGCCCTTCTTAGCCGCCTGCAGCGACCGTTTATAGACATCTTCTTCTTTTGTAAAGGAAAGTTTCTTCTCCCGATAATAAAAATGATCCCCATTCGTACAGACCGGTGCCGGTGCGATCAGCGGTTCATGATCCCGGAAAATCTTCTTGTCGTCCAGATTGAAATAATCATAGCGGATCTCCTGTCCTGCCGCACTGTGTTTACCAAGCGTATTGTCAAAAGTTGCATCCAGATGATAATATGTACCACCAATTTTTACGATATTCCAAGTATGACGGTACTTGATCCCTTTTTCCGGATTGTTACCACAGACTGCGATCATGCACCAGATTCCAAGCGCATCACAGAGTACTTTCACAGATTTTGCAATCCCTTCACATACGCCAACTCCATGTCCAAGTGGACCGATGATCTCATGGGAATACGCCTTTTTCAGCTTATCATAAGTCACATTATCACAGATAAAATCATGAATATATTTCTCCTTTTCCCATTCAGACAAATCTTTTGCCGCCCGCGCAAGTTTTTCTACTCTGGAGGACATTGCCCTCTGATGCTCCCGGATTTTATTTTTGTCAAACAGATACTCCGGTACAAAGATCAGATTCGGAGAGTCCTGATAGTATTTATACTTATATCCTGTCATCCAGAAAATCTCCGGATGATCCAGCCGAAGCCTGAAAAAGACATCATAAAGCTCCGCACTTTCTATGCGCGGTATCTGAAATTCATCCGCAAGTGCATTCGCTCCCTGCATGATTACATGGTATGCTGCCTGCTGCTGTTTCGTCATTTTGGTATAATAGAATGGTTCCATGAAAGTCCTCCTGCGCAATGTTTCGATTCTCCTATTATACATTTTTTCACGAAAACACGAAATGTTTTTCCTTGCTTTTTAACGAAAAACAGAAATGTTTTACGCTAGTTTTTAACGAAAATAGAAAATGTTTATACCCGTTTCTTAACGAAATCACAAAATGTTGGCCCTTTTCCGCTTCTTTCAGACACATAAATTCCCTTCATTACTTATATAAAAAGGCTCCATATAACAGTTTTTACTGCTACATAGAACCTCTTCCATTCTTTTATTTCTCAGTTTCACTTGATACAATTGCCGGAATCCGGATCGTGACGATCGTACCTTCGCCCTCTTTTGACCATATCTGAAATCTGTATTTATTTTCATAAATATAGTCCAGTCTTTCTTTAATATTTTTTATACCGATATGTTCTCCTCTTTCCATACTTGACAGTTTACGCTGCGGTTTGCTTAATTCATCTAGTTTGTCCTGAGACATCCCTGCACCATTATCTTTTACAATAATCTCAACTTCATCTTCTTCCATTCTGATACGAATCGTAATGCATCCGTCTATTACTTCGCCTTCTTCATCCGTATTACATAGAATTCCATGAAAGAACGCATTCTCTACAAGTGGCTGCAAAATATTTTTTGCAATCAGATATGGCTCAACCCCCGCTTCGATATCAATAACACTTTTAAATATTCCTGTATATCGATATTTCTGAATCAGTAAATATTCTCTCACTACTTTAATTTCCTGCTCTACTGTATCATAAACATTATCCACCTCTATACGTAGTCTGTCCCTTAAAATCTGAATCATAGCTTTATTCACTGCAATCACATCTTCATTCCGGTTTTTCTGTGCCAGATATGTAATCATATTCATGGTATTATAAATAAAATGCGGATCCACCTGCGAAATCATCAAACCATACTTCAGTTGCTGCTCTCTCTTTTCCTGTTCGACCATTTCAACAATATTTTCCTGCAAACGTTTTGCCATAACATTAAACGAAGCGCCTACTTCTCCTATTTCATCTGTTGAATTCACCTCGATTCGTGCATCCAGATTTCCTTCTGCTATTTCATTCATTTGTTTTGATACATCCGTAAGCGGACCGGTAAAATGATTTACAATCGGAATCATAACTAACACAATTCCAAGCCCAAAACATAAAATCAGTATTTCTACCAGAAAAATCAGCGAACGGTTATTGTCCAGAATATCTTTTCTGCTCTGCCTGCAAATAATCTTCCACCCATCTTCTTCTGAAAAACGTACTGTAGTAATCCCATCTTCCTGCTGCCAATAACCTTCCTTATAGCTTTTTCCATACTTCATGTTTTTCAGAGTTGCGTTTACATCTATTTGTGTTTCCTTAACACTTGGCTGTAAAATCTGATTATTTTTATCAAGAAACAGATAATCGTTACTGTAATCTTTCATCTGGTTTGCAATATAGTACAACTGGTCAAAAGATGCTATAACAGTAAGATTGCCTTTCTGCCCATGATATATATATTCCATCGTATATCCATAAACCATGTTAAATATATTTCCAAATGCTGTATCTGATTCCCCGTCATAAGCAAAAGGATTCAAAAAACTTGTCTTTTTCCCTTTTAAATCTAATTCTTTTATTTCACTACAAATATGTTCTTTTACTTTATTCGAAAATCCTACTGTTGAAAAATCATATATTTCATCCGCCTTTTGGACATCCAGATAAATCCCGATGATTCCATATGACTGAATTTTATTTTTTACACCAAGCTGGGATAAAAAAAGACTTATTTTCGCATTATTTGCTTCATTCGGCTCCGACATATATTGATCTATTTTCTGAATAAGTTCTGGTTCTTCTGCCACAATCTTTGTAAATCTTACCAGTTCTTCAAAATTCTGATCTAACTGAGACATGATCTGCTCATTCAGAATCATAGTATCCTCTCTGTCTTTCACACTGATATTTCTATATACCAGTTCCGGTAATGCCGTGAGCAATATTCCCATAATTACTAAAAACACACATAATTGTGCTATAACCAATTTATTTCTTAATTTCATGACCTCTTCTACTCTCCGGCTAATAATTTCCTGCGATATTGGTTCGGTGTCAGTCCTGTATATTCTTTGAAAATTTTACTGAAATACTGACTGGAAGTAAAACCTGTCTTTTCTGATACTTCATAAACCATATATTCTTTATCCTGGAACATTTTCTTTGCATTTTCTATTCTGACATTATTGATAAAATCATTTACCCGTATTCCAGTTTCTGTTTTAAATTTCGTTGATAACCAGGAAGATGTCACACCAACATGCTCCGCAACTTCCGCTGCTGTAATACTTGCATCACCATAATTCTGATTGATATAAGCCATTGCATTGATTGTCACATCGGAATAAATCATTTTTTCTTTCTCATTTTTCATTCGACAAATTTCTTCTATCTTGTATTCAATATATGCCTGAAGATCTGTTACTTTTCTAAAATCATAAGAACTGCATCCCTCGGTCATCAAAAATCTCTGACCGCTTGTTTCTCCAATCAGTTTTCCATCAAACAAACTAAGAGCCTCCAAAATATGTTCTATATATTCCAAGTATTCTGTAACATTCTGTTTTTTTTCTGTTTCATGCAATCGGTTTTCTATTTTTTCAATTTCTTCTGTTTTTCCCTGTTGTAAAGACTGATAAATTTCTTCTGATGAAATTCCTGACAGTTTCTTCTCATTTTCCTCTTTTCCGTCATAACGCAGCTCCTGTAACTCTACTTCATTTTTTAAAATATTATTTTCCAGTTGTCTTTGATAATTTGTAAAATTAGACCGGAACTGCCTTACCATACTTCCATGCAAACAATAATATACATGATACAGTTTTTCTTCTCTGTTAATATATTCATACAGCTTTCTTGCAAAATCATAAATTCTGTCATTTATTTCTTTTTGTGAAACAATTCCTTTTCCGAATTCAAGCAAAATCAGATATTCATCTTCGTTTACCGGAAACCTGGCCCCTACATGAATCCCAGTATTTTCAGATACATTTTCGCACGCTCTTTTTATGAGCCGATTATCCAATGTCATCTGATTGTTATCAAGTGGAATATATTTCTTTAAAATCTTCGGAACCTTTCTTTGAGAAACGATAATATAATAATATTTCTTATGCAAACCTATATAATCATTTTCATCAAGAATATCTTTATATACCTCTTCTGAAATATTTTTTCTAAATAATTCCTCTAAAATTGCTGTAATTGTATACTGCTTTTTTGCTTTTTCTTTTATAATTTCTTCTTTTAATTTTAGTATTTTTCTTAAAAACCCATCTTCCTCCAGATCACTTTTTAAGATATAATCATCAATTCCTAACCGGATTGCCTGTTTTACATAATCAAAATTTTTATATGCTGAAAGGAACAGAATATGTGTATTTCCACCATATTCGCGAATTGCATCCCCTAATTCCAATCCATTTAATCCAGGCATCTTTACATCTGATATCACCAGATCCGGTCTATGTGTCTTGTAAATTGCAAGTGCCTGTTCTGGATTTGTCGTTACCCCGATCAATTCAAATCCATGATACTCCCAATCAATAATATGCTCCAAATACTCCAGTGCCAGCTTTTCATCATCCACTAACAATACTTTTATCATATTTTCTTCCTCCCATTATGCCCTGTCAAATGCTGTCTATTCCGATTATACAGCGACACCCGGAGTATCGCAAGCTGACAGGATGCGTATACTCCGGGTGTCATTTAAATTATTTTTTATTGTGCGTTTGTTCTCACAAGCTCTTTTTTCAGCTTTCGTTCACTGATAAAGTTCATTACTCTCTGGTTGTTGTAAGTAAAGATCATAATAACCAGAAGGAAGATTCCAGATGCTGTATCCTGCAGCGAAGCTGAAAGTCCCATGCTGAGAAGTCCTGTCGTCAGCATATTTAAAATAAAGTTTCCGATAAAGATTCCGATTACCAGATTACAATACTGTTCAAGTGCCAGTCCAACATAAATTCCAAGCATGCAGTTGAAAATAATATTCGTACTTGACATGTACATCGGCGTATCAATTGATCCCTGTATAGAAATCTTCAAAAGTGCCGCAACTCCAAGGAATAATGATGAAACTACATAGCAGAGGAATGCTGTTTTCTTGGTATTGACACCTGAATTTTTTGCAATTCTCTGTGAACTTGCACATGCTCTTACATTATATCCAAACTTTGTATAGTTGAAAATGATGTAGAACAGTACAAACATGATCGCAAAAATAATCAAACAATACGGAAATCTTCCAAGTGTTGTAATTTCTCCGTTAATAGCTGTTACCCATGAAATACTTGCCAGGTTGGATAATGTCTCATATACCATGCAAACACCAAGTGCTGTAACAATTGCCGGAACTCTCAGTAACATATACATAACACCTGAGATTGTTCCAAGTACAATGCCCGCTCCAACCACAATCAATGCAAATGGTATCAATCCGATTCCGTAAAGATATACCATTTTTGCTCCGAACATTGCCGAGAGCATTACAACCGCACCTGCACTAAGATCCATTCTGTTACACAACATGTTCGAACACATTGCGAATGAAATTAGCGTAGGGGCCAGCGTTTGCTTCAGGTTCATAATAAGACTCGCCGGTTTTCCAAATGCTCCGCCGGAGCATATGAAAAACAGAAGATATACAAATACCGGGAGCATAACGACTTTGCATACATTTTTAACTGTATCTGATTTCGTTTTCATACGCCTTCCCTTTCCATATCCGTTAAAGTAGTAATTTATTTTCCATGTCTTGCAATTGTATCTTCAATACTGTAGTTCTTGCCCATTTCAAGCAGCTCATCAGAAGATGCATTTTTATTTTTTGATTTAATCAGCTGATCAACTTCATCTGTTGTCCATGCATATACACCATCATTATGAAGGTATGTCATGTAATCAGAGAATTCCTGACCAGATTTACATACAATAAAGTTAACCGGTACTTCTACTTTGTCAAGAGCATTTCCTTCCAGTGCATTGTAGATAAGTACGAACGGGAATACTGCATCAGCATACTGTCCACCGATTGCACATACTGTTTCACCATTGTCAAGGCTTCCCTGACAGTTTTCTGAAAGGTCACAGAATGCGATCTTAACCTGACCTTCACGTCCTGCTGATTTGATTGGTTCTGAGCAGTATTCAATACCAAGAAGTGTAATTGCAATACCATCGATAGAATCATCCGCTGCAAGGAAATCTTCTACTGCTTTTGTGAATTCAAGGCCTCTGTATTCACCAGCTTTTTTAACTTCCGGATGATCTTCAAATGCTTTCATCATACCTTCCCATCTTCTGTCATGGCAGGTAATTCCAGGTTCATAGCCAATTGCTGCAATGTTCTTGCATCCTGAATCAATAAGGCTTGTTACGATTTCATATCCTGCATCGTAATCTGCTTCATAAGATCCACCAACAAAGTAATCACTCTTGTAAACCTGATCTTTGATGCTTTCATCAATCTGTGACCAGCCTACACCAAGATAAACTTCATTTTCTTCACAAATTTTTAATCCCTGAAGGACTGCTGTTCCTGAGAAGTTTGTTGTGATAATACCATCAACACCCTGTGCACAGAGGTTCTCAATTGCAGAAAGATATGTTTCATCTGCAAAGTTTTCAATAATGTAATAGTTAAATTTTACACCATATGCTTTTCCAAGATAATCTGTGTATGCTTTGTATTTTGCGCAAAGGAAATCTGTTGTTGTATGGATAACTACACCAATTGTGTATTTACCATCTGGATCTCCACAAATTTCATCCTGACCTGATTTGTCTCCCCAGACTTCCTCTGTCTTTGCATCTTTTGTCTCTTTTGAACTGCTGTCTGATTTCTTGCTTCCTGAAGAACCACCACAACCGATTACAGAGAATACCATCATAACTGCTAATAAAACAGCTACTGCTCGTTTAATTCTTTTCATTTCTTTTCCTCCTCTTTTTCTCCTTGTTTCATCTATTACTCCAGTACGCCATCTTTGTTCTTTACATATGTAAGGAATACTAACAGTAACAGTACCAGTCCCTGAATTCCTTCAACCACACGTTCGTTAACACCCAGGATAATCAATCCATTTCTCAAAAGGATAACAGAAAAGCTTCCGACCACAGCTCCGATCATTTTTACTTTAGAACCTCCGGACAATGGCACACCTCCAAGTACCAATGCTGTGACAACGTTCATTTCCATTCCCTGACCAGTTGAAGTACTTACACTTCCGGCTCTTGCCATAAGGATAAATCCTGCAATACCTACCGTGATACCACTGATAATGTAAGCGATCATTCTGGTTCTATTAACGTTTACGCCTGCCTGCTTTGCAGCGGCTGGATTTCCTCCAATTGCTTTATTATCTTTTCCAATTGCTGTTTTTTCAAATAAAATATAGCAGATAATAAAGACTCCTAACAGCATTCCCAGCTTAAATTTCTGATTATCAAATTCAAAGAGTTCAACCGGAATACTATATTTCTGTGATGCACATACCGTATTTAAGATTCCACGACACATATACATGATGCATAGTGATGTGATAAATGGCGAAACCTGCAAATATACGGAAACAACTCCGTTCAATACGAACCATACCAGTGCTGCAAGAATGTTTGTAATAAATACTACTCCTGCAGGTACTCCTGTGTTCGCAACTAAAATCGCAACTAAAACGCTGAAACCGATAACACCACCGTATGACAAATCCATTCCGCCATGTGAGTATACGAAAATTGCACCAAATGCCATAATCGCAATATATACGGTCTGATTCAGAATACTATTGATATTACCTTTTGTCAGCAGTTTCCCTTCTCCTCCGACCTGAAATATGATAATCATTAAAATGATTCCAAGGAAAGGAATTATTTTCTGAAGAATTTCTTTTGCCTTAGCTTTCTCTTTCACTTTTATCCCTCCTAAACCATCTTCTTGATTAATACAGATTCATTTAACTCTTCTGACCTGGTAAATGAATCCTGTATCTGACCATCTTTCATAATCAGAATACGGTCACTCATTCCAATCAGTTCCGGAAGTTCTTCTGAAATCATCAAAATAGATTTTCCTTCTTTTTTCAGGCGGTACATCAGCTGATACATAAATGCCTTTACACCAATATCAATTCCTCGTGTCGGGCAGTCCAGGATATAAATTTCTGACTCATTACCAAGCCATTTTCCAAATACAACTTTCTGTTTATTACCACCACTTAAATCACCTACGTTTTGTCCAATCTCTCTGCATTTAATGCTCATATCTTTTACCTGTTTATCGGTAAATTTCTTTTCAGCACCTTTGGTAATTACACCACCTTTTGCGATCATTGACAAGGATGGTAAAACGGTATTTTCCATGATACTTGCTGATAAGATCAGTGCTTCCTGGTCTCGGTTCTTGGATACATATCCAATCTTGTTCTTGATTGCCTGTTTTTCTGATGTAATCTTTTTTCCATTTCCAAGTTTTACTTCACCATACAACGGTTTAACATTTCCAAACAACGCTTTTCCAAGTTCATGCATTCCGCAATCTGTTAACCCACCTATTCCAAGGATTTCTCCTTTATGAAGTTCCAGTGAGACACCTTTAAGGCTATCTCCTACATACAGTTTTTCTGCTGAAAGCACAACCTCTTTCCCATAGCTTCCATCGTAATCACTTCGATAATAATCTCCGGTAAGTTTACGTCCTACCATCAACTCTTTTATCTTTTCCTCTTCAAACTCAGATTTTTCAAGTTCAGCAACAAACACACCGTCTCGCAAAACAATCAGCTTGCTACAAACCTCCATCAGTTCTTCCAGGTCATGGGAAATAAACAGTACTGTCTTATTTTCCTTCTTCATGTTCTTAATAACCTGGTAAATGATATCCCTTCCTCGTTGAGACAAGGCAGTTGTTGTTTCATCAACGATGAAAATCCTTGGATTCGTATACAGTGCTCTTACAACTTCAATCAGTTTTCTTTCTTCCAGACTGTATTTTATGATCGGATCTTCCGGATGAATATTGTCAATTCCGATTTTTTCAAGTGCCTTTCTTGCTTCCTGATACATCTTTTTTCTGTCAACAACACCATGTTTTGTAAACAACTGCTCTTTTCCGATAAAAAGATTATCTGCTACTTTAATTCCCGGAAGTGTTCCCATTTCCTGGGCAATCATACTGATTCCATGATTCTGTGCATCCAGTGTGTCTGCTGGTTTATATGGTTTTCCGTCCAGAGTAAGCTCTCCTTCAGATTGCGGATAAACTCCGGAAATAATAGAGGAAAGAGTTGACTTTCCGGAACCATTTTCTCCGATCAGACCAATAACTTCTCCTTCATCAATGGTTACAGAAACGTCTTTCAATGCCTGAGTAAGTCCAAAGTTTTTTGAAATATGTTTTGCTTCCAAAATCACGCTCATTTCGTTGCCACCTCCCTCTTTCCTTCTTCTTTTATTATCCTAAAACAATTACATTCCATGACATTTTTGGTAATACTACAGAATTTGCAGCTGTTACCTCTTTCTCTTCCATTTCAACTGCATCCGGATGTTCAATTGTGTTCATTACAGAATAGTCATTTCCGGCAAGTACCAGATGTTTCTTTACTTTCTTATCTCCATATCCCTGTAAATCAACTTCAAATTCAACGTCCTCTTCCTGATCGCAGTTCAGAACGAAGATTCTTACTTCATCATTTTCCTCATTATAGATAACTGCTGGTTCAACAACATTTAATTCACCTAAATCGCACTGATATTTCGGTGCATCCACAATGGCTTTCTTAACAGTTCCATGTCCATATTTGCTGAGCATATGGAACGGATGATAAATCGCCTGTTTGAAAATTCCGCCTCCCGGAATTGTTGTAATCGGAGCAATCACATTGATAAGCTGTGCCAGGCATGCAATTTCAACTGTATCTGCATTGTTCAACAATGAAATTCCAAGTCCTCCAACAACAACTGCGTCCAGCAGACTGTATTTTTCCTGCAGAATCGGTGGTGCGATTTCCCATTTTCCAGCTGATGTCATCTCGAACGTTGTAAGTCCCATTAAATCATCCAGAGAATCCAGTTTGATGTCCTGGAAATTCCACACATTCCATTCATCCAGACAAATCTTTAAATCTTTATCAAAATGATTTTTAGCCTTTACATACTCAATAACTTTTGCGCTGTTTTTGATATGAGAATCCAGCTGTTTATAGGAAGCAAGATAATTTGTTGTTCCCTGTCCTGAGTTCATTGTATAGTTATGAGTTGATAAATAATCAACCTGATTATAAAGATCTGTCAGCATTGTTCTGTCCCATTCCATATAGGTTGGTAACATTTCATAACTGCTTCCGCAGGCAACCAGTTTAATAGAAGGATCAACCCATCTCATGATCTTTGCTGCTTCAAGTGCTTTCTTTGTATAATCTTCTGCTGACAAATGTCCTGCCTGCCAGCTTCCTTCCATCTCATTCCCAAGGCACCAATATTTGATATTATATGGTTCTGGATGTCCGTTCTGGGCTCTCAAATCACTCCAATAGGTTCCACCCGGATGATTGCAATATTCAACCAGATCGCCGGCATCTTTAATACTTCCTGTTCCAAGGTTGACTGCGATCATTGGTTCAATACCAACTTTTTCTGCCCACTGGCAAAATTCATCAATACCGAACTGGTTTGTTTCAATACTTGACCATGCATAATCCATACGTTTTGGTCTTTTTTCTTTTGGTCCAATTCCATCATGCCAGTCATAGCATGATACAAAGTTTCCACCTGGATAACGAATTACCGGAACGCCTAATTCTTTTACTAATTCCATGACATCTTTACGATATCCGTCTTCATCTGCATTTGGATGCCCCGGCTCGTAGATTCCTGTATAAATGCTTCGTCCCAGATGTTCTGTAAAAGACGAGTACATTTTGTCATCAATTTTTCCAATGTCGTAATGGATGTCACTAAAGCATTTTGCTTTTTTCATTTCTCGTTCCTCCCTTAAACTTTCATATTCTCCTGTCGTTCATTTCAAACGATTCTTTGTTATGTGAATATTTTAGAATGGCGCCTGTTTTTTCACTATATTCATTTTTTATGTGAATGTATAAAATTTTTTGGTTTTATAAATTTCTTCCAAAAAATGTGTAATTTTTTTAAGTTTGTTAAGTATTCTGCATAATTTCAAACAAAAGTCACAGTCTTTCACATTAAAAAAGTCCCATATGGCAACCCTTTCCGTCACCATACAGGACTTCTCCTTCTTTTCCTTTTATTCAACATTCTTCGTCGCAACAATATCCACGCCCGTGTCCGCCACATTTTCAAGGATCACATCCCCAATATGAACCGGAGCCGGAACTTCAATTCCTTTGAGCGCCTTCACACATTCAAAGATCTTGCCCTTCGGGATATCTTCTTTCGTCTTCACCGATACCATGTCGATGCTTCCGCCGGACACCCGCACGGTCGAAGTTACGATTCTCGTCGGATTCGTCACTTCTTTTCTTGCGTATACATCACCGCGCTTGCAGGTATTTCCGGTTACACCCACTACTTCTTTCCCATTCATTACAACTGTAAGAGGGCAGCCCATCGGACAGCCGATACATGTCAATTTTCTCTCTTCCATCGTCTACGCCTCCTCAATCTTTACTGTGATGGTCTGCAGATCCGGATATTTCAGTAGCTGCTCTTTTGTCAGCTTAATCTCTTCCATCTCACCTGGTGCAACAACCGGACGTTTTCTGTGGATCACTCTCTCATCATCAAAATATGCACTGATATAACAGTTCTTGTAGACACCGCCCACACGGAAACGCACAGTCAGATTTTCATCCATCCGGTCTACGTTAATTGTTCCGGGCACAGTATAGCGGACGCCTTCAATCGGATTCATCCGAATCTCTTTTCCGTCCTGTCTGCGCTCTTCTCCCAGTTTGACGTATTCCGCAGCATTTCTTCCTGCAGTTCCGGCTTCTTCCGATACAAAGTCAACCAGGTCATGCACATGCAGGACATTTCCGCAGGCAAATACGCCTTCGATGTTTGTTTCCAGGCTCTCATTTACCTTTGGTCCTGATGTGACAGGGTTCATATCCACGCCCATGCCTCTTGAAATTTCATTTTCCGGGATCAATCCTACGGAAAGGAGGAGGGTATCACAGCTGTATTCTTCTTCAGTTCCCGGAATTGGTTTTCCGTGACTGTCCACCTGTGCCAGTGTAATGCCTTCCAGCCGCTCTTTCCCTTTGATGTCCACAACGGTATGGCTCAGCTTCAGCGGAATATCATAATCATCCAGACATTGTACAATATTTCTCTTCAGCCCTCCGGAATACGGCATCAGCTCTGCAACAACCTTAACCTTTGCGCCTTCAAATGTCATTCGTCTCGCCATGATCAGTCCGATATCGCCAGAACCAAGGATCACGACCTCCCGCCCCGGCATATAGCCTTCGATATTGACCAGTCTCTGTGCCGTACCTGCCGAGAAAATACCCGCCGGACGATAACCCGGAATATTAAGTGCGCCTCTGGAACGTTCACGGCATCCCATTGCCAGGACAACTGCCTTCGCCTGAATCTCGAAAAGACCTTCCTCCCGGTTCATTGCGGTGACAACCTTCTGTGGGCTGATATCCATAACCATTGTATTCAGCTTGTATTCAATATTCAGTTCTTTCGCCTGATCAATAAAACGTCCTGCATATTCCGGTCCGGTCAGTTCTTCCTTAAATGTATGGAGTCCGAATCCATTGTGGATGCACTGATTCAGGATTCCGCCAAGTTCTTTGTCTCTTTCCAGGATCAGGACACTGTCCACTCCGCTTTTCTTCGCCGAAATTGCAGCCGCAAGTCCTGCCGGTCCTCCTCCAATGATAACAATATCATAAGCTCTCATGATGCAATGCCTCCCTCTTATAACGAATCCTTATTAGTACCTGTGACAATTTTAGAATCTCCACCGGATTTTGTGATCTCGAACATACTCACATGGCGTTCTCTCGCCAGGATCTCCATCGTTCTCGGTGAACAGAATCCAGCCTGACATCGTCCCATTCCGGCTCTTGTTCTGCGTTTTACCCCATCCAGAGATTTGGCGCCGAGCGGTCTGTTGATCGCATCCATGATCTCACCCTCTGTAACCATTTCACAACGGCAAATAATATTTCCATATTCCGGTTTCTCTTTGATCAGTTCCATTCTTTCTTCCTTGCTGAGTGTATTCGGATCCAGAACGCCATTTCTTGTTGCGATAAAATCTTCTTTTTCTTCCAGATTCATTTTCTCTTTCAGGATCTGTGCCACCATTTCTCCGATTGCCGGTGCACTGGTAAGTCCCGGTGATTCAATGCCTGCACAGTCGATAAATCCTTTTGCATCCTCCACTTCCCCGATCAGAAACTCATGTCCGTCCTCATGTGCACGAAGTCCGGCAAATGAAGTAATCACCTGACGGAGCGGAATATTTTTCACATTCATCTCTGCTCTTTCGATCACCTGATCCAGACCTTCTCTTGTTGTATTGGTTCCTTCTTTATCTTCGATATCGATCGCCGTTGGTCCAAGGATCAGATTACCGTGAACCGTCGGTGCAACCAGAATACCTTTTCCATATTTTCCCGGAAGTGCAAAAATCGTCTTGCTCACATGACTTCCCGCACTCTTATCAAGCAGGCAGTAATCCCCTCTTCTAGGGGTAATATGGATCTTCTTCTCACTTACCATATTATGAAACTTGTCTGCATAGACTCCGGCTGCATTTACCACGTACCTTGTCTGGAAAACTCCGTTATTTGTATGGATCTCCCATCCCTCATCTATTGGTTTAAGATCCGTAACTTCCGTATCAAATTTGAACTCCACACCATTTACATTTGCATTCTCAGCCATTGCAATGTTCAGATTAAACGGACATACAATTCCGGCTGTCGGTGCATAAAGTGCGGCATACGCCTGATCGGAAATATTCGGTTCCATTTCTTTCAATTCCTTACAGTTAAGAATTCTTAACTCCTTAACACCATTTGCAACACCTCGGTCATACAGTGCCTGAAGATTCGGCATATCCTCCTCATGCAGACATACAACCAGAGAGCCATTTTTCTTAAATGGGAAATCCAGATCCTTTGAAAGCTGTTCCATCATCTGATTTCCCCTGACATTCAGTTTTGCCATCAGCGATCCTTCTGCCGCATCATAACCGGCATGGACAATTGCACTGTTTGCCTTGGAAGTACCACAGCATACATCCTCTTCTTTCTCGATTACACATGCCTTCACTTTATAACGTGACAGCTCTCTTGCTGTTGCCGTACCGGATACTCCAGCTCCGATAATTATTACATCATACATTCCCAGATCACTCCTTAATAACTGTTTTTTCTTCCTGAACTTCCTGATTATGAAAAAGAGCCTGCCAAGTAAACGCATTTCCTTTATGCGGTTATCCTGTCAGGCTCTCTCATCTCATGCCATTACCATTTTCAATTCTGAACTTTTACCACGGAATTGCCCCATACAGTAATACTGCTGCGATTGCTCCGATGATTGGTCCGATGATCGGTACAACCAGACCGTATCCGAAGTTTGAATCACCTTTTCCTTTAATTGGAAGTACTGCGTGTGCAAGTCTTGGTCCAAGATCTCTTGCCGGGTTGATCGCATAACCGGTCAGTCCGCCAAGTGACATACCTACTGATACGATAATTCCGAATACAAATAATTTGTCAACGCCTGTGGAAAGTCCTGTCACGTTTCCAATTCCCTTGATCGCAAATACAAGGATAAATGTTCCAACTGCCTCACTGAAAATATTCAGTCCTGTGTTTGCAATCGAAGGTCCTGTACAGAATACACCAAGCTTTGTTCCCGGATCTTCTGTGGCGTCAAACTGTCCTTTGAAAAGTAAATAAACGATACAGCCGCCTACGAATGCTCCTGCGATCTGGGCAATGATATATCCAGGAACCATCGACCATGCAAAACTTCCGTCCACTGCAAGCGCGATTGTAAGTGCCGGATTAAAGGAAGCTCCTGAAGCCTCTCCGAAAATAAATGCCGGAAGCAGAACTGCAAGACCCCAGGCAAATGTAATCTGAACCGCACCGGCACCTTTCATACCGGATTTGTTAAGGTTCACATTTGCTACTACTCCATCTCCAAGAATAATAAGTATCATTGTTCCAAGAAACTCTGCTATATAAGGTAACATAATAAGTCCCCCTTTTCCCTATTCAATGTTCTGTTTTCATTTCCTTTTTACTTTCAAAATCTAATCTTCTTTTGCCCATCCGTAAGCATATTTGACAGCCTTATTCCAGCCTTTGATCCGTTTTTCTCTTTCTTCATCTGCAATCTTTGGCTCGAATGTCTTATCAATTGCCCAGTTCTTAATAACATCCTCTTTACTTGCCCAGTATCCAACTGCAAGACCTGCAAGATAAGCAGCTCCCATTGCGGTTGTCTCTACACACTGCGGACGGTTAACCGGTGCATTGATGATGTCAGACTGTGTCTGCATCAGAAAATCATTTGCACTTGCTCCACCGTCAACCTTAAGTGCTGCAAGTTCAATTCCAGAGTCAGCTTTCATTGCTTCCAGAACATCATTTACCTGATAAGCAAGGGATTCCAGAGTTGCGCGGATAATGTGATATTTATTAACGCCACGTGTAATTCCTACGATCGTTCCTCTTGCATACTGATCCCAGTGCGGTGCTCCAAGTCCGGTAAATGCAGGTACTACATAGCATCCGTTTGTATCTTTTACTTTCTTAGCCATGTATTCTGAATCCGGTGCGGAATCAATAATACGAAGTTCATCTCTCAGCCACTGAATTGCAGCTCCTGCCACGAAAATTGAACCTTCCAGTGCATAATTTACTTTTCCATCCAGTCCCCATGCGATGGTTGTTACCAGTCCGTTCTTTGAGAAGATCGGTTTCTCACCGGTATTCATCAGCATGAAACATCCGGTTCCATATGTATTCTTTGCTTCGCCTGCATTGAAGCATGTCTGTCCAAACAGTGCGGACTGCTGGTCTCCTGCTGCTCCTGCGATCGGAATCGGTCCACCGAGGTAAGAAGGATCTGCTTCTCCATATACACAGCTTGACGGTTTTGGTTCTGGAAGCATGCATTTCGGAATGTTCAGCTCTGCAAGAATCTCATCATCCCATTCAAGCGTATTGATATTGAACAGCATCGTACGGGAAGCATTTGAATAATCAGTTACATGAACTGCACCTTTTGTCAGTTTCCAGATCAGCCATGTCTCAACTGTACCGAATAATAATTCTCCCTTTTCTGCTCTCTCTCTTGCTCCCGGCACATTATCAAGAAGCCATTTTACCTTTGTTCCTGAAAAATACGCGTCGATAACAAGTCCTGTTTTTTCTCTGAATTTATCGGTAAGTCCTTTTTCCTTCAGACTGTCACAATACTCAGAAGTTCTGCGGCACTGCCATACGATTGCATGATGGATCGGCTCTCCTGTCTCTTTGTCCCAGACGATGGTTGTCTCTCTCTGGTTTGTAATACCGATTGCTGCAATGTCCTCTGCTTCTGCCCCAATCATGTTCATTGCTTCAACGGCTACACCAAGCATACTTGCCCAGATCTCATCTGCATCATGTTCAACCCAGCCCGGTTTCGGGAAATACTGTGTGAATTCCCTCTGTGCAACGCTGCACATTTCTCCTTTTTCATTGAACAGGATACATCTGTTACTTGTTGTTCCTGCGTCCAGTGCCATTACATACTTAGCCATACTCTTTTTCCTCCTTTAATAAAAATCGCTGCTTTGCATGTTTTATAGTAAAGCGGATATTCTATGCCGCTTCGCTACTTACTCATCCTCAAATACCTGTACTTTGTTTAAATATCTTCTGTTACTTTTGTTTTACATTTTCCAGACTTCATGATTCGTAGATGAAACTGCGATCGCTCCAGCTGAAAGTGCCGCCATCACAGATTCTTTGTCCGAGATCAGACCACCTGCAATGATCGGTGTCTTTGACATTTTACAGACTTTTCCGATCACCTTCGGCATCACACCCGGAAGTACTTCGATATAATCGGGCTTCACGGCGTGTTGTTGCTGCCTGATATTCTCATATGCCATTGAATCCAGAAGAAAATACCTTAGGACTGTGAACATCTTAAGTTCCTTCCCCCTTTTAATCAATGCGGCTTTTGTGGAAATTATTCCATCTGCTTCTGTATTTTTCCGAATAAAATCTACGACAATTTCCTTACTGCTAAGACCGCTTATCAGGTCTACATGAACCATCGCAACCTTCCCGGAATCTTTTATCTGTTGGACGATCTCACGGATCGAACAGACATCTCCAAATAAAATAAACACAACCCGGATATCTTCCAAAGAACAACAGATTTTTAAATCATCCATGTTCTTTACAGCTGCAATGATCGGATTTTCTTCTACTGCTTCATGAAAAAAACTGTTCATTTTTTCACCCCTCATACTATGATCGAGTAGGATGCTCCTGCCCACTCTGTATACTTTGTACAGCCTCTGCACTTGGCTCATCGTATAATCGAGCAGGCTGACTTCTGCTCGATCTGTATACTCCGTACAGCATCTCACTTAGCAGCTCGATGATGTACATTCGCCAAATGTAGATCCTTGTGCAAGCACAAATCGGCACTTGGCTCATCGTATACACAAAAAAAGAGCGCCTCTTGTAACAGCCTCACGGCTGATATAACATTCGCTCTCCTGTCACGGCATCTCTCTTCAATTGCTTTTTCAACTTGACTTCACTATATCACATTGCACAATTATATGCAAATAATTTTTTCAAAAATATACTTTTTGTACAGTTTCTACAATTTTTTTGCCAATAATCAGGCTTGTTATTTGAAAAAAGATGTTTTTCTTTATGCAACTTTTCCGTTACTTTATTAACAAATTTTAGAATCAATTTTCTCTGATCTGAACGTTCACTTTTTACTATTTCTGTTCTGCCTTTCAAGCTTCTTTTTTTACATTAAAACGAAGTTCTCAGGATCGGTATTGCATTGATCACCGGTTCTTCATACGGGTGAATTTTCTTGATTGCTTCAATTGTCCTGTCAACTGCTTCTGTAAATACAGTGACTTCAACCTTTACTTCCGGTTCTTTACTGATCTCTCCTTCATTTCCAATATAAGGATTGCAGCCTTCAAGCGGACGCCAGTATCCGATCACTTCACTTGATGACATACAGGAATCGTAGTTCCCGATATGTCCGGCATCTACTTCCTGGAGGGTTTTCTGGAGAGCCGGAAGATGTGTTTCCGGGATGAAAATTTCTAATTTGCAGTATTTGAAATCCATGGTGTGTTCCTTTCTTCTTACTATGCATTTTTATGATGATACTAGGGTAAAAAGGTCAGAAAGCCGATGCAAGCTTGCTTGCAAGAGAATTTTTGACCTCTTGACCCCAACATCATCATTTTCATAATATACTACAATTCTTTTTCATGCAAATTCTATAGAAATTTTCAACTCGTTAATCAATTTTTACTAATTTTTTTAATTATTTAAAAAGGGGCAGCCATTTCGGCTAACCCCTACTAAGTTTCTTGAGCCTAGAAAATCCATCTACTTCTAAACAAAATATTTTAAGAATTCCTCAATTGTAACTGCGGTCTCATTTAAGTTTAATCTATCACACAAATCCCCGATGTAAGTCTTTTTCAACATACTGTCTTTTAATAATTCATCATCTGAAAAGATTTCTTTTGCATTTCCTACTCTTAGCAGGTTTTTATGTGACATTACAAATATTTTTTTAAAATTATTTACTGCGAACTCCATATCATGTGTTATAGTAACCACTGTTTTATTCTCTTTTTTCAGCTCTGTAAGAATATTTTCCAATCTATTAATTCCAATTAAATCTTGTCCGGCAGTTGGTTCATCTAAAATCAATATTTTATCGTCCATTGCCAATACAGATGCAATAGAAACAAATTTACGAATTGAAAGTGGAAGATTATACGGATTTTCCTGCATTTGTTCTGATAATCCACATAACTTAGCTGCCCATTCCGTTTTCTTCACAATTTCTTCTTCTGATAATCCTTGTCCTCCGTTGCATACTTTACTTCGTCTTCCGTGCGGTAACGGTGTCCTTCATCATCCAGGAAGTAGTTCACACCTTCAATTCCCCACTGTACAAGCACCTGTCCTTCATCGGAGCAGATATAATCCAGATATTTGATTGCCGCCACCGGGTCCTTACAGGAAGTAGTGATTCCAACGCCATAGCCAGTCGTAAGTCCCTGATACATCAAAGACGGGCACTTGGTGTCCGCATCCATGGCAAGGGGAAGCGGTGCATACGTCTTACCGTACTTTCCGTCCGCTTTCAAAACCTTCTCGCCATCGCCGTAATCCCAGTCTGTATCAAACAACGCCAGCACGCGTCCGGATGCGATCTTTGCGATGTAGTCCTCGTGTGTCTGGGTTGCGAATTCCGGATCAAGAATTCCCTCGTTGTACATTTTATTCATCCAGCGGAAATACTCTCTCTCCTTGTCAGAGCGGAATTTGTACATCGCATTATTGTTCT
>OLRG01000479.1_pt1 | contig 38947 bp, 29 predicted proteins | sample 1672331 | NCBI WGS metagenome assembly OLRG01 (sample SAMEA3136672, study PRJEB25190) | human gut metagenome
CAAATAATGTATCGTCACTGAATAATTCATCTTCGTTAGAATTTATTTTTCCAAATAAGTTCATTTTACCAAGAGATGATTTGCTTTTCTCTGTTATTTCAGCTGAATTTTCTTGTACTTCTTTTATTACATTGTTTTGTGATTCTTCTTTTTTCTTTTCCTCTTCATTTTTATTTTCCTGAATTAATGTTACAACATCGTTATCATTCCAATACTCCTTTGGAGGTTCATAAACTGTAATTGTACGTTCTCCTTTGAAGTTTTCAAAAAGCTGTGCTAAACGGTCGATAGCATACTGATTGGGTACATTGCTAAAGTACTCCATATCGGTGAAAATAACGTATGCAGTATCAGGTTTCCATGAGATTGGAATAGCCACGCAATGATCCCTGTCCTCATTATTCTCTGAGAGATTGTAGATGTTAAGCCCTGTTGTCTCAGTATCGACAGAGATATTAAGCTTTGTACCATTCTTCTTGCAATGTTCTAACTCCCTGTATAATTGATACATTATCTTGTATTCAAAGTCTGTTATTGTTTGAATAACTTCATAATGCTTTTTGGTTTTACCGGTTTCACTGTCCCAGAACCATGACATATCTAATAAGTTACACAATTTATCGAATGAGACTGCATCTAATGTAAGTGTACTAATCTCTTTTTTCTGATAGTTTTCTAACTCTTGCATGTTAAATTCTTTTAAAGAAAAGTTAGCAAGCTTGGTTGTTAACATTAAGTTAAAATCATTATGTTCGATTTCAATACGTTGAAATTCATCTCCAGACTTCTCATATAAATAGGAAAGATTTTTATCTTTTGCTTTAAAGTCTTTTAGAATTTTGCCATTTACGAAAGTACTTTCATTTGTGTAAGTATTTTCTTGACTAAAGCTGTATGTTCTTGCAAAGCTAAGTTCCTTCAATATCTTATTAAGCAAGCTAGTATTGAACCTAGAGTACCTCTTCATTCTTCCAGATACTTTAAGCTCTTCTACGATTTCCATAACGTAATCTTTTGTTGCGAAATTAGGAAGTTGTGTTGCAGATTGGATAATAGGGAATTCATGCTTATTCATAATTTCATACGTTGCTAAATCCTGTGCATGTACTTTGGAGAATAAAACATAAGTATTTGACTTTTTTAATGTTTTCCAAGCAAAGTAGAATTCAACACCCTCTAAACGTACTAATCCAGCTAAGACCATATTATCCCTCCTTTTCTAACTCCTCTAAATATTCATATTTTTTGTACACATGTAAAGGTAAATTATAATCATCGAAACCATCTACTTTTAAAAGTAAATTAGTGTCAGTAATTTCAGTTTCTGTTGTGCCTAAAGATGCAGCATAAGTTTTACTTTTATAACGGAAATTATTATCAAATTTTCTTATGTATGACATAATGTAAGCTTTGGCTGCTCTCGTTTGTTCTAGGATTTTCTTGTAAAAAATGATAATGTACCGGTTAAGTAAATTTTCATTGTCACTGTATGTGTATAAAACTTCTAAATAAAGATCACTCATGTACTTGGTTAAAGCTGGATCGCACTGTATAAAGATTGAATATGTTTCCTTTGCTAAAGCGTCCATATCTCCATTTAAAAAGGCTTTGGACACCTCGGTGTAGTTTGGAATTGCTCTGATATTTTCCATATCGCAATGAGAAAGTAAATGTAAAATGTAATCAAGACTTTCACTGAAATCCACTAAAACCATGTATTTTTTACTATTCTTTTCTAATCCTAGTAGTTCTAGGCTAAAGTGATTATCGCTATAACTACCAACGAATTCTTCGCAATCTCTTTCACTGCATGCTGCTTTAACAACTTCATTTCTAAACTTAATAAATTCTGGTTTATTGCAATTAACATTTAAATGTTGTTTTAACTCCTCTATATCTGCATTTAATGTGAAACTACGTTTATTAATATAGTTGTCTGCACGTGAGAATTCTTTATTTAATTTATCATCATGGAATAAATCAATTACCACACTCCTACCTCCCTATTTCCCTATAAAACACTATTAATGAATGAAATTAATTCATTATTCTCATAAATGTTCTCTTTTGTAATTTTAATCTGTGTACAATCATCGTCATCGTCAATTCTAAAATAGCGATATCGATCTAAATCGAAAAGAGCATTCTCTTTTTGATATGTAAACTGCTTTGCTAAAACTTTGGGATTTAAAGTTGTATGCAATACTAAAACACTTCCGTCGTTGTATATTATATTTACAAAACAACTCTCTGTTTTTAGCAATTCTAGCTCTTCTGCAGTTCTTACTTTCTTTTCTAGTATTGACATTAAAGAGGGGTGTGCTGTGCTGCACACCCCATCATCACTTTCTTTGCTAAAGCTATTGGATGCATACTCGTCTGGATTAATTTCATCCAGGTTAAAGCTGAACCCATCACCAAAAGCATTTTCCAGTTCTTCAATCAATTGTTTGTTTTCCTTTAGCTGTTTGTTTTCCATTTAAATTATCACCATCATCTTTCTTAATTTAACGTCCTGAGCAAGAGAAAAGTGCATACTCTGATACATCTTTATCTGTAATGGGTGATATAATTTCTTCGATACCAAGTATGTCTGGCTTAACCGAAGCACCTGTATGATGTAAGAATTTACCTGTACTTGATTCAAACAATTCTCCATTCTGAACAGCGAACCCATCCTCATTAAACTCTGCACAAGATCTAAAACGATATAATAAATCCTTGTCGCAAAAGAACTTTTCATGCGCCTGTTTTACATATGAAATATCTTTTGAATCCAGCTTACGTGCAATCTTTCTTAAGCTATCTCTCTTTGCAGGATCAACATTTTGTAAACAACCTTTAGGTTTGAAGGTGTCAAACATTTCTGTTTTCATCTTCTGTAATAAATTGTAGTAAGTTTTATTTTCTTCATCGGAAAACAAAGTGATAAAGAATTTTTGAATGCATAATTCAAATTCTTTTTTAACTTCTTTTGCTTTGTAAACATCAATTGAATTTCCAGTTTGATAAATTAATCTTGTGTAATTATACAGTCTGTACAGTCTTGGAACAGAAATCTTGTCTAAATCAAGATTTAACACATCTAAATAATCACACAGAGAAATATACACACTAACTGGATTATCCGCATAACGATCAAGAATATTAGAAATCCCACACATTGATTTCAGAAAACAAATTAAAAAATTATTGATAGAAAATAAAATTCGTAATTTCTGCCAGTATGGTAATTCCTGGGCTAAACCGGGAATCAGGGTATCAAAGATTTTATCAATAAATACTTTTCTATAACTATGGTCAAATACATAGATACTTTTAGTACCATGCTTACTTACATAGCACTCTTCGGTACCCTCTTCATCCATGTAATTTAAAATGTAGTCCGTATCTTTATAATCAAAAAGACCCTGTTTATTTAGCATTGGAACCCCATCCAATGCCATAATGCATTCAATCGCAGCTAAATACTTTGAGATAACAACGAACTGAAATTGTTCGTTCAAATCAAAGTCTTTAACGTTGCTAAATAGTATGCACATTGCTACTATACAATGTTCCATCTCTGCCCTATCTACATTAGTTCCCCCACGATTAATATAATCGCATACATAGTCTGAAGGACATGCGAAGTTCTTTGGGATGAATGATATTTCTGGGTTAAAGCTATTTACTTTATTTTTGAAAGCGTTGATTTTTAAAACAAGAGAATTTTTCTCTTGTTTTTCTTTCTTTTCTATTTCTCTTATTTTCTGAATTGAATTTAAAGGAGTGTCCTTAAGAATTTCAAACATGTCTATAACTTTAAGTTTATTTAACTCATCTTTAACTTCTGTGTTTGACTTCATCATTACGCCATCGTAATCACTTGAAACTTCTGAAACTAATTTTGAAGTTATGCTTCCATATTTTACATACGATTCTAAATCTGTGATGGTATTCGCAAGCTCCTGATTTCTAAACACTTCTGTATTAAGATTGTAAAGAGTAACACCCAAAACGTTATCTGAACTGTTAATAAAATTAATAAGGTCTTTAAGTGCAATAAATCCATCATAGATAGTTTTAAAACGTTCGCTATTCTTAAAATTTCCTTTTACATTTCCACCTTCAACTTTATAAATACATTTCTGATCACGCTTTTTAACTGATAATGATACTTCGATTTGATTGTCATAAATAGTTTTAATATCTTTCATTGATACTCCACCAGATATTAAAATTTTATCAAAAATATATAAATAGCGTTCTCGACTATTACATTTGTTTCTAAAAGAATCATTGGCATCTGATTTCTGCATATCAAAAGCATCTTCTAGTCCATAATCGTAAACAAAACAACCACGAAGTTTTTTTACTGCATTTATTGCATTTTCATCACTCCTAAATTTTAAATCTCTATAACGTGAAAAAATATCATAGAAAGCTGCGCCGCCTTTATGTGTATAAAGTATTTTAGAAGCTTTGCAAATTTTGATTGCAATATCTCGAAAATCTATTTCCGATTTTCGTAAATGTAAATCAATACCTACAAAATTAAGAGCCGTTGTTGAAGAATCTGCATCACTACCACTAACTTCTCTATCCTGCCCATGCCTATTCATAATTTCAAAGAACTCATTAACTTCTGATTTCTTGTCATAATTACCATCTTTGTCAGGTGAATCTTTGAAATACATATTTAAAGCTTTGAAAATATAATCATCTAATCCAATAGATGATTTATTGAAATTATTAGTAAAATAATTTCTACAACGTGTGATTACTGGATTGAGCAATTCTTTACATTTAGCATCTGTAAAATTATTAGGTCTATTAAATTTATCCTTTGGATACTTATTTTTCAACCATTTTCTAAATTGCACAAAGAAAGTATGTGTTCTCATATAATGAATTAAAATGTGTTCTTGTGAAGTTTGTAAAATCATAACATCGTTATAAATTTCTTTCTCACTAATGTTAACATTTAAATCCAGCAGAGATACTTTATTTGCTAAACTATTATTTCTATTTCGACCATTGTCTAAAACTTTATTATTGTACATATCATGAATTACTGTGGCTAAAAAAGACTTCTTTTGTTTCTTGGCTAAAGCGAGATACTCAAGATATTTCTTTTCACGAATTACAGTCACTTCATTCTCATCACTACTAACGTACTTGTAAAAATTTAATACTCGTTCTGCAGCTTTGTATTGACTGTGATAATCAAGAACGATAGCAATGTAAGCTTGTGCAATATCTAAATCTAAATTTTTAAAACTATAAACACCTTTTAACATATTTCCTCCAAAATTGACCAAAATAAAAAATATTTACCTATTCTTAGTATGGCTGATATCATAGTTTACTAAAAATAAAAGCAAAAATTATTACAATAACTACAGCATATGTTAAAAATTTGCCATTAGCTAAAGTTAATGGCATTGTAACCAATATGAATAATAAATTAAAAATTTGATAAGCTAAGGATACAATTAAAGATAGAACCAGGGCTAAAGCGTCTGGAAGGTGTGAAGTAAACACTTCGAATAGCTTTGCTAAATACCCTTTTACAACTCTGTAATCAACACTGTCTGACTTTGAGCTATTACACTTCTGGCAGATAGCAACTGTGTTAAATGTTCGATTAACTCCTGCCACATTATTAAGTGGCATAATGTGGTCAATAACAACATTGTGCTTACCTATTAGTATTTTTCCACATTGTGAGCAAAACCAAATATTACCGTAAATACCAGGATTCTTTTTAAAATATTCATTACGATAATTAAACGAAGCCCTTTTCTTTTGTGAATAAGTCATTCCTTGTGTCTTTTTTCGTCTAGAACTATTAGACTTCTTTTTAGTATCGTTGGTTACCCTTTTAGTATTGTTAGCTACCCTTTTAGTATCGTTGGTTCTCTTTTTAGTATCGTTAGTTACCCTTTTAGCATTATTGATTCTCTTTTTAGTATCATTGGTTGTCCTTCTAGTAGTATCATTTACTACAACACTGTTATTTAAATCTTTTTGTTTATTATCACTCCTTTGTTTCTGCACTGCAAAAGTCTTATCGTTTTCACAATTGTTGTTTGCTTGCTTGGCTAAAGTTCTTTGATTGTACTCTCTCCAAGCTTTTCTTAAATTAATAATATAAAAACGATATGCATGTCGTTTTCCTAAATTCTGATTGTGTTTCACATTATCACCTACATTAAATTAAAATTAAAAACAAAATTTAAAAATATTTCCACGCTGTTTAATTAACTCTCTCCTTTCTAAAGCGTGAAAAAGCCCAGCTTTAAACTGGGCTAAAGAAAAGAGCATTGTGACTTTTACATCGCAATGCTCTGCATTAAAATAATTTTATGTAGCATTAAAATAATTTCATTGTAGTGTGATTCTCTTCAGAAGTATTGTATGTTGTAGCATCAACATCTTCATCATCAACATCTGTAACATCAACATCGACATCTTCATCTTCTGAATTGCTGACAGGCGTAGCATCAACATCATTACCTTTTGTATACTCTTCTAAATCGCTTTCATTGATTTCGTAGTCTTCACCATCTTCATCATCGAAATCGCTATCAACTACTTTTTCTTCTGCGAAATAACCTGTTAAATCAGGAGTAATTTCCTGATTAGCATTAATTTCAGTACCGGTTTCAATGCTGTGGTTACTGTCAACTGGTTCTTTTGTTATTTGGCTAAATAGATCCATACCGCCAAGCATGGTATTAGATTTAGTAAAATCGTTGTCGATTTTACCAGTGAATTCAACTTCGTCATCGTCCTCTTCATCATCAAAATCGAAATTAAAAGTGGACATTGCATCTAAGCTAGTACTGTTTGCTTCCGATTCGTTTACACCTGTATTGTCATCATCATTTTCATTATCAACATTAAGTTCGCTGCTAAATCCATCCGAAGCCACGCTACCAAGTGAATCCATGGACAACAAATCATCCAATGCTTGTGATAAATCCAAATCATTCAATGCTTCTGTTTCAGTGTCAGCATTGTAAAATGTCTCGACTAAAGAATTATTTTTATCTGGTAGTTCTACCTTGAATTTCTGAATTACTGCAGGTTTGTGTAACATCTTTGGCTGAGTCTTTAAATGTTCAAGGTCTGCTCCAATGTTAAGACCACCAATGATTGCATTGTTATAACGAATATCGACCTTGCGTTTTTCGTTGGCAAACTGAGACAGAAGTTTTGGAACATCTTCAAAGCTTAAAGCTGTTAATAAACCACTATTGTCAGTCACAACTTCATCTATAGTAGATGTTCTAATAGCAAATTTCTTTGGCTTATTAGAATTTTTTGCGATTTCACTATAATCATAGCGACCACCCTGTAAATAATTAATTTCATTATTTCCATCATTGTTCTTAGCTAAAGACTTACTATTACTGTCAAGTACTGTGACCTTAAATAATTGCAATCTGGCAAAGATTTCAAAATGACGAGGATTAATAAAAATATTATTCTCTTTAAATGTATAAAAATAACAATCCAACCAAATGATTTGCTTTGTTCGTAATAACTTGGCTAAATCTGGAATATGTTCAGAAGTAATCAAGTTAGGATGTACAAATCGTGCATTAATTTGTTCTCCTGATGGTTGTAAGAAACCATTTGTAAGCTGGTCTCCTGCATGAACGTACTGTCCATTACCTACTCTTAAGCTTGTTGCTCTTTGCTTATTAGTTACTAAGCAAGCTACTTTGCTGGCTCGTCCATAAGGGCAATCTAACATCTGATTATCTTCCATGCACTGCTTACACACTTTACTTGTTTCCGAATCTTCTGGTTCGATTCTAATACCTACGGTATCATCATACCGAATAATGTTAATGTAACCATCCATGTTAGCAATTTCTGGGGCTAAAATGCTACCAGGTAAATTGCCTTGAAGCATAGCACCAACAATCTCTACACCGTTAGCTACGGATTCCCCTGCAACACCACCAGAGTTAACTAATGACATCGTAAGCTGTGCGGCTGGTTCTCCAATAGACTGGGCTGCTTCAATACCGACGTTAGCACCTATTTCTTGGAACTTTGCATCTGAGAAACCAAGTCCATAGCAGCGTGAGCAGATACCATGCTCTGACTCACAATCTAACATTATTCTGGCTTCAATAGTATCTTTTCCATTCTCTTCAACCCAATCAAGAGTTTTTTCTGTGATTAAATTCACAGCCATCAAATGACCTGATGGAAAAACTTCTGAATGTAACTCTAAGAATGGTAAATTACGCCCTTCTCTATTAACAAGTAAATTACGTGAAAGTTTTGCCATTTTGTATCGGAAAGTGAAAATACCATTTTCTGTTTTGAGTTCTTTAATGTGCTTTTCTTTAATCACTGTGACACATCTATCATTAACGTAGTAATCTTTGCCACCGTCTTTAGATATTTTTGCTAACTTTTTGTACTCTTTAATATTACCAACTATTTTCATACCTATTGGTGTAAAAAGTCCTTTACCTTCGAGAGCAACGTCCCAAGTTAAGATTCCCTGGGCTAAAGCAACACCACCAAAGAACTCCGTGCCATCGTTGTCATCATCATCATCGTCAAATAACTCATCTAAAGCTTGCACTGCAATGTGATGAAAACCATTTGCAAGTTTATCGTAGCTATCCTCAGTAATAATTCCTCTTTCACCGTCAGACTTTGCTAAAGTGGAATCAAAGATTTCAAAGGTTTCTTTATCAACCGTGACTTTACCAAGTAGATGCTTATTAAACCACTCTCTTGTTGGAATGAACTTATCCAACTCTGGGCGATGATTTGCCCATTCAATGTCATACCACCAATCCTTCTTACCACAGTCGTATTCAACAATCTCAAGTCCGGCTGCTTCGTACACAGCATGACGGGTAGCATGACCTGCTGTAGCTGTTTCGTTCTGTGTTGTGGCAACACCGGTACGTGAGGAGTACGTTGACAAGTGCATATCAAAACTGCTAATTCCCTCAGTGTAGTTACTTGTAAGGGAAGTTTCCAAATCCTCTGTAGCTGTCTTCTGAAGAATACCAATAGCACCGCTTGTCTGCATTAACTGACTGGCATTTCCACGTGCACCAGAATCAAAGATTATGAAGAAGTTATTGTTTCTTGGAATGCTAGAAATTAAATCTTCTTTAATTTTGTTGTTTGTTTCTTTGTAAAGTTTAACAACTGCATCTTTCTTATCTTCTGCGGAAATGAGACCTTTCTGATAGTCCTTTTCAATTAAAGCTTTAATTTTGTCTGCTTTACCAATTAACTCTTTCTTTTTAGTCTTTAAATCCAAATCCTCTATTGAAAGCGTAATTCCAAACAAATCACTATAGAAGAAACCGAATTCAAGAATCTTCTGATAAATGTAAATACAAGGTTCTCCCATCTCTTTAAATAAATCTTTACAAATTTGAGAGATACTACAGTACTTAATTGGTCCTCTTCCAGATCCTGATGCTAAAAGTCCATCGTAGGCTAAGTCGTAATACTTACTACAGTCTATTCCAGGAAAAGCTAATGGGTTTGTAAACTTCTTGTCTGTGAATCCGTATGGAATAAGTGAATTAAACAGAATACGACCTGCTGTTGACAGGTAGTGTCTTCCTGTGGCTAAATCAGTGTAACACACAAAGTTGTAGGTCTCAATGACAGAGTTCTCTACGTCAGATTTTAACTGGGCTAAATCACTGTAATAGAACAGATCATTAACAAAGTCTTTAGTGTCTTTATAGATCTCACCGATGTTGTCAGCATTGTCTTTTAACATCGTAGCGCAGTAACAACCAAGAACTTCATCCTGACTATGCTCCAGAATAATGGTTGAATTCTTTGGATTAATAAAATTGTGTTCTGGAGACATCTTTTCGATAGCTTCTTTTTTTGCTTCTTCTGTGATTAAAGCCACTAACCACATGGTATCACCATCGAAATCGGCATTGTAACCTTTACACGAAAGTGGATGTATCTGAATAGCCTTGCTTTGAACTATCTTAACGTAAAATGCACGTACACTAAAACGATGCAAAGAAGGCTGTCGTCCTGCAAGCACAACTTGCTGGTCTAAACCGAGACTGTCGTCACCTTCAATGAATTCTGTAATCCAATCCATAAATTGTGTGATAACTCTATCTTCTTCGATATCAAAATATTTAGCATAATGCTCCCAATACATACTTAAGAATTTAGTTTTATTCTTCGCTGCTAAAACGTCGAGGAATTTCTGTGCCGAAGCTCCCTTGAAAATGCCATCAACAGAAGTGTGCTGTCCAATGTAGGAAATAATTCTATCTCCCCACATCTTTACAACCATTGAAAGTGGTACACCCATTTCAGTAGGTTTCATTTGTACGTTCTGCATTGGAATGATTACAGAACGTCCTGAACAAATTGTTCTCTTTTTCTGTACAGCTTCACGAATCTTACCATGATTTTTATTGGTTGAATTATGGCCGTAGAACCAAAGTAAAACCGTCTGGTACTCAAGTCTATCGACCTTCTCGTACCCAATAAAAATAGAAATTGTTCTATACAAATTAAGTAAAGAATCCTGCGACTTATTTTTATTTTTAACATCCGATACAGCATTCAAAATCTGTTTATAATGCCAATCAAAATCAGGTACTCCATTAACATTAAGATTTTTCATAATAGGTCTGAATGATTGTGGCATAACTGGAAACGCTGAAATAACATACTCAGCTAAAGAGGTCTCACCACTGTCTGAATGAGATGCAAGGAAAGTATCACAGTAATGTAAACTTTCAATTACACCGGAATCTGCTTCTTCTCCGTTATCTACCTTTTTATCAATCAGTCTTTGGTAATAATCTCTTGTTGCTCTAACATCAATTCGTTTGAAAATCTCTACTAAAGCTGACATTCCAGTTCTGTACTGTTCACGTTCTTTTTCTGTAAGTGTTCCAAGAATTTTAGAATCAATTAAAACAACAAAAGGTAATCTAGTCCCATCTTCAGGAAGTTTGACTAAAACTTCGGACCTAATGATGGCTGCTAACCTATCTTTAGAAATCTTTCCTAAAGGCATTTCCTCTGGAGCTTTTTCTGAATCAATGTTAATTTCTCGTTTATATCTACACAGAATTAACTTGTCTAAAGAACCTTTAACAATCCATGTTGGATGTATAATTTCACATTTTAAATCAATGTAACCCCATTTGCTTCTATTTCGAATTCCCATCTCTGGTCTTGAAGCATCTCCAAAGATTACTGTAGAATGTAAATTATCAACATGATCTACAGGAATGCTCGATAATGAACGAATCATTTCGTCAGTAAGTGGGCTAAATTCGTAGCCGTTCTCTACCGTCGTGAGTTCACAACCCATTGAACGAATAAAGGCCTGCATAATGAAATCACTGTTATTAGTTCCGTCAATGTGTATATCACTAGGGTCATCTCTAATTTCTCCAGCCAAAAGTTTTTTCGAAGCTAAATCGTCTGACTGTACAGTGTACATATCCTGTAAGACTTTAGTTGCACCTACACCAGAAACACACCAACAGCACATTTCCTCGAAGGACTGACCACCTTCATTTTTCTGTCCATGTCGTGGCTGTCCAAAAATAGGATCGACCTTAACATGACTACCAATTGAGTGTGCTTTCTTATTTACCATGTGAACTAATTTAAACATGTGAAGTGTACCAATGTTAATAGGTCTTTTAAACATTTTACCAGTACGACCATCACACAAATATTTAGGATGCACATCACACTCCTTGGCTAAATCGTTTACGATTTTCAAATCATCCTTGTAGAAAGGACTGATTACAATTCTGTGATCTTTCTTTCTCATTGCTTCCCCAACTACTAAGTCAAGTAATTGTGAAATGTTCATTCTGGAAGGAACTCCGAGTGGATTTAAAACTACCTGTACAGTTCGTCCAGTAACAGGGTCGTAAGGCATTTCTTCAGCAGGTTTAATTTTAGCAATAACACCTTTGTTACCACAACGTCCAGACATTTTATCTCCCTCTTCTGCTGTGGCTCTGGTAGCTAAAATTACCTTACCAATTTTAGAACCGTCTTTTTCATAAATGTATGAGTCTATTACCTGTCCTTCTGTGTAACCTGTTAAAGTGATTTCTTTTTGCTTGTACGAACTATTACTCTTTTTAATAATGACAGTCATAGCAACATCACCATTACGAAGAATTGTTCCTTTTTCTGGTAAACCATCTTCCTTGATGTATGAAAAATTGTTTTTGTTATCAGATGTGCTTAACTTACCGAATACTTCTTCTCGTTCCTCATCAGAGTGTAATTCATGCTTAATGTCTACCATGTAAATAGAGGACAAAGTATCGTCCATAACAATTTCATTACTAATTGTTACAGCATCATCAATTGTTGAGCTTTCGTAAGTTTTAAAAGCTATGGTTAAATCCATACCCATGGCTAAACCTGAATTGAACGTGTCCTTGTCAACCTTAAAACCACCGTAGTCAGCAAATACTTCAGTTGGTTTCTTGTCTAAAGAGTAACCAAGAGCATACGCAACAACATCGTTTGGTTTGTAAACATTATTCGGTACTGCATTAATTCTATAAGAGAACATATTTTTCTCTGTAGTTTTCTGTGCAAAAGGAACTACTAATTTTGTAGTCTGCGGGAACTTCTCTTTTAAAGATTCCATTGCTACTACTTTAAGTACTAATGTTTTTGTTTCACGACTTGTCTCGACACTAAGTAATTTCAAATTACTATTGAGAATTGCATCTTCATGATTTTTCATCTCTGGAAACATCTGTACATTACAATCGTAGAAATCTTGTAGTAAATTTTTAGCCGTGTAGTTACCTGTATCGAGGATACTTTCGCACCCAGTCCCTACTCTTGCTCTACAAGCACCAAAGGTTGGAACTGCCTGTTTTTGGTGATTACAGCACATTAAAAGTCTCTTACCATTCGAATGATTCTGAAATGGAATACAGCTACGTGCTGGTGACATCGAGGCTAAAGGTGAATACTCCTTGTATGTTACTAAATGTGTATCAACCGTTAAAACGTTACCACAATACTTGGCTAAAACCCTCTGTTTTTTACTGCCGTCCTCATTTTTAAAGGTCTCACACCATTCTGCAACGTACTGATCTTTTTCTTCAACCGCTGTTAAATAAACAGGTTTGTCGCTAACTACTTCACCATCTCTGACTGGTAAGAATGGTACTAACAGATTACCATCATCGTCATCCTTGGTTAAAATAGTTCTATGGTGAACAATACCAATCTTTGAAGACTCTGGAGAATCAATCGGGTCTAAACGACCATTCTGTAAATCCTGCACGCTTACAAGTGCATCAGTAATTGATTGTGCACTAATGTTTGCGGTTACCTTATTAGCTCGTTCCAAGCTAGCCATGATGTTGGTTGTATCAGCCATCTGTCCTGTGCCAGTATCAGTTTTGGTAATACTTGAAATAAATCTATTCAAGTCATACACATTTCTACTATCTTTAGCTTTATCTAGGCTAAAGTCATTAAAGAATTCTGGTAATGCTGTATTGCTGCTACTAGCCGCAGACAATGAATTCTCTAACGTATTACAAATCATTTTAAGATGTGATGTGAGAATTTCACACACCTTTTTATCAAATGGAACTACAACACGATTTGTTAACTCGTAGTCACTACCAAATGTATCAAAGCCATTAATGTTATCAAATAGAATACTTATTGCCGTGTATAAATCCTCAACGTATAACTTTGAAGCATCTGTTCTTCGAATAACTTTAATTTTATTATTGTTTGTATCAATTACTTCAATACAGCTTAAATCGCTATCATTTAGAACCTGTAGGTCATCCATTGTAAACGTATGACCTTTGCTAAAGCTTACATCACCTACAGTGATTGTTTCCGCTGCTTTTAATCCAAGCACTCTAAAGTTAAAGATTGAAAACTTTTTGAGAGTGTAAATTTTATTGTTATACTCAACTTTAAGTGTATCAATCAAACTGTTATCAATCTCTTTTAGTAAAGGTTCCATTAAAGTAATTCCAGATTCATAGGTCTTTCCATTAACTGTAATGGTCTGTGCTAAATACTTGTTGCTTGCACGGTTTACAAAAGATTGTGTGTTGTCTAATCGTTCAAGATTTCCCTGACCTAAATCAAAGTAATTTTTATTAAAGAGAGATCTATCAAGCATAGCTTGTAAATCTGTAATAACTGAATCTTCATGGACTAATTTATGTCCAAAGAAAGCATACGCTGTCATGTAGATACAATCGTTCCTATTGTTGAAATTCTCTTTTTTAATTTCTGTCTGTTTCTTTCTATCTGGGTTAAAGGCTTGTAAAACAAAAGGATTGTCAAAACCAAACATCTGTATTAACTCGATCTCATTCATACCAGTGATAGCTTTAAGAAAAGTACAAATATCAATATCTGCATACTTATCATTCTTATCTTTGTTCTTCTTTGAGACCATTATACCTTTATTTTGATATTTAATATTTAATGATCTAACATTGTCACCAATTGGAAGTAAAGTAGCTTCTACCTGCGGGGTACCGTCTCTATTGGTTGATTTTGAAAAACTCCAACCAGATTTACGATTGTATGAGTCCAAAACCTGAATGTAATTTCCACGTATTTTAAAACCAAGCTCTTCTAAAATAGGAAGATTTAATAAATCTAAATTAAAAGAAACCTTTTCATCAGTTTTTAAAGAAGTGATAACGCAATTCACTTTAATTACCTGATAAATTGTACCATCCTTAGTTAATGGTTCACTTACATTAAATGGATAAGGAAAAAATTCAATTTTATAATCATTCTTTACAAATTTTGTGCTTTCTTTTAATAATTTAGGAATTTCTTTGTAAATTAAATTATTAAAATCTACACGTTGTCTATTTTGTAATTTAAAACTCATATTTTATTCCTCCGTTAGAATTACTTGGCTAAAGTTGTGTACAACTTTAAAGTTTCAATATCATCCATATCTATCCATTGTAAAAGAATGTCTTCAAAGATCTTTATAGCATCCTCATTTTTCAAAGCTACAGCTGTTTTAAACTGCTGATAAATAACTTTCATGTCAATAACATCTTTATATTTGTCATACTTACATAAAAATAAAATCTGCTCATCAAGAGCAGTAATTTCCATTTTTTTATATTCTTCTAATAATTGTTTAGACATAACCATAAAAAACACCTCCTGCTCTTCTGTCATCTAAATTTACAGTTCCATCTTTAACATTTTTCTCTTGGTAGACGCCTTCAGTATCTTTCTGTCCTAAACGACCAATACAAACATCTTCGCCATACTCATTTCTAAAATTAACTGCTTCTTTAGGATTGTCTAAAAAAGTCTCAAAATCTTTATCATCAATGAACATTGTTGGTTTTCCAAAATCAACAATAATTCCATCTTTAGTAATTATTATCATTAGCATACAAACTCACCTCCTAAGTTTCTCTTAGTTAAAGATTGACATGCTACCAAGTACAGATTTCTGTTCAGTGTCTTCTTTTTCAACTTCTAAGTTTTCGCTAATGTTGTCTTTGTTGTATTTTAAATCTTTGTTAATGTTATCTTTGCTAAAACTGGCATTAATCCTACCTTTAGATGGTGTACATTTGTATACCTTAATTCCTCCAATGGTAACGTCTGTGAGGTCTTTAATCTCACCATTAACTAATTTTTTTACCATAAAATCATTCCTTTATTTTTTTCTATCCTTTTAAAACACCATCATAATCTAAAATTTTACATTCATTTAATAGTGATTTTATTTTATCTTTAGTAGCTTTTATAGTTTTTTTATCTGAAGCATTAGAAAAATACATTTGATTTTTTACAATAAAATTGTAGCAATCAAAGTCTTCAAAATTCTCAAAATATTTGTAAATGTAATCTATTAATTCATCTACTAACTTATCTCCGATGACATCTCTAACATTGTATTTACTATACTTTTTAATCATCTCTATCATTTTGAAAATTTCTGAATAATCAGATTCTGTTTTAAAGTAAAATTGATAGTACTTTGCTAAATCATTAAGTATTCGCACTGTATCCATTTTGGATTTACCGTAAAACGATTTAACTACAGTATCTATAAAATCTTCAACAATCTTACTATCTTTTTCTGTTAATATTTTTGTAACTACTGTGGCAATTACATTTGCATCTAATTTAAAGTTGCCTGGATTACCGAAAGCTTGTAATACTTTCACATCGCTATTAGTCATTTCCGTAATCAATTCACTTATAACATAATGATACGCATTTCCAATAATAACAATATCCTTTTTACTTAACCCAGCTAAAGCACTGAAATCGTGACATCTCACATAGCAATTAAAAAAGTAAAAAAGATCAAAAGTTTTTTCCTTATCTTTGTTTGAAACAGATTCTAACAAATCATTAATCACTTCTCTTAGAAAAGTGCAATCACTCTTTGCTAAAGATTTTAAATACCCATAGCTTTCATCCAAATAAATCCGCAAGCTTCCTAATTGCTCAACATTGCAAAAGAATTCGAAATTAGTTTTCATGATTGAATACATAGAAACGTACACTAATTTAGGAGCATGTATTTTAATCTTATCTATTTCATTACAAAAGTGTTTATACTGGTCTAAAGTGATTTCACCATTCCCCAATCCAAATTCCAAACTAAGTTGTAATTTACTACAATGTAAATTAAATGTTGGATAGTATGGTTTTAAGTTTTTCAAAGATTGTAAATCATCCTGAATGCTCATAATGATCACCACCTAACTAGGTTCATTACCTTTGACAATAACACCATTTACTTTTCCATCTTTTAACCTATCATTCTGAATTAAAATATTAACTGCATCACTATTTCTTTCGAAATGAATTAAACTTCCTATACGTATGTGATTTGAAATTAAGATTGCTGGGTTAAAGACGTTAATAAACTGTGCTGTGCAGCCATCAACGGTTTCCATTGGTTCTATTTCAACTCGTATTGAAGCATGTACTCTATTCTGTCTCCATAGAATATTACGTACAATACCAGTGTACGTATTGAATGACCATTGCTCGAACTTTAATGCAATTTGCCTGTCAGAATATTGATCTTTTTGATCGCCAAAGAAGGTCAAGTCATTGACTTCCACTACGACACCATCTGATGGCATTTTTTCTCCAAACTGCCACATGTAGTCAAAGATTTCACTTTTTGCCCAAACTTTAAAGCTTTCGAAATCGTCTGGAATTTCTTCCCACTTAATTAGCTTATGCGGTACTACGTTAAACCCACTTTCATTTAAAATGTCAAAGGTCTTGGCTAAAGTTGTCGCAAGTCCTTCTGCAGCAAACACAACTGTTTTCAAAAACTTATAGTATTCTAAGTCATGCCTAACTCTCAGTAAAGAAATGGCAGATGACTTACAAGTTTTGTACTTAGTGTTATCAATGTCATTCCTAAGTTTTGAAATACCTTCATAAGTTACAAAGCTTTCACCTGTTATTTTTAAATCTTTCTTATTAAGTGGAATGCTTGATGGTAAAACTAATTTGGTTTGCTCAGTGAAATCAAACGACTCACTGCTTCTTCCTCTTGAGAGAGATAACTTTAATTTACCATCACTGTAAATGCTCTTTGTATTAATCCCATCCATTTTCAAAGAAATCATTAAATCTTTCTTAAGTTCCCTATACTTTTTAAAGAATTCCCAGGCTTCTTCGTAACTTACTACAGCACGACAACTAAGACTCTTATCCTCGTTAAGTGCATCAAAATACCTACCGTATTCGGGATCTTGGCTAAAGCTTTTAGCTTTGGTAAGATTATCATCAGCTTTTATTCCGAATTCCTGTAAAAGACCAAAAGGTATTGGATCTTCGTCATAAGTTCTTATAAAGTATTCATGCAAAACTTTTTTAGTATTTGGATGTTCTTTAAGTAATTTAGTGTACTGTTCATACAGCTCATCGGTTATAATAGGGTCACCTATTCTGTAGAAATATCTTGCTGCTATCCAAATTTTAATAGGATTTCGGCTAGCTATTAAATTTTCAACAGACATTTTTGAATACCTCCAATCATTTAAATTTAATGCAATGAAATTGCTAAAGTAATTTCTTTTTCTTTTTGCAATTAAAGGGAAAGAAACATTTGACTGTCTCTCTACCTGCTTTGTTAGATTTTTATAATTAAAGTTACACTAATGTAAGGTAATTAAATTTTAAATCTTTTTCTAATTCAAAACTAAGACATAAATCTTCTGCTTATCAATGTTTTTCAATTATTTTACAATGGTTATCAATATTTTTCAATCATTTACAATTATTATCAATACTTTACACTATTTATCATTATTTTTTAATGTTTATCAGTTATTATCAATGTTTGACAATAATTTACACATATTTTCAATTGTTTACATTTCTTTTCAATTAATTTCTAACATGTACCTACAAATGCAAAATGAGTAACCTACTATTTTAAGTAGATTACTCATTCTTATGTTCATAATTTAACTATTACAATACTTTACTAATTAAAGAAATAACAGCTAAACTGGCTTCACTTCCAATAAATGTAAATCCGGCTACAATGGCTGCAACAACTACAGAACCAATTACTGTTAAAGCAGTAATGGAAGCTGTATGTTTACAGGTTGGAACTGTGAGTGATTTAAGATTACCAATCATCTTCTTCATTTTACTATTTCCTTTCTTTTCATTTAATTTATTTCCTTTGCACTGATTTTTGCACTGATTTCTTTACATTAATTTCTTTCCTTTGCTAAAACAGAGAAATCTTACTATGATTTAACTCACTCTGAATCTCTGCTAAAAACTTATCTTTGGTCTCAATGAATACACCTGTAATGATGATAATTGAAGAACCTGCAAAAGAAAGTTTTGAAAGATCAAATACATTTGAAAGAATACAAGGAATAAATGCAACCACGCACATGGCTAAGGCTCCGAGACCAATAATCCATCTAAGTTCACTTTTAATGTAATCAACAGTTGCTTTACCAGGTGTAATATCAGGAAATACTCCTCCAGAACGACTTAACTGATTAGAAATCTCTAAAGGATTTAAAATGTACTGTTGGTCCTGTGTGTGTAAAAGTAAGAAAAACCGATGATTAAGAGGAAATAAATCACTGCTCCAACGGAGTAGGATGGATGTGCTGGGCTAAACCAATTCGATGTGTCCATAGCTTTAACAAACCAGTATTTACTACTCTTCTCCCAGAACAGTGCAACCATACTAGGAATGGAAATAATACTGGATGCAAGAATGATAGGAACTACAGTACCAGGACACAGCTTAATTGGAAAATAGCTGTCCTCGTCGCTAACACATCCTTGAAGTTTTCCAGAATATCTTACTGTTAATCTCTTTTCTGTTTCCTGAATTACTACAGTAAAAACAAAAAGTAAAATAACGCAAATGCTAATGAAAGCAATTCGTAATGCCATCTCTTTAGGAGTCTTACTTTTAAGAAATCTTGTGTAAACGCTGCTAAAATCGGAAGGATATGATGACAGGATATTGCACAGAAGAATTAAAGAAATACCGTTACCAAACGCTTTCTCTTCTATGTACTCGCCTGCAAGCATTAATACAATAGCCATTACAAACCAAATTAAGCTAACACACAGAACCCAGTACCATTTGTAAGAAAGTAATAAACCTCTCTGACCGAATCCTACTGCAAAGCCTACAGCTTCAATCGCGGCTAAAGCTGCACCAAGAATTACAGTGTACATTTTAAATTTCTTTCTACCTGTTTCTCCATCCTTTTGAATTTCTCCAAGTGAAGGAATGATTGAACACATTAACTGTAGAATAATTGAACTGGTAATGTATGGTGTGATTGAGAGCATTGTGATGGACAGGCTCTGTAAGCCATTTCCTGACAATGCATTGAACATCCCTAGTGTACCGTTTGACTTTAACAACAATCTAAAATAAGCTGTATTTACACCTGGTGTTGGTATCCCTGAAGCAATCTGAATTAACGCAAGAATACCTAAAGTAATTAATAGTTTCTTTCTAAAATCCTTTTTGTTTTTTAATGCTTTTAACATTTAACAATTTAACCTCTCTTATCTAATTTTTTGATTTAAATCTTTATTTGTAATTTCTTATCTTTGCTAAAGTTACTACACCTCCTACACCTCTATTTTTAATTCTTTGGTTACAAAATTAGTTGTTTCTCTAATTACGTAGTCTGTAAATCCTAGTGCACCTCCTACACCTCTATTTTTAGTTCTTTGGTTACGAAATTAGTTGTTTCTCTAATTACGTAGTCTGTAAATCCTGCTACGCAACCAGCTGGTCTAAAGATGCAGTTGATTGCTCTGTTGTACTTTGTTAATGGCTCTTTTCCATACTGAATCATAGACTCCTTTAAACTTGTATTTTTACAACAAATGTTGTCCAAAATAGTATTTGGATAAATAGCACAATCAGCGTAGGATAACATTGGAGCATCTGGAGCGCTATCCCCTGCAACTACGATTGCATCTGGCTTTAGTAACTTGGCTAAAGCTAATGCTGCATCTCCTTTTGTATTGTTCATTGGTACAGCATAAAATCTGTCATCGCAGATGTAGGACTCCATACGAAACTCGCAGTAAAGATCTTCTTTTAATGAACTTTTATAATTATCAGAAACATCAGACTTAAACTGTGCAGAAATAAAACTATCACCACATACTCTACACTTAATAAAACAATTTTTCGATTTTAACCAATTAAACGCATTGTAAAGAATTTCATCATACTTACGTAAACCATAATCGTACTTTTCTTTATAACGTTGTTCGAGTTCTTGGCTAAAGTAAACATCATTACCAAAGCAAAGAAGTACTGAATGCAATTCTAATCCAATTGGCCATCTAATTCTCTCGTACTGTTCTTTTGTTCTTATGGTAACCAAAATTACTTTGATACGTTTACTTAAACGTACTAAAGTATTTAAATTATCAGGATTAATGTAATTTAATTCTTTACCATCTTGTGTCCATTCAATGCACACATCTCTATCTCTTGCAAATCGTTTTGGAAAGATTAGAGTTCTGTCAATATCAGAAATGAATAACACATTTTCCTTTTCCATCAAATCACCTCCCATTTAATTAATGTGTTGGATAAAGCTACTGTGCTAAAGCTGTCACTAGGCTAAAGCCAATACTGCCTAATGCAAAACTTTTATTAATCCAATCGCTTTATAATTCTGTAACGGATACTGCTCGACTGGAATTTCTTTTTCTCTTGCTAACTCCAGCAGTAAACGAAGTTCTTCGCTTTCCTCCCCATCCTTCTCATTCACTAAAATCTTCCATGGAGTTCTCCTTAATAAAACTCTAGTTGTCTCTCCAATACTTGGTTTGCAATACTTATCAGAAGGTAAAGAAAATTCTTTGCACACCTTTTCAATTTCCTCTTTTGGTGTTAGTTCTTTTACACTCTCGTCAAAAAGATATTTTTCACCATCATACACGCAAACTGTAATTCCATCTTTTACAGTGATGTATTTTGCTTTGCTAAAGCACTTCACTACTCCGTCAATAAAAGTATAAGTGTAATCACTACCCTTTAAATCTTTGTAGAAAGCACACCCGTGAAAATCATTTTTACCAACAATTCCGTCTTTTAAGAAGGTTCTACTTAATCCACCAGAAATGTTTGCATTCAAGCAAGCATTCGGAATTAAAACATCTTCACGAGTTCCCCACTTATTAGCAACTCTTGCTGGATCAGAAAGCACTGCTAAATCTGGTTTGATTCTATGACCTGTTTCGGTGTAGTACTTTGCTAAAGACTCATTAAGCTGTTTCTTAATTGTACCTTTACCTGTCCAACCATCTACAAATTGAATCCATTTTTCACCATGTTTATTTACAATGTAATCCATTGCATTCTTATCAATCCCTTTGTCTCTGATGATTGAAATAGTGTAGTGTGAAACATCAAATCCCCAACGCTCTTTAATGTAACGTTTAATCAAAATACCAATTGGTGTTCCTGCCCTTGCTAAGCTGACTAAAACGGTGTTTTCCCATTTGTCTTTAACAATCTGTGTTGACACTGTCGCTACTAATTGTGCAATTACTGGGCTAAAGCTACCAATGATTTCTTCAAACAACTGCAAGTACTCACTGCTAGGTTCCCACTCCTTTTGCAGCAATTCAGAGTAATGAATACCACTCTGTATCATTCTCTCTTTTTCTTCAGTACCTACTGGCTTGACTAAGTCTGTCACATCTTTTAGCAGAATAGTAACATCATCACCCTTGTAAGTACTAAAAGTCTTCATAACAAAATTCTTGTTAATTTCTTTGTCTTCCATAAAGCCTCCTTATTTAAACTGTATTAACTGTGTATTATAATTTTTATAAATACTCATTAAATAACTCATGGCTTTGATAGTTTCTTTTGGAATACTTTTTGAATCGGTTAGAATAAAAATTAAGTCATAGTGTTCCATGTGATACAAATAACTAAGTCGTTCTACATCGTAAAAACTTGGAAGTTTGTAACCTTTTGTAATTGGATACTTTGCTAAAGTGTTATTAACTCCAATTGGGCTACGAGCTGTTGAATGGCAAACTACTTCCTTTTGATGTGATTCGATTTCTCGTGCAAAATAAATAGGCACAGACATAAATTCTTCTGTGCCTAACACTAAAATTTTATCAACATTTTTAATCTCTTCTTTGTACTGTTCGTAAAGTGACCGGGCTAAAGCTCTTTCTTCAATACCGAAAGAACACCAAAAACCAAGTCTAGCATTGTTACCCTGTTTTACCTCCTGTTGTTTAATAAAATCTGAAATTGTCTCAGATTTTCTGAGACAGGTGTCTAATGGTTCGAAAACTCTGATGTGTTTAACCTGTTCTGAAAAATTGTCATCAGAGAATGCAAGCAGAGAACACACATTAATCCCAAACTCTTCTAGCTTTAGTCTGTTCTCACTGCTAATTCTGTCTACTGCAGTGACAGCGAATTTATTGCACTTGGCTAAAGCTGGCATAGTGCTGAAAGACAAAATAAAAGCATAGCACAAAACTCCTGTACAAGTAACAGTAATCAAACCAGCAAGAACTCCGAGAACTACTTTTAGAAACTTTTTGGAATTGTAGAAAATCTGTTTAGCAGTTTCCACAATTCCTTTCCAGTTGATTGAAATGTTTATTCGTTTTCTATGTGTTTCTTCTTTATTGTGCTCTTCGTTTTCTTTTGCCACATAGTGATTTAAATCCTCAGAAAGTAAATTACTATAGACTTCATTCAAATCTTTCTGCACTTTAATGTTCTGCATTCTTTTTGAAGCAGTGGGTACAGCCTTTTCTGTAACTCTGCGTTTACTTTGTACTTCTGTTGTACCTACGTTATTTCTAACATTAGAAGATTTCGTTGCAGATTTAATAGCTTTTGAACTCTCTCTTGAACTTTTCTTTGCTAAATTGTCATCAACCTTTCTATTGACTTTATCGTTTGCTTCTGTTAAAGATTTTGACTTCGCTAAAGCGGAACGAAGAGCATCCCTAGCTTCACTGTTGTTATGCTCCAGTATTTTGTTGAGATCCTCTTGGGCTAGTGATGTAGTTTTAAGATTTTGTGTTTTCCTATCCACGTAACCACCACCTTACTTTTCAGTAGAAGTACCCACCTCTGTACTATTTACTTCTGTACTATTCACCTCTGTGCTATCAGCTCCTGTTGAGCTTTCTTCTGTTGTTGATGCATCTGAGGTCTCTGATGTAACTGTAGAATCCGAAGCATTCGTATTAATAGTCTGTTCTGTTGTTGCTTCTGTGTAATTAAAGTTTGTATTTTTGATTACAAATTTAGTTACCTCTCTGGCTGTAAGAACCTCTTTAATTCTATCGTCAGAGTAATTTCTTTCCATAGCAGTAAGAGTGTCATAGTCATACTCCTTGGCTAAAGCTGTAGCCTTTTCCTTGAAATCAGCATCACTGATTTCTAATCCCTCTTCTTTAGCAATAGCTTCACACATCATGTAATACTTAATGGTGGATTTAGAATACTTTTCTAAATCCTCCTTGTATGCTTTCTCATCACTGTACCCCATCTGCTTGATAATTTCTTTGTAAGAAATACCCATTGATTTAGCATAGTTTTTGTAGTATTTGATGTTGTAATCAATCTCTTCCTGCAGACGTTTTTCTGGATACTTAGTTACTTCTGTATTCTTAAGCAAAGCATCGGTAATAGCACTTTCCTGCGCAGATTTAAAGGAATCTTTAGCATCCTTGGTTAAAGCTTTCTTAACATACTCCTTGTAATCTTTAACAGTTTTGTAAGTAGTGTACTTAGCGATAAAAGAATCAGTGAGCTTATCAGGAACACTAACCTCTTTCTTAATGTAATTAATTGTTGTTTCAAAAACAGCTTTCTTTCCGGCTAAAGTTTTTTCCTGATAGTCTTTTGGAAATGTTACATTAACACTAACTTTATCCCCGGCCTTGTGTCCAATTAACTGATCTTCAAAAGTGTCAATTAAAGACTTTGAACCGATCTCAACATCGTAGCTATCAGTAGTACCATTTTCAAAAGCTTTTCCATCAATTCTACCAATGAAAGCAATGTTGACGGTATCACCTTTCTTGATTTCACTTGTTGTATCTTTTTCAAACAAATCGTTCTCGGCTAAATATTCTGGAACTGCATCCTCCACATCTTTGTCTGTAATAGTATTCTCTTTTTCACAGTTAACTTTCATTCCAATGTACTGTTTAATCTTAAGATTATCAGTTTCAATTGTTTTCTTTTGATTTTGTGAAATGTACTGCTTAGTGCCTGATGTGTTTCCAGGATTTAAACACCCTGTAGCCATCATAGCTGAAAAACAAATCATAGCTGCAACAATTACTGGTTTTCTAAACTTTACCATTCTTTTTCTCCTTTTAGTTCTTAGTTAAATTTTCTATTCTTTAAGCAAAGGGATACTTTTTACTGAATTAGTCCAGTATTGAAGTAATCCGTAGCTAAAGCTACACACAGCTAAAGTCATACATGACTAAAGCTACCTGTCAAAGCACCCCTTTGCTAAAGCACCTTTACTTAGAATGCTTAATTAGGTAATCTGCAACATAAAACTTTTTAATCATCAATCTAATTTCATTGCGTACCATTTTAGCATTTAGCTCTTCTACTGTGCTAAAGCCAAATTCTTGAGCAAGCTTCTCCTGCTCTTTTTGATTGTAATCTTCTGTGACTTCAAGATTATTTGCTTTTGCAATAGCGGCTACAGCTAATCTCTCTTTAAGTTGAGACTTGGCTAAAGTTTCTATGTGCTTTGCATACTCTTTGCCTGTTTTATATCCCATGTTAGTTCTGTACTCTTTTTCACTAACATTTGAATAAAAAGCATTTGAGTTGTCTTTTTCGATTAAAGCATTTTCTATTTCTTCAAGTTCTTCTTTCGGATACTTTTTTACTTTTGTATGCTGCAGTAAAACTTCAATAGCTTTTTCTCTGTTAGTTTTTTCTGCTTTAAGTTTTGCCTGCTGCTTTAAATCTTCTTTAATGTATTGTTTGTACTTTGCTAAAGTGGAATAGCCTGTATGCTGTTTAATAAAATCATCTGTAACAACATTAGGTATCTCTACACTTTTAACAATGTAATCAACCTGTACGCTAAACGTGACTTCCTTGCCAACAACAAAGCTATCCTCGTAGTTGCCTGGCATTGTCATTTTTACACTAAAGATTTCTTCTGGTTTATGGCCAATTAATTGTTTCTCAAAGTTGTTATCAATACTACCATTTCCTAAAGTCAAAATTAAACCTTTTACATCACTGTTTCTAAAGGAACTACCATTGTATCTACCAGCGTAGTTTAAGCAGATAGTATCGCCTTCTTTTATTGGACTTTGGGTGTCATGTTGCTTTAAGTTCTCATTTTGGAGGTACTGTACTAAAGAGAAATCAATCAAATCATCCGTGACCTTTTCAGGTTTTACTTTCGGAATTTCTAAATTGTCGTATTGTTTAATACTAATGTACTTTGTGTTGCAGGATTTATATTTCCATACTTTAACTATTTTGTGAATGCCACAAATAGCTAGTACCACAAGCATTACCGCAAGTACTGTAATAACTATAACTTTTTTCTTTTTAAAGTTCTGCATTTGTATCACCTCCTCCTGCAGAGTTGGTGTTTGCAGTAGCATTGCTTTCTGTAGTATTGGCTACAGCATTGTTTTCTGTAGTATTAGCGGCAGCATTGCTTTCTACACTGTTAGCTTGAGATTCTTGGCTAAAGCGCTTAGCCCTTTCACCTATCTTATTACTTAAGGTGGAATCTTTTTTCAAGAAAACAACATCAATTACACCGGCAATGAAAATTAACCATAGTAACGCAGTTGTCCATGAAGTTTTTTTACCACTGCTCTTCTCTTTGACAGGTTTTACATCTCTTTCATCAAAGCCGTTTTCCTCAGCTAAGGCTGTAACGGTTACCTTGGCTAAAGCTGGACTTCTAATTTTGTTGTTAGTAATTAGTAGTGTTCCTAGTATCGCTATTGCAATTAGTGTTGCACCAATTGTACATCTTTTCCGCATAGTTTAATTATCACCTCCAAATTCATAAAAAGAAAGGGGGCTTACTGCCCCCTGATTCTGTAAATTCAAGCTGTTAATTGACTGTCACTGTAGTGTAGCGACCAAGAAATTCAACTTCTTCATACTGCAAATCATAATAAAATAACTCATCCGTGAAAAGATCATTTTCGCTTACTGCACTCCTATTAGTATCCCAAATCATTTGTTTCAAAATTTGCTCATCACAGCTGCCATCACCAGTAAAAACAATTAACTCTTTGTTACTCGATGGCAAGATGTAAAATGAAGAATTTAAAGCTGTACCTATTCCAGTTAACAATTTCTTATTTAAAAGAATAGGTGTTGAATTGTTTATTTCTACAACTCTAATCATGTACGGTTCAATAAAATCATTACCACACTTTTTAATGTAGTCTTTTAACTTTTTCTGCATCTCTGCTGTTTGCAAATCACTTGTACTAAACCTTACGAAACATTCATCACTGCGACTACTATTGCAATTTTCAATCTCTCCTTTAAAGTATAAATCCTCTTTTTCCTGTAACAAACCATTAATCCAAAGCAACTTACTAACAGATGAAAACTCATAGGAGTATTCTTCAATGTTTTTCTTTGCTAAATACCATAGATCTTCCAAAGTTGTATTTCCTAAATACTCCTTAAAATTATGTAAATTTTCTTCATTTAGAATTAGTCTTTCAAAAAAACATTCATTAGCTTGACGCACTAATACGAGTGATTGAAGTAAATCACCAAAAGGTTTGGTAATTCCCTTGATTGCATCTGGTTGCATAGTGGTATCGAACAGATTAATACTTAAAGCATCGAAAAAATGTGTTTGAAAGTATTCAAATGTTTCTGAAGCTTTCTTATGCTCTTGCACTATAGTTTTAATACATGTACGAACTTCATTAATGTCATTATGTTTTTCATACAAATCATAACAACTATTTAATAAAAATATTGGCGAAGTATCCTCTCCAGTTTTATCTAGTCTAAAGCCTTCTTGTGCCTTTCCATTAACTGTAACAGAAATAAGACTAGAGTCCATATCTGGAAACATCTCAACTAACATCTCCTGCATCTCATTTTTAAATTCCTCTTTGTTATACATACGTATACCTCCTTAATAAATTATTACTCATTAAAGCTGAGTACACAGTATGCAAATCTTGGCTAAGGTTACGAGAAATAATGATACCCTTGTGCGTAAATCTTGGTTAAAGACAGCGACGAACAATAACGTTAATCACATACAAAATTAACAACGGAGCTAAAGCAACTGCAATTACAACATCCAACTCAGGTATCTTCATACCGATCAATTCAATACACTTAGTATTGTAGAAGCCATATGTAGTATCCCTGACAATAATGTAAATGTAATTTGCCAGTATTACAATAATAGAAAAGTAACTCAAAAAATTACTTTTAAAAGCGTGGCTGAACAGTGATAGTATTAAAAGAAATACTAAAGAAATACCGCAGAGAATTACTCCGGAGTTTTTCATTAATAATAGAATTACATCTAACATCTTGGCATACAACTTTGCATTGCTAAATAGCTTTGCTATAGAAACTGTGCTAAAGCTATGTCCGATTCCGCACTTAATCACTGCGAAATAAAAACACATCAAACAAAGAATCACAGTAATGTACACATTAATTATAGTAAGAAAAAGGTGCTTAAATTTCATAGCAACACCTCCTACTGACTGGTTTGTGTATTATTTAATTTCTTCTTTCTACACCCGTACCTATTTTGTGCTGCTTTCTTTCTCTTTGTTCCATTTTTTCTAACTTTACGTGTATTACGATCTTCAAAGCATAGATAATCAGCGTATGGATTTGTTTTTGTAATAGAACCTTTGACCATTGTTGAATTGCGTAAATAAGTATCAAAAGGTAAATCACTTTCAAAAGCGAAGTTAAGCAGTAAATTATCTGAAGCTGCATAGGTCTCTGGGAAAATTTCCCTAGCGTCACTTAAATGTGATGATGGATACTGCAAACTAGGATTAAAATGTGTGAGCATTAATTTACTTACATGTGCATGCTTGGCTAAAGTGGCCGCCTCAAGGAATGTCATGTGGTAATTTTTAATCTTATTAATGTTGTCTCGTTCCTCGGTTTCACCAGACCCAATGTACATTCCTTCACAAACAAATAAGTCACTGTATGCTGCATACTCTACAATACTCTCTGTTGGTCTTGTATCTGTAACATAAGTTACTTTAATACCTTTACGTTCAGGTCCAAGAATTTGATCATTTTTTACTTTAACCCCATTAAAATCCCTCGTAGCGAATCCTTTTGATAACTCTCCCCAGGATCTTTTAGGAACTGTTTTTGCCTTCTCAACATTAAATTTACCGAAGTGTCTAAAGTAAAAACTGTAGCCATAGCAGCTGACACTGTGATTTAATTTGAAAGCATCAATTTCTAATGTATTGGCTAAAATAAAATCAGAATCACCTGTAAGTTCTATAAAATAAATTGGATACTTTAAAGTAGGTAATACCAAGTATAAAGAATTTACATACCGTTTAACTCCTTTAGGTCCAGCAATTATTATTCTATCAGTTCTGCCAGAATTGTGTATTTGCAAAAGTACCCCGGCTAAACCAAGAACATGGTCTGCATGTAAATGTGTTATTAAAATTGTGCTGATTGATTTTGCAGACCAACCAGATTTACTAATACCAAGCTGTGTTCCTTCTCCTGCATCAATTAAAGTAATATCTCCCTCAGCACGTAGCATTGCTGATGTTAATCTTCTATGTAATTGAGGAACTTTACCACTTGTTCCAATAAAATAAAAATCAAGCATTGTTTTTCCCTTCTGTTTTTAATAACGATCATTGCCCCTTAATTTACCAAGAATTAAAACTATTAATGTAATTACAACAAGCAATGATATTGGTGAGCCTCCAGTTAGTAAACCTACAACCCACTCTGCTAAAGACATTACTAAATTAGTAATCATCTCGGCTAAAGCTGAAATGAAATCAGTAGCAGATAAAACCATGCAATGGTTTACTAACTGAATCACAGCTAACACCATCCTTTCTTCTTATAAAGAAGCGATGAATGCAATTTCATCATCGCTCCAAATCTGGTAATGACATATTTTTAAGTTTTCGTTTGTTGCTTTTAAAATACTGTAAAAAGCTTTTAAAATTTCTTCAAGACTGGAAAATTCTTGCACGTTTGAGGTTCCATTTTCTTTCACTTGGAAAGAGTTTCCAACATCACACATGCTAAAGTCATACCATAATAAAATTTTCTTAACTAAACTAAATTTTGTCATGCATTTTACACCTCTACCTCTGTGCAAGGTATTTAACGATTATCTGTGCTGCATCTCTCAAAGCATCGCAATCGCCCTTAACTCTCTTAAGTTCCTGACTCAAAGAATCACACTGTTTTGCCATTGCTTCGTTCTCAATTCTGAGATTATGATTCTCAATTCTTAATTTCTGGTTTACATTGGCTAAACTGCTATTGCTATCTCTTAAGTTTGCGATGATCCGTTTGAGTTCTACTACATCAGCTCTTGTCATTTCAAGCTGATTTTTTACCTCAATTAACTCTTTTTCTTCAGCTGTGTTGTCGTCATCGTTCTTGTCCTTGTCCTGTTCATCTGAGCTAAAGAAATTATTAATACTACTCTGAAGTTCCTCCATGTTTGAAGGCGTCGCATCTCTAATGAGCTTGCCTAAAAGTTCTGCATCATCTTCACCAATTCCGAAACGCAGTGTGGCTGTAAGAAACTCTGCATTACTTAATTTCTTACGTTCACTTGTCTCTTCTTTCTTAGGTGTCTCATCTGCCTGCTCCTCTTTCTTAGGTGTTTCGTCTGTCTGCTCTGCCTGTTTCTCTGCCTGATCCTCTAAAGCTACAATAACACTTCTTAAAAAATCATCTACTGTCATTTTATTATCTCCTTTTATTATTCTCTTTAATCATAATTCAATCATACTTGTACAAATTTTGCACTGACCGTTGATAGTACACAAACTGTTGTTTTCACTAAAAACAACTTTGTTCGGTGCAGTAAAGTATACTAAATTCTTTGTTTTAGCAGTAATAGAATCATTTGTCTGTTCTGTTTCTTGTAAGAAAGTTAAAGGGAATGGAAATGTCAAGATTACAAAACCACTTCCTTTTAAAACAATAAAATTCTTATGAAGTCTGTCTAATGTGTAAGAAGTACAGTGCTGTAGGAAACTTCCCAGTCCTACAATAGTCTCTGCACCTCCTGCCTTACCAACTTTTGTCACAGGAACAATTGCTTTAACTCCCTTAGCTAAACTGCTAAAACTACTTATACTTACATTGCCAACATATCCAAGAAAAAATCTAGGACTAACAAAGATTTCTGAATTATCGAGTTCCAACAAATAAATGTGCTGATTTGTACACAATGATTGAAAATTACCAATACCTTCTATCTTTGTTAATGTGGAACCCTCCAATACACTCAATCTTCCGCTACTTTTGCCAAAATACTTTTTTACGATTGCTGCTTTGCAATTGTTTAACTGCAGACTTACTTTACTGTAATGTGCTGGGCTAAAGCAGACTTCGTCACTGTTGTCTTGGCTAAAGCCTGTTAAACTACAATAGCTACCTTTTGCTTCAATCGTTTGTACCTCGACACTACACAAATTACGATAGCTTTTTATCACTTAATTCCTCCTATTTCAGTCCATCAAGGAATGTACTAATACAAACACACTTAGCACCTTCCATGTCTGTCAAACTTTTGTAGACTACAATGTCCTCTGAAACCGTTGCAACATTGTGATACATTTCACTAGAGTTGCTAAACAGAATTACAGATTCCTTTTTAATTTTATTGTGGTGTTATTGAAAGTGATTTAAACTTATTAGTACCAATGCACCCAATGTCTCTCATTTTAGAGAGCTGCTCAACCTTAGAGATACCAACAACTATGACATCATCCCCATTAAATTTGTAAATCTGTTTTAAATTAATTGTTACATCCATCATGTATCCTCCTATCGTTTTATTAAAATTTTATAACTCAATGTTAATCTATCTATGTTTTTAGACTAACGATCTCCTATTAATTATTGCAACCTTTTACAACGATTGACCTGCTATTAATTTTTATTTGTTAAAAATCTAGGTTAGTTGTGACACTAACCTAGACTACTATTCTTAAAATGAGAAGAGACATGACTATCAGTCTCTTCTCCTGCCCTGCTCCGTTCAGGGTCTTGGTTAAAGCCTTTCAGGATCTTTAAAGCCTAACGCTCTTTACGTCTGAAAAGTACTGTAATGACAGCTGTTCCTGCACACACTACCATGATAGCTAACAGTAAACCTATTGGACTATTGTCACCTGTTTTAGTTCCATTGCTAGTCTTTCCTTTACCGTTTGCTCCATTCTTGGAGGAGTCAGTACCCTTACCGTTCTTTCCATTCTTACCATTCTTGTTCTTTTTCTTTTCATTACCTGATGGTTTGACAGTTTTATCAATGCTAATAGCATCTTTATCAGACATTAAATCAGTTGTTGTCATTGCAACTTCTTGTCCATTTACAACGTAATTGCCTGAGATACTAACAGAATTGTTAAGATTTACTGCATTGGTTGCATCCTTCTTTAACTTAACATCGAACTCCAATTCAAGACTGTCTTTTGATGCTAATTTGTCAATTACCGCTGTAACACCATCTACAGTAACTTTGGCTGTTTTGCCATTTTTAGTCTTAACAGAACTTCCTTGGCTAAACTTGCCCCACTTACTGATTTCTTTAAGCTGTTCACTTGGTTCCTCAGTTACTAAGAGATTTGTGGCTGCGTTGCTTCCTAAATTAGTTACTGTGATTTTGTATTTTACAGTAGAATCTGGACCGTACTTTGCTGTTACTTTAGTACCGTCGTAACGACCATCTTTAAGTGTAACTCCTTTAGTCTTGTCTGCTAATTTTGCAATGCGTAAGGATGCAGAGCTTTCAACGGAGATCTTGTCTGAATCTTCCATTGTTTTATCACTCTTAAGTGCTTCAAGAGTTGTGTTTGCAGAGAGCTTAGAAGCTGTTACCTTTACTGTGTTTTCCAGACCCTTTGCTGTTGTTGCTTTTGAATTTAATTTAACCTTGAAGTGTAACTGAACTGAGTCGTTTGCTGGTAACTGGGCTAAAGTGAGAACCTGTCCGGACTCTCCATTGTCAGTACCACTTGAGACTAATTGAACACTAAAAGGTTCATCTGTACTTGCTGTAGTGACTCCCTGGGCTAAAGTGGAATCGGTTCCTGTAGTTGTACCAGTGCTACCATTACCACTAGTTGTACCATTACCGCCATTACCGCCAGTTGTTCCATTACTGCTTCCAGTGTTATCAAGACTTGTAGTTGTTCCATTACCGTTGAAGGCTTTGTTTAACAAGTCTGAATCTGTTGTGAGTGTTGTGCTACCACCAGACTGTGTGCTTGCTTCTGCTGCGTTTACTATTAACGCTCCTCCGACTGTTGTTGACTCAGTAGTCTTTTCTGATTCGATAGCCTCTGTGGACTCTGTATTTTCAGTGGACTCAGTAGTCTTTTCTGATTCGGTCGTCTCTGTAGACTCCATGTTCTCAGTAGCCTGCGTAGACTTCTCCGTTGAAGTCTGTTCAGTAGTTGTTGATGTAGTAGCCTGTGTAGACTGCGTTGTGGTTGTACTTCCTGTAGAGTTTTCTTCCTGAGCTAAAATGGAATCGTTCTCATACTTAGCCTTGTAGTTCTCGTTGTAGGAAACCTCTGCATTACCAATTGTCACTATTTTACCATTTTTAGTAGTGACTTCCCCTGTTTCTGGAATTACAAAACCAGCGTCCTCTTCTACCATCTCTTTGAGCTTATCGGAAAGAACGTCTTCAAGTCTAACATTGTAAAGATCAGACTTACCTGTGTTTGTTACTGTAACAGTATAGTCAATCTCATCGCCTGTCTGGTATGTACCTTCTGTGGCTGTGCCTTCGTAACGACCAGTCTTTTCGTTAAGTTTTTTACCTTTAGTTTTATTGGCTAAAATTCCAACAGAGACTGAACCGTCTCCAACAACATTGATCTCTGTTTCTGCAAAACTAGAGTCTGTGCTTGCAAGTGCATTTCCACCAATGCTGTAGTAAGGTAACATTACAACTTTGTTTGCTAGTCTAAACTGATTTCCACAATCTTTCTTTAATGTTACAGAGAAAGGAATTGAAACGCTATCTCCCACACCGAGGGTGTCGATCTGGGCTAAAGAGGTTCCTTTCTTTTCAAACTTAATTGCCTTACCGTTTGTACTTGTGAGTGTTTTGGCTTGGCTAAAGGTATTGCTTCCACTTACTTTAGCATAGCGATTATCAAGCGTTCCTTTGAGAAGAACATTCTTAAGATCACACGTACCTGTGTTTTTGATTGTGAGTGCGTATTTAACGGTGTCGCCTGGTTTGTATGCGATTCCAACTACATCTGCTGTAGCGTCGTTACTTGTATTACCAATCTTGTCCGCTGTGAGCGAGATTGTTCCTGACGGATTGCCTGGTACATTAATCTTATCGCTATCAGAGTCTGCTGTCAGTGCTACCAAGTTCTGCGAAGGATACTTGGCTAAATCATCGTACTGTGCTTCTAGCTTAACACTACACTCTGCTCCAAAGAACATGGAGGCGTTTCTTTTAACAGTTCCTTTTATTGTTAAAGTAATACTATCTCCTGCATTTAACTTATCAAGCGAAACGATGTTGTTAGCAACACTAGTCACCTTGACTTCATTACCTGCCGTAGTTGTGGCAGTACCAACATTGGAGAAAGTAACATCGTTGTTCAATGCTTTCTGTAAGTCCACTGATGGTGTGCCTGTTAGTTTGAGATTGTACAATGTTGTACCACCTAAGTTGGAAACGGTTACCTTGTACTCAACACTATCACCAGCTACGTAGTTACCAGCAATTTTAGTACCTTCGTACTTACCGTTGTTAAAGGTCACACCAGTTGTTTTGTTAGCTAAAAGACCAACAGCCATCTTAGGTGTACCAACAACATTAATTACATCTTCTGCAGTGTGCTTGGCTAAATCGGATTCAACAACTTCGTACTGGGTTGTACCATTTTCAATGTTAGCCCATTTAGCTGTAAGTGATACTTTATTCACTAACTGTTTGGCTTCTTTAGCATCTGATTTAATCTTTGCTAAAAATGTAAGCTTTGCAGTCGCACCAGAATTTAGCTGACTTAGTACAGCTGTGTTCTGTCCACTTGTAGTAACATTGGCTGTACTTTCTTGTCCTGTTGAATCTGTAATGGTTGCTGTTTTGTCAAAGTAGTACCCATCTGTTCCTGTAAGCAAAACAGCTTTAAGAGCATCACTAACAGCGTCAGACAACGTAACATCATGTAAAGCCACGTTGCCTTCGTTCTTAACCGTGATGGTGAACTTGGCTAAATCTCCTGCTTTGTAGATTCCTGCAGTTTTACCAATACCAATTACTCCATCCTTATTGGTTGTTCCTGTATTAGTTTTATCAGCTGTCATACTTACAGACATTTGTGGATAATGTACAGCATACTTACCAATACTAATAATTTCTGTATCATTGTGCATTGCTTCATCAACTGGAAGTGCAACAATCTTAGAGGTGTTATTAGCAGTGTTTCCTGCATTTGAGTTGCCGCCTTTAGTAGTGTTGTCTTCGGCAGAAGTTGCCTGAGCTAAAGCACCTTTAGCAGTATCTGTTGCGTTGGAAGTGTTCTCAGTGGTGGAGTCACTCTTTTCCTCTGTGGTATCATTCTTTTTCTCTGTAGAGGTGTCGTCTTTACCTTCTGTTGTGCCATCATTAGCATTTCCACCGTCTCCACCATTAGCATTTCCACTATTGTCATTTGCAGTTTCAATCACACTTGCAGTGATATTTACACTATTTTTTAAATTTAAAGCTCTCTTAATATCTTTTCTTGCTGTCATTGTAAGTTTTAAATTAACGCTTTTGCCTGCCTGGATTTTATCAATCGTGAGGGACTTGGCTAAAGCTCCTGCACTGTATGAAGTGTTAGAATCACTAGAAGTGTCTGAAGTGCTTGGAGTATTGTCACTGCTGCTGCCACTATCACCATCAACGGAAACAAATATTTGTTCACCGGTATCAGTGGTTACATAGTACCCTTTTTGTAAGTCAAACTTAATTGTTCCGACATTAACTGAATTCTTTAATTCTTCACTAATTGTGTCGGTTACTTTGACATAGTGTAAATCTGTATCACCATAATTTTTAACAATAATGTTGTATGTGATAACATCTGGATACTTGTAAATACCAGGAGTTCTCTCACCTTCGTACTTCATTGTTTCGGAGTTGTAAGTTCCACCGGTTGTTTTGTCGGCTTTAACGCTAACAGATAAATGTGCACCTGAGCTAACACCCTGTTCACCAACTCGCATTAAGCTTACTCCTTTATCGGTAAGGATAGCAATGTCTGCTGGATCTACAGTAGTAACATCTGTGTAATCGTTTAAATTATCTGTGTCAAAGTCTAATGATTTCTTTGTAGTTGTTTTACTCGTTGTGCTGGTGTCTGCCTTACTTGTAGTGTTGGACTTGGCTAAAGTGGAATCATCTTCCTCTTTAGGTTCTCCTACAGCAAAGCTTGCAGCTAATTTAACTTCCCAGTTTGGCATTGTGAATTCAATACTCTGTTCGGTTTTTGTAATTTTTAATTTACTTGTTACATCTTTACCAGTGTTGTCAGTGATTTGAAACTCTTCAAAATGATACCCTTCATTTGGAAGTGCTTTTACCATTACAGATTGTCCCTTTATAACATCGTATGTTATGTAATCTTTTCCCACACTTCGATTACTAACAGAATTACCAGTTACAGAAATACTACCATGATTAGCTGTTTTAATCCCTAATTTAGCAGTAGTACTTGCGTAAACTTGAGATGCTTGGCTAAAGCTCAAAGCACTTATCACAGCTAATGCTGTAATGCACAAAAAACCAACAAATCTTTGTAAAGAAAATTTCATTCGCATACCTATCACTCTCCTTTTAATTTTTCAAATTTAACTAGTATAACTTTATTAGCACAAGGAAACCACCTCCAATTAAGCTTAATTTATTTTTATTTGTATACTATTTGAAATGTAAAAAGCCTCAGCGTAATGCTGAGGCTTGGAGAAAGTATTGTAAATGTGCGGGGATACAAATACCTTCAAGATAGTTGCTGTGGCAAGACAGCACTGCTAAGCCCAACCGGGGAATTGGGCTAAAGAGATGATAAGCTATGAAACTTATCATCTCTGAAAGCTAGTAAATACTAGCAGAATGACCGTAACGATGGTTACTCAGAGAAAAATACAGTGTACCCTAACCGGGCTAAAGTTCTGAATGACTTTTACATCTTACAAAACTATTGTAAAATCTTCTCCATTCTTTACGACTGTAAGATTTTGTTGTTCAACCACATCGTCTATCAAATCCTTTAACGAGTAGTTTAGTTCCCTTTGTTTTGTCAAGATTTTAGAAACATTGTACTTAGTACTTTTACCTCTCCATGCAAAAATTCTATCACTAGTGCTTAACGTTCCTAAATCTACAAAACCAGAATCATTCATTAATCTCCACTCTATTAAGCTTTCAATGCTTTCTCCACCAAGTTCTATTAATTTTTCTACTTTAAGAATGCACTCATTAACTTGTCTAAAGCTATTTCTACCAGAATACAAATGTGCATTGAAATTAAATTTACCGCTGACCTTGGCTAAATCTAAATCAACCCACTCAGCACACCTAACACCACAATTGTCTTTAGAACTAAGAAGCTCTTCTCTCTCCTCTCCATGTCCTAGAATTGTGAGATGACCATCTTCTTTTGTAGTGATTAAGTCAATACTATTTACTACTGTGTCTTTCCACTGCAGTTTTACTCTAATCCACCTTGTGTCATCTGAAATTGTATTTGCTACTACCTCGTTCCAGTAAGAAAATTCTGGACTGTAGTTTTCCCAGTTAAACTTAGTTCGCTTTCCTCTAATTCCAAGATTAAGCTTTGCTAAATGTTCTTTTAGAATTTCATGCAATACTCTATTTTCCTCTTTTGTTAAGATTGAAACTAAGTCTGCTGTGCTAAATCTGTTGCATAGCTCTTTTCCAATTCTAAGTAACTCCTCATCACTAAGGCTCTTTTCTAACAGTTCTAAATTACTCCAAAACAATGATGGTAGCTTGTCTAAAACTTGTGCGATACCATCGCAGTCTCCATCGCTTAGCTTCTGTTTAATAATTTGTTTAACTGTTGTTAGACTGCCATTTCTTAAATCTTTAACAATCACACGATGTTCAATGCTTCTTGAGAATTTATTGTAATCTAAAAACTCTAATACTTTGATAGCTCTATTTGCAATTTTTCTTGACTCGGTTAAAGCTAGTCTAAAGCTTTCTGCATTACACTTTTCCAACGCTTTAACTAACCATTTCTTTTCGCTTGTGGTTAATTTGTATTTTCTTCTCACTAAGCAGTAATCAACACAAGTAAGCAAGACATTAGCACTAATTTTACTTTCCATTTCTATGTGTTGGTCAAAAGCATTGTAAAAGTTAACTCTTGATTTTCTCGAAGAGTCCTCTAACAAATCACTTAAAAAAAATTCCATTCTCTTTTCCTTTCTTGTAAAGGGAGGTCTGAGACCTCCCCTGTCTAAGGCTAAACTATTTGTAACTTTCAATTTAACTGAGGACAAATTCCGACTATCTCTCACCGTTACGCAAATCAGTTAAATACGTTTAGCCAAAAACGTTAGTAATACTCCAATTCTGCTTTCCAATTTAAAGATTAGTAAAACTAGAATTTTTTCTCTTAACTTGTAATTTTTTATAATTAATATTACTTATAGAATGGTTTTTTAATTCATTTGGAAAGAAGTAATTACAAATGCTAAAGAAGTGAAATTGTGTAGCTATAAAAACATTATTTTAGTTATTTTCAAAGATCTTTGCTAAAGTACAAGCTAAAGCTATTTGTGTTTCGTTCATTTCATCAAAGTGATGTGAAACTTGGCTAAACCAGAGACTTTTATTTTCACTTAATCGTGAAGTTGTGCGTAAGAAATCATTTAGCACTTCCAAACACATTTTGTCAGATAGAAATAAAGCCAATTCTGGATTATCAAGATAGTTTGATAGCTTTTTAATCTTCTCCTGATTTTCTTTTAGCTTTTTATAACCTTTGAAAAAGTTTTCAACATTCGTACATTTCTTCAATTCCCTGTACAAGTTTCGATTTAGCGTATTAAGTATTAAAATCTCTTTTTCTGTCTTTTTGCATAACTGTCTTAAAGTGTACGATTGAGTGTTAACTTCTTTTTCAAAATTATTTAATTGCT
>OLRG01000480.1_pt1 | contig 38914 bp, 30 predicted proteins | sample 1672331 | NCBI WGS metagenome assembly OLRG01 (sample SAMEA3136672, study PRJEB25190) | human gut metagenome
TTTCAACCTGTGAGTCCACTTTTTTATTTGTTGCACTTATATTGTAAATCTAAGAATCATTTTCTTCGGCGACATGTGCGTCGAAGAAAATACTTCTCGGCCTGCAAACGTGCGCGCCGTCCGCCAAAAGCGGATGGCGCGTGCGCTGCAGTCAGGCCGCAAACCCCTTTGTCAAAAAGTAATACTTTTTGACAGAATTAAACCGCCGCTCAACATGAGCGGCGGCTTTTTGCGCGGCGGCATGAAAAGCAGTCCGGCATGGTTCATGCCGGACTGCTCCATCCAATTGGGGCGCAGTGCCCCGGTTCTCCCCCCTGCTGCACAAACGATCTACGCAGCAGCATTGGCACTTGGCCAGTGATCCGGCGCCGGGCATCCAATCCGGCACCGGGTGATAACGATACTCAGTCGAACTTCGGCTGCTCGAGGTAGTCGGTGTAATCGCGCAGGAACTTCTTCTCCTCCGGCTTGAGATCCAGACCGATCGTGCCGCCCGGGTTCATGTTGTAGTCGGGGTCGAAGTAGTCCTTGAGCACGCGGAACACGCCATACTCCTTCTCGCCGATGTAGCCCTCGAGCCAGGGCGCGAACATCTTGCCGATGCCGTGGTGGTGGCTCACGGCCGCGCCGGAGCGCTGGATCGCGTCAAGGATCGTGGTGTGGTAGGCCTTGAAGGCGTCCTCATCCTGCATGCGGGTGAGGAAGATGAAGTACAGGTTCGCGCCCTGCGGATAGCAGTGCGACATATGCGTCGTGACGACGGTGTTCGGCAGCGCATGGCAGATCTTGCGCACGTCGGCGTGCACCTGCTCCATGTTCGACCAGTTGACCGTGCACTCGAGGGTGTCGGTCGTGATGCCGAAGTCCATGAGCGTGTCGCGCAGGTAGGGGTCGTTGAAGCGGCCCTTTTCCCAGCTGCGGGTGACGTAGCCGGTCAGCGGCATGCCGCCGTGCTTGCGCGCGATCCTGGCGATGTTGCGCGCGACGTTGCGGCTGTAGCCCTTCTCGCCGTCGGTAAAGCCGAGGAAGAGGCAGCGCTCCATGTCCTTGTAGCCGAACGCATCGAGCAGCGGCTGCAGCGGCGTCTCATCGACGTTGTAGAGCTTGAGCATGAGGTTGGTCTCCTCCGGGTCGGACAGACGGAACACGGACGAGTAGCCGCACTCGCACTGCATCATCTCGCGGGCGGCCTTCATGGCGGTGTCCCACGTCTTGAAGATGTAGGAGAAGCGCTTGCGGTTTTCCGGCATCCAGCGGAAGATGCGCAGCGTGACCTCGGTCAGCACGCCGAACGTGCCCTCGGAGCCCATCATGATCTGGTTCAGGTTCGGGCCGGTGGCCTCGCGGGAGTAGTGGCTGGTCTGGATGACGCCGATGGGCGTGGCGTACTTCTGGCTGAGCACGATGTCGGCGATGGTGCCGTAGTACGTGCTGTTCTGGCCGGCGCCGCGCGTGACGGTCCAGCCGCCGACGCTCGAATACTCGAACGACTGCGGGAAGTGGCCGCAGGTGTACTGACGCTTCGCGCCGAAGAGCTCGGGCGCGCTCTGCAGCGTCTTTTCCAGATCCGGACCGGACATGCCGGCCTGCACGGTGATGGTCTGGTCGATCTCGTTGAAGCTGATGACCTTGTTGAAGTTGCGGCGCATATCCAGCGAGATGCCGCCCTTGGTCGGCTCGACGCCGCGGGTGACGCTGCTGCCGCCGCCGTAGACATACAGCGGGATGTGGTGCTCGGTGGAGTAGGCGACGATCTGCTCGACCTGCTCGCTCGTCTCGGGGTAGAGCACGACGTCGGGCACGCTGTCGATGCGCTTGTGGCGCAGACGCAGCAGGTCGTAGGCCGTGGCGCCGTAGGCCACGCTCAGACGGTCATAGTCCGTGGTGGAGAGGTTCTGCTCGCCGACGATCGCCTTGAGCGCGTCGATGTGCTCGGGCGCAAGCTGCACCGGGTGATCGGGCAGCTCCACGGGGTCAAAGCCGGTGTCGTCGGAATATGCCTTGAAATCGTCGTCCGTCATCTGGAACTTCTCTTTCATGAGCGTGTACAGAGACTCCTTCGGGTATTTGAAGAAGTTCGGGTCGCCCCAGCGGAAGATGGAGCGGTAGCTATTTTCGGGGGCGGGGGTGAGCAGCCAGTTCGGCTCGAATCCTTTGTACGGTTTGTTGCTCATTGTGCAATCCTCCTCTTGACTTGGATCAGTTTCTGATAGATCGGGCGCAGGCGCGGATAGATCTTGCGGTAGGCCTGCTCGTAGATTTCGTTGTAGGTCTCGTGGTTTTTTTCGTTGGGGCGGAAGGTGTCCTTCACGTGGACCATGGCCTTGGCCGCCTCGTCAAAATCGGCGAACACGCCCTTGGCCACGAACGCGACCATGGACGAGCCGATGGAGCACGCCTCGTGCGTCTGCGAGCGCACGACCGGCAGGCCGAACACGTCCGCCGCGATCTGGCAGACCACATCGCTCTTCGCGCCGCCGCCGCCGATGCGGATCTCATGGATGGTCAGACCCGAGCGGTCCTCCATGATGCGCAGCGCCATGTACAGCTCCAGGCACAGGCCCTCGATGATGGCGCGGTAGAAGTGGTAGCGCGTGTGGTAATCGGAAAAGCCGATGACCGCGCCGAGCGAATCCGGATGCAGGATACCGGCCGTCCAGTACGGCTGCAGGAGCAGACCGTCGCTGCCGGCGGGCAGGTCGCGGATGCGCTGGTCGAGCAGGGCCTCGGGCGCCATGCCCATTTCCTTGGCGTCGATGGCGTCGGCCGTGCCGAATTCCTTCACGAACCACGACAGCAGCCACAGACCGCGGTAGATCTCAATCTCGGGGTTGTAGTGGTCGTTGAGCACGCCGGGGTAGGCGGGCAGAAACTGCTGCGGCTCGACGTACTGCGTCGTGCTGAACTGGATGGTGGCCGTCGTGCCGAGCGAGATGGACGCCTTGTCAGAGTCGACGACGGCGAGACCGAGCGTCTCGCAGCCCTTGTCCGAGCCGGTCGAGATGAGCGGCAGTCCGGCGGGGATGCCGGTCAGGGCGCAGACCTCTTCGGTGATCGTGCCGATGACCGTGCCGGACGGCACGAGGTCGCACAGCTTTTCGTTCGGCACGTCGCAGAAGCAGCGCGTGAGGCTGCCGGGCTTCATCCAGCGGCGGTTTTTGTAATCGAACGGGATGTGCCCGATCTGGTTCGAGGCCGAGTCGATGAGATTGCCCGTGAGCTTGTAGTTGAGGTAGGTGGGCAGCATGACGTACTTGGCGGTCTTGGCCCAGATCTCCGGCTCGTGGCGCATGATCCAGTTGCCGGCGGAGGCGGCATAGACCACCTTCGCCGTCGGCTCCATGCCGGCGAGCTTAAAGACCATCATGTTCTTGGCAGGCATGGCGCCGTTCGGATCGACGGAGCGCTTGTCCAGCCAGAGGATGATGTCGCGCAGGGGATTGTTGTTCTCGTCCAGACACACAACGGTGTCGCGGATGACGGTGATCGTCATGGCAATCACGTCCGGCAGCAGGGCATTGCTGCGTGTACACAGCTCGCGGCAGCATTCGCACATACGGTCGAAGTAGAAGTCCGGCTTCTGCTCGGCCCAGCCGGGCTCTTTTGAAAAGTAAGGCTCGGCGTATTTGCTCTGAACGACGTCCACGATCCGGCCGTCCGGGTCCACGAGCAGGGCGCGCGCGCTCTGTGTGCCGATGTCGCAGGTCAGCACCAGCGGTTTGCTCAAGATGATTCCCTCCTATGATATAGTTTGCTCTCTCTCCTATACTGTAAGCGATTTTCGCGCTGATTTCAATCGGGTTTGTGCTTGAGTAGACTGCTTGTGGCGATGACGTCCACGCCGAGGCCGAGCACGTCGGGGATGACCACGTCGCCGCGGGCGATGCGTTCGGTCACGGTCACGGTGCGGATCGCGTCCATGACGTCGAAGATGCGGTCCTTCGGGATGTCCGCCGATACGCGCACCGGCAGCACCGGCGCGTCCGGGAAAGCGGTGCGCACGGTCGAGCAGATGGTGCGCTTGGGCGCGGTCATCTCCGAGATGGCAAACTCCCTGCCGCGCGGGCAGGTGTTGCCGGTGACGGACCAGCCGTCCCCGTCGCGTTCGATTTTCAAGGTGCAGCCGCGCGGGCAGCCGATACAGGTGAGTTCTTTCATGCCTCTGCCACCTCGATCTCAAAGTGGACATCGCTTGCATCTGCGATGCCGAGCTTGTCAAAGTCCAGCGTGAGCTGCTGCATCTCGGGCGGACGCAGGAAAGGATAGCGCCGCGACCAGACCTCATTGCCGTCGATGGTCAGCACCACGCGGCAGGCGCCGAGCACCTCCGCGCTGCGGAAATACAGCGTGACGGCGCTGTTATCCTGCGTGCGGTCGAGCCGCTGCGGGACAAGATAGCCGAAGTCGTTCGAGATCGTGACGGCGACCTCGTCGCGCGTGTGCGCGGCAAAGTGCGCCGCGCTTTTTCCGGCAAGCTCGCCGGAGGCGGACACGTAGTCCACAAGGTCATTGACGTGCAGCGCGTTGCCGCACGAGAAGATGCCGGGTACCTCCGTCATGAGCTGCCCGTCGCAGACGGGGCCGCGGGTGTGCCCGTCGAGCGGGACGCCGAGCGACTCCGCCAGCTCGTTTTCCGGGATGAGGCCGACGGACACGATGAGCGCGTCACAGTCGATGCGCTGCTCCGTGCCGGCGATGGGGCGCATATGCGTGTCCACCTCGGCGACCTCCACGCCCGTGAGCCGGTCTGCACCGAACACGCGCGTGACCGTGTGGCTCAGGTACAGCGGGATGTCATAGTCGTGCAGGCACTGGTGGATGTTGCGCGTCAGACCCGAGGGGGTGGGCTTGGCCTCATACACGCCGAGCACCTCTGCGCCCTCAAGCGTCAGGCGGCGCGCCATGATGAGTCCAATGTCACCGCTGCCGAGGATGACGCAGCGGCGGGTCGGCAGCTCGCCGAGCAGGTTCGTAAAGTTCTGCGCGGTGCCGGCTGTGAACACGCCCGCCGGGCGCGTGCCGTGGATAAAGACCTGCTTCGCCGTGCGCTCGCGGCAGCCGGTGGCCAGCACGAGCGTGCGCGTCTCATCGCGGGCGACGCCGTCGCGGCTGACGGTGTAGACCGCAAAGCTATCGGACGTTTTCTCCACGCGCGTGACGAAGGTCTGCGTGCGCGCCTCGATCTGCAGCTGCTCGAGCCGGTCGATGAAGCGCTCGACATATTCCGGTCCTGCCAGCCGCTCGCCGAAGCGCGCGAGGCCGAAGCCGTCGTGAATGCACTGCTTGAGCATGCCGCCCAGACGCGCCTCGCGCTCGATGAGCAGCACGTGCGCACCGTTTTCGTGCGCGGAGATGGCGGCTGCGAGCCCGCCCGGGCCGCCGCCGATGACGATGACGTCATACATCATGCCTGCACCTCCCCGGATTTCGTCGGGCCGAACGTGATGGGCGCGTCGGCCGAGGATTTGCGCACCTCGCTGAGCGGCACGCCGAGGAATTCGGCGATGATGCGCACCACCTGCGGCGAGCAGAACCCGCCCTGGCAGCGTCCCATGCCGGGACGCACGCGCTTTTTCACGCCGTCGACCGTCGGCACGCACACATTCGAGCGCAGCGCGTCGAGGATCTCGCCGCGGCTGATCTCCTCGCAGCGGCAGACGATGACGCCGTAGTCGGGATTTTTTGCGATGTAGGCCGCGCGCGTCTCGTCGTCCATCTCCCGCAGCACGGGGATGCCCGGCCGGTGGGGGTCGAAGTCGGGATTCGCGGCCACGGGGCGGTCAAGCGTGAGGAGATTGACCGCCATGTCCGCCACATCCACCGCGACGGCGGGCGCTGTCGTCAGGCCGGGGGACTGGATGCCCGCGACGTGGATGAGGTTGTGCGTGCGGCGGCCGCGCTCGATGATGAAGTCCTCCTCGAACGTGGGGGCGCGCACGCCGGTGAAATAGGTGATGATGTCGCGCTCGGTCAGCGCGGGCATCGTGATCTTCTGCTTTTCGAACACGTGTGCGATGCTCTCGGGGTAGGTCGCGGTGTTCTCCTTTTCATAGGTCTCCACTGCGTCGGGACCGATGAGCAGGTTGTCGTGCACGGTGTGCAGGATGCCGCCGCCCTTCGAGTGCGTCTTGGAGACGGTGTCGGTGCCCTTGACGGACGCGATCGAGTGCATGAACGCACCGGCCTTGCGGTCGAGGATGCTGTTCGTGCCGCGGCGGGGATGGATGGAGAAGAAGCGGTCGCCTGCCATGCGCGCCACTTCCTCGGCGAACACGCCGGCCGCGTTGATGACGAGCGCGGGGTGCAGCGTGCCGCGGTTGGTGTGCACGGCGGTGATGCGGCCGTCTGCGACGTCCATGCCCAGCACGGCGGTGTTGAGCGCGATGCGCGCGCCGTTTTGCACGGCGTTTTCCGCGTAGGCGATCGTCAGCCCGTAGGGGCAGACGCAGCCGGAGTCCGGGTTCGAGATGGCAAAGCGGGTCTTTTCGTTGAAGTTCGGCTCACGCCTGAGCAGCTCCCTGCCGGAGATGAGGCGGGTGTCCGAGATGCCGTCGTGGTATTTGCGCCACATGCAGTAGCACCACACGGCGGGGCGCAGCCAGCCATGCTGGAAGCAGACGTACTGCCCCACGCGGGAAAACGGCACGTCGAGCTCCTTGCAGACCTGGTCGAACATGGCGTTGCCGCGCCGGATGTATTTGTGCTTGACGCTGCCGCGGCCGAGGTCGATGCCGGGATGCACCTCGCCGTCGTTGCGCCCGGAGGCGCCGAGCGCGAGGTCACACTCCTTGTCGACGACCAGGATGTCGAGCTGCTTGCGCGCAAGCTCGCGCGCGATCGATACGCCCGAGATGCCGCCGCCGATGATGAGCACGTCGGGCGTCTGCCCGTCGAGCGCGTCGTCGCGCAGCGCGGGCACGCGCATGGGCGCATCCTTGCCGCCTGTGAACGTGATGTCGTTGACGACATGGCACGTGGAATACTTCGTTGCAGCCATCTGGCCGGCGCGCACAACGTCGTCCCAGCGGTCAAGCGTGCCGCGCAGGACGATGCAGTTGTCCTCCAGCGCCGCCGTGACGCGGCCGCCGAAGGCTTTGCGCAGTTTTCGGTTCAAAACGGAGATCCGCATAACAGAGGTGCCTCCCAAACGGTAAGTCGGTCGGCCGACCGACTGAATAGGTCAAATATACCTTTTTTTCGGCGCAAAGTCAAGAACGGGGTCTGCGGCAAATCTGCCGAAATTTTTTTGTCATACTAGACAAAACGACCAAAATCGCGTACAATCAAATGCGTATGATTACACAAACGCAGAAAAGAGGAACGCGATATGGCCGCTCCGCGCAACGACAATGTCAAAGAGAAGATCCTCGACGCCGCGACCGGCCTGCTCGATACGCAGACGTTTGCCGACATCTCGCTGGCCGAGATCGCCGCGGCGGCTGGCGTGTCCAAGGGGACGCTGTACTACCATTATAAAAATAAAACGGATATCCTCTTCGGCATCACCAACCGGTATCTCGACCGCCAGTGGGATGATCTGATCGCGTGGACGGAGAACAAGGACAAGGACACGTCTGTGCACCGCCTGGTCAAGTACGTGGTCGAGCGCAACACCGCCTCCGCCGGAATGCGCCTGCACCTGATCCATGCCGCCATGCTCGGCGACGAGCTGCTGCGCGCCAAGCTCATCGAGCGCTATGCCGCCTTCGAGCGGCTCATCGCCGAGAAGATCGCCGAGCGCACCGACGCCGTCTCCGCCGATTACCTGACGCAGCTGATCCTGCTCGCGTCCGACGGGATGATCGTACAGGAGGCGCTGCGCAACGATAACTTTGACGCGGCCGCCTTCGTGCGCCAGAGCGAGGCATATCTGCGCGTGCTGCGTCCCGCGGGGCGTGACTGAGCGGCTGCGCACGGTGCACGCAGATTGTATCGGAAGTCACCCTCTTGTCCGGATTTGTGAAAGAATTAGCGTGTAGCGATTGACACCGGATGGAACACGTGGTAGTATTTTTGTAATAACCGTGGGGTGGAGCGGTTATCCTGTTTTACCGGCGGCAGCGTGTGCCGCAACCGCTTTTTTGTATGTCGAAGGCAGCGGAATGCATCCGCATTCCGTCGTCTTTTTACATAGCTGCAATGGGAATTATTTTGAAAGAAGGGACAATATGAAAGACCTGAAACATCTGATTTTCTTCGAAAATCTCCTGCAGGATGCGCAGAACGAACTCGTCACGCAGGCGGTCAATGACGGGAAAATCGCCCTCGGGTACAACTGCTATTACATCCCCGAGGTTCTGCTCAACCTGCCGGGCTGCTTCTCGAGCCGCCTGCGCGCGCCGCGCTGCGAGTCTACCGACGTTGCGACCTACTACATGACCAGCCGTGTCTGCCCGTATGTCCGCTCCATCCTCGAGCGTGCCATTGAGGGCGGCTACAACTACCTCAATGCGCTCTTCGGCGCCGAGTGCTGCGCGTCCATGGAGCGTATGGAAGAGCACTTCTTCCTCATCAATCCCGTGAAGAACGAGCGCTTCTTCGTCACGCAGATCGATCCCCCGCTCAAGGGCGATAAGACCAGCTATGACTACTACAAGGGCCAGCTCAAGCTCAAGGTCGTCGACCAGCTCGCCGAGCGCTACGGCGTGGACACCTCCGATGCCGCCATGCGCGCGACCATCGAGAAGTTCAACGAGCTGTGCGACGTCATCACCGAGATCGGCAACTTCCGCAAGCTGCCCAACCCGCCCATTACCGGCTATGAGTTCCATGTCATCCAGCTCGTGAGCCAGGTCTGCCCGCATGACCTGATCCTCCCCTACCTGAAGGAGACGCTTGCCGAGATCAAAAAGCGCAAGCCCGAGCCGGAGTTCCCGTTCCGTGCGCGCATCGTGGTCGCCGGCTCCGAGATCGACGATCCCGAGTTCACGAAGCTCCTCGAGGGCTGCGGCGCGATGGTCGTGGCCGACCGCTACTGCTTCGGCAGCTTCCCGAGCCGCGAGCGCATCGAGATCCGCGACGGCGAGACCGCGTTCGACGCCATCGTCCGCCACTACCTGCACTGGAACCAGTGCGCCCGCTTCATGGAGGGTGCGAAGATCGACCAGCGCCATGCTGAGGTCAAGCGCCTTGTCGACGAGTTCCATGCCGACGGCGTGATCTACGAGAACATGAAGTTCTGCGAGTTCTGGAGCTATGAGAAGGTGCTCGCCTCCCATATCCTGACCGAGGAGATGGGCGTGCCGTGCTGCACGATCGAGAAGGAATACGCGCTCGGCTCCGTCGGCCAGCTCCGTACCCGTTTCCAGGCCTTCGTTGAGAGCCTGGAAATCAAGAAAATCAATTCTTGAACAGGAGGGGAATGAAAACTATGAATTGCCCTGTTACGAAATTTATTGATTCCAAGATGCAGAGATTCGACCCCCTCTGGCAGGCTCAGAACGGTGTCGGCGGTCTCCGCAGCCGTTACTATGATAAGACCGGTGTCGCCAAGTACCGCGAGTGGCGCGGTCTGCACGACACCATGGTCGACTACCGCGCATGGCTCAAAAACGTCATGTCCATGGCTGCCATGGTCGCCTCCGCGCCGATCCCGTGCCTGAAGGGCTTCTGGGAATACCGCTGGATGGGCTCCTACCTCGGCACGTTCATGTTCATCGACCGTCTGTTTGAGGGCTACCGCGGCCCCGAGCTCGTGATCGCGCACATGAATATGCATGCCATCGTGCAGAGCCTGACCAAGAAGATCGCCCTTGTGCTGTCTCACGACCTGCGCATCGGCGGCAAGGACAGCGATAAGATCATCCCTGTGGACGAGGTCATGCCGCCGCTGTTCCTGACCGGCTTCAAAGACCTGATCCCCATCCCGCTGCAGACGCTGCCGGAGTTCATCATCTGCGATGTTGACCAGCAGCTCGAGCCGTACTACATCGACGTAGCCGAGTCCTTCGGTCTGCCGGCAGACGTCTGCTCCCGCTGCGCGGCGGAGACCGGCGTTGCCCTCAACGACGACTTCCCGCTCTTCGGCAAGGCCATGATCTCCACGAACATGCCCTGCAACGCCTCCGAGGCGACCTCCATGTTCCAGCGCCGCCGCATCGGCCTGCCTGACTTCCAGGCGACCATGGCGATGATCCACAACGAGCCGGCTGCCCACCCGTACTCCGCGCAGGTCCTGCGCGACTGCATCGAATTCGTCGAAAAGGAATACGGCGTTGAGTATGACTGGAACGCCCTGTTCAAGCGCGCCAAGCACATGAACGAGCAGAACCGTCTCGAGCTCGAGAAGTGGGATTACTTCAAGACTCCCTACTGCCCGCTGACCGGCATCAGCGAGACCCTGTACCGTCTGTATGCCTGGGCCTCCGCCAACGGCCAGGAGGACTACTTCACCAAGAACGACCGCAAGGTCATGAAGATCCTGCGCAAGTGCTACAAGAATAAGTACGTCCCGTACGGCGGCACCACGCGTCACCGTGCGTTCCTGTGGGGACCGTCCGCCGTGTACTACACCGACTTCCCGACCTGGACGCAGAACTGCTGGGGCATCAACATCGTCCTGAACATGGACTCCACCATGGGTCACAACATGATCAGCACGACCGACCCCGATCAGGCGCTCATGGATCTGGCGCTGTTCAGCGAAAAGGGCGTTATGCGTCACATGGCCGTCGGCGGCTGGGACAACGTCAACTCCGTCTGGGAGTGGGCCAAGAACTTCAACTGCGACATGGTCCTCATGAACGACAACATCGCCTGCAAGGGTATGCTCGGCGTGCACGCCATGATGGAGGAGCAGGCACGCGACCTTGGCTTCCACTTCATCTTCATCGAGCACGACCTCGAGGACTGCCGCACCGTGCCGCGCCGCGATATGCGTAAGTGCGTCAACGAGTATATGTCCATCGTGCTCAACGAGCAGCCGCTCGACCCGACGCTGGTCGACTTCGACGACTCCGCGGCGTACTAAGAAAGGCAGGTACCGACTATGAATATGAAACTCGCTGCAAAGATCATGGGCAAGGTCGGCCTTGTCGGCTTTATCGGCTTCGTTGCGACCTTCACGATCTATATGTTCAACCTCGAGAACAAGCTCATCTACTATGTGCTGCGTCCCTTCCTGAACAAGCACTACGATTCTCAGGTGCGCGATAAGCGCATCGTCTGAGCGCCCGCAGAGCAACCACAAATCAGCAAACCCCGCTGCTTCGGCAGCGGGGTTTTGTGACGTTACGGAGTTTTTCGGTCGTCCGGCTGCGGAGGCTCGACCGCGGGTACGGGCGGAGACGAGGCTTTATGACGTCACAAATACCGCGGAGCGCGAAAAAGCCCGCGTGCATTGCACGCGGGCTGATTTCGCAAGAACGCAGATCCGATCTTACTTGATGCCGTACTTCTTGTTGAACTTATCCACACGGCCGCTGGTGTCAACGAGCTTCTGCTTGCCGGTGTAGAAGGGGTGGCACTTGGAGCAGATCTCGATGGAGATGTTCTGCTTCGTGGAGCGGGTCTCGTACACGGCGCCGCAGGCGCAGCGGATCGTGGTCGGCTGGTAATTCGGATGGATACCGTCTTTCATAGTCATTCACCTCATAATAAGCTGTCTTGAGCACGGGCTGGTCCATGGTTACAAGACGCAACCTGAATTCTACCATGCCGATGACAAAAAAGCAAGCGTTTTTGTAATTTTTTTATGCGTCTGTCTCCGGGACATCGGCGCTGCAGCCGCAGTGCAGAAAGTACAGCGTCCTCTGGCAGACGGGGCGGCCGGTGATGCGCGCCATTGCCCCGGCATAAGCGCGCAGCTGCGCGGCATAGTACGCTGTGCGCTCCGGCACGGCATCGGGGCGGATGCGGTCGGTCTTGTAGTCCACGATCACGAGACCGTCCTTTGTTTCGAACCACGCGTCCACCACGCCCTGCAGCAGCACCTGCTCTTCATCCGCGCCGGGGAAGAACGTCTCCACCGGGCACAGGAGCGAGAAGCGAAACTCCCGCCGCAGCGTGCCCGCGGCCTCTGCCGCCGCAAGCGCCGCGCCGAGCGGTGTGCGCATCAGCTGCAGGAGCGAGGCCGTGTTCACCGCCTGTGCCTCACGCGCCGTGAGCAGACCGCGCGCAGCGAGGGCCTGCACCTGCGCGGCGATGCCCTCCGGCGTGCGCGCGTCGGCAAAGCGCAGATATTGCAGCGTGCGGTGCGTGGCCGTGCCGCGCTCGGCCGCGGTGAGCCTGCGCTCGCGCGCCGAAAAATCCGGCCGGCGGAAGGCCTGCGTGCGCGGCGCGCCCTTGAGCAGCGGCGCACCGGCGTCCTCGGGCGGCGCGGTCTCCGGTTCGAGCCGCTTGAGCTCCGTCGCCGTCACCTTCGACGGCAGGTCGATGGCCTGCGCGTGCGCATAGCGGAACGTGAGTGTGCGCTCGAGCTGCGCCAGCAGGGCGGGGTCTGGCTCCGGCAGCGCGGGTTCGGCTTCCGCCTCCGCACTGCCGGCCGCGGTGTCCGCCGTCAGATAGACATAGTTCCGGCGCAGGAAGCGCTCGTCCCGGTCGAGCAGCGCGCTCTGCAGCAGCCAGTGCAGCGGGCTCTGCGCAGCGCGCAGCAGCTCCGGCGCGAGGGGCACGGTGGCCGTGGCGGTCAGGGTGCTGACGGTCTTGCCGATGTCGCGCACGGTGCCCGTGATGACGAGCCGCTCCTTTGCGCGCGTCATGGCCACGTACAGCAGGCGCATCTCCTCCGAGAGCGTCTCGGTCAGCAGCTGCGCCGCGATCGCCTGCCGCGCGATGGTCGGGTATTCCACGCCGTGCTCCAGGTCCGTGCACTTCGGCCCCAGACCGAGCGCCGGGTGCACGAGCACGCTTGTGCGCGCATCGGATTTGTTGAACAGGCGCGCCGTGTCGCACAAGAACACGAACGGGAACTCCAGCCCCTTGGATTTGTGGATGCTCAGGATGCGCACGCTGCGGCTCTCGCTGCCGGGGACGGTGGGCTCCACGCCCTCGGTCTCCTGCCGCTGCATCCAGAGCAGAAAGCGGTGCAGCCCGCGCGCGCCCGTCTGTTCAAATTGCTGCGCAAGATCGAGCAGGAGCAGCACGTTGCGCCGCCGCAGCTCGCCGTCCGGCATCGCGCTCGTGAGCGCCATGACGGCGCGGTCGTCCACGACGTGCCACAAAAATTCGCTCAGCGGCAGCTCGATCGACAGCGCGCGGTAGCGCGCGAGCACGTCGAGAAAGTCCCGGCAGTCGTCGCGCGTCTCTGCGGCGAGCGTGACCGCGGTGTAAAAATCATGCTCGCGGTCGCACGTGCGCACGGCGGCCAGATCGTCCGCCGTCAGGCCGAACAGCGGCGAGCGCAGCGCCGCAATGAGCGGCACGTCCTGGTGCGGATTGTCCACCACTGCCAGCAGCGAGCGCAGCACCGACACCTCCTCGGATGTGTAGAACCCGCCGCTCGTCTCCGCCGACACGGGGATGCCGTGCGCCTCGAGCGCGGCACGGTACACGGGGCCGACGCTGTTGGCGCTGCGCAGCAGGATGACCGCGTCGCCGTAGTGCGCGGGGCGCTCGGCGCCGTTTTCCCACACGGGCGTGCCGCCGTCGATGAGCGCGCGGATGCGCCGCGCGGCGTAGTCCGCCTCCAGCGCGGCCTTTTCCGGCGTGGGTGCGTCGTCGTCTGCGCCCGGCAGCTCGAGCACGGCGAGCTCCGGCAGCACATCGTCGCCGGGGTAGCTTGCTCCGGCGCGCAGCCGCGCCGCATCGTCATAGTCCAGCTCGCCGAGCGCACGCGACATGATGTTGGAAAAGACGTGGTTGGCCGCTTCCAGCACCGCGCGGCGGGAGCGGAAATTCTCCCGCAGGAGGATGCGCCGCGGCGCACCGGGCGCGGCCTCGCGGAAATCCGCAAAGCGCGCGTATTTGTCGAGGAAGATCGTTGGATCGGCGAGACGGAAGCGGTAGATCGACTGCTTGACGTCGCCGACGAAAAAGAGGTTGCTGCCCTCGCGTGATACGGCGCGGAAGATGAGATCCTGCACCTCCGACACGTCCTGATATTCGTCGACCATGATCTCCGTGTAGCGCCCCGAGAGCTGGCGCGCAAGCTCCGTCGGTGCGCCGTCCTCATCCGTGAGCAGCTGCGCCGTCATGTGCTCGAGGTCGGAGAAGTCCACGAGACTGCGCCGCCGCTTTTCGGCGGCGTAGGCCGCGCCGAAGTCGAGCGTCAGCGCCAGCAGTGCCTGCATGGCCGGGGCCGTCGTGTGCAGGTCGGCAAGCGCCTGCGCGGAGGGAATATTGATCTGTTTTTGCAGCGTCTGGATGGCTTTTTTCGCCGCGTCGCGCTGCGCCTTGACGTGGTCGCGCACGTCCGGATCGGGCGGCTTGCGCGTGCTGCCGAGCCGTGGGAACGGCACATCCTGCAGCGCCGTCACGGCCGCGTCCCAGCTCCGGTTGCAGGCGTACGCGAGCGCGCGCAGACCGTCGGCCGTGGCCGAAAAGCTGTCGCCGTAGATGTCCATAAGCCACTCCATGTCCTCGTCCGCCATGATGTCGAGCTGTGCCTCAAGCACGCCGCACCAGTGCTCCGCACTCTCCTGCATGCGCGCGAGCAGCGACCGACCCCACGGCGTGGCGCCGGCGTCTGTCACGCCGTCGAGCGCGAGCAGGTCCACCTGCTGTGCGGCCCATTGCTCGGGCCGGGCATGGCACTGCATCTTGTCATAGAGCGTGAGCACCAGCTCGCCCAGACGCGCATCGTCGCGCCCGCCGCCGACGGTGTCGGCCAGCAGCCGAAAGCCGTCGTCCGTGTCCATGCGGGCGTAGGCGCGCTCGAGCGTGTGCTCCAGCGCCGTTGTGCGCAGGGCGATGCAGCGTTCGGTGTCGGCGACCTGAAAGTCCGGCGCGAGGGCGAGGGCTGCGCAGTTGGCGCGCAGGAAGTCTGCGCAGAAGCTGTGGATCGTGCCGATCTCGGCGCGGGCGCACAGCGCGGCCTGCCGCCGCAGGCGGCGGTTTTCGGGGTCGGAGGCAATGCGCGCATAGATCCCGTCGAGGATGCGGCTGCGCAGCTCGGCCGCGGCCGCGCGCGTGTAGGTGATGACGAGGAAGCGGTCGATGTCGACCGGATTTTCCGCGTCCGTGAGGTGGGCCATGAGGCGCTCGGTGAGCACGCGGGTCTTGCCGCTGCCCGCTGCCGCGGACACGAGCACGGTGCTGCCGCGCGTGTCGATCGCAGCGCGCTGTTCGGGTGTGAAGTTCAGTTCAGCCATGCATCTCGCCTCCTTTCAGGCTGCTCCAGATCTTGTCGGCGGGGAGCTTTGTCAGCACGCGGTGGCAGTCGCCTTCTACGCCGGGCGTAAAGTGGCAGACGCTCAGATAGTCGCAGTGCGTGCAGGCGGTGTCCTGCCCGGAGCGGAAATAGGGGTCTGCCGTGATGCTGCCGTCGCGCAGCTCGTGCGCCAGGTCGAGCAGTGTCGTCTCGATGTGCCGCGCGAGCAGACCGAGCTGCTCTGCGCTGGCAAGGGCGTCCGCCTTGCGCCGGGACGAGAGCGGCAGGTACTGCGGCGTGTCGCTGTGCTCCATCGCGTGCAGCACGGCGCTGTCGTCGAGCAGCAGCCCGGAGCGGCGCACCGCGCCGGCGCGCTCTTTTGCCGCTTCCTCCGGCGAGAGCCGGCGGTCGGCCGGGATGAGCACATCGCGCGCCGGGACGTAGAGCACGCCCGCCGGCACGATCTCGTGACCGTAGCGCTCCGGGCCCGAGCGCTCAAGTGCGAACAGGTACAGCAGCATCTGCAGCCCCATGCCGTACCACACGTCCGAGAGCGAGAACGCCTTGCGCCCGGTCTTGTAATCGACGACGCGCAGGTAGAGCTTGCCGTCGTGCAGCCAGCCGTCCACGCGGTCGGCCACGCCGCTCATGTTGAGCGTCACCTCACCGTCCGAGAGCGTGATCGGCGCGATCTGCTCGGGGTCGGCGAAGTTGAGCTCGAAATCCAGCGGCACGAAATCGCCCGCGCGCAGCTCGTGCGCCATGTCGGTCACCACCTGCCGCACCTGCCGGCACAGGCGGCGGAAGAGGTAGATGAAGCGTGCGGATTTTTCCTGAAAATCGTTGAGCTCGTCGTGGATGTAGCGCTGCGTCCAGTGATCGGTGAAGCGCCCGAGTTCCTCGTCGGTCACGACGGCGAAGCCGCCGGCGGCCGTCGCGTCCTGCGCCGTGTGCTGCAGGACATAGTGGAAGAACGTGCCGATCTCCGGCGGGCTGAACGCCGCCGGGCGGCGGGGCTTGGCCTTGAGCCCGTATTGCAGAAAATAGGCATAGCGGCAGGCACTGAAGCGCTCGGCCTTCGATGCCGAGAGATACAGCCGCTGACCGTAGAGCGCGCGCACGCGCTCGGGCGAGAGCTTGCCGCGGGCGGTGTGCGCCGCGCGTGTGAGCGCTGCGAGCGCGGCGGGGTCATGCTGCCCGAACCATGCGCGCGCAGCGGCAGCGTTGGCGTCCGTCGCGCCGCGCAGCGTGCGCGCAGCCAGCTCCAGCGCCGGTGCGGGGGCGAGCAGCCGCTGCGCATCGGGGTCAACAGGCTGCGGCAGCGTGCCGAACAGCTGCTCGATGCGCGTGACGAGAAAGGCTGCGCGTGTGGGCGTGCCGCTGCCGTCAAAGAGCGGGTAGGTCACCGTGAGCGTCTCGGACGGGAGCGTCACACACTGGTAGACAAGGTTGTATTCGCGCCAGAGCGCGTCGTCCGTGCCGCCGCCGATGTCGAGCTCCAGCTCCAGCAGCTCGCGCCGCTCCTCGGGCGAGAACACGCCGTCCGGCTCACCGGCGCGCGGCAGCCGGTCGTCCGACGCGCCGAGCACGATCAGATGCCGGATGCCGCGCCGGCGCATCCGGTCAAGGTCGCCGGCGGTCACGCGGTCGAGCGCGACGGGGATCGTGCCGATGTCGTAGCACGAGAGCATCCGCAAAAACAGCGTCGCGAACGTGTCGGCGTCCATCTGCGTGCCGCCGAGGATGGCGGCAAACTGCTCGAGCGCGCCGACCGTCAACTCCCAGAGCTGCGCATATTCGGCCGCGAGCGCGCCGCGCCCCTCGCGGCGCAGATCCTCGGCGAGCGTGTCGAGCCGCTGTGCAAGCTGCAGCCGCTCGAGAAAATCTGCCAGCGCCATGGCCTGCGCCTCGGCGGTGGCGGCGGCGTGGCTCTCCGCCCCCAGCAGCCGCAGCGGGTCTGCGGCCCGGCGGCGCAGGTCGTTGATCTCGGCAAGGCGGGCGGCGGCCTCGTCCGTGTCCGGTGCGCCGTAGCCGTCGGGATGCTGCCGCCACGGCTCGGGACGCGTCCATGCCCCGCCGCGCAGCGACCAGAGCAGAACGTAGTTTTCGAGCGTGTCCGTCTCCTCGGGCGTGAGCCCGGTGAGCCCCGTGCGCAGGTAGGCGGACATATCCTCGGCGTCCCAGCCGCCGGTCACGATGTCGTAGGCCGCACGGATGAGCGCCACGAGCGGCTTTTGCAGCAGGTCGGTGCGGCGGGCAAAATAGAGCGGCACGCCGTAGTAGGCACACATACGCTCGAGCGCGGGCGCGTAGTCGGAAAAGCCGCGCGCGGCGATGGCGATGTCGCGCCAGCGGCAGCCGGACTGCACGAGCTGAAGTGCGCGGGAGGCCGCCCATGCGCACTCGGCCGTGAGATCGTCCGCCGTGCGCACGCTGATCGTGTGCGCGGGATCGTCAAAGTGTGCGGAGGTGTAGGAAAACAGCTGCTGCTCGAGCACGCGCAGCGGCGTGTCGGCGGCGCGGGCGGGGCAGGTCTCGACGGTGGCGGGCACGCCGCAGTCATCCGCCATGTCCAGCAGCACGCGCGCCGTGTGCCGCACCGTGCCGAAGATCTCGTTGCCGTCCGCGAGCGCGTCGAGCGTGAGGCAGACCGTCACATCCGCGCCCGCCGTCAGCAGCGCGCGCACGACGGCCAGCTCCTGCCGCGTGTAGTCGGTGAAGCCGTCGAGATAGAAGTGCCCCGTGCGCCCGAGCGTGCTCTCGGGGATGCGCTCGGCCAGATGCGTCAGGCGGTCGGTGGGGTCAGCATGACCCTGCGCGGTCACGGCGTCATATGCCGCGAGCACGAGCGCGAGATCGTGCAGCTTGTCGCCCAGATAGCCGGGGCAGCGCGCGGCGGTCTGCTCGAGCGCGTCGGGCGTGACGCACGCGGTCTTGAGCTCGTCGACCGCGCCGAGCAGCGTCTGCTGCATCTGCGCCCGGCGGGCAGCCGCACCGAACAGCCGCAGCCGCGGCGCGACCTGATCGAGCGCCAGTGCCATGCACAGCAGCCGTCCGCCCTGATCGAGCAGCGGCGCGTCACCCGCGCCGGTCTCCGCCGCGACGCGGCGCGCCAGTCCCGTGAAGCTCAGCACCTCGGCGTACAGACTCAGGCTGTCGCCGCAGGCGGCACACAGTGCGCGCTCGGCCTCGTGGCTGTATTGCTCCGGCACGAGCAGCACCTGCCCCGGCGTGCGCGCCGCGACGGCTGCGCGGATGCGCCCCATGAGCAGATCGGTCTTGCCGCTGGCGGCAGGACCATAGAGCAGATGCAGCATAACATTGCCTCCTTGTGTGTTTTCTAAAGTGTAGCATATTGGGTGTCCCGATAAAAGGACAGTGCCCGGCGGTGCGGCTCACCACACCTGCCAGCGCAGGGCGAAGGCGGCGAGATAGCCGAGCGCGGCGAGCGCGCTCAGAGCGGTGAGGACGATGTTCGCGGTGCGCTTTTGCGCGCACTGTGCCAGCGCCAGCGGCACGGGCAGCAGCACGAGCAGGTAGCGCGGCGCGCTCAGCAGCCATGTCGCGCCGACGGCGATGATGTAATACGCGAGAAACCACGCCGTCTGGCTCGCGCGCAGCCGCGGTGCGGCCTTCGCCAGCAGAATGAGGGCGGAAAAGCACGCGATGAGGTTCGGCAGCCAGAGGCCGAGCGCATCGCGCCAATTGCCGCTGCGCAGGCAGCGCAGCAGGTAGTCTGTCTGATATGCGGCGGTGCTGAAAAACAGCCCCGTGCGCTGGTTCCAGTGCTCGCGCTGGTAGATGAGAAACTGAAACGGGTTTCCCGATACGTGCCGGTTGATGCAGCAATACGCCGCGAAGCCAAACGTCACGAGCAGCAGCCCGGCGGCCTGCCGGATGCTGACACGGCGGCGCTGCACGGCGTCGTGCACGAGCTCCCACAGCAGCGGCACGATCAGCAGCAGCCCGAGCGAGCGCGTGAACGCGGCGTATGCTCCGCACAGCCCGCCGAGCACGGGCCTGCGCGTGCGCGCGAGATAGAGTGCCGCCGCCGTCAGCAGCAGAAACAGGCTCTCGCTCATGGGCGCGGCGAAGAAAAAGCAGCCCGGCGCGAGCACGAGAAACCGCAGCGCGCGCACGGCGTCGCGGTGCGGCAGGTCGAGCCGCAGCAGCCGGTAGACCACGCACCCCGCGCCCGCAAAGCACAGCGCCGACGTCAGAAGCCCAGCGCAGATGTCCGACGGGACGAGCAGCATCACCGTGCGCACCACGAGCGGGTAGCCCGGCAGAAACACGAGCTGCACGACGCGGTCGGGATCACCGGCGGTGATGTAGCCGTCGCGCGCGATGTCGAGATAGTGCCGGCTGTCGAGGCAGCGCCAGAATTCGAGCGCCTGCGTGATCGTCTCCGGCCGTCCGGCGAGGGCACGGACGCCCCATGTGAGCACGAGCAGCGCAAGATCGAGTGCGAGCAGCGCGGCGAAAATGCGCGCGGCCATGTGCTCCGGCTCCTGCGCCGGGACGGTGGGCGCGGCGGTTTCCCGCTGCCAGAAGCGCACCCACGCGGGCACGAACCGCAGCCCCACGGCGGCAAACAGCGCCGCGCTGCATCCGGCGGCGATGCCGCCCGCAGCGGTGAGGTTCGGCGTGTGTACGCGCCAGAGGACAAAGAGCGCCGCGAGCGCGGCAAGGCCCAGCGCATCGAGTGCAATGACGGCGCGGGTTTTCGGCTGCATGGCGGCACCTCCTGTGTGGATTGGATGATGATAAATTGTAGCACGTGCGGCGGCTAAGGTACAACCGTTTGCGTCAATGAAAAACAAAAAAGAAGACATCGTTTGCAGACTCCGGCAGAATATGGCCGCCACACGGCCATTCAAAAGGAGAGCGCAAACGATGTCCGGGATACTTGTACAGTGAAACGGGAGAACGATCCGAGATGCGTGCCCGCTGCGTGCTTCGCATCTCCCGCATGATTCCATCATAGCGATTTTTCACCCGAAATACAGCCGACGCTCCGAACGATACGGAGCGTCGGCCGTTTTTCATCTGCGGGTCATGGCAGACGGCTGTCGCCGCCCATGCACGCTGCCAGCTCTTCGATCCGCTCGAGCGGGAAGGGCGGGGCGCACAGCGGCCTGAGCGCGATGCTCATGAGCTTCATGGGGTTGTCGTCGACAGTCACGCGGTTGGCGCTGTGCGCCCCGCAGCGGCGGCAGCGATGAATGAGCGCCCACTCGCTGTTTTTGCGTACCCAGACGGCCACGGGCTCCATGATGCCGCCGCAGTCGGCTGCGCGGTCACCGGGCGTGATGTCGACGTGCAGGCTGTACAGGCAGTTCGGGCGGTGGTTGCGGTGGCTGCTCCCGGCACCCTCCGGTGTCACGAGCCGTCCGCAGACTCTGCAGGGAAAGCTGTCGCGGCAGGGGTGGGTTTTGTAGTAGCCTGCTCGGTATTGCTGTCGTTTGTTTTCGTGCTTCATTGGTTCCTCCCAAAGGCATTCCTGCGCCGGGAGGCGTGGCGTGTGTGGATTTGCCGGCCTCCCGGTCAGCGCACACGCTCCGATGTTCTTGTCTGTTTCAAACAATGTCTCCTGAATATAGAATTTGCGGTCATTCCCGCTGCCTCCAGCATACTGCGCATGCACGCCGCTGTCAAGTGCGCGCAAAAAAGCGGGGAATTCCGGTTGCCGCGGCGGAAAAAATTCGTTATACTGAATCAAAGCGCCCTGCAAGGAGGTGTCCCCCGCATGAAACAGTATCCGCGCATGGCAGCCCTGCTGCTGGCGCTGCTGCTCGCGCTCGGCTGCACCGGCTGCGGCGAGAAGCAGGAGCCCGTGACCGTGACGATCTGGCACGTCTACGGCGGCGAGACCGAGTCCCCGCTCAACGACCTCATCGACACGTTCAATGAGACCGTCGGCCGCACGCAGAACATCCGCGTGCAGGTCGGCAGCGTCACAAATACGAACACCATCCACGAGGCGGTGCTCGCCTCGGCTTACGGCGAGCCCGGCGCGACGGCGCTGCCGGATATGTTCGTGTCCTATCCCAAGACCGTGCTGGCACTGCCGGATGCGGATATCCTCGTCGACTACCGGGACTATTTCTCGGATGCGGAGCTGGATGATTTCATCCCCGCGTTTCTTGCCGAGGGGGAGATAGGCGGGCATCTGACCGTACTGCCGGTGGCCAAGAGCACGGAGATCCTGTTTGTGGACAAGACGCTCTTTGACCGCTTCGCCGCCGCGACGGGTGCGACGCTCGATGATCTGTCCACGTGGGAGGGACTCTACCGCACGGCGGAGGCCTACACCGCCTGGACGGACGCGCAGACGCCCGACACGCCGGACGACGGCAAGGTGTTTTTCGTGCACGACTACCATTTTAATTATTTTCAGGTCGGTGTCGAATCTCTCGGTGCGGATTTCTTTGACGGCGATCAGGTGGCATTCGGCCCGGTGTTCCGCCGCGTGTGGGAGCCGTATGCCCGCGCGACGCTTGCCGGCAGTGTCTGGCTCAAGAGCGGCTACGCCACAGAGCCCCTGCGCACGGGCGACGCGGTCGCGTCCGTGGCATCGTCGGCGAGCGTGCTGTACTATGCCAACACCGTCACCTACCCGGACAACACCTCCGAGCCGGTGGAGATCATCTCCCTGCCGTGCCCGACGTTTGCGGGCGGGGAGAAGCTCGTCATGCAGCGCGGCGCCGGCATCTGCACGGTCAGGTCCACGCCCGAGCGCGAGCGCGCGTGCATGACGTTTCTCAAGTGGCTCACGGCGCCCAAGCGCAACGTCGATTTTGTGACGCAGCTTGGCTATATGCCCGTCACGCAGACGGCGTTTGCAAATGAGCTGCCCAGCGCTGTGCGCACGCTCGATGACCCCATGTACGTCTCGCTCTATCAGGCGTTTCTCGACACGCAGAGCGGCTACACGTTCTACACCCCGCCGCAGCGCAGGGATTATCTCGAGCTCGAGACCCGCTTTGAAGAGCAGGTGCGCCTGCAGCTCACGGCCGGGCGCGTGCTCTGCGAACAGCAGGGCGGCGGTGCGCGTGAGGGGCTGATCTGGTCCACGCTCGACCAATTTGAAAAAAACTACGTCCGCTGAGGCGGCAGAAAGGCGGTGACGGCCATGCTCCGGCTTCGGGAAATGCGCTCGGCGCTGGAAAAAGCAAAGACGCAGGGCGTGAGCATGCAGCGGCGGCTCGTGCTGTACTGGTTCAGCATGGCGCTGGCGATCCTGGCCGCCGTGCTGCTGGTCGTGAGCCTGACGGGGGTGTTTTCCAACACGGCGCAAAAGTTCGGCCAGTCGCTGACGATCCAGAAGCACAACACCACCTCGGCGCTTGCCGGGCAGATGGACCAGCTCACGGCGCAGAGCATCGCCCTGTCGGAGGAGCTCACGCGCGAGCTGGACAAGCAGCTCGCCGCCGGCGGGCGGACGTTCTCCGCGCTCAACGACGATCCCGGCGCGATCGCGGCCGTCGAGACGGCGCTCTATCCCGCGCTGAACACCTATTTGAAATCCAGCGCGTGCAGCGGCGCGGTCTTCTGTCTGGACGCGACGGCCAACACGGCGCTGCCGGGCGCGGCGACCTCGCGCGCTGGGCTGTACCTGCGCTATTCGGCGCTGCGCGCCATCGGTGCGACGGACCAGCACGTCACGTGCTTTCGCGGCACGGCGGAGACGGCGCGCAGCGCGCAGGTGCAGATGCACAACCGCTGGAATCCGGAGCTGAACGTGCAGGCCGTCCCCGGCTACACGCAGCTGCTGCGCGCATCGGACGGCCGCCTCGCCGAGCGCTGCCTGTGGACGGGGCGCATCGCCCTGCCCGACACGTGGGAGTCGGTGACGCTGCTGTGCGTGCCGCTGCTCGACAGCGCGGGCAATGTGCGCGGCATCTGCGGCGCGGAGCTCAGCGATCTGTATTTTCGCCTCACCTATCCCGCTGTGGACAGCGCCTACGGCAGCATGGTCACGGTGCTCGCCCCCATAGACGGCGACCGGCTGCTGCTCGGGCAGGCCATGATCGGCAGCCCCGGCGGGTCGTATCTCACGGCCGACGGCACGCTCACGTGCAAGACCGGCCGGTATTATAATACGTATTCCGACGGCAGCCGCACCTATCTCGGTCTGCATGAGCCGATCGGCGCGACCGACGCCGCAGGGCGGAAGCTCGCCGCCGTGGTGCTCGTGCCGGGTGCCGGGCTGCGCACGCTCGAGGCGCGCAGCCGCATGGTGTGGATCGCGGGCTCGCTCGTGTTTCTCGCGGCGATGCTGCTGCTGTCGACATACCTGTCGCGCCGGTTCGTGACGCCGATCTCCCGCAGCCTGCAGGCCATCCGCGAGCAGACCCCCGGCGAGCACCCGTCCGGCATCTCGGAGATCGATGAGCTGCTGGCCTTCGTCCGCTCGCGCGCGGCCGAGCAGCTCACGGCCGGAGGCCTCCCGCCGAACATCGAGGAGCTGCTCTCGGGCTTCCGCGACCGGGTGCAGACGCTCACCCCCATGGAGCGCACCGTGCTGCAGTATTACATCGACGGCTGCTCGCTCGAGGAGGTCGCGGCGCGCGCGTATATCAGCGTGGCCACTGCCAAAAAGCACAACACGAACATCAACCGCAAGCTCGGCGTGACCTCGCGCGAGGAGCTCATGCTGTATATCGACCTCTTCCGCCGCTGCGGCCGTCTCGACGAGATCGCCGCGCCGCGGGCAGAGGATACTGCAAGGTGCACAACCTGACCGTCGTCAGGCTGTGCACCTTGTCTACTACTCAGTCGTATTTTGCGGTTTCGGCGGGGTTTTTGCGCCGGGAACGTAGCATTTCCGACCCCAATGCCTTATACTATCAGCATAGCTGAAAAATCATCAGAAACAGTTAGATATGATGAAAAACATCTGCGTAAAGGAGCATGCTTATGGGACTTATCAAAGCGATCGCCGGAGCTGCCGGCGGTGTCATGGCCGACCAGTGGAAAGAATTTTTCACCTGCGAGGCGCTGCCGGCCGATGTGCTGGCGGTCAAGGGACAGAAGAAAACCACCCGCCGTTCGAGCAACACGCACGGCGATGAGAACATCATCACCAGCGGCTCGCGCATCGCGGTTGCCGACGGTCAGTGCATGCTCATCGTTGAGCAGGGCAAGGTCGTCGAGGTCTGCGCCGAGCCGGGCGAGTACACCTATGACGCGTCCACCGAGCCGACGATCTTCGCCGGAAACCTCGGCGAGAGCATCGGCCAGGTGTTCCAGAACATCGGCAAGCGCTTCACCTTCGGCGGCGAGGCACCGAAGGATCAGCGCATCTACTATTTCAACACCAAGGAGCTGACCGGCAACAAGTACGGCACGCCGAGCCCGGTGCCGTTCCGCGTGGTGGACCAGCGCGCCGGCATCGACATCGACATCGCCATCCGCTGCTTCGGCGAGTACAGCTACCGCATCACAAACCCCCTGTTGTTTTACACCAACGTCTGCGGCAACGTCACCGAGGCCTACACCCGCGACACGATCGACGGTCAGCTCAAGAGCGAACTGCTCACGGCGCTGCAGCCGGCGTTCGCGCGCATCAGCGACATGGGCATCCGCTACTCGTCGCTGCCCGGTCACACGCGCGAGATCGCCGAGGCGCTCAACGAGGAGCTCTCGGCGCAGTGGCGCGACCGCCGCGGTCTGGAGATCGTGGCCTTCGGCGTCTCGTCCGTGAAGGCGAACGAGGAAGACGAGCAGATGATCAAGGAGATGCAGCGCGAGGCCGCCTACATGGACCCGACGCGCGCCGCCGCGATGCTCTCGCGCTCGCAGGGCGAGGCGATGAAGGCCGCCGCGTCCAATACGGCCACGGGCCCGGCCATGGCGTTCATGGGCATGGGCATGGCCGGTCAGATGGGCGGCATCAACGCCCAGAATCTCTACGCCATGGGTCAGCAGCAGGCAGCCCAGCAGGCGGCGCAGCAGCCCGTTGCCCCGCCGCAGCCCGCCCCGTCGCAGCCCGCTGCTCCGGCGGCAGCACCGGCGGCCGATGGCTGGACGTGCGCCTGCGGTCAGACCGGCAACACCGGCAAGTTCTGCGGCAACTGCGGCCAGCCCAAGCCCGCGGACGAGAGCTGGACGTGCACGTGCGGCGCGGTGAACAAGGGCAAATTCTGCGCCGAGTGCGGCAAACCGCGCCCGGCCGCCGTGAAGAAATTCAAATGCGACAAGTGCGGCTGGGAGCCGGAAGACCCGACCAACCCGCCGAAGTTCTGCCCCGAGTGCGGCGACCCGTTCAACGACGGCGACACCGTTTCCTGACCCACAACGAAAGGAGGCGCGCACATGCCCACCCAGGTAACCAACTATCAGTGTCCGGCCTGTACCGGCCCCCTGCATTTTTCGGCCGAGACCGGCAAGCTCACCTGTGACTACTGCGGCTCTGCGTATGACGTCGCGGAGATCGAGGCGCTCTATGCGCAAAAGGAGGCCGAGGCCGCCGCTGCCAAGGAGGCGGCCGACGCAAAGGCGGAGGCGGCGAAGGCGGACGCCGCCGACGACGGCGGCTGGGACACCTCCGACCTCAGCAGCGACTGGGGCGCGGACGCCGACGGCCTGCGGGTCTACGGCTGCCCGTCGTGCGGCGCGGAGCTGATCTGCGACGAGACCACCGCCGCCACCTCCTGCCCCTACTGCGGCAACCCGACGGTCGTGCCGGGGCAGTTTTCCGGCGCGCTCAAGCCGGAGTTCGTGCTCCCGTTCAGGATGACGAAGGACGACGCGGTGCGTGCGCTGCGCGCACACTACCGGGGCAAGCCCTTCCTGCCGCGCTCGTTCACGGCCGGCAACCACATCGAGGAGATCCAGGGCGTGTATGTCCCGTTCTGGCTGTTTGACGGCGGCGCGGAGGGCGAGGTCGACTACAAGGCCGCCAACTCCCGCACCTATAGGGACGACGACTACGAGGTCACCGAGACCGACCATTACGACGTGCACCGCGGCGGCTCGATCGCGTTCGAGAAGATCCCGGTGGACGCATCCTCCAAGATGCCCGACGACCACATGGACTCCATCGAGCCGTTTGACTACACGCAGATGCAGCCGTTTTCCACGGCGTACCTGCCCGGCTATCTGGCCGACAAGTACGACGTCACCGTGGACGACAGCCGCGCCCGCGCCGACCGCCGCAGCAGAGAGACGCTCGAAAACGCCCTGCGCGAGACCGTGACCGGCTACGGCACGTGCGTGACCGACCGCACGGACATCCGCCTGCACCGCGGCAAGGTGCACTACGCCCTGCTGCCGGTGTGGATGCTGAGCACGAAGTGGAACGGCGAAAGCTTCCTCTTCGCCATGAACGGACAGACCGGCAAGCTTGTCGGCGACCTGCCGACCGACCGCGGCCGCTATTGGGGCACGTTTGGAGCGATCGCAGGCGTGGTCACAGTCGCGCTGACGGTCATCCTGCAGTTTATGTAAGGAGGCGGACACCATGAAACAAAAACTGACCGCGCTGCTGCTCGTGCTGCTGCTGGCTGTCACGCTCGTGCTGCCCGTCATGGCGGCAGAGACCTATGTTGACGATGAAGCCGCGATCCTCACGCTCTCGGAGGTCGAAACGCTCGAGGCGCGCGCCGCCGAGATCTCGGAGCACTACGGCGTCGGCGTATACATCTGCATAGTCGATGACTTCGGCGACTATGGCTATCCCGACGCCGCGACCGCGTCCTATTCGATCTACCATGCGCAGTCGCTCGGCTATGGCAGCGGGCGCGACGGCATCCTCCTGCTGCTGAGTATGTCGAACCGCAAGTACGCCACCTTTGTCTACGGCGACAAGGCAGAGCCCATCTTCCCGGACGCCAAGCTCATCAAGCTCGAGAACGCCTTTCTCGACGACTTCGCGGACGACGACTGGTACGACGGTTTCTCGGACTATCTCGAGGGCTGCGCCGGGATCCTCAGCGTCGACTCCGGCGAATTCACGTGGCCGCAGTTTCTGCGCCGCCTCGGCATCTCGTTCGGCGTCGGGCTCTTGCTCGCGCTGATCGTGTGCCAGCTGCTGAAGATGAAGATGCGCTCCGTCTACCGCCAGGCTGAGGCCTCGGCCTACGTCACGGCCGAGGGGCTGCAGCTGACCCGGCGCGAGGACGTCTTTACCCACACGACCACGGCGCGCCGCAAGATCGAGCGCAAGAGCGAGTCGAGCAGCTCAAGCGATTCGAGCAGCTTTTCCGGCGGCGGCGGCCACGGACGCAGCGGCTCGTTCTGATACAAAAGCCCACCCCCACATATTCCAAACCAAGGAGGCGGAAACAGATGAAAAAACGCATTCTCAGCATTGTCCTGTGTCTGGTCATGGTGTTCAGCCTGCTGCCGTTCACGGCAAGCGCGGCAAGCAGCACGCTGATCAACGAAGAGACCTTCCCCGACCCGGTGTTCCGGGAATACGTGCTCAAGATCGTCGGCAGCTCGGTCCTGACTGAGGAAAAGGCCCGGCAGATCGAAGTGCTCGACGTCAGCAAGGATAACATCAAAAAGGTGCTCGGCGACCGCGACCCCATCACGAGTCTCATGGGCATCCGATACCTGAGATATGTGAAGGATCTCAATTGCAGCGGCCAGAAACTGAAGAAAACACTCAATCTGGAGCAGAACTCGAGAGTGGAAAGGCTCAACTGCCGCTTCAACCAGCTCACCGGTCTGTGGTTTCACACGGGCAGCTCGCTCCGGTATCTGGACTGCAGCGAAAACCAGTTCGCCGCACTCAACCTGAGCAAGAACCCAGAGCTCACCGAGCTGTACTGCAGCGGGAACAATCTCACCGCGCTCGACCTGAGCGCCAACAAAAAGCTCCAGAAAATCGGCGCGAGCAGCAACAAGCTGACAGCCCTCGACGTCCGGCACTTATCGGAGCTGACGCATCTCTATCTTTGGAGCAATTCTGACCTCAGATCCATTGATGTCAGCAAAAACACCAAGCTGGAGTTTCTGAGTGTCTCCCATTGCAAGCTGACCTCGCTCGATGTGAGCCACAACCGGAAGCTGGTTGAGCTCTATGTCTATGGTAACCAGCTCACCGCGCTCGATGTGCGCAGCAACTACATGCTCAAAAGGCTGGACTGCTATGAAAACCAGATCACCGCGCTCGACCTGAGCTACAATGGCGCCCTCGAGGATCTTGGTGTTAACGACAATCCGATCACCGAGCTCGACCTTCACCCGCTGAGCAATCTGCAGAAGCTTTCGTGCAGCGCAATGAAGCTCAAGAAGCTGGATGTGAGCCGCTGCCCCAAGCTCCGGCGGCTGTACTGCAACGACAACCAGATCGAGACGCTCGACCTGCGCAGCAACAAAAAGCTCGAAACGCTCTACTGCCAGAATAACCGCCTCTCGTGGCTGAACCTGAGCAGCAACACGGCGCTCGATCCGCGCTATGTGGACTGCTCTGGCAACGTCTACGACATCAAGGTGGATGAAAACCTCCAGTATAAGGTCTATCCCGACCTGCCGTGCTACGGCGCGACGGAGGGCACATACTTCACGGCCGCCCGCGCGAGCGACTGGACCGGCGGCACGGTCAGCAAGGTCGACGGTTGGGACGTCCTGACGCTCGATAACCGCGACGTCAAGGAGGTCACCTACAAGTACGACACCGGAAACGCCAGGATCGGCAAGGTGGCGTTTACGCTCAAGACCGAGGTGCCCGCAAAGTATATCACCATCTCCTTCGACCCCAACGGCGGAACGGGCACAATGAAGCCCATGAGGGTCAAAGCAGGTGTTGGCTACACACTCCCCGAATGTACCTTCACGCCGCCGGAGGGCAAGGAGTTTGCCGGCTGGCTCGCAGTAAACGGCAATGTGTACCCCGCCGGTCACGACGTATACTCCACCTACGACCAAAGCCTCAAGGCGACATGGAAGGACAAGGAAGTGGCAGAAATCAGCATAACCTTTGACCCCAACGGCGGCACCGGCACGATGCAGCCCATGAAGGTCAAGTCGGGCGAGAACTTCACGCTCCCCGAATGTACCTTTACGCCGCCGGAGGGCAAGGAGTTTGCCGGCTGGCTCGCACCGAACGGTAAAGTATTCGCCGCCGGTGCAATCGTACACGACTACAACGACTGTGTCCTCAAGGCGACGTGGAAGGACAAGGAAGCAGCAGAAATCACCATCTCCTTTAACCCCAACGGCGGCACGGGCACGATGCAGCCCATGAAGGTCAAGTCGGGCGAGAACTTCACGCTCCCCGAATGCACCTTCACCCCGCCGGAGGGCAAGGAGTTTGCCGGCTGGCTCGCAGTAAACGGCAATGTGTACCCCGCCGGCAATGTGGCAACCTTCTCCATCGACCAAACCCTCAAGGCGACATGGAAGGACAAGGCGGAAGTCGACGTGACGCAGGTGTTCACCGACGTGACGAAAAACTGGGCGTACCCCGGCATCCAGCACTGCGTGACGCACGGCATCATGGGCGGCATGGGCGACGGCACGTTTGCCCCGACCGGCACGACGACGCGCGCGCAGATCGTGCAGATCCTCTATAACCTCGAGGGCACGCCGGCGGTGAGCGGCACGACACCGTTTACCGACCTCACCGCAAACTGGTACAAGCCCGCCATCCTCTGGGCATACCAGAACAATGTGGTCGCGGGCACATCGCCGACCACGTTCGACCCGGATCAGCCCGTCACGCGCGAGCAGATCGCGGTCATCCTCACGCAGTACATGTTTAACGTCCTCAAGATGAATCGCACGTGGACGCCCGCCGACCTGAGCACGTTCCCGGACGGCGCGCAGGTGAGCCGCTGGGCGAAGGAGGCTATGCAGGACGCGGTCGCGCTCGGCCTCATCAACGGCACCAAGGCGCCTGACGGCTTGGTCTACCTTGACTCGCAGGGCAGCGCCGCCCGCCAGCAGGTCGCGACGATCCTGATGAACTTCTGCCAGAATGTGAAGAAGTAACCACCGTTGCGCAAGACGGAATAACCGCAGCAAAAAGCACCCCCTCGGGCTCTGCCCGAGGGGGTGCTTGACATTGCCGGGAGCTCCTCCGAGGGGGTCCGGCATAAGACTTGCAGCTTGCTGCGTGCGGCGCGTCAGCCATCGCCGGGCAGAAGCTTGCCGTGCCGCCGCAGCACCAGAAACGCGATCACGCAGATGATGACCGACAGCAGCGAGCCCGCCGCCGTCGCCAGCCCCATGGGCAGCAGCGTCGCGGGGAAGTACCTGCTCGTCAGGTATGCGCCCGGCACGCGCACGAGCACCACCGCCGTGATGTTGTGCACGAACGACAGCTCCGAGCGGCCGATGGCGCAGAAATATCCGCTGAAGCAAAAGTGCACACCGGCAAAGCAGCAGTCGAGGATATACCCGCGCAGATACGGCCCGCCCGCCGCGACGACGGCGGCGTCATGCGTGAAGAGCGCGACGACCGGCTCGGCGACGAACTGGATGACGACCGAGATGAGCACGCCGAAGCCGAACGCGACGGCGATGGCATACCACAGCGTCTGCAGCGCGCGGCGGGGCTTGCCCGCGCCGATGCATTGCGCGCCGAGCGCCGACACCGTCGAGAGCATGGACGACGGCACGAGGAACAGAAAGCTGATGATCTTCTCCACGATGCCGACGGCGGCTGCGTCCGTGAGGCCGCGGCGGTTGGCGATGACGGTGATGAACAAAAACGCGATCTGGATCAGTCCGTCCTGCAGCGCGATCGGCACGCCGATGCGCAGAATGCGCCCCATGATCGCCCGCTGCGGGCGAAAATCGTCCCGCGTGAGGGCAATGCCGCCGCGCGCGCCGCGCATGACCGCGAGCGACACCGCCACGCTGACCGCCTGCGCCAGCGTTGTGCCGAGTGCCGCGCCCGCCGGGCCCATGTGCAGCGCGCCGATGAACAGGTAATCGAGCGCGATGTTCACCGCGCACGCGACGGCGATGAAGTACATCGGGCGTTTGGAATCGCCGAGGCCGCGAAAGACGGACGCGATGATGTTGTACGCCGTGATCAGCGGCACGCCGAGAAAGCAGATGCGCAGATACGCGACCGTACCGGACACGGCCTCGGCCGGGGTGGACATGACCGCTGCGATCGGCCGCGCCAGCGCGAGCAGCAGCCCCGTGACTGCAACGCTCAGCACCAGAAACAGCGTCATCGTGTTGCCGGTATAGCGCGCGGCGCTCTTCTGGTCGCGCGCGCCGACGGCCTGCCCGATCGTGACCGTTGCGCCCATGGCGAGGCCGACGATCATGAGCGTGAGCATGTGCATGACCTGACTGCCGACGGACACCGCCGTCGTGCCGGATGCGTCGGCGTATTGGCCGATGATGAACAGGTCGGCCATGCCGTAGAGCGTCTGCAAAAAGTACGAAAACAGGTATGGCAGCGAAAAGCGCACGATGTTGCCGAAGACGCTGCCGGTCGTGAGGTTTTTCTCCATGGTGTTTGCCCTCCCGACGAAACGTCAGAACGTCAGGCGCATCTGATACCACACGACGCCGCCGTGGGTGGAGGCCGACACGCCCTCACTCACGAAGCCGAACTTCGCATAGTAGTGCACGAGCCGGTCCTTGCACGTGAGCACAAGGCCGCGCCGCCCCTGCGCGCGGGCGTCGGCAATGGCGCGCTCGAGAAGCTGTCCCGCATAGCCGTGCCGCCGGTAGTCGGGCAGTGTGTTCACGCCGAAGATCATCTGCCACGCGCCGTGCGCGTCGTGCAGGGATGCATCGGCATAGAGATTGTCCGTGAGGTCGGCGCGGTCGGTGACCATGCCGTCGACGAACGCGATGAGCGCGCCGCCGTCAAACATCAGCCAGAAGTGGCCGCCGTAGTGCGCCAGCCGGTCTGCGAGCTCCGCGCGCGTCGCGGCCTCCGCCGCGGGAAAGCACGCCGCCTCCACCGCCGCCACGGCGTCGAGATCGGCGAGGGTCGCCGTGCGAATGATTTGATCCATCGTTATGCCTCCGTTTCGTCCAGCAGCAGCGCTTCAAGCTCCGCCACCGTGCGGCAGTAGTGCGGGCTGATGCGCTGCATCGTTTCGATGATGTGCGGCACGGTGTGCGTCCACCCGGCCGCGATAAAGTCCACGCCCGCGCGGTCGGCCATGTCCTTGCCGGGCTTGAGGTCGTCGATGACCACGAGCTGCTCCGGCCGCAGGCCGAGCGCGTGCTCGATCTGGTAAACGGGCCACGGCGCGGGCTTGCGCCGCTCCGGGTCGTCGTCCCAGCCGTAGATCAGCTCCGGCGTGGGCAGGTCGTGCGCGCGGTAGTCACGCAGGATCGTCTCCGGCACGGAGTGACTCACGACGCAGATGTGCCCGCCCGCGGCATGATACCGCTGCAGCAGCTCGCGCATACCGGGGAAGGTGTCCGGCACGTGCGTGCGCGCGCTCTCCAGCCACGTGCGGTACTGAAAGTCCATCTCGCTGTCGGAAAAATGCAGAATGTCGCTGCACAGCGCGCCGAAGCCGGGCTCGAACGAGTAGGAAAAAAAGTCGTCGAGCGTCATGTGCACGTCCGGCCGCAGCGTTTTGAGCGTCTGCACGAAGGCCGGGTAATTGACGGACGCGGTGCTGTTGACGACCGTGTCGTCATGGTCGAGCACCAGACATTGGTAGCGCACGGGCGACGCCTCCTTCGGGTTGAAATATGGATGCATTTTATCACACGGCGCGCGAAAATGCACGCGCGTGCACGAAAATGCCCGGACGAAGTTTCCCTCCGTCCGGGCCGATGCCTTGTACAGTTTGCTCAGAAGCTGCCGGCGGCCGTGCTTGCGCCCGCGCCCCAGAGCAGCACGCGCAGCACGCCGATGAGCGCGAGGTGCGCGGGATAATAGACGTAAAAGAGCTTGCCCATAGAGCGCCATTTGCCCCGCGTGCCGTCATAGCACCGCAGCAGCGGGATGGAGAGCGCTGTACCGAGCTGCACGAGCGCATAGATCTTGTCAATAAAGAAGAAATACACGAGCGCATACACGGCCGACCACACCATGAGCCAGCACATCTGGCGGCGAAAATCGCCCCGCGCCTGTCCCATGTATAGGATCGCCACCGCCGCGATGCAGCTCCAGTCCGACGGGAAGGTGATCACGCAGATCAGAAACGTCAGCACGAGCTTGACCCAGCCTTTCAGCCGCGCGTCGTCGTGGATGACGAGCAGCATGAGTCCCCACGCGAGCGACCAGACGACGCCCGTCTGGTTGAACGGCCCGGTGGACAGCGGCAAAAACGGGATGCCGAAGCAGAAATCATACGCAAAGTGCGACACGACCGCGAGCGCGAACAGACGCACGGCGTATTTTTTCACATCGTGCGTGTAGTGATAGCCCTCGACGACGAAAAACCACATGATCGGCGCCGTCACGCGGCCGAGCAGGTGGCACACGAGCACCCACCAGTCGGTGCTGTACCCCGGCCAGAGCGTCCACGTGAGGTGGTCGAGCGTCATGGCGAGGATGGCGATGCCCTTGAGCGCGTTGCCGCTCAGGGCCGGTCTGCGGGTCTGGAGCATGGGGGCACCTCCGGAAAATGAGTTTTCTCTTTTTCAGCATAGCAAATCCGCGCCGCCGCGTCAATGCCCGCGGCGCAGAATGAAACCGCCCGCGGCAGCCAAAGCTGCCGCGGGCGGAACTATCCGGCTGCGTTCGTCAGGTTTCGTCGGTCCCGGCCGTCTCGCCGAGGCCCGCATCGTCCTCCCCGAGGATGCCGAGCTTGCCGATGGCGTGGCGGCAGAGCGCGGCATACGTCTGCTCGCTGATGTCGTGCTCCATCTTGCAGGCGTCCTCCTCGGCGGTCTCAGCGTCCACGCCGAGCTCCATGAGAAACTTGGTCAGCGTGTGGTGCCGGTCGAGCATACGCGAGGCGATGTCCATCCCGCTCGGCGTGAGCGTGATGAGCCCGTCGCGATCCATGGTGATGTAGCCGTTTTCGCGCAGGCGCTTGGTCGTATAGGTCACGCTCGGCTTCGTGACGCCGAGCTGCTCTGCGATGTCGATCGAGCGAATGTATCCGTGCTTCTGCTGCATCATCAGCATTGCCTCCAGATAGTCCTCCGCGGCTCTGAGTATCTGCATAGCGGTTTCCACCAACCTTTTCGTGAAATTTCTTTTAGGTTAGCACACTTTAACCAAAATTGCAAGAGATGCGGCTTTTTTATATTTTCCTCTTGACATACGATGTTAGATGCGTTAAACTTTGGCATGGTTAAGGAAGTTTAACTTCTGTTAAACGAATGTAACCAATCTTTTTTCATCTAAGGTTAGCACGCTCTAACCGTTTACCAGTGGAGGGATATCTATGATGCCGCTGAATCTCGCCAACGTCGGCGAGGAGACACTGATTCTGAAAGTCGGCGGGAACCCGGAGATCAGAAAGCATTTGGCCGATCTGGGGTTTGTCCCCGGCGGGACGGCTACGGTCGTATCGGCGATCGGCGGGAATCTGATCGTGAAGGTCAAGGAATCCCGCGTTGCCATCAGCGATGAGATGGCACGCAAGATCATGATTTAAGGGAGGAAGTACGATGAAAACGCTGCGAGACGCCAAGATCGGCGAAACGGTCAAGGTCGTGAAGCTGCACGGTGAGGGCGCGATCAAGCGCCGCATCATGGACATGGGCATCACGAAGGGCACGGATGTGTATGTGCGCAAGGTCGCACCGCTCGGTGATCCGGTTGAGGTCACGGTGCGCGGGTACGAACTGAGTCTGCGCAAGGCCGACGCCGAGATGATCGAAGTTCAGGCGTAAACATCTGCAAGCAAAAAATATTTATTACATAAGGTAGGATCCCCCGAAACAGAGGAGAATATCACAAAGGAGCATCCGAATGGAAAAGCAAATCAAGATTGCCCTAGCCGGTAACCCGAACTGCGGCAAGACGACGCTGTTCAATGCGCTGACCGGCTCCAATCAGTTTGTTGGCAACTGGCCGGGCGTCACGGTCGAGAAAAAGGAAGGCCGGCTGAAAAAGCATGACGACGTCGTCATCATGGACCTTCCCGGCATTTACTCGCTCAGCCCCTACACGCTGGAGGAGGTCGTTGCCCGCAACTACCTGATCGACGAGCGGCCGGACGCCATCCTCAACATCGTCGACGGCACGAACCTTGAGCGCAACCTGTACCTGACCACGCAGCTGACCGAGCTGGGCATCCCGGTGGTCATGGCCGTGAACATGATGGACATCGTGCGCAAGAGCGGCGACCAGATCAATATCAACCAGCTCTCGCAGCAGCTTGGCTGCAAGGTCGTGGAGATCTCGGCCCTGAAGGGTGACGGTGTCATGGCCGCGGCGGAGGCCGCCATCGAGGCTGCCAGATCCACCAAGACCGTGCCGATGCACACGTTCTCCGGTCCGGTCGAGCACGCGATCGCCCACATTGAGGAGGCGGCCGTGCACAAGCTGCCGGAAGAACAGCAGCGCTGGTACGCCATCAAGATCTTTGAGCGCGACGACAAGGTGCTCGCAAAGCTCCACATCCCCGAGGATGTGCACGCGCACATCGAGGCGGACATCAAGGCCGCCGAGGAGGAGCTCGACGACGACGCCGAGTCCATCATCACCAACGAGCGCTATGTCTACATCGCGGAGGTCATCCGCGCCTGCTACCGCAAGAAATCCAAGGCTACGCAGTCTGCGTCCGATAAGATCGACCGCATCGTCACCAACCGCTGGCTGGGCCTGCCGATCTTTGCCGTGGTCATGTTCCTCGTCTACTGGGTCGCCATGGTCGCCGTCGGCGCACCTGCGACCGACTGGGCCAATGACGGCGTGTTCGGCGACGGCTGGCACCTGCTGGGCATCGGCTCGGGCGCCTATAACGACGCCAACGATGAATACACCGCCGCGACCGAAGCGGTCGACGCGTTCCTGGGTCTCGACACCGAAGCCGAAGACTTCGACGCCGACGCCGCGCTCGCGGACATGAAGGACTTCGTTCCGAGCTCTGACACCGCGACCGTCACGGTCGAGGACGAGGAGACGCTGGCCGAGAACGAACTGACCGTTTACTACGACGCCATCCCCGATGACGCCGACGAGGACAGCACCGTCGCCATGACGTATCTGGACGCTGTGAAATATTTCGAGCAAAACGGCTTTGACGCGCCCGATCCGGCCGACTACGGCGTCTGGGTCCCGGGCATCCCGGTCCTGATCGGCAACGGTCTGGAAAAGGCGGGCTGCGCCGACTGGCTCAGCGGCCTGATCCTGGATGGCATTGTCGCCGGTGTCGGCGCGGTGCTCGGCTTCGTGCCGCAGATGCTTGTCCTGTTCTTGATGCTGGCCTTCCTTGAGGCCTGCGGCTACATGTCCCGTATCGCCTTCGTGCTCGACCGTATCTTCCGCAAGTTCGGTCTGAGCGGCAAGTCCTTCATCCCGATGCTCATCGGCGTCGGCTGCGGCGTGCCGGGCGTTATGGCTTCGCGTACCATTGAAAACGAGCGTGACCGCCGCATGACGATCATGACCACCACCTTCATCCCCTGCGGCGCGAAAGTGCCCTTCATCGGCATGATCGCCGGCGCCCTCTTCGGCGGCAGCGCATGGGTCTCCACCTCCGCGTACTTCATCGGCATGGCTGCGATCATCATCTCCGGCATCATGCTCAAGAAGACCAAGATGTTCTCCGGCGATCCGGCTCCGTTTGTCATGGAGCTGCCGGCCTACCACTGGCCGACACTCGGCAACGTCCTGCGCTCCATGTGGGAGCGCGGCTGGTCCTTCATCAAGAAGGCCGGTACGATCATCCTGCTGTCCACGATCTTTGTCTGGTTCACCACCTACTTCGGCACGGTCGACGGCACGTTCCGCATGCTGTCCGAGGACGAGATCGACCACTCCATCCTCGCTGCCATCGGCGGCGTGCTCGCCTGGATCTTCAAGCCCCTCGGCTGGGGCAACTGGCAGGCGGCAGTCGCCTCCATCACCGGCCTCGTTGCCAAGGAGAACATCGTCGGCACGCTCGGCATCCTCTACGGCGGCGGCGACGGCAGCGTGTACCAGAACATCGCGGCTGCCTTCAACGGCATCAGCGGTTACAGCTTCCTGGTGTTCAACCTTCTGTGCGCTCCGTGCTTCGCGGCCATCGGCGCCATCAAGCGCGAGATGAACAGCCGGAAGTGGACCTGGTTCGCCATCGGCTATCAGTGCGGCTTTGCTTACCTGTGCGGCCTGATGATCTACCAGTTCGGCTGCGCCTTTACCGGCAGCCTGAACATCATCGGCCTCATCTGCGCGGTTCTGGCGCTGGCCGGCATCATCTACATGCTGGTGCGTCCGTACAAGGAGGCCACCACACTCAAGGCCTGAGCCTTGCTGAATTTCGCAAACGCAAAGGAGTGAATACCTATGCTGCACTGGATCGGTGCAAACCTCTCTACGATTTTGATTTCGATCTTTCTCATTGCCATTGTCATCCTAATTTCCCTTTCCCTGATCCGCCAGAAGCGGCAAGGGCGCTCCTCCTGCGGCGGCAGCTGTGCCCATTGCGGCGCACAGTGCCATAGCTGCCACCCCAAAAGGCAGTGACACCCCCACATGGACAGACAGAGACTCCTACTCTGTCTGTCCTTTTTTCAGAATCCTCGCAGTCTTTCGCCGCCGGCAGGCAGACCCTTAACAATATCTTCAGGCGTTTCTTCACAGATTCGTCACTCTTTTTGCGGGAACTTCTTTACAATGGAGGCGTCTATCCTGTCAGGGACTGCGGCGCAAGGCCGCAGGGAAAGGAAACCTACTGCCATGAAAATTCTCAAACGGGTCCTGCCCATCGTGCTTGCCGTGTGTCTACTGGCAAGTCTCGGCGCGGTGTCGGCCATCGACGCCGGTGAGACGCGCACCGTTATCGGCGCCGACCTCACGGACGACCAGATCAAGACCGTCTACAAGACCTTCGGCATCGAGCGCGGCAGCGTCAAAGAGCTGACCGTCACGAATCAGGACGAGCGGCAATACCTCAGCGGTGTCATCAGCGACGCGCAGATCGGCACGAAGGCCATCTCCTGCATCTCCATCGAGGTGCTCGCCGCCGGAAAAGGTATGACCGTCAACACGTCGCACATTACCTACTGCACGAGCCAGATGTACATCAGCGCGCTGGCGACTGCCGGCATCATGGACGCGAAGATCAGCGTGGCCGCGCCGTTCGACGTCTCGGGCACTGCGGCGCTGACCGGCATCTACAAGGCGTATGAGGACATTACGGGCACGAAGCTCGACGAGACTGCCAAGGCCGTCTCCTCGCAGGAGCTGGCGACGACGGCGGAGCTCGCGCAGGCCATCGGCGACTATGACTCGGTCGAGATCGTCAACGAGCTCAAGCTCATCCTCAACGAGACCAAGGACATGACCGACGCCGAACTGCGCGCCAAGATCAAAGAGATCGCCGCCGAGTACAACGTCACGCTCACAGACGACCAGATGACCCAGCTCGTGAACCTCTGCCGCTCGCTCGAAAAGCTCGACACGAACGCCCTGCTCTCGAAGGTGCAGGCCGTGCAGGACACGCTCAAGCAGCTCGCCGGCGCCAAGGAGAAGGTCGCCGCCTTCACCGGCAAGGTCAAGGACGTGATCACCGCTATCGGTGATTTCTTTGACCGCGTCATCGCGTTCTTCCGCAAGTAAATCCGGATATAATATAGGAATCCCGCCCGCAGGCAGCGCCTGCGGGCGGGTTTTTG
>OLRG01000499.1_pt1 | contig 38020 bp, 25 predicted proteins | sample 1672331 | NCBI WGS metagenome assembly OLRG01 (sample SAMEA3136672, study PRJEB25190) | human gut metagenome
GTCGTCGTCCCAGATGTCCTCGGACCATTGGTCGGGATTGTAGTCGCCACCGAAGACGATGCCGCGGCCATCCGCGGTCAGCAGTTTCGGCCATTCGAAGTTGCGTCGCGCACTCACGATTATCTCCTTTGGTAATTGGCATAAAGCCATGGTTTTTGTATATTACATTCGTTATTCGCCCACCGGCATGTGGTACACCGGTGCAGCATACACGTCGGTGACGTCAGCGACGCACGCATCGGACTGCTCCAGGCGGGCCGCCATCGACGATGTTACCTTCACGCGGACCCCGCGCCTCAGCGGCGTGACGACCAGCGTCAGCTTTCCACCAGCGGCATCGATGGCATCCGCGTAATCGCGCAATCCGACCTGCCATGTCTCGCCGTTGCAGAAATTATCGGCGATCAGCACATCGCCGCAGAACAGCCAGCCGATATCGCCCTGGTATGCGATGTTCAGCATGACATCGGCGACCTGCCGTTGATCGCGGAAAAGCCGTCCCATGCCAGCCGGCAAAGCGATTTCGTACCGATCGGCGTGCAGTCTTCTCAGACGCGCATACACCGATACGGGCTCCACCGGCCGCGGAGAGCCGAGCAAGCCTTCCGGATATGCGGCGATCCCGTTTTCGGCGCGGGGCGATTCCAGCGTCCACCCATCGCCGTCCTCGTACAGCAACGCGTTGTCGTCGTCGACGAAGGCGAGGCCTCCGTCCAACACCGTCATCCGCCCGGCGAGCGCTCGTGTGACGCATACGATCTCCGCCGCGTCCCGGACCATGAAGCGTTCGAAATCCGCCTTGCCGACGGTGACGTCCTGGATGTCGCCTTCGAAATGGAACGTCAGCTCATCCATGCCATCGGGCTTGAGGAACACGAACGTGCGGAACGGTCGGCCCGGCACCCGCAGCACGGTGACCGGCTGCAGGTTGGCGCGGACGAGCCGCACGCCGTCCAGATCCATGTTGAACGGCAATATGCAGTTCTCCCCCTCGGCGAGGCCGATGCCGGTGAACCGTATGCGCTCACCGGTACCCGTCGTCACGTCGATTTGCTCACCGTGACGGCTCGGCACGCGCGCATGGTCCTGGAAGTTGTCGATGGACACGAAACCCCGTTCGCCATCGCTGCGCACGGCATACCGGAGGGTCTCGGAGTCGGACGGATCGATGCGGTCCTGCCCGTCCTGCAACGAGACCGGCATTCCGGCGAGTTCCGGCCCGAAGGCTTTGACGAACTCGTGCAGGGTGCGCAGCCGCCGGTAGGATTCCCGCACCTGTCCGAATTCGCCAAGGGGCGCTTGGAAATCATAGGAGCGTTTCGGGGTCTGCCCCTCATTGAGGAATCCGGCCGCGCCCTTCGGGTTGGTTCCGCCATGGAACATGTAGTAGCCGAGGAAATCGCACCCCGAGCCGAGCTTGATGTTGGCCATCGCGTCGACGGAGCGCTTCGGCAGCACGAAACGGTAATCGTACGAATTGAACATCCCGCCGCCCATCTCGCAGCAGGCGTACGGGCGGCTGTCCGGATCGTACGGGGGATCGAAGCCGTCGCTTGTGCTGGAGCCATGCAGCCTCCGGTATCGGTACTCGTCGGTGGCGGGATGCTCCGTCATCCCCTCGGCACCGACGCCGTCGTAGAACAGCCACGGCCGGTACGCGTATCCACCCCACAGCGGCAGCATGTCGTCCGGAACCGGTGACTGCCAGCCGGTGCAGGTGAACATCGGCGGGTCGATGCCTTCCTCGATCGCGATGTCGCGCAGCCGTTCCAGGTAGCCGGCCCCATCGTGGCCGGACGGCACCCATTCACGGCTGATGCCGGTGGTCATCTCCCAAGGAGCCGACGACGCCATGTACTCGTTGTCGACCTGGGCCGCGATGATCGGCCCGCCATCCTTGAAATACAGGCCGCGCAGCTGCTGCGCGATATGCGCGTAGAGACCGCGCACCGCATCGAGGAAGCCGGCGTCGAGGGAACGGACCTCATACGACTTGCCGTACAGCCAGTCGGGAAGTCCGCCGTTGCGCACCTCGCCATGGCAGAACGGTCCCAGCCGCACGATGACGTGCAGTCCGTGCCGGGCGCACAATTCCACGAATCGGTGCACGTTCCTGTTGCCGGAGAAATCCCACTCCCCCTCGCGCTCCTCATGGTGGTTCCAGAACACGTAGGTGGATACGACGTCGATGCCCGCCGCGGCCATCTTCGCGAGTTCCGTGTCCCACCGTTCGGCGGCGATCCGCGAATAGTGCATCTCGCCGGCGATGGGGATCCATGGCGATCCGTCACGGGTCAGGAAGCGGTTTGTGGCGCCCAGGGTCCCGCCATCCGGCCCGCATGCGGCTGCGGCGCGGATGACGGGGATCCCGTATGCGGGCGTCCGCGCGAACTTGCTGGCTTCCGAAAGATCAACCTCATAGCGCATAACGCTGCTCCTTGTCGAATTCCCGCAAGCAGGAGGACCGGTCAGCCCTTGACCGAACCGGCGACCAGGCCGGCCACGATCCAACGCTGGCAGAAGATGAAGAACACGAACACCGGGATGAGCGCGATGGTGGTGACCGTCATGAACAACGGCCAGTTCGTCGTGAAGGTGCTGATCGCGTTGAACACCTGCAGCACGATGGTCTGTTTGTTGGTCGACGAGATGTACACGCTCGGCGTCATGAAGTCGTTCCACGTGCCCATGGTCTGGAACACGATGACGGTGGTCAGGATCGGGCGGATCAGCGGCAGCACGATCGTCCAGAAGATGCGGAACGGACCGGCGCCGTCGATACGGGCGGCCTCGATGATCTCATACGGCAGGCCGCGCATGTACTGCACGATCAAGAAGTAGCAGAAGGTCGCGCCGCCCGTGTAAAGCACGATCAGGCCGAGCAGCGAATCGACAAGACCCACCTGCGCCTCCATGCGGTACTGCGGAATCAGCAGCGTCTGGCCGGGGATGATGAAGGACAGCATGAGCAGCACGCCGATCACGGCGGTGAACTTGCTCTTCTTCAGGATCATGCCGTATGCGGCGAGCGCGCCGAACAGCACCTGCAGGCCGACGCCGACCACCGTCACGATGATGGTGTTCTTGAAGGCGTTGACAATGGGCAGATGCCCGAATGCATACGTGTAGTTCTCGAAATTCCATGTCTTTGGTAACCCAATCGGGTCCATGGACATCTCGGCGCTGCTTTTGAACGTGTTGATGACGATGACGTACAGCGGCACCGCGCAGATCAGCGCGATAGCGATGACGACGACGGAACGGATGATCGAGCCGATACGCTCGCGTTGCTGCAGAGTCATGACAGCCTCTTTTCTACCAGATTGGTGATTACCTGCTGCAGGGCGACCAACAGCGCGCAGCAGATGAAGAAGATGACGCCCAGTGCGGAGCCCAGTCCGTACCGGCTCGAACCGATGCCCGTGAGGATGATGGACTGGGTCACGGTGTAGGTGGAGTAGCCCGGACCGCCGCTGGTGAGGCCATACGGCAGATCATAGACCTTCAAACCACCGGTAAGCAGCATGAAGATGCTCACACCCATGGCCGGAACCATCTGGGGCAGTGTGATGTTGAAGAACTGCTGGCGACGGTTTGCGCCATCGACGGCGGCCTGTTCGTAGATATCGGCGGGGATAGCCTGCAGATACGCCAGATACAGCGTGGCGTGCCAGCCGATCTGAGCCCATACCGCTACGAAAATCACACAGAATTTGGCAAGTTCGGAATTCGACAACCACGGAATCGCATCGATGCCGATCTTGGCGAGCAGCGTGTTGACGACGCCGGACTTCAGCGGGGAGAAGATGTACTGCCAGACCAAGCCGAGCACGGCCATGGACGGCACCGAGAAGAAGAAGAACAGGGAACGGGCGAAGTTACGGCCGAAGAACTTGCGGTTGAGCACCACAGCCAGCGGCAGGGCGATCACGGTGATGAGCACGGTGGTGGCCACCGTGTACAGCAGCGTGAAGCCGAGGCCCGCGAGCAGCGTCGGATCCTTGAAGCACTGCACGTAGTTCGCGAACCCCACGAACTTCGCGTCCGCGAAATTGTAACCGGAGTAATCGGTGAAGCTGAACACCAGGCTTTGCAGGAATGGGATGAGGATCACCACGATGAACACCACCATGATCGGCAGCAGGAAGCGTGCCGAGGCGAAGTTCTCCATGAAGTTGCGGTGACGACGCTGCTTGAGATGCAACGCCTCTACCTGATCAGCGGAATGTGGACGCGCCGCTGACGCTGTTGATACTGACATGTTGGTTGCTTTCTACAAAACGTGAGATTGGCAGGTCCAGGCGTGGCGCGGACGGAAGGGTCCGCGCCAGCCTGCCGCGATGGATGTCTGTTCGCGATGGATCAGGAGAGGGTCTTGAGCTTGGAATCGAGGTTCTCCGCGGCCTGCGTAGGGCTGATGGAGCCGAGGGCTACCTGCTGCAGCTGGGTGAAGGTCTCGGCGCGCAGCGCGGTGGTGCCCTTGCTCCAGTGGGCGGAATTCAGGTACACGTTGCCGGTCTTGATGTACAGGTCGTAGGCGTCCTTGAAGTGGTCGTCCACCGTGGCGTTGAAGCCCTTGACGGACGGGATCAGGCCCAGCTGCTTCTGGTACAGCTTGAGGCCCTCGTCGGAGGTCAGGAAGGTGAAGAACTTCTCCGCGGCCTTGAGCTTGTCTCCGGAGATCTTGTTGTTGATGCCGAAGGCCGGATCGATGGAGCCCGGCGCGTACGGGGTGTCACCCTTCTTCAGCATAGGGATCTGGCCGAAACCGTAGTTGAGGCCGGTCTCATTGAAGCTGTCGATGTCCCACGAGCCGGAAGGATAGACCGCAAGACGTCCGGCGGTGAATTCCGACTTGACCTGGTCGCCGCTCAGGCCGGACACGTCGGAGCTCATCAGGTTCTGCTTGATCAGCTTGTCCCATTCGCCGTAGTACTTGCCATACACGTTCTTGAACGTGTCCTTACCGGCGTCGATCTTGGCGTCGAGCGCCTCGCCCTGCTTGGCGGATTCAGCGCCGATCCAGCCCTCGACGGCGTTGCCCAGTCCATCCTTCGGCTCAAGGTATGGGGTGATTCCCGCGGCTTTGAGTTTGCCGCACATGGTCAGGAATTCATCCCACGTCGCCGGGATGGAGTCGTAACCGACCTTCTTCAGCAGATCCTTGTTGTACACCCAGGCATTGGTCCAAGTGCTCACGCCCATGGCGTATACTTTGCCATCCACGCTATAGGCCTTTTTTGCGGCATCGCCGATTTTATCCATGAAGCTTTCATTGCTCAGGTCCTTGGCGTAGTTGCCTTTGACCAGATCGCTCAACGCCTCCGGAGGAACGATGTAGACGTCGGCCAGGTTTCCGCCGGAGATTCGAGTCTGCAGCGTCTGCTGGTAGCCACTCTGGGAACCGGTGGTGGTGCTGTAGTCGATCTTGATGTCCGGATTGGCCTTTTCGAACGCGTCGATGATCGGCTGGTACTTGTCCTGCGAATTGTTCGAGAAGAACGACAGCGTGGTCTTGCCGTCGGCGGCGTTTCCTCCACCGCACGCGGCCAGCGGAACAAGCATCGCCGCAGCGGCCACCGCCGCAATCATCCTGATGGATTTCTTCTCCATGATGTATTCCTCCTTGTGTTCCATCATTGGCACCCGCTTTACGTACGTTCATTCGTCGAACCCACTCCAGCTGCGGTAGATACACGTCAATATGTCTTCAACTGACCATTCAGTTGATTCGGGATATTTCCTTCCCTTTTTGATATAACTGTGTACCTGTTGAAACAGTATAGGTTTTCCGGTGTACCATGTCAATTCAAACAAGGAAATTTGCATCCCATCGACCGCTACCCCCTACAAAACATCGGCGTGTCGTATACCGGCAGCACCGTCGACAGCGGACGACGACCCGCCCGCACCATCCGGAGGCGCGCAGCCCGAAAGCGTATTGCGGGTGGGCAGGACGCATGTGGACAAGTCGGTGTATTACGGGGGATTATTTTTCCGATGAATTCCCCAGTATTGGTTGGGATTGAAAAGATGCTGAAAGTCCACAGATAAAAAATCGGCGGCCCCAAGGAAATATCCTTGGAAGCCGCCGATATGCTTGCGTGCGTCGCGCTACGGGCTCAAGCGAGTACACAGCGTGCTACGCAGACCGTGAGCAACGCAGACCGCGCGCTACACAGAATCGCAAGCTACAAACTCAGGAACAGCTCGTGGATGCGGGTGTCGTCGGTGAGCTCGGGATGGAACGCCGTGGCGAGGATCTTGCCTTGGCGCAAGCCGACCACATTGCCGTCCACCGACGTTTCGACGGTGGCGGCCGGTCCGACTTCGGCCACGAACGGCCCGCGGATGAACACCAGCGGGAAATCTTTGAGCACGATGTCGGCCGGGGCGTCCTGCGGAACATGCTCGCCCGGTGCGACCACGACGGCGGAATCACCGGAAGAGGAGCCGAAATCGGCGGTGGCGGCGAACGAGCCAAGCTGGCGGCCGTATGCGTTGCGCCGCACGACGGCGTCAAGCGCGCCGAAGTAGACGTTGTCGTCGTTATCGAGCTTGCGGGCCAGCAGAATCATGCCGGCGCAGGTACCGAACACCGGTTTGCCGGCGGCGATATGCTCTGCAATCGGCTCGAACAGGCCGGTGGAGCGCAGCAGCTTGCCCTGCGTGGTGCTCTCGCCGCCGGGCAGAATCACCCGGTCGATCGAATCGTCGAAATCCTCGGCCGCGCGCAGCAGCTTCCACGGCGCGCCGAGGCGATCCAGCATGGCGGCGTGCTCGGCGAACGCGCCCTGCACGGCGAGGATGCCGGTCACGCCATGTTTCGCGGCTTCGACGCCGGCCGATTCTTCCTTCGAAATGTATTCAACTGCTACAACCATTACCGTTCCTGTGCTTTCGGATGTGCCGGCTCCGCGGTGCTTCTCGCTGCCCGCGGAGCCGGCGTCACGCATGCGCCGTGCGGGCCGTCATTCGCCGCGGGCGGCCATGATGGTTTCGATCTCATCTTCGTTGATACCGACCATGGCCTCACCGAGGTTCTCGGACAGGCGTGCGAGCAGGTCGGCGTCTTGCCAGTTGGCGGTGGCCTGCACGATGGCGGCGGCACGCTTGGCCGGGTCTCCGGACTTAAAGATGCCGGAACCGACGAACACGCCTTCGGCACCCAGCTCCATCATGAGCGCGGCATCGGCCGGAGTGGCCACGCCACCGGCGGCGAAGTTGACGACCGGCAGACGTCCATTGTCGTGCACGTACTTGGCGAGACCGTACGGCACAGCCAGCTGCTTGGCGGCCTCGTACACCTCATCGTCGCGCAGGGAGACGAGTTCGCGGATCTGCTTGTTCATGGTGCGCATGTGGCGCACGGCCTGAATCACATCGCCGGTGCCCGGCTCGCCCTTGGTGCGGATCATGGACGCGCCCTCGGCGACACGGCGCAGCGCTTCGCCCAGGTTCTTCGCGCCGCACACGAACGGCACGTCGAACTGGTTCTTGTCGATGTGGTACACGTCGTCGGCAGGGCTCAGCACTTCGGATTCATCGATGTAATCGATTTCGATGGCCTGCAGAATGCGAGCTTCGGCAACATGACCGATACGAACCTTTGCCATGACCGGAATAGACACGGCTTCCTGAATGCCCTTGATCATGGCCGGATCGCTCATGCGGGAAACACCGCCGGCAGCACGAATATCAGCCGGAATGCGTTCGAGCGCCATCACCGCGCATGCGCCCGCGTCCTGTGCGATCTTCGCCTGCTCCGGGGTGGTGACGTCCATGATTACACCACCCTTGAGCATCTGTGCCAGATTCTTGTTCAGTTCGTTCCTGTTGTTGGCCATCGCCAGCCTTTCGTCGAATCGTATTCCACTCTTCTACAGAGCGGATATCTCTTGACACAGATACTAACGATTTTCCGTTACAAAATCATGTGAAATGAATATTTGCACGTCTCAAAAAGTTGCTTTTCTTAAATTTTGACAATCATTTTCATGATTGTTTCATTTTCTTACGATTTCGATTCCGTCGACGATTCCACGATTTCGCCCGCTTTTCTTGCCTGTCATACGTTGTTTGCTTTCGATTCGCTCGCACAGTGCCTTTCGGCAGCGCTTTCGACGCACGTTATAAGAAATACGAATGACGCACGATTTTCATACGACCACATTGCGGACAGGGGTGCGATGCGCACGTACTCGCGTAACACTGCATGCCACCGCACGCACCGCATAATGCTGCAAGGAGCTCTACATACGCAATATGCGATCGGCGACGCGCATGGTGGAATCGCGGTGCGACACCAGCACGACGGCACTCCCCTGCTCAGCTAGATTGTTGACCGACCCAAGAATCACCGACTCGTTATAGGCGTCGAGACGGCTCGTCGGCTCGTCGAAGAGCACCAAATCGGCGTCACGCAGGAACATGCGGGCCAATCCGATGCGCTGCTTTTCACCCTCCGAAAGGCGGCCGCCCAGCTCGCCGACCTGCGTATCCAAGCCGTTCGGCAGCGCATCGACCAACTCGAGCGCGGATGCCTTGGCGAGCGCCTCGCGCAATACGGAATCGGGGATGGCGGACGCTGCGGAATCGGCAGAATTGCAGGCAATGGTGAGGTTCTCTCGAATCGTACCGTCAAAAAGGTAAGTTTCCTGCCCCATCATCGTCTGCACACGGCGACGCCAGCCAGCGTCAACCTGAGGCAATGGAATATTCGATAGCGAAATCGTGCCGGAATCCGGATCCCAATAGCGCATGAGCAGCTTCAGCATCGTTGATTTTCCACGGCCGGACGGGCCTTGAATGCCAAGAATGCCATGCTGTGGAACATCGAGTGAAACATGGTCGAGCACGGGTTGCGAGGCACTGTCGGAAGTGCGGCCGCCGGAAGTGTGGGCACTGGAACCGTAGCCGAATGTGACGTCGCTCATTGTCATACCTTGATATTCCGGGCGTTCAGCACCCTGCTCAACCACAGCGGGAGTCTCATCCATCAACGCGAATAGGCGACGCGCCGAAGCGAACGTTTGCGTCAAATTCGCCGGCAGCGCGCTCAATGCAAGCGTCGGGCCAAACGAGCTGGTAAGCAACACGAAAGCCGCAACCAACGCAGGAGCGTTCGAGTCCACGGAGCCCATCCAAATCAGGCCTTCCGGCATATCGACGGCAGTGGAAACCGCAGTGCACAACGTCATCACAAGGAAAGCAGTAATCGCGGTAAACAGCATCACCAATACCGCACCCAATCCTGCAAAATCACCATTCTTCGCACTCAATCGCAAACGTTTGCCCCACAACGAAAGGGTGCGCCGAGCGATGGAAGCGAGCCGGGCACTACCCTGACCGAAGCGAATGATTTCGCCGATACCACGCATATCGTCAAGCATTTCGTCGTCGAGGGCGGCGGATTCCTTGCGAAGTTCCGGACCGATGCCTCGCACCGCCGACGCGAACAACTTTGGTAGTACGACGCCGACTGTGAGGTGCGCGATGACCAGCGTCACCGCGAAGGGTGCACTCAGGGTGAGCAATGCGAGTGTGTAGACGACGGTGGTCACAACAGCGATGACGATCGGGCTGATGGTGTGCGCGAAGAAGATTTCCAACAGCTCCACGTCGGTGGTGACCAGCGCGATCAGGTCGCCCTTGCCTTTGCCCGCAAGTTTGGCCGGGGCGAGACGCCGCAGGGCCGCGAAGGCTTTCATACGGAACAATGCGAGCAGCCGGAACGCCACATTGTGGTTCATGAACTGTTCGGCATAGCGCATGCCGCCGCGGATCAGCGCGCAGACGGCCATGGCGGTGAGCGCTGCGGGAACGCTGAGATTCCAGATGGGCGAGCCGACGGCCGCGAAAGCCGCCGCAATGCCGAATACCGGCAGGAAAGTGGCGGCGAGGTGGCCGAGCGTGCCGCAAACGCATGCGACGATCATGTACTTACGCAGCGGCCCGACTTCCTTCAGCAGCCGCGCGATAAGGCGCGACGTAGGCATACTCTGTATGTCCGATTCACCAGAATCGGACATACAAGGCACGGTTTCGGTACGCCGGCTGTCCGATTCGGGAGAATCGGACATATTGGGTGCGCAAGCTGAAGTTACGTCGGTTGCGGATGTGAGCTGTTGGGTTTGCGTCCGCATTCCTACGTTTTCCACGGTTTGTTGGGCGTGGAACAGTTTGGTGTATGTTCCATTGGCACGCATGAGTTCAGCGTGCGCGCCTTGTTCTGCCACGCGCCCGCGTTCGAACACCACCACATGATCGGCGTCGGCTGCATTCGCCATGCGATGTGTCACCATGATCACGGTTTTACCGCGATTAGCAAGCGCACGAATGGTTTGCAGAATCAGGGTTTCGCTTTCCACATCAACGCTGCTGGTGGCTTCGTCGAAGATGTAGACGGCAGACTCCCGCAGCAATGCGCGTGCGATGGCGATGCGCTGTTTTTGGCCTCCAGACAGGTTGCTCGCGCCCTGTTCGATGGCCAGGTCAAGTTCTTGCGATTGCGCACGCACGAATTCGTCGATATGTGCCGCTTCCAGCGCTTGCCACAGTTCGCTTTCGGTGGCATTCGGCTTGGCCATCAGCAGATTGTCGCGCAACGTTCCTGCAAAAAGGTGGCTTTGCGCCGCCACGATGGCGATTTCCCTCGTAAGGGATTCGATGGAAAGATCGTTGATTTGGTACCGTTGCGTCGAGCTGTTTCCTGCATTTCCGGACAGCAGCCACATACATCCTTCATATCCGGAAAGATTTCCGGAGAGCAGTTCGACGGCGGTAGATTTGCCGGATCCGGACGGACCGACGATGGCGGTCACCTGTCCACGCCGCGCAGTGAAAGAGACGCCATGCAATGCGATGACCGAACCATCGCCATCTTTCGACATGCCTGTTTTTCCAGCACCAACCACACCGGACTTTTCCCGGGGTTTTCTAGTATCCGCAGCCACACTCACAGCCGCCGCAGCGTCCGCGCCCACGTCCGCATATCGGAACGACACGTCATCAAAGCACACGTCCACACCGTTATCGGAAGCACCGAATTCCGGCATTTCCTGCATCCCATGCGCAGGAATCGGCGTATCAAGCAATGCGAAAATACGCTTGGTTGAAGTCATGCCGTTCATCGCAACATGGAAGAACGACCCCAATTGGCGCAGCGGAATGAAGAAATCCGCGGAAAGAAGCACTATCAGCAGCACGCCGGCAAGCGGCAATGCGGCACCGCTCGCATACTGCCAGATCGCCACGCCCACGCCGGCCGCAGCACCCCCGTATGCGACGATGTCCATGGCGGTGAGCGAGCGCAGCTGAATTTGCAGAACATTCATGGTCATTACACGGAATTGTTCCGCCTGCTCGTTCATTTTCTTGGCGGCACGCGCATCCACATCAAAAGTTTTCAGCGTTTCAAGACCTTGTACATTGTCAAGAAACACAGATCCCATGTCGGTGTATTTTCCCCAATATTTTTTGAATACTCGGGATGCGCGCATTGCGACCATGCCAACAATCAATACAATCAACGGCGCGCATACAAGCAATGTAGCAGCCGTCGGCATATTAATCGGCGCAACTATAAAAAATAACGTTACCGGCGCGAGAATCGCATAAAATAGTTGCGGTAGGAATAATTCGAAGAAGCTTTGGATTTGTTCGATGCCTTCACCGGCAGATTGCACCACGTCGGCAGTACTGATATGTTGCGAATATGATGGTCCGATCGCAAGCATTTTATTGAATAATTGTTCACGTAACGCGAGTTTGACACGCTCGGCCGCTTCCGCGCCGAAATAGGCCGCGGCGCGCATCATCAGAAAACGCAGCACCGCGCAGACCACGATCGCCAGTACGCATCCGACGTACGTTTCCGCGCTGAAACCGCCGTAGCCAAAGCCGACGAACAGGCGGGAAATCAGGCCACTATCACCCATGGAGAACATGGGATCGAACGCCGATTCCACCATGGCAAGCGCTGGTGAAAGCATGAGCACCATCGTCACCACGAACACGACGTTGGACAGCAACCCGATCCATTGGCAGAGCACTTTCGCCGCAACCAACCGTCCCACGCCGGGAGCGAGGGAAAACAGCCGTTTGTCAAACATCGAAATCCTTTCCTTCACATTCACGCGGTTCAATTTGCGCGCCCGCATCACCATGTCTCTCAATTCAGCCTATCCGCCCGGAAACAGAAACGTCAAGGGCTCATCGCACATAGCAATCGCAAACGCATCTCCAGCAAAAACACACGAACCAAGCACACGTGCGGCCCATGCCACACGACCAGCGAAACGGCGAAAGAGTAAAAGGCTGGATGTTCGCCGTTGAGCAGGCAGCCCTCTGACGCAAGGGGTAAATTGCGTCACTCGTGAGTGTACTCGATAAAAATCGCTCGCACCACCATTTCTTCGTATTTCGCTGGTTTTACGGTCATTTCGGGGATATATGGGAAGCATGGCAGCTCCCCCGCAACCGTTACGTCAAGCCTTTTTTCGAACGGATATAGCGCGACATCAAACACTTGATTTTTGACGGAATATCACCATTTGTCAGTTCATACAAAGTTGATGAAATATTTCTTGTCGCTTCTCACAATGCAGACTTACGGTCCCGTAACTTAGAATGTGCGAGGTGCGCAAGGGGTAGGAAACGCGGACACACGGTTTGCATCGCTCCCGCACGCATCACAAGCAGAAATACGCGGAAATAACGCAAAAACCGCGAGAAAGAGAACGCTTCATGCTCACCGAGTACACCGCACCGGGCGAATCCGTCGAGGTCGGCGACGACGAATCCATCTATTCCCTGCTTACCGGACGCATCGCGCGCACTGGCGAGGATACCGTGATCGCGGAACGCAAAACCGCCCCCGGCCAATGGATGAAGGTCACTACCGGCGAATTTCACAAGGATGTGATCGCCGCCGCCAAAGGTCTTATCGCGTTCGGCATCGCCAAGGGCGACGCCGTCACCATCTTCTCCGCCACCCGCTACGAGTGGGGTGTGCTCGACTTCGCACTGGCCGCAATCGGCGCGGTCAATGTGCCGATCTACGACACTGATTCCGCAGCGCAAGCCGAGCGCATCCTCAACGATTCGGATGTGAAACTGGCCATCGCCGACAATCGCGAGCGCTTCGACCGTCTCGACTCCGTAATCGACCGCTGCCCGTCTCTCAAGCACATTCTGATGCTCGATTCCAACGCCATGGGCGCGTTGGAAGGCTTGGGCGTCACCGTGTCCGACGAGGAGCTGGAAGCGCGCATCGATTCGGTGCATGCAGACGATCTGGCTACCATCGTGTACACGTCCGGTTCGACGGGAGCCCCAAAGGGCGCCGAGCTATCACACCGCAATTTCATATCGATCACGCGCGCGGGCAGTCTGGCGTTGCATGAGATCATTCTCGAAGATCATCCGCGACTGCTCCTCTTCCTGCCGCTCGCCCACTGTTTCGCACGGTTCATCCAGTACGCGTCGATTGCTTCCGACGACGGTGTGGTCGGCTATCTGCCGGATACAAAGACGCTGCTGCCCGATTTGCGTTCCTTCGAACCGACATATCTGCTGGGCGTGCCACGAGTGTTTGAGAAGGTGTATAACGCGGCCTCCCGCAAGGCCGGCATGGGTTGGAAGGGACGCCTGTTCCTCAAGGCTGCCGAGGCCGCACGCGATTGGTCGCACATGCAGCAGGCTGGTGAGAAGCCGACCATGAAGCAGACCGCCGAACATCTCTCGTATGAGGCTTCCGTATACCGTACCGTGCGTGGCGCCCTCGGCCCGCGCATCCGCTACGTGGCATGCGGTGGCGCTCCTCTGGACGTGTCTCTGGCGCATTTCTTCAACGGTATCGGCCTGCCGATGATTCAGGGTTACGGTATGACGGAAACCGCTGCGCCGTTCGCAGCCAACCGCGTCACCGACAACGTGATCGGCACTGTTGGCCAACCGGCTCCGGGATCGTCTGTACGCATTTCCGATGATGGCGAACTCCAGGTCAAGGGACCAAACGTGTTCAGAGGCTACCATAATCTGCCTGAGAAGACGGCGGAAGCGTTCACCGAGGATGGATGGCTGAAGACGGGCGATTTGGCGTCGATCGACGACGAGGGACGCATTACGATCACTGGCCGTAAGAAGGACATCATCATCACTGCCGGCGGTAAGAACGTCTCCCCGATTCCGATGGAACAGGAGATCGTGAAATGTCCGATTGTGGAGCATGCGGTAGTTGTTGGCGACAATCGCCCGTTCATCGGTGCGCTGGTCACACTGGATCTGGAGGGATTGGCAGCTTGGCTGCCGTCCGTGGGATTGTCTGCAGACACTCCGCTCGACCGCATCGCGACCGTCGCTGCCGTACATGATGAGATTCAGAAGTATGTGGACAAGGCGAACGCAACGGTTTCGCGCGCCGAATCCGTACGAAAGTTCGTAGTGCTAGATACCCAGTTCACGCAGGAAAACAAGTGCCTGACCCCGTCGCTGAAAGTGGTGCGTCCGGCAGTGAACCGCGTGTTCGCGCAGGTGATCGATCAGCAGCTGTACTCCGGCAAGCGCTGAATGGGGCGATCGTAGAGAAAAATACGGGCCGTCGTTGGGATTTCCCAGCGGCGGCCCGTATTTTTTATTGCATCTTCGATGACGCTCGCAGCGTCATCGAAGATAACGTGCGCAACGCTCCGTTATTTCAGTGACGGTTGTTGAGACGGTGGTACATTTCGCTCAGCTGCAGTTCCTTCTCGAACTGGCGGGCGGTGGTGTTCTCGTCGATGACGGCGAGCTCGACACCGGCGATACGGGCGAAGTCCTCCCAAGCCTCACGACCGACGGAGGTGGTCATGCAGGTGTGGTGGGAGCCGCCGGCCGCGATCCAGCACTGCACGGCGGTCTTGAGGTCCGGCTTCGGCTTCCAGACAGCACGTGCGCACGGCAGGTTCTTGAGGGAACCCTGCGGCTCGACGATGGAGACCTCGTCCATGAGCAGACGGAAACGTTCACGCTCGTCAGCCATGGAAACCACGACGGCGTCGCCAGGCTTGCCGGAGAACACCAGACGCACCGGATCGGACTTGCCGCCGATGCCCAGCGGGTAGATGGCCAGCTTGGGCTTGGCGATGGTACCGATGGACGGGGAGACTTCCAGCATGTGGGAACCCATGTCGAGCTCGTTGCCGGCGGTGAAGTTGTAGGAGTAGTCCTCCATCAGGGATGCGCCACCTTCAAGGCCGTAGCCCATCACGGCGCCGATGCGCACCAGCACGGCGGTCTTCCAGTCGCCTTCGGCGGAGAAGCCCCAGCCGTACTCGGACGGGAATCGCTGCGGGCCGACACCCGGCAGCTGCGGCAGGGCACCAAGGTCTTCGAAGTTGTCAACGCCGGCGGTGCAGCCGTTTTCGCGCATCATGTTGACCATGGCGCACTCTTCCTTGGCAGCGATGAAGAGCTCGTCGTAGCGGGAGTCGAGCAGCTCGGGAGCCACGTCGTACTTGGCCTTGTAGTCCTCGATGAGGGCCTTGACCTGATCGTCCTTGACCTTGTCGTAGGCAGCGACGAGTTCGTTGACGGCCCAGGTGTTGATGGAGGCGCCGAACACGCGTTCGGCCTCGGTCTTGTCGCCCTCGGTGACGGCGACGTTGCGCATGTTGTCGCCCCAACGCATGACCTTCATGTTCTGGGATGCGTTCCAGCCGGCGCAGGCGCGTGCCCAGGTGCCGACCTTTTCGGCGACTTCCGGATCGGTGTAGTGTCCGACGACGATCTTGCGCGGAATGCCGAGGCGGGACACCATGTAGCCGAACTCACGGTCGCCGTGGGCGGCCTGGTTGAGGTTCATGAAGTCCATGTCGATGGTCTCCCACGGAATCTCCTTGTGGTGCTGGGTGGCCAGCTGCAGCAGCGGCTTGGTAAGCACTTCGAGGCCACGGATCCACATCTTGGCCGGGGAGAAGGTGTGGCACCAAGTGATCACACCGATGACGTTCGGGTTGGCGGAGGCTTCGGTCATGAAGGCCTTGACGCCGTCGGAGGACTTCAGGGTGGGCTTGAGCACGATCTTGGCCGGAATCTTGCCGGTGTTGTTCAGGAAGTCGACTATTTCGCCGGTCTGCTGAGCCACCTGGCGCAACGCTTCCTCGCCGTACAGGTCCTGCGAACCGACGCCGAACCAGATTTCCTTACCTTCGAACGGGTTTTCCATTGCCATCGTTGTTTCCTTACTTCATTGTGTTGGATAGAGGTATGTGTTATGTGGCAGAGCGGAACCATGCAGGATCCGCTCCGTCAAGTCAGTGCTGTCCGTAGACGTTGGTGTAACGGTCGTTAAGCTTATCGATGTCTTCCTGGGCAATCGGAATGATGTCGCCGATCTGCTTGGCGGCCCACATGGTGCGGGCGACCTCTTCGGTCATAGCGGCCGCCTTGACGGCGCCTTCAGCATCCTTGCCGATGGTGAACGGGCCATGGTTCTGCATGAGCACGGCCGGGGACTTCGGATATTTCTTCAGGGTTTCCACCACGCCTTCGCCGATGGCTTCGGAGCCGATGAGACGGAAGGGACCTACCGGCACCGGACCGCCGAATTCGTCACCCATCATGGTCAGACCGCAAGGAATGTTCTGACCGGTGGCCGCCCATGCGGTGGCGTAGGTGGAGTGGGTGTGCACTACACCGTAGACGTCGGGCATGTGGCGGTAGATGTAGGCGTGGGAGGCGGTGTCGGAGCTCGGGGCTTCGGAACCGTCCACCACGTTGCCGTCGAGGTCGCAAACGACCATCGAGCTCGGGGTGAGGTACTCGTAACGCAGGCCGGAGGGCTTGATGACCATCAGGTCGGCGGTGTGCAGACGCTGGGAGACGTTGCCGGCGGTCCACACCACGAGGTTCCACTTGATGAGCTGCTCGTGCAGGGTGGCCACGACTTCGCGCACCTGCTTGACTTCGGCGCGTACTTCCGGGCCGTAATCAGCCAAAGTTGCCATGATATGTTTCCTTTCTACAAAACTTACTTGGTTTCCAAGGGAATATTTGCGATTGCCGTGTGTTCAATCGCCAGCCCCTTGCGGAAGCGATCGAAGAATTCCTCGAATCCTGCAACATCGCTTTCATCCGGATTTTCCGTAGTGGACGCGGCATCGGCGAACACGCGAGCGTCAAGGAATTCATCGAGCGGCTGATCGGCGTGCCACAGATAATCGGCGAGCACGGCCATGCCCCATGCGCCGCCTTCGGCAGCCGTAGACATGACCTTGATCGGCGTATCGAATGCGGCCGCAAGAATCTTCTGGGCGACCTTCGGTGTAGTGAAGATGCCGCCATGTCCGACGAGGGAGTCGACCGCGACGCCTTCGTCCTTGGTCATGACGTCCATGCCGATCTTGACCGGAGAGAACGCGCTGAACAGCTGGGCGCGCATGAAGTTGCCTAGACTCATACGGGCTTCAGGGCCACGCACGAACAGCGGACGGCCTTCCGGCAAACCTGCAAGGAATTCACCGGAGCGGAACGGATAGTTGATGAGCCCGCCGCAGTTGGCATCGACATCGTCCGTGATCGCGGCACGGAACAGCGTGCCGTACAAGTTGCCCGTATCGACGCGCGTTCCCAAGGCGGCCGCGAACTGGCCGAACAGACCAACCCACGCGTTGAGGTCGGAAGTGAAGTTATTGGCGTGGCTCATGCCAGCGAGATCGCCGGCCGGAGTGGTGACGAGGTCGACTTCCGGGTGCAGAGCCTTGAGCTTGTGCTCAAGAACAACCATCGCGAAGATGGAGGTGCCTGCGGAGACATTGCCGGTACGTACGCGCACGGAGTTGGTGGCGACCATGCCAGTGCCCGCGTCACCTTCCGGCGGCGCGAGGACAATGCCCGGCTGGAGGGTTCCGGTCGGGTCGAGCAGCTTGGCGCCTTCGGCAGTCAGCGTGCCGGCCGGGGTGCCTGCGACCAGCGGTTCCGGCAGCAGGTCAGAGAGGTTCCACGGCTGTTCGGCGACTTCCGGCAACGCGCTGAACTTCTCGATGAATTCGGTTTCGTAGGCGTGGGTGGTCGGATCGATCGGGAACATGCCGGAGGCATCGCCGACGCCGAGAACCTTCTTTCCGGTGAGCTTCCAGTGCACATAACCGGCGAGCGTGGTGAAGTACGCGACCTTGCCGATGTGCTCTTCCTTGTTGAGCACCGCCTGGTACAGGTGGGCGATGGACCAGCGTTCCGGAATATTGTACTGGAACAGTTCGGAAAGCTTCTCGTGCGCTTCGGAGGTGTTGGTGTTCTGCCAGGTGCGGAACGGCACGAGCAGCTCGCCGTTCTTGTCAAAGGCAAGATAGCCGTGCATCATGGCGGAGAAGCCGATATGTCCGACTCGCGCGAGCTTCTCACCGTATGCGGCTTCCACATTCTGAGCCATCGCCGCGTATGCGGTCTGCAAACCCTTCCAAATCTCTTCCTGGGTGTAGCTCCACAGACCGTTCTCGAGGTGGCTGGCCCAACCGTAATCGCCGGCGGCAATCGTATGGTAGGTATCATCGATAAGAACGGCCTTGATTCGGGTGGAACCGAATTCGATGCCCAGACTCGTTTTGCCGGCCCGAATCTTTTCGGCAGTCAACGCAACCTGATCGTCAAGTTCTTGCTCTTGCGCCATAGTGTCAAACTCCTTGTGTCCAAGCGCCTACACAACCACTCTGTCAACCGAATGTTAGCGCTCACTGTTAACGCTCACTATTTTAAACGCAAATTACGAACCGCACAAACTCGCGTGTCAAAGAAACAATCCGTCAACGCAATCGCCCAAAACAGCGAACCGGTGCCGAGTCCGCACTCAGCACCGGTTCACGAAATCACAGGAAGAGAACAACCGACCATCAACGCCGCCGCACGGGACCGATCGAACTGCGCTTGATCAGTTCCGCCGACACCAAACCGACGCCATGCCGGGACGCGGCGAACGAATTCTCGTCGCTCTCCCCCAACAGATACAACGCCTCACGCATCGCAGCCACACCCAACTGCTCGAAACCAGGACGAACCGTGGTCAGCGGAGGGAACATGTTGTCCATCGCAGGCATGTCATCGAATCCAACCAAGCTCACATCCTGCGGAATCCGTACGCCATGCTCATGCAATGCGCGTGCCACTCCAACAGCCTGACTGTCGTTCGCACACACCATGCAAGTTGGCAAACCGCCGCCGGCGCGGCCGACGTTGTCGAGGATATGATTCATCTTGCCGTACGCCTCGGAGGGTTCCCAGGTCTCGCACTGCACCGTCACGGAATTGACCGAATTGGCCGCGCACAGCTTGTTCCATGCCACCAATCTCGTAGCCGCATCACGCCAATCTTTCGGACCGGCGAAATACAGTACGGAACGATGCCCGTATTCCACGACGAGACGCATCACGTCGGCCATCGCGGACCATTGGTCCACGCCGACGACGGATACGCGACGGCGATCGGCGGAAGACATCAATCGCAAACCATCCTGCACGCCGATACTGCCATGCGTGGAAGTGACGATCACACGCGGCTGCATGACCTGCGTACGGCAAGCCGCCGAAAACATGACGTCAGTCGGAGTGAGGAAGATAAACGCATCAACGTTCATCTCATCGAACGTACGGCATAGGTCGTCAAACTCAGCCTGCGTACACAAAGCCTCGTGCACCATGCTCACCGTCATGAACAGACCATGCTGTCGAGCCATCGATTCTATCGACGAAATCGCGGAAATCGGTCCATAAAACCGTTGCCCACCGGCGATGAGCCCGATGGTGCGGGAACGATGCGACGCAAGCGCGCGGGCAGAGTTGCTGGGACGATAGCCAAGTTCGTCAATAGCCCTCTGCACCTTCTCACGCGTCGCATCGGAAACGTCCGGCGAATGGTTGATGACCCGGGATACGGTCTGATGGCTGACACCAGCCATTTTCGCCACTTCGAACATCGAAGGGCGTTTGTTCGCCGCATTGCGCCTGCCTGCCATGCCCCGTCGCCTTTCGCACATTACCGTTGTTACTTTCGACTATTCTACACGCAACCTCAGTTAGCGCTAACAGACGCTATTTTTCAGCCATTTGAGCGAGTCGTGCTGCGAAGTTGGGCCAGTCGGTACGCATGGCGGTTAACAGTTTACGATTGGGGACTTCCTCAATCGGCACCCATTCGATTTCCATGCTTTCGTCGTCGTTGGCCTTCGGCTCCACGCGGTGTCCCGGCTTTTCGAAAGCGAACACGGTGGTGTAGGCCCACGGTCCGTGGTCTTCGCAATACGAACCGACCACGTCGATATCTTCCGGCGTGATGTTGGCTTCCTCGTACGATTCGCGCAGCGCGCCCTCGATCGGGCTTTCACCGTCGGCGGTGGCACCTCCTGGAATGCCCCATGTGCCACCTTCCGCGCTCCACACCGCGCGATGTTGCATGACAACGTGCGTCACTTCGCCGGTCTGTTCGCTTCGGCGGGCCAGCAGCACGCCGGACGCGCCGTTCGTGCCCCAATGCTTGCGGCCGCAATCGCAATCAATCCAACCATCACCCGGCTGATGCACGTTTTCCTTGGGAGGAAGCGGTTTTGCGGCACCGGTTCGCGAATCGTGTTCAACGTCCGGTTCTTGATCGGCTCGCGTCACGTTCCACAGATCAGTCCATTCCACGCCAAGCTCGGCGGCCAAACGGCGCGCCAGCGGAAGACTCAGTCCGATAATGCCGTGCGGATCGCCTTCGATGGAGTCGATGAACGCTCCGCCGAAGCCCTCAAGTGTGAAGGAACCAGCCACTTCCAACGGCTCTCCGGTAGCGATGTACCGTTCGATATCGGTGTCGGAATATTCGCAGAAGTGCAGCGTGGCCCTGCTCGCGCCTCGCGCGATACGCCCGGTGGCGAAGTCGATCAGGCAATGGCCCGTCCACAATTCACCGGTGGCACCACGCATGGCACGCAGCCGTTCCCGAGCCACCTCAACGCTATGCGGCTTGCCGTAGCATTCGCCGTCAAGTAGGAACATGGAATCGCAGCCAAGAATCAGCGGGCCGACTTCCGCACGGGTCAGGCTCGGCTTGCCATCAACGAAATCAGCAATCGATTCAGTGACCGTAGGAATGGTGATTCCCGAAAAATCACGGGTATTTACGTCGGAGGAGGACTGCACTTCGTCCGCACGCAATGTAATACGAGGATGTTCTAAAGATGCAGAATCTCCAGTATTTTCAGCATTATCTGAATGTTCGGAAGATTCGGCAACGGCTTTCAGCGGATATCCGATTATGCGATTGCCGTGCGCCGCCGCAGCGGTGGCGGCAACGTTACGATACGCCTGATGCACGGCTTCAGCTTTGGCCGTGGCGAGAATCATCACCCGCTGCTCCACGCTCAGATCGCTTACGGCAACGCCTATGGCGGCTGCCTCACGTTCAAGCGCTGCCGGCTCGTCCACGTTCGATACACGAATCGTGGGGCAAATACCAGCCGAGAAAAGCACGTCACGGCGAGGCTTGGATTTGGAGGCGAGAATCAGCGGAACGGAGTTGTTCATACGCGTTCCACCTGCACGCCCTTGGTGTCGACGCCCAAATGCAGCACACGCCAATGGCCGGAAGCGAGCTCTTCGGAAGCGAGCTGCTCCAGCTGTTCGTGGGCGTCGCCATGATGCAGCACGAGCACGCATGGGCCGGCACCGGAAACCATGGATGCGAAACCATGGGAACGTAGCTTTTCGATCAGCGCCCATGACGGTTCCATCAAAGGAGCGCGATACGGCTGATGCAGACGATCCTGCGTGGCTGCGAACAGCAACGCATTGGCGTTCTGATGCTGGCCAGCCGCCAGCATCGCAGGATTCATGGCGGCCGGCAGTAGGCTCACACGAGACACATTGTGCACGGCATCCTTGAACGCCAGCTGACCCGGCAGCGCCTGACGCGCCTTTTCGGTGGACAGCTCATAATCCGGCACAAACACGGCTGCGGTCAGATCGTCGGCAACACGATAGTTGATGGTGTGGAAGCCCTTGTGCAGCGGCTCGCCGCCCGGAATCGGCACGGAACCGACACCTTCGGGGGTTTCCATGTCCCAAGACATGGTGAGGCCGCCATACACGGCAGGAGCCACGTTGTCCGGATGGCCTTCGATGGCGGCGGCAAGCTCGAACACGGCATCACGGTTGAGTTCGTCGTCCTGCGCGAAGGCGGCCGCGGCTGCGATGCCCGCCACAATGGCCTCTGCGGAAGAGCCCATGCCTCGTGCCTGAGGAATGTTGTTGTGAGCCTGAAGAATGAAGCCTACACGGCCCAGCCCGAAGGTCTGGCATGCGCGGCGGAACGTGGAGACCACCAAGTGGGTTTCGTCACGCGGGAGGGTATCGGCGCCTTCGCCTTCGATCATCACCTGAGCCGCAGTGTTCACCGGATCGGCGCTCAGTGTGAATTCAAGTTCGTCGTGGTAGTCCAGAGCGAGTCCGACCGTATCAAAGCCAGAACCAAGATTGGCGCTGGTAGCCGGAACACGCACGCGTACTTTGCGAGTAACTGGAGTCATATCTCGTCGTCCTTCGTCACATCTTCTTTACAAGTCAAGCACCGTATACCCGAAAGGGTCCAAGAGTCAAATTCAAACCCATAATCGGCAGACAATTCAGTAAACAATCGGCAAGCAATTGCCTAAAACAACAGCCGGAATATGAACAAAGAGACGGCCGCCCAATCGCAACGATTTGAACAGCCGTCTCATAACTGTTAGTTGAGCACGCGGAGGATGGAAGGCTCGCCGACCACGCAGTCGAGTGAGCACACGTCCTTCACGGTTTCACGCAGGGTCAGCTCGTCAGTCATGTGCGTGACAAGGCGCAGCTGCTGCAGTTCGCCGTCGTAGCCCGGATCCTTCAGCGTGGGCTTGAGATCCTGGTTCACGCCGTTGATGGACACGCCATGCTCGGCGAACTTGGCCGCAATGGCCGCAAGCACGCCCGGATTGTCGTGAATCACGAAACGCACCGCGAACTCGGCCTTGGAAGCCTCGATCGGGGCCTTCTTTAGATCCTTGTACAACGGAATGGTCGGTCCGGTGCAGCCCTGAGCGATGTGACGCGCTTCGGTCACCACATCGCCGACCACCGCGGAAGCGGTCGGAGCGCCGCCAGCGCCACGGCCGTAGAACATCAAATCGTCGGCCGCTTCGGCCTTCACGAACACCGCATTGAAGGAACCATGCACAGAAGCCAGCGGATGCTCGTTGGAAATCAGCGCCGGATACACGCGGGCAGACACTCCGGCCTCGCCATTCTCCACCACGGCCAGCAGCTTGATGACCTTGTTTTCGGCGGTCGCGGCGGCAATATCGTCGGCGGTGATCTTGGTGATGCCCTCAACGGACACGTCGTCGATGGTCACATTGGTGTGGAAACCGAGCGTGGCCATGATAGCTGCCTTGTTGGCCGCATCGTAGCCTTCGATGTCTCCGGTCGGATCCGCTTCGGCGTATCCCTTAGCCTGAGCGTCCTTCAGCACGTCGTCGAAATCAAGACCCTTGGTGGTCATTTCGTCGAGAATGTAGTTCGTGGTGCCGTTGACGATGCCAAGCATGCTCGTCACCTTGTCTCCGACGAGGGATTCACGCAGTGGCTTGAGGAATGGAATAGCACCGCCCACGGAAGCCTCAAAGTAGATATCGACGCCCTTGGCTTCGGCGGCCGCATAGATCTCCGGACCATACTTGGCCAGCAGCGCCTTGTTGGCCGTGACCACGGAAGCACCGGATTCGATGGCCGCAAGCACGAACTTGCGGGCCACGCCGGTTCCGCCGATCAGTTCGACCACAATGTCGGCATTGGCGGCCACGCTCATGGTGTCGGTGGTCACCACGGACTTGTCAATCCACGGGAACGGGTCGGTTTCCGCTGGATCAAGGCAGGCGACGCCGGTCAGTTCGACCGGTCGTCCGATGCGTGCGGCAAGCTCATCCTTCTGCTCCACCAGCAGACGTGCGGTCTGAGAGCCGACCGTGCCCGCGCCCAACAATCCAACGCGAATCGGCGCAACATCTTCCTGTGCCAAGGCATCCTCCCTTGAATGTGAAGTATTGGTGTAACCCTGCCTATTGTACGGTCCCGATATGACGTAAGACCGCGAAATCATACGAAAATGGACGGTTTCTGAGCTTTGCCCCGAAAACCGCCCATACTACATCCATATTGCGTCCGCAATTTGAGACGAATCACCATGAACAATACGAAACACGAGCGAAACGCCACGAATCGCTATTCGCTCACATCCCAATCCAGCAGATCTTCGACCGTCTGACGGCGAATCATCACATGCGCGTCTTGCTCGGACACGGCAACAACCGCAGGAATCAGCGCCTGATTGTAGTTGCTGGCCATCGTACGACCGTATGCACCCGTAACAGGCACCGCCAGCACGTCACCGCGCTGAATATCGGCAGGAAGACGCACCTCGTTGACGATGATATCGCCCGATTCGCAGTGCATGCCGACCACACGGCACAGCTTGGTTTCGCTGGAACCCTCACGATTGGCGATTTTCGCAGTGTAATCCGATCCGTACAATGCCGGGCGAATATTGTCGCTCATACCGCCGTCGACAGACACGTACACGCGTTCCGTAACCGGATTGCCAGCCTTGTCTTTCGCGGTTCCAGCAAGCTGCACCGGCTTGACCGTACCCACGCGGTACAGGGTGACGCCGGTCGGGGCGACCGTCCAACGGCCCGGTTCGAACGAAATGACCGGAGCGGGCATGCCGAGCGCACGGTTCACGGTGGTGACCGCGCTGGCAAGACGAGCAAGTTCCGTATCGAGGTCCATGGAATCCTCACCATCGGTGTAAGCCACGGAATAGCCGCCGCCCAAATCAACCTCCGGCAAGGTGTATGCGTCGGTAGCGTAGAAGGTCTTGCGTAGCAGCATCATGCGCTTCGCGGCCTGGATAAAGGCGTCCGCATCGTGAATGTTCGATCCGATATGCGAATGCACGCCGACCAATTCGAGCACGTCCTGATGGCGGTAGATCTCCTTCAACACGGCGAGCGCGGGGCCATCAGCCACCATGGTCATGGCTTCGGCGAGTTTGCGGTCGCCTTCGGAAACCTTCTCATGGCTCATGTCGTACGGGTATTTGATGTCGTACTGCAGCTGGCGTTCTGCGTTTTCGCCTGGAGTGGTTTCGCTTTCACCTAGGCGTGCGTTCGACCCCGCAGGGGTCACGTCAGTCAAATCGTCAAGCACGTTCAGCTTGCTTGCATCGGCACCAACCGGCAGCAAGGCAACACCGAACTTCTGGTCCTCATGCGCGGTAGACACGAACTCGTGGCCGCCCGCATGAATACCGGACGTAACACGCAACATCACGCGAGCGCGCTTGCCGAGACGCTTAGCGATTTCGGCGATACGGGCCGGCTCGTTCGGCTCGTCCACCACGATTTTGGCGAAGCCTTCGGTAATGGCGAGTTCGATTTCCGCATCGGACTTGTTGTTGCCGTGCAGCACGAGTCGCCTTCCGGGAACGCCTGCGGCAAGCGCGATGCGCATCTCGCCCATGGTGCATGTGTCGATCAGCATGCCGGATTCGGTGACGATACGGCAGATTTCCTTGGAAAGCAGTGCTTTTCCTGCGAAACTGACGTGGGTTACGGTGTTGTTGAATGCATTTGCCGCGGATTTGACGAATTTGGTGGCACGGGCTCGCACGTCATCGGTGTCGATGACGTAGAGCGGTGAGCCAAATTCGTTCAGCAGGCTTTCGGCAGTGCGGCCATGGAACGTGATTTCACCTTGCTCGTTCACGCTGGAGCCGGCCGGCCAGATGGGGGTGACTGCCATGGCGATCACATCCTGTCTGGGGCTGCGACGCCAAGCAGGTCAAGGCCTTCGGCGATAACCGTCTTGACGGCGTCATTGAGCTTCAAACGTGCGGCCGCACGAGCCGGTTCCGGAGCCTTGGCGATGCGCAGGGCTTCGGCCTGTTCGCCGCGAGCTTCCGGCTCGGTGAGTTCCATGGGAACCACGCGTTCCACGTTGTACCACTTGTGGTAGGTGGCTGCGAGGTCTTCCAAGTAGTGGGCCACACGGTGAGGGGCACGTAGGTCTCCGGCTTCGCGCAGCAGGGCCGGCCACTGGGCGAGTGCGGCAAGCACTTCGCCGTCGGCGGCAGTGTCGAGCAGGCTCACGTCGGCACCCTCGTAGGTGATGCCGGCAGCAGCCGCATTGCGGTCCACATTGCAGGAGCGGGCGTGCGCGTACTGCACGTAGTACACCGGATTCTCGTTGGAATGCGAAGCGAGCAGGTTCAGGTCGATATCGACCGGGGAATTGTAGTCGGTGCGTGCCAACGAATAACGAGAAGCATCCACGCCGATGGCGTCGGTCAGATCGTCGATGGTCACCACATTGCCGGCGCGTTTCGACATGCGCACTGCCTTGCCGTCCTTCAGCACGTTGACGAGCTGGCCGATAAGAATCTGCATGTTTTCGCCAGGTTCGTCGCCGAACGCGGCGCACATGGCCATCATACGGCCGATATAGCCGTGATGGTCGGCACCCAGCATGTAAATGGCGATGTCTGCCGGATCGTTGTCACGATGGCGCTTGTTGCGATAGTAAGCAATATCAGCTGCGAAATACGCGTAGTTGCCGTCGGATTTGATGATCACACGATCCTTGTCGTCACCATGCTTGGTGGACTCGAACCAGGTTGCGCCATCCTTTTCGTAAATATCGCCACGTTCGCGCAAATCAGCGATCGCCTTGTCGACTTCACCATCGGAATACAGGCTGTTCTCATGGAACCATACGTCGAAGTTCACGCGGAAATCCTTCATGGATTTGCGGATTTCTTCGAACATCATCGGTACCGCACGCTTGCGGAACTCCTCACGCTGTTCGGAATCTCCCTCACCCAACGGATTGCCATCGTTGTCAACGCCACCGTCGACGCGCGGCAGGTCGAGGATCGCAACACCGTCGGCATTTGCCTCATCGATAACGCGACGCGCGATCTCATCGATATAAGCACCCTTGTAGCCGTCGATCGGGGTTTCCTCACCGTGAGCGGCCGCAACCAGCGACTTAGCGAAACGGTTGATCTGCTCGCCGTGATCGTTGAAATAGTATTCGCGCACCACCTTGGCGCCGTTCGCTTCAAGCACGCGGGCCATGGAATCACCGACCGCAGCCCAACGGGTGCCGCCGATATGGATCGGACCGGTCGGATTGGCGGACACGAATTCAAGATTCAGGGTCTTGCCGGAAAGATGGTCGTTCTTGCCGTAGTTCGCACCCTCGCCAAGCACAGTGTCAACCACGGCTGCGGCGGACGCGGAATCAAGCACAATGTTGATGAAGCCGGGGCCGGCCACTTCCACGGACTTGATGCCATCGGCATTGGCAAGTTCCGCAGCGAACAGTTCAGCGAAATCGCGAGGCTTCATGCCGGCCTTCTTAGCCAGCTGCATGGCCGCGTTCGACGCCCAATCGCCGTGCGCGCGGTCCTTCGGACGCATGACGGCGAATTTGGCCTGCGGAGGGATGAGATCGGTGGTCAGGGTGCCTGCCTTGCCTTCATTCACAAGGTTGTTGGCAATATTGAAAATCAGTTCACTAAGCGCTTCTGGACTCATTCCTCCAAGTCTACCGATTATGCAGACAGAATCAGCCTTGCGTACCGCCCTGCGTACCATCCTGCAGTTCGCCATGCTTTCTGCGCCAAGCCACGGAAGCGTAATAGCCGATATAGCAGATCGCAACGAACGGAATCATGTACAGCAATGTGGAGCGCTGTGACGGATCGCAAATCACCAAAACCAATGCGCCAATACACATCACAATCGCAGCGATCGGCACGAACGGAAAACCGGGGGCACGATACTTCAAATCGTCAACCGAATGGCCTTGAGCAAGCCACTGCTTGCGGAAACGCAAGTGGCAGACGGAAACCGACGCCCACACCACCAGCGTGGCCAAGCCGGAAACCGCAACCAACGCCAAATACACCGTCGAAGCGGCAACCACAGAAGACAGCAACGCCAACAACGATCCGGCCATACTGAAGAGCACCGCGAACACGGGCACACCATGAAAATTCGTCTTGCCGAGCACGCGCGGAATCATACCCTCCTGCGCAAGCGACCAAACCATACGCGAACACACATACAAGCCGGAATTCGCAGCGGACAGCACCGCCGTCAACACCACGAAATTCATCACATCGCCGGCAAACGGCATGCCGATCGACTGGAACACGAGCACAAACGGACTCGTGTCGACACCCGACTGATGCCACGGAATCAGCGCGGACATCACCGCAATCGAACCGATGAAGAAAATCGCAAGACGCAACACCGTGGTATGTACGGCCTTCGGAATCGCCTGCGCCGGATCCTTCGTCTCCCCCGCCGCAACACCAACGACCTCAGTGCCCGAAAATGCGAACACCACCGTCAGCAGCGTCGAAAAAATCGGCAGCACACCATTCGGGAGCCAGCCGTCATTATAAAAATTCTCAAACAGCGGAGCATGATCGTAGCCGGCAATCGGAATCGCACCAAACATGGCAAGCAAGCCGACCACAATGAACGCGATAATTGCAAACACCTTAATGGATGCGAACCAGAATTCCGACTCGCCATACAGCCTCACCGACAGAATATTGAGCATGAACACCACCGCAATAAAGGCGGCGGACCAAATCCACGCGGGCGAATCAGGAAACCAGCGTTGCATCAGCAGACCGGCTGCCGTGAATTCCGAAGCGAGCGCCACCGCCCAATTCAGCCAGTACAGCACGGCGATGGTGAACGCGGTGCCGGGGCCGATGAAACGCTTCGCATACAGGTGGAAACTGCCCGCATACGGCATAGCCACCGACAGTTCGCCGAGGCTGAGCATCACAAAATACACAAGCACGGATCCGATGCCATACGCGATGATTGCGCCAAGAGGGCCGGCTTGGTGAATCGTGTAGCCGGAGCTGAGGAACAAGCCAGTGCCGATCACACCACCCAGCGAAATCATGGTCAGATGGCGGGTTTCCATCTTGCGTTCAAGACCACCCTGCTCGGCTTCAGCGGATTCAGCGGCGTCAGTGCCTGCAGTGGATGCGTTGACTTGCGATTCGGCCATGCGCGACTGCTCCTTCATATTTGGATGGGCGCGTTCTTGCGTTCTTACGTTCTTGCGTTCTTGCGTTCTTGCGTTCTTGCGTTTGCACAATACCCAATCGCATTACTATACGGAAATCGGTGGAATCATGTTGTCTGCTGTTCACTTTTACGGCAATCCTGAGGTTGCATAAACAAAGCAGGCTCGCATGCAGCGTAAGAAACCGCATACGAGCCTGAAAAGGATTTCCTGGAGATTTGCAATCAGCGCACTGAAATCAGAGCACAGCGATGGCGTCGATCTCAACGAGAGCGCCCTTCGGAATGTTGTTGCCGCCGAACGCGACGCGGGCCGGCTTCACGGAGCCGATGAAGGCCTGCGCATACACGTCGTCGATCTCGTGGAAGTCTTCGACGTTCTTCATGTAGATGGTGGCGCGGCAGACGTGCTCGATGCCGGTGCCTGCGGCGTCAAGAATGTGCTTGATGTTCTTCAGTGCCTGGGCTGCCTGCTCGCCGGCGGTTTCGCCAGCCAGTTCGCCGGTGGCCGGGTCGATGCCCAGCTGGCCGGAGACGAACACGAAACCGTTGGCCTTCACGGCCTGGCTGTAAGCGCCCAGTGCAGCCGGGGCTTCAGAAGTCGCAACCGCTTCCATCTTCTCGCTCATAATGTTCTCCTTTGAAAAACGTGTTATTGCATCTTGCTTGCGTTCAGGCCATGGCAAACCACGACAACGCAATCTCAAGCAATCACTGTACCCATGGAATCGACTCGCATTGTCCCATGTTCCAAATACCGGCTCTGCGCCCCGGCCCTTCACATATCTTTGTGGTGGGCTTGATGGGGATCGAACCCACGACCTTCTGTTCCGGAGACAGACGCTCTATCCACTGAGCTACAAACCCGTGCGTCAACCTACTTTACACTGCCTTGAGATGAAAGCAACACTTTTTACGGAAAAATGGTCTTTGAATCTCAATCATTATGTTGGCAAAATAAGCATGGATGGGGTTTCGGCAACGCACCAAACTATGTAGGGGATTCGACGGGTGCAAAACGGGGAACGAAGAGTATTACATCATAAATTACGGCGCAATAACGTTATTTACCGCGTCTTTTCCACTAGACTGAAAATATGGTTGAGGATTCAGGCAGAAATATAGGCGATTTCGAATACACGCGCCGTTTTTTCTGCCGTGCCCTGCCGACGCAGTTGGATGACAGTGACAGTCCGACATTAATCGTACAAAGTTATTACGTTCATCAAGATAATTACGCGCTGCGCGTGCGATTAAAAACAAAGTCCGTTCGCATCGCCATGACTCCGGACCTCGACCCGCTGGCCGTGCTCGAAAAGTATCGCGACGAATTTCGGATTGGATCAGTCACCGTGAAAGGGCCGTCCGTGGGAGGCACGCGCTATGAGGCGAGCCGCGACTTGGATTCGCACATCGCCGGGGAGCTCATCAAACGCGGCGGACACGTAACCATCAAAAACCGTTTCACCGACTGGATCGATGAGGACGGCTGGAACATCGACGTGTTCGGAGGCACCAACGCTCCCCTGATCATTGCGGAAGCGGAACGCATCGGTCCGGTCACCAATCTGGTGATTCCGAAATTCTGCACCACCGAAATCACCGACCAATCGCGGTTCAGCAATGAAGGGCTTGCCGCGAATCCATATTCACGATGGAAATCCGAATTCGAAGACGAACTGGAAGCAGACGGACCGCAATTCCTCGACTATTTCGGCACCAATCGTATGGAATAAGTTTTTAAAAAACAACCGTAGGCCGTAAAAAACGATTTGGTTGTGCAGCCTACGGTTGAACGGTACCTAAAACGGTATCTAAGTCAATAAACGAATCAGTACATGAGCGTGGCAAGGCGACGGCGGGCGCGCTTCAAACGCTCGTCGGTCGGCTCAGGAATCGTGAAATATTCCAACAGACGCTTGCGAACAGGCTCAATATCGGCCTTGTGACCGGCTGCGACGAAATCAAGCAAACGGTCGAACGCATCCTGAATCTGACCGCCGATCATATCAATGTCGGCGACGGCAAGCTGTGCTTCAACATCATCGGGATTGTCAGCAGCGGCGGCACGCACCTCACGCACGTTCGCATTGGCGGAACGGGCCAACAGCAGCGCTTTCGCACGCTCGCGGGCGGCACACGCATCGTTCGGATCGGCTTCAAGCACCTTCTCGTACGCGGCTGCGGCACCAGCGTAATCGCCCTGCTGTGCCAACATATACGCCTCCTGATGCTCCGGAGGCACCTGCTCTTGGGCGCCGGCGGCGGAATTCGCCGCATCGGAATCCGGATCGCCCGAATACGGCGCGGAACCGGTCACGCCAGCCTGTTGGGCGGCGGCAACCAGATTCGGAATCACCGCGTCCACAAGCTGCTGCATTTCCTCAGCGGACGGCAAGCCCTGCAGAATCGGCATCGGACGACCGTTGATCAACGCGAACAAAGCGGGAGCACCCTGCACTTGGAACGCCTGCGCGATCGACGGATTCGACGCGATATCGATACGAGACAGCTGAATCTGGCCGTTCAGCTGGTTCACGGCATCGCCCAACTGGCGTGCCATGTCGAACAGGCGATCATCGGTCGGCACCCACAACAGCAGCAGAATCGGGAACGTGGCCGACGTCTGCACCATGGCCTGGAACGTATTCTCCGTAGTGTCGATCACGTAACCGCCGGCGGCCGGAGCGCCTCCAGCCTGCCCCGGCTCAGCCTTCACCTGATGCTTCAACGCTTCAAGATCGACGGCTCCCGCCAAGGAAACTCCCGGATTAAACGGCCTTTGACCTGCCATGCTTGCCTCCTAAATATCAACAATCAACAACATTAAGCGCCCAGCGCAACACGCATTGCAAACGTTCGCCCCAAGCTTACGCGCAATCGCGCAACCGCCACGATTACAACGCCTCAACCTTGACCGGCTGACGTTCGGAACCGACTGCGGTGATCTTCTCGCCGGAATTCGCCGGGGGCACGTACAACGCGATCACATTCACATACGTGGTCTTCATGGTGCTGGTGGCCCGACCGTCGCCAAACAGCGCTTTTTCCGCATCGGAAGCGGGCTGCGACTCACGGCCGGAGCCAGCTGAGCGCGTCCATTCGGAATTGATCCGCGCCACTACCAAGTCGCCACCATCCGCGGAACGCATAACGCTGATGGCACCGTCAACCGGCGTGAACACCTGCTGCTGCGATCCCTCGTTCAGCTCCATGGCCTTCTGCACCTGTCCGGTCAGATCGGCAAGCTTCGCACGCAAATCGTCGTCGGCAAACTTCTGCGCATACTGGCTGGACGCACCGTTCTGCAACACGTCGGCATATGCAGCAACCGCATCCTTCGGAGTCATGACCAGACCGGTGTCTTTTTCTGTTCCCTGTGCGCTACCGGTTTTGGAAATCTCAAAACTCGGCATTTTCACGCCCGAGAACAGTCGTGCCACACCCCACAATTTGTAGTTCTGGCGTGCGGAATCCTGGCGGAATACCAGCAGACGCTTGGACTGCTGGTCGTCTGTGGTGGAAGTGATGGAAAACACCGAACGTGGCCATCCACTGTCCGTGGAGATCACGGCCTGTGCCAAATCGGTTGGAATCGCGGTCTTACGATCAAGATTGCCCGTGACCTGCGCCACATGAAGTTCGCTTGTGCGAATCTCAAGTTCCGGCCCCTCCAGAATTGAGCCGAGAGCGTCGATATTGCGATCGTTATTGCACTGGTCAAGCGTTTTGAGAATATTCGTGCGGATGGTTTTCTCCTGCTTGGCGGTCAGATTCGGCGCATCCTGATGTTGCGTGGCTTTCGGCTGCGGCAGCTGCCCCTCACATCCGCACATGCCAACAACCATTCCCAATGCGAGCACGACCGCCGCGATTACGTTGAAACGCTTCTCCATCACTTGGCCTCCTCGTTGTCGGATTCGTCGGATTTGTCGTTGTCGGATTCGTCAGATTCATCATTTTCGGATGTTTCGTTGGATTCGGCCGGCTCGGCCGTTACGGCCATTTCGTCGACTTCGTTGGGCACGTTGATTTCGTCGGATACCGCAAATTCCACAGATCCTGAGGACGCTGCGGCCGCACTGCTTTCCTCTTGTGCGAGACGGGCGAAATATGCGGCAAGCTCGTCTTGCGAGATCACGGAAGTCTGTTCGAAATCGTCGTTTTCACCAACGCCATCAGTGGCAGCATTCTGCTGGTCGGCAACCAAATTTCGAGCGGAAGGATCGACAATCGTAGGTTGCGCCATCTCGTTTTGCATGTTTTCCGAACCGGTCGCACGATGGCTCGCATGGCGACGACGCTTACGATTCGTCCCACTCTTATCACTACGGGCAGCACTCGCTTCGGCGTTCTTCACCCATGCGGCGACCTCGTCATCGTCACCCTGTGTGGAACCAATGCCGTCAACCATGGCGAACGCGCGCTTGTTACGGCGCTTATGCGGAGGCATGGCGAACACGGAAGCTGAAAGCACCGCAAGTATTGCCAGCAATCCGCCGGAAAGATAGAACGGCATGGCGAAATTCAGCATCGAACGACGGGTCCAATCAAGCGCGACCGAGCCTCCCTTGCGATTGCCGTAATCGATAATCGCAACGGAATCCCCGGCATTGTTCGTATTAGCACCCTCGATCTGCATGTCAACGGAACCGGCATTGCATTTGACGGTGCGCCACATGTCGGAATCCTGGAACGCGACCTGGCCTTCGGAATTATCAGCAGTGCCCTGAGCCGTGGCCTTCAGCGTGGACAGGGTAGACCAGTCGGACAACCCGGTGACGCGCACGTATTTGGATCCCGCGATCCATCCGGCAACATCACGGGCGGAACCGATGGCGATGCAAACGTTCGCGGATTTGTCTCGGGACTTCGCCGAAATGGTGACGCGATCGTCGACCAATTGCAGCACATTCGGATCGGTGACCACATACTGTGGTCCCGTGACCGTGGCGGACGCCGAGACCTGTGTCGAGGGCTTCCAGATCGTCGCATTCAAGACGCCAAGCACGATGCAAGTAATGGCAAGCAAACCGAAAATAGGCGTGACAATACCGCGCATGATCTTGGCGTGTCGCGTGGGACCCACCTTGGACTGCGGCTTTTCCTGTTCTTCCTGCAATAAAGTCATAGCATTCACTATTCTACATTGCCCCTCTGCAAAAGCCTGAAAAAACTATGAAAATCAATGATTGCCACTAAGGTGGAACCTATGCGCAAATCTACTCTTTTCAAAGCCGTCGCAGCCGCTTGCACAACGATCATGTGCCTGGGATTCGCGGCATGCGGAAGTTCCAACGCGAAGTCAGATTCATCTTCCGATTCGTCATCGTCTTCCTCCAACTCCTCGTCGAAGATGAACCAGATTGCCGGCGTGACCGCCACGGGCGAGCCTGGCAAAAAGCCGACCGTCTCCTTCAAAACCCCTATGACGGTGGAAGACAACAGCTACGTCGTACTGCAGAAAGGCAACGGCGACCAAATCGAAGACGGCGACCGCATATGCACGCAGGGCATCGCCATCAATGTCAAGGACGGTTCCGAATTGGCGAGCACATGGGAGAACAATACCCCCGACTGCTCCACGGTGGTCACTTCCGACACCAGTCAGATGACTGAGAATTATTACAACATTTTCAAGGATCAGAAGCTTAACGCCACGATTGCGTTCGGCGTGAACGATTCAAATTCCGCAGGCACATCATATTTGATGGTGCTCACGATCGTGTCGAAGTCGAAGGATCTGACGAAGGCAACGGGCACGAAGGTGCATAATGTGCCTACCGATCTACCGAAGGTCACGCTTGCAAAGGATGGCAAGCCGTCGATCGACATGAACGGTTACAAGGGTTCCGACACGTTGGTTTCGCAGGATTTGATCAAGGGCGAAGGTGCCGAGGTCAAGGATACGCAGACCGTAGTGGCGCATTACACCGGCTGGCTGCTGGACGGCACGCAATTCGATTCCTCGTGGGATCGTGGCAAATCCTCCACGTTCTCGCTTGACGGCGTGATCAAGGGATGGAAGCAGGGTCTGGCCGGCCACACCGTCGGTTCCCAGGTGCTGCTGGTGGTGCCACCGAGCCTCGGCTACGGCAGCGAGGCGAAGGATAAGATTCCGGCGAACTCCACGCTGGTCTTCGTCGTCGACATCCTCGCCGCCTACTGATCTACATCACGATTCGTGCATAAAAAACTCCCTGCATAACAACAGGGAGTTTTTTATAAGCTAGAAGAGTCGTAAGGAGTCGTCTTCGGTGCCCTTCATCTCGTCATAGTCGAGGATCAGGCAGTCGAAGCCGCGGTCTTGGGCAAGCACGCGGGCCTGCGGAGTGATGGTCTGCGCGGCGAAAATACCACGTACGGGAGCCAGCAGAGGATCGCGATTGAGTAGTTCGCAGTAGCGAGTGAGCTGCTCGACACCGTCGATACCACCGTTTCTCTTGATTTCGATGGCAACATGCTTGCCACTGGCGTCGATGGCCATGATATCGACCGGTCCAATGGCAGTCGGGTATTCGCGGCGCACGAGCGTCGCTCCCTCGCCGATGCGTTCGATCTGTTCAGCCAAGTATTTTTGCAGATGGTCTTCGACGCCATCTTTGATCAGTCCCGGATCTTCGCCCAAATCGTACGTTTCATCGGAATAAATATGCTGCAAGGTTACTTCGAGCACGTCATTGGATTTATCTGCCGAAGCGCGGATGACTTTCTGCGGAACTTCCGTTTCGACATCGTCGTCGGCATGGTCCGGAGTGATGTCTTTGATGGTGCAAGGCGCTGCCATCCAATTAAGCGGCTTGTATGATCCAATTTCAGAGAAAATCAGCAGACTGTTGTCGGCTTTGATGAGCAACACGCGCTTGGCAAGCGGCAGGGACGCGTTCAAACGTCCGGAGTATTCGGCAGAGCAATCAGCAACAATAATTCGCACGAGGCACTACCCTACCATGATTGTCGTAAGCCCCGAATCAGTGATAAGGCAGTCTTTTTTTATTTTGATTAATACCGTTTTTTGAAAAGAAAAACGGCCTGCCCACTACAACTGCATCACTCGCAATCATATGCAATTGCTGCAATCGCAACAGACAGGCCGTCAGAAGTATGCTACCGAGTGCTACTCAGTCATCTTGACGTCACGTCCACGCTCAACCGCAACGGTGAGCTTGTTCGAATCGAAGGAGATGAAACCGTCGGTCACTTCGAAGGAGCGACGGCTGCCATCTGGATCCACCACAACGATGGTTCCTTCCTTGATTACGGTCAATACAGGCTCGTGGTTGGGCAGGATGCCCATTCCGCCTTCAAAAGCCGGAATGGTGACGGACTTCGCCGTACCGTGCCACACGGGGTGGTCGGCGGCGACGATGTTCACCTGCATTGTCAATCCGGCCATCACGCACCGTATTCCTTCTGCATGTCGTGCCACTTCTTTTCGAGGTCGTCGATGCCACCGATGCCGGAGAATGCCTGCTCCGGAACGTCGTCGTACACGCCGTCGCAAATACGGGTGAACGCTTCGATGGTCTCGTCGGCCGGCACGTAGGAGCCCGGGCGACCGGTGAACTTTTCAGCGACGTAGAAGTTCTGACCGAGGAACTGCTCGATCTTACGAGCACGGTTCACAGTGGTCTTGTCTTCTTCGCCGAGCTCATCAATACCGATCAGGGCGATGATGTCCTGCAGTTCCTTGTTACGCTGCAGGATCGCCTTGACGCGGTTCGCGCACTCGTAGTGAGCCTGGCCCACGTAACGCGGATCAAGGATTCGCGAGGTGGAGCTCAGCGGGTCCACTGCCGGGTAGATACCCTTGGAAGCGATGTCACGGGAAAGCTCGGTGGTTGCATCCAAGTGGGCGAAGGTCGTTGCAGGAGCCGGGTCGGTATAATCATCAGCCGGCACGTAGATGGCCTGCAGCGAGGTGATGGAGTGACCGCGGGTCGAAGTGATTCGCTCCTGCAGGGCACCCATTTCGTCAGCCAAGTTCGGCTGGTAGCCCACTGCGGACGGCATACGGCCGAGCAGGGTGGACACCTCAGAACCAGCCTGGGTGAAACGGAAGATGTTATCGATGAACAGCAGCACATCCTGATTCTGCACGTCACGGAAGTACTCTGCCATGGTCAATGCGGTCAGCGGCACGCGCAGACGGGTACCCGGCTGCTCATCCATCTGGCCGAAGACCAGTGCGGTCTTCTCAAGAACGCCAGCCTCATCCATTTCGCCGATCAGATCGTTACCCTCACGGGTACGCTCGCCGACGCCTGCGAACACGGACACACCGCCGTGGTTCTGGGCGACTCGCTGGATCATTTCCTGAATAAGCACGGTCTTGCCGACGCCTGCGCCACCGAACAGACCGATCTTGCCGCCCTGCACGTACGGGGTCAGCAGATCGATGACCTTGATACCGGTTTCGAACATCTGGGTCTTGGATTCCAGCTGATCGAATGCCGGCGGGTTGCGGTGGATAGGCCAACGCTCGGTGACCGTGATGGTCTCGTCATCCTTCTTGTTGAGGATGTTGCCGGACACGTCGAACACGTGGCCTTTGGTGACATCGCCAACAGGAACGGAGATCGGACCGCCGGTGTCAAGCACGGTGGCGCCACGAACGAGGCCGTCGGTCGGCTTCAATGCCACGGTACGCACGGTGGAGTCGCCGAGGTGCTGTTCGACCTCAAGCGTGATCTTCTTCGTGGTTTCGCCCTCTTCGTTGGCTGTGTTGGTCAGCTCAACGGTAAGTGCGTTATAAATGTCGGGCAGGTGGCCCACCGGGAATTCGACGTCGATAACCGAACCCTGAATACGCGTGACGCGTCCAGCGGTCGGCTCTGCAGCCGTCTCGGGAGCCGCTGTGGTCTGATTCT
>OLRG01000500.1_pt1 | contig 37971 bp, 32 predicted proteins | sample 1672331 | NCBI WGS metagenome assembly OLRG01 (sample SAMEA3136672, study PRJEB25190) | human gut metagenome
AGCCGAGCCGGCAAATGCCGGCTCGGCTGTTGGCTGTTGATTGCTGTGCTTGCGCGTCCGCGGCGGATGCAGACCCGGACGCTGAAATGGAAGAGAGAACACAAACGAGGGGGGGCGTAAACATCATTCGCACAAAACGATGCTTACTGAACATATCCTAACAGTTGTGTCCGTGTTTGTCAAGCGCTTTTTAAAAAATTCTGGATTTTTTCTCACACAGTGCCGTCGCGCAGGATCTGCGCAAGCTCGGCCACGTCACGCAGGACGTATTTCGGCTGCACGTCGGACGCCCTGAGCATCGCCTCGTCCGTCTCGCCGGACATGACGAGCACGCTCTGCGCGCCCGCATTCACGGCCACGGCAATGTCGGTATACAGCCGGTCGCCCACGCAGCAGATCTGCTCGTTCGGCACGCCGGTCTGCGCCGAGATGACGTCGACCATGTTGCGGTTTGGCTTGCCGATGTAGGTCGGCTTGACGCCGGAGGCAGCGGTCAGCAGCGCGCAGATGCTCCCGCAGTCGGGCAGCACCTCGCCGGCCGGCATCGGGCAGACCCAGTCGGGGTTGGCGGCGATGAAGGTCGCGCCGCGGCGCAGGAAGTGCACGGCGCGGTCGAGCTTCTCATACACGAGCTCGGTGTCAAAGCCGGCGACGACGACCTCCGCGCCCTCTTCGACGAGCGGGATGCCGTAGCTGAGCAGTTCGCGGCGAAACGCCTGCGTGCCGACGAGATACACGGGCTTGCCCGCATAGTGCTGGTTGAGATACAGCGCCGTCGCCATGCCGGACGTGAACACGTTTTCCGCCTCGCACGGGAAGCCGAGGCGCCGCAGGCGCGTGATGTAGTCCGTGCCGGCGCGCGAGGAGTTGTTGGTCAGATAAATGTACTGCCGTCCGGTATCGGCCAGCGTGTGGATGAAGTCGACCGCGCCGGGAAACACATCGTCCCCGAGGTAGAGCGTGCCGTCCATATCCAGCAGGAACAGGCGCGCATGGAGCAGGTCTTTCAGGTCGTTCATGGAAGCCACCTCATAGAATCTTATTTTTTTCTTAACGTCTCATTATACCACAAAAAACGCGCCGCACAACCCAATTATTCCGGCGGCGGGTGTTGAAAAAAACGGTCGATGTGCTATAATATTAAAATCTGTACCGTGGGCCGCTATTGCGTGCAGGCCGGGTATGGACCCAAAGGTGTAATTAAAATTTTGGAGGCATAGATATGGCAAAGAAACAGTTCAAAGCAGAATCCAAAAAGCTGCTCGACATGATGATCAATTCGATCTACACGCACAAGGAGATCTTCCTGCGCGAGATCATCTCGAACGCCTCGGACGCAATCGACAAGCTCTGCTACCAGTCGCTCACGGATGAAAACGTGGGCATGGCGCGCGGCGATTTCAAGATCCGCGTCATCCCCGACAAGGAAGCGCGCACGATCACCGTGTCCGACAACGGCATCGGCATGACCAAGGAGGAGCTCGACAGCAACCTCGGCGTCATCGCGCGCAGCGGCTCGCTGAAGTTCAAGGACGATCTCGGCGAGAGCGCGCAGGAGGACGCCGCCATCGACATCATCGGTCAGTTCGGCGTCGGCTTCTACTCCGCGTTCATGGTCGCCGACAAGGTCACGGTCATCACCCGCGCCTACGGCAGCGACACCGCCTATCAGTGGGTCAGCACCGGCGCGGACGGCTATACCATCACCGAGGCGCAGAAGGATACCGTCGGCACCGACGTCATCATGCACATCAAGGCCGACGAGACGGGCGAGAAATACTCCACCTACCTCGAAAACTGGAAGCTCATGATGCTCATCCGCAAGTACTCCGACTACGTCCGCTGGCCGATCGTCATGGACGTCGAGCAGAGCGACTGGGTCGACTCCGGCGAGAAGGATGAAAAAGGCGAGCCGAAGATGGAGATGGTCACCAAGACCGAGGAGCAGACCGTCAACAGCATGATCCCCATCTGGCAGCGCAGCCGCAAGGAGGCGACCGATGAGGAGTGCATCGCGTTTTATAAGGAAAAGTTCCACGACAATGACGACCCGCTGGCCGTCATCCGCGTCAACGCCGAGGGCCTGATCTCGTACCGCGCGCTGCTGTTCGTCCCGTCCAAGGTCCCGGCAAATATGTACACGCGCGACGCCGATCCCGGTCTCGAGCTCTACAGCTCCGGCGTCATGATCATGGACAGATGCACCGACCTTCTGCCGCCGTGCTACGCGTTCGCGCGCGGCGTGGTCGACTCCCCCGACCTGTCGCTGAACATCTCGCGTGAGATGCTGCAGCATGACCGCCAGCTCAAGCTCATCGCCGCAAACCTCGGCAAGAAGATCAAGTCTGAGCTGACGAAGCTCATGACCAACGACCGCGAGAAGTACGAGCAGTTCCACGCCGCCTTCGGCATGGTGCTGCGCGCCGGCGCCGTCACCGAGACGGGCGACAAGGTCGACGAGATCAAGGACCTGCTGCTCTACCACACGAGCGAGACCAAGCTCGTCTCCCTCAAGGAATACGTCGACGCCATGCCCGCCGAGCAGACGAAGATCTACTTCGCGTGCGGCGACAACGTCAAGCGTCTGCTGAGCCTGCCGCAGGCGGAGCAGCTGCGCGACAAGGGCTTTGACGTCCTGTGCATGACCTCGCAGATCGACGAGTATTTCGTCGACACCATGAAGAGCTACGACGACAAGCCGTTTTGCAACATCGCGACCGACGATCTCGGCCTCGAGAGCGAGGAAGAGAAAAAAGAGACCGAGGCAAAGCAGGCCGAGGACAAGGAGCTGCTCGACTTCGTCAAGGAGACGCTCGGCGAGCAGGTCGCGTCCGTGCGCCTGTCCAATAAGCTCGTGTCCAGCGCCGTGTGCCTGAGCACTGAGGGCGGCGTCACGCTCGAGATGGAGCGCTACTTCCGGAGCATGCCCGGCGCGCCGACCGACATCCGCGCCGTGCGCGTGCTGGAGCTCAACGCCAACCACCACGCCTACCAGACCATGAAGGACGCCTTCACCGCCGGCGACAAGGACAAGGCCGCGCGCATCGCCAAGATCCTGCACGCGCAGGCGCTGCTCATCGCGGGCGAGCCGCTCGAGGATCCGGCTGCGTATTCGGAGCTCGTGTGCACGCTTATCTGAGAACCGATCTGATCTGAACCCTGACCGCCGCACCCCGGCGGTCAGGGTACCCCAAGTAAGGAGCTGTCTATGCAACCGCGTCTCGGTATCTATATCCACATCCCGTTTTGCGCGAGCAAGTGCGGCTACTGTGACTTCTATTCCTGCGCCGGCGCTGCCGAGCGCATGGCGGAGTATCAGCAGGCACTGCTCGAGCACATTGAAGAGAGCGCCGGGCGCATCGCGCCGGCGTACATCGACACGGTCTATTTCGGCGGCGGCACACCGAGCTTTTACGGCGCGGCGCGGCTCATCGAGCTGCTCGACGCCGTCAAGGCCACCGGCCGCCTGCTCAAGCGCGCGGAGGTGACCGTCGAGGTCAACCCGGACAGCGTCCGTCTGCACGACCTGCGCGCCCTGCGCAAGGCGGGCTTCAACCGTCTGAGCATCGGTATGCAGTCGGCCAACAACGATATCCTGAAAATGATCGGCCGCCGCCACAGCTACCGGCAGGTGGAGATGGCCGTTGAAAACGCCCGCACCGCCGGGTTTGACAACATCAGCCTCGACCTCATTTACGGTCTTCCCAGCCAGACCCGCAGCGACTGGGCAGACACGCTCGCCAAGGCGCTTGCCCTGCGTCCGGAGCACATCTCCGGCTACGGGCTCAAGCTCGAGGAGGGCACGCCCATGTACGCCCTGAAGGACTCGCCCCTCATCCCGTCGGACGACGAGCAGGCGGATATGTACCTGTGCATGGTCGAGGAGCTGCGGCACTATGGCTACGAACAGTACGAGATCTCCAACTTCAGCATCCCGGGCTATGAATCCCGGCACAACCTGAAGTACTGGCAGCTCGATGACTATATGGGCTTCGGCCCGGGCGCGCACTCGTGCATCGGCCGCACGCGCTACAGCTATGTGCGCGACCTTGACCGCTATCTTGCGGGCGTCCTCCACGGTGAGGACATGATCGACGAATATGAGACGATCGGCGACTTTGAGCGCGCGGCCGAATATCTCATGCTCGGCATGCGCACCGTACACGGTGTGTCACGCGCGGAGTATGAGCGGCTCTACCGCAGCGATTTTTCCGGCATCGCGCAGCAGCTCGAGGAGTTCGTCCGCCGCGGCTGGGCCGTCGCGGACGGCGAGCGCTGGCACTTCACGCCCTCGGGGTTCCTCTTATCCAACGTGCTCATCGGCAAGCTGCTCGAGGCACAGACCGACCGCAAGGCCGAGCACAACCCGTGGATGAAGCCGCAGATCGAAAAGCAGCCGCGCACCAAGCTCCCGCCCGGTGAGGCGGAGGCTTTCCGCGACACATATTTAAATAATCCGATTTTGACGCGGACAGACAGGAGCCAAAATCATGAAACTTAACGGCAACACTTCCAAACGCAGCGCAGCCGCAAAGCGCGAGGCGGCAGACTTCGCCGCGCAGGAGCGCTCGGCACACCGCAGCGCCTCCGCCCGCTCGGCACAGAGTGAGGCGGCCGCCCGCCGCGCCGCCGCGCCGAAGCAGACGGCGCAGCGCCAGCCCGTATCCCGGCAGGCAGACCCCGCACAGGGCACGCCGCAGCCGAAAGCCAGAAAACCCCGCGGCCGCGGCGGTAAGATCGCCCTGCGCGCTGCACTCATCGTGCTGGCCGTCATCATCGCGGCCGGCGCCGTCGGCATGGTACTCGTGGCGAAAAAGGATGCCATCTTCCCGAACGTCTCCGTCTGCGGCACCGACGTCGGCGGCATGACGCAGATCGAGGCGGCAGAGGCCATCCGCGCCGCCGGTTGGGACGATACGAGCGCACCGGTGCTCACGATGACCTTCCCGGGCGACCGGACCATCACCGTCACCGCGACGGAGATCGGCTTTGAGGCGACGCCCGACGCCGCAGCCGAGGCAGCCTACGCCTACGGCCGCAGCGGGAATGCGTTCACAAACTTCTTCACGTGGCTGCGCTGCGCGCTCAAAGGGCACGATGTGGCGGCCGATAACCTCGCCGACATGGACACCGACGCCCTGCGCACACGCATCGAGCGCGAGGCCGCCGAGATCAATGTCAAGCTCTCGGGCGGCAGTGTCGAGATCGACGAGGAGCACAGTACCATCCGCGTCGTCAAGGGCGCGAGCATGATCACGCTCGACCCCGCCGCCGTCGCCGATCGGGTGCTCAGCGACATCCGCAGCGGCAAGTTCGGCACGTCGGCCTACCCGGTCGATATGAGCGGCGACGATAAAATGACGCTGCAGGAGCTGCACGACGCCATCTGCGGCGACCCGGTCAACGCGGGCTACGACCCGGAGACCCAGTCCGCCACAGAGAGCAAGGTCGGCATCGAGTTCGACGTGGCCGAGGCGCAGCCCCTGTGGGACGCGGCCTCTACCGGCGACACCGTCACCATCCCGGCCACGCTCACGCAGCCGGAGATGACGCAGGAGCGCCTGCAAAAGCATCTGCTGGCCGACAAGCTCGCCACCAAGACCACTTCCCTCTCCGGCAGCAGCAGCAACCGCATCACGAACGTCAGGCTCGCCGCCGAGAAGATCAACGGCGTGATTCTCCAGCCCGGCCAGACGTTTTCTTATAACGACGTGCTCGGCCAGCGCACAAAGGCCAACGGCTTCAAGGAAGCCGGGGCTTACTCCGGCGGCCAGGTCGTGCAGGAGGTCGGCGGCGGCATCTGCCAGGTGTCGTCCACGCTGTACTACTGCGCCATGGTCTCCAACCTCAAGATCAACACCCGCACCTGCCACTACTTCCCCGTGGCCTATATCGAGCCCGGCATGGACGCCACAGTCAGCTGGGGCGGCCCGGAATTCAAGTTCACCAACAGCCGTGAATACCCCATCGAGATCAAGGCCTATGTGGAAAAGAACAGCATCACGGTCGAGATCTGGGGCACGGATGTGGACGGCAGCTACGTCAAGATGAGCTACACCGCCAACGGCCTGCGCGCCACGACCTACCGCACCGTCTATGACAAGGACGGCAACGAGATCAGCCGCACCGTCGAGGCCAACAGCACCTATCACTCCCACGACACCACGCCGGCGCCCACCCCGACGCCCAGCGCGACGCCAACCCCCACCCCCACGCCGAAGCCGCAGCCGACGCCCTACCCGTCGGTCTACGACCCCGGTGACGCCGGTGAAGACTAATACAGAGGAGAATGCAGTATGAGCAAAGGAAAGTTTTATATCACAACGCCGATCTATTACCCTTCGGACAAACTGCACATCGGCCACACCTACTGCACGGTCGCGACCGATGCGATCGCGCGCTATAAACGTCTGTGCGGCTATGACGTGATGTTCCTGACCGGAACGGACGAACACGGTCAGAAGATCGAGGAAAAGGCCGAGGCGGCCGGCGTCACGCCCAAGCAGTTCGTGGATAACATCGTCGAGGGTCCCGGCGGCGTGCGCGCGCTGTGGAAGCTGATGAACATCTCCAACGACCGCTTCATCCGCACGACGGATGACTACCATGTCGAGGCCGTGCAGCGCATCTTCAAGAAGATGTACGATAAGGGCGACATCTACAAGGGCAAGTACTCCGGCATGTACTGCACGCCGTGCGAGAGCTTCTGGACCGAGAGCCAGCTCGTCGACGGCAAGTGCCCGGACTGCGGCCGCGAGGTGCACTATGCCGAGGAGGAAGCGTACTTCTTCCGCCTGTCAAAGTATGCCGAGCCGGTGCGCGAGCTGCTGCTCAGCGGCACGTTCCTGGAGCCGGCCAGCCGCGTCAACGAGATGATCAAAAACTTCATCGACCCCGGTCTGGAGGATCTGTGCGTGTCGCGCACAAGCTTCACCTGGGGCATCCCGGTCGACTTTGACCCCGGTCACGTCGTCTACGTCTGGGTCGACGCGCTGTTCAACTACTGCACGGCGCTCGGCTTCCTGAACGATAAGTACAACGATTACGATCAGTTCTGGCCCGCCGACGTGCACATGGTCGGCAAGGAGATCGTGCGCTTCCACTCCATCATCTGGCCGGCCATGCTCATGAGCATGGGTATGCCCCTGCCGAAGAAGGTCTTCGGCCACGGCTGGCTGCTGCTCGGCGGCGGCAAGATGTCGAAGTCGAAGGGCAACGTCGTCGACCCCGTCGTGCTCGCCGAGCGCTACGGTGTGGATGCGCTGCGCTACTACCTGCTGCGCGAGTTCCCGCTCGGCAGCGACGGCAACTTCTCCAACGAGCTGCTCATCTCCCGCATCAACACCGACCTTGCCAACGACCTCGGCAACCTCCTGAGCCGCACCGTCGCCATGGTCATCAAGTACTTCGGCGGCACGCTGCCGGCAGAGCGCGAGCATGATGCGCTCGATGACGAGCTCATCGCCATGGCATCCGCCCTGCGCGAGACGTACGCCGGCTATATGGATAACTTCGGCACGCAGCAGGCGCTCATTGAGGTGTTCAAGGTCATCTCCCGCGCCAACAAGTATATCGACGAGACGGCCCCCTGGATCCTCGCCAAGGATGAGAGCAAGCGCGCGCGTCTGGCTACGGTGCTGTATAACCTGCTTGAGACGCTGCGCATCACCGTGACGCTCCTGCTGCCGTTCATTCCCGACAGCTGCGAGAAAGCCTTCGCGCAGATCGGCGCCGCTCCGGAGCAGACCACATGGGATAACGCCGCCGTCTGGGGCGTGCTGCCGGCAGATGTCACCGTGCAAAAGGGTGAGACGCTCTTCCCGCGCATCGACATGGCCAAGGAACTCACCGAGCTCGAGGCGCTCAAGGCCGCACACGCGGCGGCCGCCGCGCCGAAGTCCGCGCCCGTGCTGCCGGATGTGACGATCGACGAATTTGCCAAGTGCGATATGCGCGTGTGCAAGGTGCTCAAGTGCGAGCCGGTGAAAAAGTCCGACAAGCTCCTGTGCTTCACACTCAACGACGGCAGCGGCACCGATCGGCAGATCCTCTCCGGCATCGCCAAGTTCTACCGCCCCGAGGAGCTCGTGGGCAAGACGGTCGTCGCCATCCTGAACCTGCCGCCGCGCAAGATGATGGGCATGGCCTCCAACGGCATGCTCCTCTCGGCTGAGAAGGACGGCAAGCTCAACCTGCTCATGCTCGATGACAGCGTGCCCGCCGGCGCACAGCTCTGCTGAGCGGTCCCGCACACGTTCGGGAAGGCTCGCAGTACGAGCCTTCCCGTTTTTCCGGCAGATGCGGAACTTTTTCCGCGCCCGGACGTCAAGCCCTTCGTAATCTCCCGCACATAAAGGAGGAATTGCCCCTTGAAGCTGTTTTCCTCGCCGCCGCGCCCAACGGGTACCCAGCGGCCGGCTACCGATAACATACAGCAGCGACCCGCTCAGCAGCGGCCGGCGCAGCAGCGGCCTGCTCAACAGCGGCCGGCTCAACAGCGGCCGGCGCAGCAGCAACCCACCCGGCAGCGGCCCGCTCAGCAGCGGCCTGCCCGGCAGCGGAAGCCGCAGAGCGCCGACATGTGGACGGAAAATGCCGCCGCGCAGCCGCGCCGCAGCGCGCCGGACGACCGCCGGCGTGTGCAGCAGACTGCCCCGTCCCCGACCGGCAAGCACGGCCGCAAGGCCAAAAAAGCCAAAAAGCCGAAGAAGAAAAAAAGCGTCGGCCGTAGGCTGCTCATTCTCTTTCTCGTGCTGGCCATTCTCGCCGGGCTGTATCTGACGGCGGTCTATTCTGACATTCCGTTCATCGCCAAGTGGCGCACGGCCTATATCCAGACGGCTATGAACACGCTCAGCCACCAGTGGCTGGCAACGGCTTTCATACCGCGCAGCGTCATCGACAAGGTCGTCGCCGAAATGGAGGCCGCGCGAGAGGCGCAGATCGGCGTCAACAGTGAGTGGGACGAGGGAGAGAGCGAGTCCCGCAACCCGACGCTCACCGACACCAAGGGCATGAGCAAGGAAGAGATCACGTTTTACAACCTCTTCTGGGAGGTAGACGTGCCGAGCATGCAGGCGTATGTCAAGGAGCATCCCGACGCGCTCGCCGCCGGGTGGAGCCGCATCAACATCGACCACTCCGCGCTCACGGATAACGGCACCAGCATCCGCACCATCCAGGGCGAGCAGGTGCTCGCGATCGATGCGCAAAACGAGATCCTCATCGTGCGCGAAAAGGGCAGCACCTATCGCGGCGTACTTGTCGTGATGAAGGATCCGTCGCGCCTGAGTCTGCACGCAGCGACCACGCTCGGCAGCATCGGCCAGTACTGCGGCCAGATCGCGCAGGCGCACGGCGGCGTCATCGGCATGACCGGATCGGGCTTCATCGATCCGGGCGGCACCGGCAACGGCGGCACGCTCGCGGGCTACGCCATGTGCAACGGCAGGGCCTACGGCGACCACATGGGCTATGGCTACAAGCGGCTCGAGCTGCATGCGGACAACCGCATCTACATCCGCGACAGCGCCTCCCCCGTCTCGTCCGACACGACGGACGCGGTCGAGTTCTCCCCCGCCATGATCATTGACGGGGAGACGGTCGTCAATGCCCGCAGCGGCTTCTCCGACCTGCAGCCGCGCGCCTGTCTCGGGCAGTCGAAGTACGGCGAGATCATCGCCCTGCTCGTCGAGGGCCGGCTCACGACGTCGGTCGGTATCAGCGTGCCGGACTGCGCGGCCATCATGGCCAAGCACGACTGTATGCAGGCCATGAACCTCGACGGCGGCACCAGCGCCATGATCTGGTACAAGGGCAAGTACATCATGCGCAGCTCCAACCCCGCGCTCACCGCCGGGCGGACGCTGCCGAACGCCTTCGTCTACGCCGGAAATTAATATTGCACCCAACGTCCCTGACCGCCGGTCAGGGACGTTTGTTTGCCTTGCACAAATCTTTTTTCGCCGCCGGCGTGCAGTTTCGTGAAAATGGGGCTTGCAATCCGCTCCCGGACGTGGTAGAGTAACACCATCGACAAACCGATGACCGAGAGGAGTACCCATTTACGAAGCTTTCAGAGAGCAGCGGACGGTGGAAGCGCTGCAGCGGACGAATGGCGAATGGACTCGCGAGGGCAAACCGATTGCAGCAGCATGAGGGGCGACGGTGGCCGCGGCCGTTATCCGGCGGAGCGTATGATCGTACGTGCAAAGTGGGCGCATGAGCGCCAACATGGGTGGCACCGCAGGAGTTACAGTCTTGTCCCATGAAACGGAAGGAACCGTTTCGTGGACGAGGCTTTTTTTATTGCGCAAATCACCGCAGGAGGGATGCATATGACGCGGATAACCAGACGATGGCGTGGCGGCCGGAGAATTTTTGCCGCGTCAGACCGTATCCGAACATCACAAACCAACCGTTTCATAAAATATAAGGAGAATTTGCTATGAATAAAACATTCCGAAAGATCGTCGGCGGCGCGCTCGCCGTCACCGCACTCATGGGTCTGGCTGCCTGCGGCAGCAAGACCGAAGGCGACAAGGCCGAGGGTAAGACCTACAAGGTCGGCATCGTGCAGTTTGTGGATGATGCGTCCCTCAACCAGATCGAGGCGGCCATCGAGGCCGAGCTCGACGCCAAGGCCAAGGAGCTGGGCGTGACCTTCGATTACACGCTCTACAACGGTCAGGGCGATGCCACGACCCTCAACCAGATCGGCGCAGAGCTTGTCGGCAAGGGCGTGGATCTGATCGTACCGATCGCGACCCCGGCCGTGAAGATCATGCAGTCCGCCACCGAGGACACCGAGATCCCCATCGTGTTCTCCGCCGTGTCTGACCCCGTCGGCAGCGGCATCGTCGATGCGCTCGACGCGCCCGGCGGCCGCATCACCGGCACGAGCGACGCACTCAACACCAAGGGCCTGCTCGATCTGATGCTTGCCCAGAACCCGGACACCAAGACCGTCGGCCTGCTCTACTCCAAGAGCGAGGACTCGTCCAAGCAGCCGATCGAAGACGCGAAGGCCTACCTTGAGGGCAAAGGCATCCGCTGCGTGGAGAAGACCGGCACGACCACCGACGAGATCACCTCCGCCGTTGACGCGCTCATCGCCGAAAAGGTCGACGCCGTCTTTACCCCGACCGACAACACCGTCATGACCGCAGAGCTTGCCATCTATGAGAAGTTCCTCAACGCCAAGATCCCGCAGTACTGCGGCGCGGACTCCTTCGCGCTCAACGGCGCGTTCGTCGGCTACGGTGTGGATTACACCGCACTCGGCACCATCACGGCCGACATGGTCGTGCAGGTGCTGGTCGACGGCAAGAGCCCCGCCACGCTGCCGGTCGCAACCTTCGACAACGGCATCGCCATGATCAACACCGAAAGCTGCACCGCGCTCGGCTACGATCTCGCGGCTGTCAAGCAGGCGTTTGACGGCAAGTGCAGCTCCGTGCTCGAGACGACCACGCAACAGAATTTTGACTGATATCTGACATCCCAAAGGAGGGGCGTTTATGCTGACAGTGTTGAAAACCGCGCTTGAGGTCGGCCTGATTTACGGCCTCGTCGCGCTGGCGCTGTTCATCAGCTTTTCGATCCTGAACATTGCAGACCTCTCGACCGACGGCTGCTTTACGCTCGGCTGCGCCGTGGGCGCGATGCTCACCATCGCGGGGCATCCGCTTCTGGCGCTGCCGGCGGCCATGGCCGCGGGTGTGCTCTCGGGCTTCATCACCGCCTTTTTGCAGACGCGCCTCGGCGTGGAGAGCATCCTCGCCGGCATCATCTCGAACACCGGCCTGTACACGATCAACCTCGCGGTCATGGGCTTTTCGTCCAACGTGTCCATCACGGGGCGCGATACGGTCTTTTCGCTGTTCAAGGCACTCACCGGCGGCAGCCAGTGGAGCACGCTGGTGCTGCTCGCGCTGCTGCTGGGCGTGATCGCGGTCGTGCTCATCCGGTTTTTCGGCACGTCGCTCGGACTTTCCATCCGCGCGACGGGCGACAGTCTCGACATGGTCAGCGCCTCCTCCATCAACCCCAAGGTCACCATCACGATCGGCCTGTGCCTCGCCAACGCCCTCACGGCGCTCTCCGGCTGCCTGATCGGTGAGTACAACAAGTTCTGCGACATCAACCTCGGCACCGGCATGGTCACGATCGCGCTGGCAAGTCTGATCATCGGCGAGGTCTTTGCCGGCCGCCGCGGCGGTGTCGGCAAGCGCGTCGTCTGCGTCGTGCTCGGCAGCATCGTCTACCGCCTGATCATCGCGCTGGCGCTGCGGCTGAACATCTCGGCCGAGTACTTCAAGCTCGTCTCCGCCGTCATCGTCGCCGTCGCCATTGCCGCGCCGAATATGAAGGACTATGTCCATCTGGCAAAGATCCGCTCCAACGCGCGCAAGCTGCGCGCCCTGTCCGGAAAGGGGGATGAGACCGATGCTTGAGCTTTCCCACGTCAGCAAGACATTCAACGCCGGAACGGTGAACGAAAAGCGCGCCCTGTGCGACCTGTCGCTCACGCTCGCCGACGGAGAATTCGCCACCATCGTCGGCTCGAACGGCGCGGGCAAGAGCACGCTCTTCAACGCCATCGCCGGTATGTTCTATGTCGATGACGGCATCCTCCGGCTCGACGGGCGGGACATCACGTTCCTGCCGCCGCACAAGCGCAGCCGCCGCATCGGCCACCTGTTTCAGGACCCGCTCAAGGGCACCGCGCCGCACATGACCATTGAGGAGAACCTCGCCGTGGCGTATCTGCGCGCGCCGGAAAAGCACAAGCAGCTGCGCCGCGTCAGCCGCAAGGACCGGGAATTCTTCCGCGATGCGCTCGCCCAGCTCGACATGGGGCTCGAGGAGCGCATGAACACGCCCGTCGGCCTGCTCTCCGGCGGTCAGCGGCAGGCGCTGACGCTGCTCATGGCCACCATGGTCACGCCCGAGCTGCTGCTGCTCGATGAGCACACGGCGGCGCTCGACCCCGTGACGGCCGACAAGGTGCTCGCGCTCACGCGCAGCATCGTCTCCGAGCGCAGCATCTCCTGCCTCATGATCACGCACAATATGCACCAGGCGCTCGAGCTCGGCTCGCGCACGCTCATGATGGACGCCGGGCGCATCGTGCTCGACATCTCCGGTGCGCAGCGCGCGGACATGACCGTGCAGGGACTCATCGACGCCTTTGCCGCTCAGGCGGGCACGGCGTTTGACAACGACCGCGTCCTGCTGTCCACGGCAGAGGGCACGGAAAACTGAATTCCGGAAAAGAAAAATCAGCCGCCCATCGGGCGGCTGATTTTTGCGTTTATGCACTTAATAGAATGTGGCCACCGGTTCCTCCGGCTTTTCGACCTCCTGCACGGACAGCACCGTGAGCACCGGGCCCTTGCGGCCGTAGGCGCGGTGGAACTTATAGTCCATGCGGGCTGTGATGATCGCCCACTCGTCGTTGCGGATCTCATCGGCGTGCTCCCACACGCACACGACGCCCGCGAACTGAATGTCCTGCACGCAGCAGGTCATGATGTGCCGGCCGGCGATGAAGCAGCCCTTTGGCACGTTCTTGCGCACAAGGCAGCGGCACTTGACCTCGACGGTCTTGCCGTCGTATTTCTTTGGCTCCTCGGACATGTCGCGGTACCAGAGGGCGAAGTCGCGATCCTCGATCTCGATGACCGGCGCGTCGATGTCAAACGGCAGCGGGTCTTCGATGTCGTCATAGACGACCTTGCCGTCGGTATATTCATAGGCAATGTCGCAGCGGCGGGAGATAGCGCGGATGATGCGGTGCATCTCCATGCGATCCATGTTGTCGTTGTAGCGGTTGAGCACGACGAGCTCGGCGCTCTTGAGCTTATCGACCGTGAGCTGACGCATATTCGCATTGTAGCTCACGAACGTCGTCGCATCGCAGAAGAGAAACTCCTGCGCGACCGCCCAGTTTTCCGGCAGGCTGCCGTAGAGCGAGTCGAGCATCCACATACCGTTGTACTCCACGAGCACGCGCTCGGGGTGCAGCTCGTCCTGCAGCGCGAGCAGATAGTCGCGCGTGAGCTCGGACTCCTCGTCGACATTGCGCACGTAGACATTTCCGGCGCAGAACCTGTCCGGCTCGTAGACCTCCTCGCCGTCCTCGCACAGCAGCAGCAGCGTGCGCTCGCCCTTGTGGAAGCGGTTGTCCTCGAGGGTCTCCTGAATGAACTTCGTTTTACCGGCCTCGAGGAATCCGGTGAAGAGGTAGACCGGAACGTCCGGCGCCTGCTGTTTTTTATCAGCCAATGTGGAACAGCTCCTTCAGCGCATCCTCCGCCAGATGCGAACCGATCACGCACACGCGGCCGGTGACCTGCGCGCTGCCGCGGCGGACATCGGACTCGCCGGGCACATAGTCAAAGTGGATCCAGCCGCCGTCGGTCGCGGGCACGATGCCCTTGGCGCGCAGGACGACGCCGTAGTGGTGCTCGTTGATGAGCGCGTCGAGCGCGGTGCGGATCTCGTCGTCGGTGTACTTGCGCGGCGTCTCCGTGCCCCAGCTCGTGAACACCTCGTCGGCGTGGTGATGATGGTGGTCATGATCGTGGCCGCAGCAGTGGTCGTGGTCATGGTCATCGTGGTCATGATGATGCTCATGCTCATGCTCATCGTCATCATCTTCGTCATGGTCATGATGATGGCCGCAGCAGCAGGCGTGATCGTCATCGTCATGGTCATGATGATGGTGTTCATGCTCGTCCTCGGCGGCCTCGGCCTGCAGGTGTGCGAGCTCGGCCGAGAGCGTGTCGCGGCGCTCCATCGTCTGGAGGATCTGCTTGCCGTCGAGCTCTGTCCAGGGCGTTGTCACGATCGTGGCGGTCGAGTTCTTCTCACGCAGCAGCGCCACGGCGGCGTCGAGCTTTTCGGGGCGGATGCCCTCGGTGCGCGAGAGGATGATGGCGCTCGCGTTCTCGACCTGGTTGTTGAAGAACTCACCGAAGTTTTTCATATACATCCTGCACTTGTTGGCATCGACCACAGTCGTGAAGCCGTTGAGCACCAGCTCATCGGACTGCACGCCCTGCACCGCGCGGATGACGTCGCTGAGCTTGCCGACGCCCGAGGGCTCGATGAGGATGCGGTCGGGGTGAAACTGCGCCAGCACCTTCTGCAGCGCGTCGGCAAAGTCACCCACAAGGCTGCAGCAGATGCAGCCGGAGTTCATCTCGTTGATCTGCACGCCGGAGTCCTTGAGGAAGCCGCCGTCGATGGCGATCTCACCGAACTCGTTTTCGATCAGCACGATCTTTTCACCCGTGTACGCCTCGGCGATCAGCTTTTTGATCAGCGTGGTCTTGCCGGCACCGAGAAAACCGGAGAAAATATCAATTTTTGTCATAAAAGAAAGCACTTCCTGTCTGGGGTCACACCCCAAAATTTTGTCCATTATTATAGCACATATTTGTGAACGAAACAAGTCCGGCACGTCGAGGAAACGGTGTTGCGTTTTTTCTGCCGCTGCGGTAAAATGACGGCATGAAACGAAATGATTTTTGGATAACTGCAAAACAAAATTGGCGCGCACTCGTCTACCTGCTCGTGCTCACGGTGCTGGCGGTCGTGCTCGTAGTTGTGTGCGTCCGCCGCGGGCAGGAGGCCGCACAGCCCACACCTACGCCGCGCACCTCGGCCGAGGTGCGCAAGGATGCGGTGCAGACGCTGCTCGACGGCATGACCACGCACGAGAAGATCTGCCAGCTGCTGATCGTACACCCGGAGGCGCTCACCGGCGGCGGCACCGTCACGGGCATGACGGACAGTCTCGCCGCCGCGCTGCGTGCCTACCCCGTCGGCGGTCTGCTGCTCTCGGCGGGGAACATGACCTCCGGCGAACAGCTTGCGGCGCTCACCGCTGCGCTTTCGAACGGGTGCAAAACGGCGCCGCTCATCTCGGTCGACGAGGAGGGCGGCCGCGTCGCGCGGCTGATGAACACCGTCGGCACGACGAAGCTCGGCAGCATGTACAGCTACCGCGCACAGGGTACGCAGGGCGCGCACGACAATGCGCAGACCATCGCGCGCGACATCGCGGCCTACGGCTTCAACACAGACTTTGCGCCCGTGGCCGACGTCTGGACGAACAAGCGCAGCAGCGCCATCGGCGACCGCGCCTACAGTGACGACTATGACGAGGCGGCAGAGCTTGTCGCCGCCGCCGTCAAGGGCTTTCACGACGGGGGCGTCATCTGCTGCCTGAAGCACTTCCCCGGTCACGGCAGCACAAAAACCGACTCACATGACGGCGCCGCCACGGTCGACAAGACGCTGCCGCAGCTGCGGCAGGAGGATCTCAAGCCGTTCATGTCCGGCATCGCCGCCGGAGCGGACATGGTCATGGTCGGGCATCTGACCGTGCCGACGATGGACGATGCGCCTGCCTCCGTGTCACGCAAGATCGTCACGAATCTGCTGCGCTACGACCTCGGCTTTCGCGGCGTGATCGTCACGGACGGGCTGCAGATGCAGGCGCTCGCGCAGTACACAGACAGCGAAAAGGCAGTGCTTGCGCTCGCCGCCGGAAACGATATGCTGCTTGAGATCAGCGACGTGTCCGGCACGGTCGCGGCCATCGAAAAGGCACTCGCCGACGGGACGCTCACGCAGGCGGCGCTCGATCAGAGCGTGCTGCGTATTTTGCAGCTCAAGCTCGCGCACGGCGTCGTGGCGATGCCGGAAAATGGCTGAGCTCTCACAATATTTTAAGAAAGCTGTGCTACAGTCATTGGGACGTGATGACCGTTCGCGTCAGAGATGCCCCTTCTTTCTTCCCCCCAAAAAAGATCAGAGCAGCCGCTGCTTCCGGCGCCGCTCTGATCTTTTTTGTTGTCGGGCGGCGCAAAACGTGCTATGCTAGACTATCACCTGCAAAGAGGAGAAGCCCATGCAATTCGTTGACATTGAAAAAAAAGACGGCGGCGCATACCTGCACCGCTATGACCTGCATTATATTGACCGCACCGGCTGCCCGCGCACCTATGAGATGGTCAGCCGTGACCGGAACATCGACTCGCTCGCGCATCTGCAGCAGCACCGCACGGACGCCGTCGTCATGGTGCTCACAGACGCAAAGCGCGAGCACATGGCGCTCAACCATGAGTTTCGCATGGAGCTCGGCCAGCGCATCTACGGACTGCCCGGCGGGCTCATCGAGCCGGGCGAAACGCCCGAGGAGGCCGCGCGCCGCGAGCTGGGCGAGGAAACGGGGCTGCAGCTGGTCGCCATCACGCACGTGCTGCCGCCGGCGGCGTGCACGGTCGGCATCGGCGACGAGCGCACGGTGTGCCTGTTCGGCATCGCCGAGGGAACGTTCCGCCCGAGCAGCGACCCCATGGAGGAGATCGAATCCGGCTGGTACACGCGCGCACAGGTGCGCGCCCTGCACGAGACGGACCTGTTCGGCTCGTGGGCGCTGGCATACAGCTGGATGTTCGCAAACGGCTGTCTGCCGGAAGTCTGAGGGAGGTGCGCCATGTTTTACACCGAGACCTACTGCCCCGGCGTCGCCGATTTTGACCGCGACGGCAAGCTCGCCTATGAGGCGATCCTGCGCATTCTGGAAAACACCGCAAGCCGCCACTCCGATTCCTCCGGCGACGATGTGATCGACGGCAGCCGCCGCGGCATCACATGGGTGCTGACCGACTGGCGCGTCGAGCTCGTGCGCCGCCCGCAGAGCAAAGCCCCCCTGCAGGTCGCGACTTGGGTGCGCGACAATGCCCCCGTGGGACGCGTTTTCCGCGATTACACGATCACGGACACGAGCGGAACGGAGCTCGTGCGCGCCGAATCGCGGCTGATCCTGTTCGACCTGCGCACGGAAAAGATCGTGCGCATCGACCGCGAACGCTTCGCGTCCTATCGGCCGGAGGCACGCAGTGTCTTCCCCGACACTGCGCCGCGGCTGCGCGCGCCCGATGTCTTTGACACGCAGACGGTGCTGCCGCTGCGACGCTGCGACATCGATTTTAACGGTCATGTGCACAACACGAGATATCTCGAGTTCGCGCTTGAGGCGCTGCCGGAAACCATGCGCTGCGACGCATTTCGCGGCTTTCGCATCGTCTATCCGAAGGCGGTCAAGGACACGAAGACCGTCACGCTCAAGTATACCGCCGCAGACGACGGCGCGTTTGTGTGTCTGTACAGTGCGGACACGCTGTGCACGATCGTCCGTTTTGAGACCTGAACAGAAATTCCCCGGAGCTGATCGCTCCGGGGAATCGTTTTATTGTCTCCACGGGTTCGCCGGGTCGGGATCGGTCGGATCCCAGCCGCGGTTCGGGCTCGTGATGTCCAGCCACGGAGCCGACGGCTTCGGCACGGGCAGGGACGAGGCATTGTAGATCTTCACCGTCGTACCGAGCGGGCAATTGTCATAGATCCACTTCGCATCCGCCACCGTCAGGCGCACGCAGCCGTGCGAGCAGACCGTGCCAAGCTGGTTATACAGCCGGTAGGACAGGTCATTCTTGTTCGGGCTGTTATACGGCGAGGAGTGGAAGAGATAGTTGCCGACGATCTGCGTGCAGTACTGCCCCCAGCAGCCCTGCAGCGGATGCCAGGCCGCCTTGAACGGCGTGCGGAACGTGCCGATCGGCGTGGTCTGGCCGGGGCCGCAGACGAAGGCGTGATGGAGGATGGAGTATTCTCCGCTCTTATCCAGACCGTAGACCAGCACCGTGCACTGGTTGCGCACGACGTGGAGCTGATAGGGATACTGCGCGCTCTGCAGGCTTTGATACTCCGCGTCCGAATAGTTGTTGACCGGGACGACAAACGTCGTGCGGATCGCATCCGTGCCGCACAAGAGCAGGATCTCCACCGTGTGCTGCGTGGGCATATCGCGCTTCCAGACCGACTCGGCAATGTGGAAGCCCGGCGTAATGGAGCTGCCGTCGAGCGTGTAGCTGCGCGTCGGCTGCTGCACGCCGTCAACATACCAGACGAGCGTCGCCTTGCCGGGGGCGGCTTTGTATTCTGCGGGGAAATAGCGATAGGTCACGTACAGGTCGATGGCGCGGCACTCCGGCGAGAGCGCGGGCACGGGATCGGTCACGACCGTGCCGACACCCTGAAGCATGATGTCATATTCCTGACTGGTCTTATCGGCTGCGAGCGTGACCGTGCAGCCGCGCATAAGCACGCGCACAAGGCCGGCATGGCCGCCGCCCGCGACCGTCGTGCCCTCGGCTGCAACGGTGAGCGCATCGACCGCGCCGCCGACGGTGACCGTGCCGTTCGGATCGGTGCGCACGACCAGCGTACCGGTGATGTTCAGAGCGCCGAGGTCGCGCCCGGCGGCACCGCCGAGGTAGAGCGTGCCGGTAAAGGCGTCCGCCGTCAGGGGCGCGGCGCCGGTATAGATCACGCGGCCGGAATCGGGCAGCGCGTCGGCATCGCTGCAAAACTGCAGGCCGAGCTCATAGAGCATCTGCGCGATCTCGGCGCGGGTGATGCTGGCCGTGGGGTTCAGATGGCCGGTATCATCGCCGTTGACGATGCCGGCCCTGACCAGACCGGCCACGGAGGCGACCGCCCAGCCGCTGACACCGGAGGCGTCCGGGAAAGCCTGAAGGTCTGCAGCCGTGCCGTCAGAGACTGCAAAGGCGCGCGCGAAGACGGACATCGCCTCCTGGCGCGTGATGCTGCGGTTCGGGCCGATCGTGCCGTCACCGTAGCCGCTGAGGATATTCATCTGGACGGCGGTGCTCAGCTCCGGATAGTACCACGCATCCCGGTTCACATCGGAAAAGAACGCAATGTCCTTCCCTGCCGCGCAGCCGAACACGCGCACGAGCATGGCGGCCATCTGCGCGCGCGAGGCATTGCCCATCGGCAGCAGATCACCGTGCTCGTCACCGAGCAGGATGCCGTGCGCACAGGCAAATTCCATCGCCGCCTGATACCACGGGCCGGTAGGTGTGGGCTCCGGGCTGGGCTCGGGGCTGGGCTCGGGGCTGGGCTCGGGGCTGGGCTCGGGGCTGGGCTCCGGGCTGGGTTCGGTGCTGGGTTCGACCGGGGCTGTCGGCTCCGTCGTGGGGACGGCAGGCTCTGTCGTAGATGTCGGGGACTGCGCAACGTCCGGTTCTGCAGCGGCGACCGGCACGGCGGCCAGCGTCAGCACGCAGACGAGCACGAGCAGCAGGGACAAAAAGCGTTTGCGCATGGTTTTCTCCTCCATTGTTTTCTGCGGATTTCGACTGTTTTCATTATAACGGAAGGCTGTGATTTTTCAACGGTTTTCGCAGAGATTTCAAATTATTTAAGTCTTTTGTGCCATCGGCGCAAAAAAAGCAGCGCAGCCTCACAAGACTGCGCTTAAGACTGCCGGAAAAGGATTCTGTTTTCGGGCTTTTGGTTTACATAATTATTCGTTCAAGAGCTCCGCGATGTCGTTCTCCCCATAGACGCGGATGCCGTGCGCGCCGAGGAGCGCTGCGGTGACGCCGTCGCCGGCAACGCGCGTGCCGGTAAATGTGCCGTCATAGATCTCCCCGTGGCCGCACGAGGGGCTGCGCTGCTTGAGCAGGGCAGCCGTGCAGCCGAAGCGCTGCGCAAGGGCGAGCGCCTGCTGCGCGCCGCGCGCATAGGCGTCTGTAACGTCCCGGCCGGAACGCATGACGACGCGGCTGCCCTGCCGCTCGGACGCGTCGCGCGGCGTCGGCAGTCCGCCGAGCTGCTCCGGGCAGACGGGCACGAGCGTGTGCCGCGCCATCAGCGCGCGCAGAACATCCTCAGAGAGCCCCTTGGACGCGCCGTCATACCGGCAGGCGACGCCGAGCAGACATGCACTGACGAGCAGTTTCATCGTCCACCGCGCTTTCCGCGGCTCCACGTGAAGCCGAAGATCATGCCGAGCACGCCGCCTGCGATGTGCGTGAGCTGCGCAAGACCGGCAGAGCCGGTGACGGCCTGAAAGATCTCACCGCCGAGGTAGAGGATGAGCACGAGGATGAGCGTGAGCGGGATGGTGCCGGTGCGCATGCCGGCAAAGGACGCGAGCACGATGAGCATGAACACGACGCCGGAAGCGCCCATGAGCGCGCCGTTCGGGAAAAAGAACCAGAGCACCAGCCCCGTCACGAGCGCCGTGAGCGCGATGGCAAGCAGGATGCGCTTGCCGCCGAAGCGCTCCTCCGCCATCGGGCCGACGACGAGCAGGATCACGATGTTGCTGCAATAGGCGGCGAAGTCCGGATGGCCAAGCACGTGCAGGAAAAAGCGCGGGTAGGTCAGCCAATCCGTCAGCGATGAGCGGTAGACGCAAAAAAGGTTTTGCGTCGTCCAGCCGTCGGTGAGCTTGCCGAGGCCGAGCGCGAGCAGGCTCAGCAGCGCAAATGTGAGGATGACGGGCGAATTATACAGGATCGTGATGGAGCGTTTCTTCATAAGTACCTCTCAAAATCAAACGCGCGCAGATCACGCGGGATCGGCGCGGTAATATGCAGGCTCTGCCCGGTGACGGGCTGCGTAAAGTCGGCCGCGGCGGAGTGCAGCGCGGGGCGCGCGAGCCGGGACGCATCGCCGCCGTAGAGCGCATCGCCGAGCAGCGGGTGGCCGAGGGCGGCAAAGTGCACGCGGATCTGGTGCGTGCGCCCGGTGCGCGGCGCGACGCGCAGGAGCGTGCAGCCGTCCCGCTCGGCAAGCACGGTATAGTCCGTGACGGACGGCTGACCGCCGGGCGCAGGGATGCGCCGGGTCGAACCGTCGTCCGCGCGGGCGATGGGCAGGTCGATCGTGCCGCTCGGCGGCAGCCCCGTGCCGCAGGCGACGGCGAGATAGGTGCGCCGGAAGCCATCGGTGTGCAGCACGCGGCGCAGCCGGTCGTGCACGTAACCGCTGCGGGCGACGAGCATGACGCCCGACGTGCCGCGGTCGAGCCGGTTGACGGGGTGAAACACAGCGTCCGGTCCGAGATAGGCGGCCAGGGCATTGGCGACCGTGGGCTCACCGCGGTCATATCCGCCGTGCACGGCCATGCCCGCAGGCTTGTTGAGCGCGAGCAGATCGGCATCTTCATACAAAATGTCCAGCGGCACGGCCACGGGCGTGAACTTGCCGCCGGAGCGCTTATCATCGATGCGCACGGTGAGCACATCCCCCGCGGCGACGCGGTCAACGGTGCGGGCGTGCACGCCGTTGAGACAGATGCCGTCCGGCACGGTCTTGACGCGGGCGATCGCACCGCCGGCCATATGCAGCTCACGCCGGAGCAGGCTCTTGACCGTGCGGCCTGCCTGCTCCGGCGTGACGGTGAGCGTCAGCCGGCGCATTCCTGCGCGGCCAGCGCGGCGGCATATGCCGCGTAGGTGCGGCTGTCAAAGCAGACCATGCGCACGCGCTCCATTTCGGGATGGTCGGCAAGATAGCGCGTGATCTCGCGCACGGCGATCTGTGCCGCCTGATCGAGCGGGAAGCGGTAGACGCCCGTGCTGATGGACGGGAAATCGACCGTGTGGCAGCCGTTCTCGGCCGCAAGGCGCAGGCTGTTGCGGTAGCAGTTGGCCAGCAGCTCCGGCTCGCCGTGCTGCCCGTCGCGCCAGCGGGGGCCGGGCGTGTGGATGACGTGGCGCGCCGGCAGGCGATAGCCGCGGGTGATCTTCGCCTCGCCGGTACGGCAGCCGTTAAGACCGCGGCACTCATTGAGCAGGCCGGTCCCGGCGGCCATGTGGATGGCGCCGTCCACCCCGCCGCCGCCGAGCAGCGAGCAATTGGCGGCGTTGACGATGGCATCGACATCAGACTTCGTGATGTCGCCCTGAATGATCTCGAAACGGTTCATGCAGTTACCTCCTTACCGTCGATGGTGACAACGATGCGGTCGTTCTGCGCGTCGATGGCGACGTCTCCGGCGGCCTTGCGCTGCGCGACGACGGCAGAGGCGATGGCATCCTCCACGTCGCGCTGGATGGTGCGGCGCAGGTTGCGCGCGCCATACGTCTCGCTGTAGCCCTTGGCGACCAGATAGTCCACGACGGCAGGCGTCCAGTGCAGGGTCATGCCGCGCTCGGCCATGGCGGTGCGCACCTCGCCGAGCATGAGGGATGCGATGGCACGGAAGTTCTCCTCCGTGAGGTGGTTGAAGTAGACGATCTCGTCGAGGCGGTTGAGAAACTCCGGCCGCAGGAACTCATTGAGGGCGCGCTGCGCACGCTCGCGGCTCTGATCGTCTGCGCTCAGGCCGAAGCCGAGCGTGCCGGTGCGCGTGTTGCTGCCGGCGTTCGTGGTCAGGATGATGACGGTGTTCTCAAAGTTCACGGTGCGCCCCTGCGCGTCCGTGATGCGGCCGTCGTCAAGGATCTGCAGCAGCAGGTTCATGACGTCCGGGTGCGCCTTTTCAATCTCGTCGAAGAGGACAACGGAGTACGGCCGGCGGCGGATCTTCTCCGTGAGCTGACCGGCCTCGTCATAGCCGACATAGCCCGGAGGCGAGCCGATCATGCGCGAGACGGAAAACTTCTCCATAAACTCCGACATATCCAGCCGGATGAGCGACTCCGGCGCGTGGAAGAGCTCATCGGCGAGGCGCTTGACCAGCTCCGTCTTGCCGACGCCGGTACCGCCGACGAACAGGAAGCTCACGGGCTTACGCTTGGCCTGCAGACCGACGCGATTGCGGCGGATGGCGGCGCAGACGGTGTCGATCGCCGCGTCCTGCCCGACGATGTGCGCGCGCAGGCGGTCGCCGAGGCCGGCGAGCTGCTCAAATTCATCGGCGCGGATGCTCGCGGCCGGGATCTTCGTCCAGAGCTCGATGATGCGCGCGAGGTTATCCGCCGTCAGCTCCGGGCGGCCCTTGGCGCGCAGCGCGTCAAGCTCGGTCTGCAGCTGCATCTCGCGGCTGCGCAGCTCGGCGATGCGCGCATAGCGGTGCTCGAGCTCCTGATCGTCATTTTCATTGCCGGTCTTCGGCGGTGCAGAGGCCATCAGCTCGCGCTCGCGCGCATAGTCGCCGATCTCCTTTTCGACCTCGTCGGCGCGGATGAGGTCGGCATTTTTCAGGTTCACGTCCGAGCAGGCCTCGTCAATGAGGTCGATGGCCTTGTCGGGCAGGAAGCGGTCGGTGATGTAGCGCTCGCTGAGCACGACGGCAAGGCGGCACATGGCGTCCGGGATGACGACGCCGTGAAAGTCCTCATAATAGCGGCGCACGCCCTTGAGGATCTCGACGCTGTCGTCGATGCCCGGCTCGGCCACCGTGACGGGCTGGAAGCGGCGCTCGAGCGCCGCGTCTTTTTCGATGTGCTTGCGGTACTCGGCAAACGTCGTCGCGCCGATGACCTGGATCTCGCCGCGCGAGAGGGCGGGCTTGAGGATGTTGGCGGCGTTCATGCTGCCCTCGGCGTCGCCCGCGCCGACGATGTTGTGCACCTCGTCGATGACGAGGATGATGTTGCCGACACGGCGGATCTCCTCAATGAGCCCCTTCATGCGGCTCTCGAACTGGCCGCGAAACTGCGTGCCCGCCACGAGCGCCGTGAGGTCGAGCAGGTAGACCTGCTTGTCACGCAGCTTATAGGGCACGTTGCCCTCGGCGATGCGCTGGGCAAGCCCCTCGGCAATGGCCGTCTTGCCGACGCCGGGCTCGCCGATGAGACAGGGGTTATTCTTCTGGCGGCGGTTGAGGATCTGGATGACGCGCTCAAGCTCCTCTGCCCTGCCGATCATGGCGTCAAGCTTGCCGTCACGGGCGCGCTGCGTGAGATCGATGCAGTAGTTCGTGAGAAACTTCAGCTTGCGCGGCGCGCTGCTGCGCTTGTCGGCAGCGGCGGCATCCTGCCGCGGCTGCTCCGGCGTCTCCGCATCGGGCGCAGAGGGCGGGTTCTGGTTAAAGAGGCGGTTCAAAAACGGGAACGTCGCGGTCTTGCCGTCGTCCTCGTCCGCGTCGGTGCCGGGGGCGTCGGAGTCCGTGTCCGCGTCGCCGCCGAGCATGCCCATGCTGCCGAGCATCTCCGCCACGTCGCCGGTGAGGTTGTCGAGGTCGGCGTCCGAGATGCCGAGCTTTTCCATCATCTCATCAACGGGCTTGATGTGCAGCTCGCGCGCGCAGCGCAGGCACAGCCCCTCATTGTGGGACTCGCCGTTTTCGATTCGTGTGATAAAGATCACCGCTACATTTTTCTTGCAGCGGGAGCAGAGTGTAGGCTGCATAGACTGGTTCTCCTGTTCGATAGATTCCGTGCGCGCAGGTCACACGCTCGCGCCGAGCGTGAGCACGTCGATGACCTGCAGCGCTTTTGCCAGAGCGGTGTGCGCAAGCGTGTCGCAGCCGATGACGGGCCCGGCAAACTGCAATGCCCAGCACAGCAGGATGCCAAAGCACACGCCGTTGACCGCGCCGATGGCGGCGCCGCCAAAGTCGTTGAGCCTCTCCCGGTTCGGGATGCGGAAGGTGAGATTCGGTAAATTTCCGATCGCGGAAAGGATCAGCATCAAAAGCAGAAAGCCGACCGCCGTGACGAGCACGTAGCACAACCGCGCACAGTAAAGCTGCGTCATGGCTGTGCGCAGAGAAAGCTCCTGCGCGTCGCGCAGCGCGAGCGCCTGCCGCGCCATGCGCTGCCCCGCCCGACCGGAAACACCGGCGGCGGCGAAGCACTGCTCAGCGTATTCCTGCGCGGTGTCGGGGTGCGCGGCCACCCAATCCTCCCCCGAGAGGCCGGCGTCGTTATCCGGGAGACCGGCCGCGACAACGTCGAGCTGTCCCTCAAAATATCCGCCGGCAAACGGCTCCGCCACCGGCAGGAGGCGGTCGGAAAACTGACCCGCGAGCAGCGCCGCGCCGTAAAACGCGACGACGATGGCGGCAAGCTGCGCGGCACTGAGGATCAGGCCGCGGCGGTAGCCGCTCCAGACGGCGGCCAGAATGATGGCGGCGAGCACCACTGTCAAGACGATCTTCATAGCGTATCCCTGTTCTTTCTCTCTAAGCTGCGGGGGTCAGAAGGCGAGCACCGCGGCGCTCGAGCCGCTCACGAGCAGCGCCGCGCCCCGGCGCAGCAGCACCGAGCGGCGGACGCCGAGCAGATTCTGCTCGACGGACTTGATCTCATCAAGCTGCTGGTTATAGAGCGTGAGCCGGTCACTGTACTGCACGAGCACTTGCTTGCCGTTGACAGACAGGCTCGTGACGCTGCCGGTGGGTGTGCACTCGCCGAGGACATTGCCGCCGGAATTGACCGTGACGAGCTGCGCCGCGCTGCCCGAGCGGTAGCGGCTGAGCGCGAGGGTGACGAACCCGTCGCCCTCGGCGGCGTAGTCGTACAGATACAGGTCGCCGAACGGATACTCGTCGGCGAGCTTGGCGCTGTCGTCAAAAAACGCGAGACGCGACTGCGACACACAGCAGATCCTGCCGCCGCGCCAGAAGAGATCGGCAAAGAGCTCATCGGCGCACACGGTGCTGCCGCGCTCATCGGCGCTCGTGAGGGTGAAGGTATGCACGGCGCTGCCGGTGTCCTGCAGGCAGAGCGCGGCGAGATACTTCCCGTCCGGACTCACGGCGGCGCGCACGAGGTAGCCCGTGCCGGAATACCAGACGTAGACGGCCTTGCCGGAGGCGTCATACACCGTGACGGCGCCCTTATAGCCCGCGGCCTCCGTGCAGACGGCGAGATAGCCGCTTTCGCTCAGATCGGCGCTGATGATCTCCCCGGAGGGAGTGATGTCGGTCTTGTTGCCCTTGAAATCCGCCACGCACAGCGTCGTGCCGCCGATGTCATAGGCGCACACGCGCTCACCGCCGACGGAGATGCCCGGCTGCGCGAGCGTGAAGATCTCGTGCAGGACGGTCTTGCCGCTGTCATCGAGCAGCTGCAGACCGCTTGAGGACACGACCGCAAGGCGGCTGTCCACCGTGCGGAAGGTGCGGTTGGCGCTGGAGTCAAAGGTATAGGGCGCGCTGTCGTCCAGATAGTCGTTCGCCGAGCCCGGCCGGTCGCGCAGCAGCAGGTACAAAAACAGCAGCACGGCCAGCACGCACACCGCGACGATGAGCGCCTGACGCAGTCTGGGATTTGGTTTTGCACGATCGTTCATGGACATTCCTCCCCTGTCCGCGCACGGCGGACGCGGCGTCAGGCCTGATTCATCATATCGCCGACGACGCCGTCGTACCACACGCGGTTGAGATACAGCCCCTGCGGGGGCATGGTCGGTCCGGTGAGCCGCCGGTCGCGCGTGGCCAGCAGCGCCGGGATATCCTCCGGCTCGATCTTGCCGTAGGACGCATAGACCATCGTGCCGACGATGGCACGCACCATGTTGTACAAAAAGCCGTCGGCGCACACGGCGATGGAAATCATCGCCCCGTCACGCTCGGCACGGCACCAGTGCACCGTGCGCACGGTCGTGCGCGTCTCGGTGCCGACGGAGCGCACGGCGGCAAAGTCGTGCGTGCCCTCAAAGGCGCGGCCGGCGCGCTCGAGCCGCGCAAAGTCCAGCGGCTGGGGATAAAAGCAGACGCGGTGCTCCAAAAATGCATCGCGGATGCGGGAATTGTAGATCTGATAGACGTACTCTTTCTGAATGCACGAGCCGATGGCGTTAAAGTCCTCCGGCGCTTCGACGGCGTCGACCACGGCGATGTCCGCCGGGAGGCGGGCATTGACCGCGAGCGGTACACGGTCGATCGGGATCGTGCAGTCGGTGCGGAAATTGGCACAGTAGCGCTTCGCGTGCACGCCCGCGTCCGTGCGGCCGCAGCCGACGACCTTGATCGGCGCGCCGCAGACCTTCGTGAGCGCGCGCTCGAGCGTTTCGGCGACGGTGACGTCCGTCTTCTGCACCTGCCAGCCGTGATAGGCCGTGCCGTCATACTGCAGGCGCAGGGCGATGTTGCGCCTCACAGCCCGAACCTCGAGAGCACGATCATGCCGGCGAGCACGAGCGCGCCCCAGAGCAGGGCGAGCGTATCGCGCATGCGCCACTCGAGCTGCTTCATGCGTGTGCGCCCCTGATCGCCGTGATAGCAGCGGCACTCCATGGCCACGGCCAGCTCATCCGCGCGGCGGAACGCCGACACGAACAGCGGCACGAGCAGCGGCAGCAGCGCTTTGGCGCGCTGGATGAGGTTGCCGGTCTCAAAATCCGCGCCGCGCGCTTTCTGCGCGGACATGATCTTGTCCGTCTCCTCGATGAGCGTGGGGATAAAGCGCAGGGCCATGGACATCATCATGCTCATCTCGTGCACAGGCACTTTGAGCTTTTTGAGCGGTCCGAAGAGGATCTCCATCGCGTCCGTAAGAGCGATGGGCGATGTGGTATAGGTCAGCAGGAACGTGCCCGCGATGAGCATCGTGATGCGCAGCACCATGAACACGGCGCGCACAAGGCCCTCATAGGTGATCGTGATCTTCCAGAAGGACACGAGCTCCCGGCCGGGAGTGAAGAACATATTGAGCACGGCCGTGAGCGCAATGATGATCCACAGCGGCTTGAGACCGCGGAGAATGACCTTGAGCGGGATGCGCGAGAGCGCGATGCACACGCCCGTGACGACGAGCATGGCAGCGTAGGACACATAGTTCTCGGCCGTGAACAGCGCCGCGATATACACGACCGTCATCAGCAGCTTGCAGCGCGGGTCGAGCCGGTGCACGATGCTCGTGCCGGGGAAAAACTGACCGAGGGTGACGTCTTTCAGCATACGCCCGCCTCCTTCCCGACGGCGAGCAGCGCATTCGTGAGCTGCTCAAGCGTGTAGATCGACGGCGGGAGCGCGATGCCCCGGTCGCGCAGCGCCTGCGCGATGCGCGCGCTCTGCGGCACGTCAAGGCCGATGTCGAGCAGCGCCTGCGTGTGGGCAAAGACCTCCGCCGGTGCGCCGTCAAAGGCGACGTGCCCGTCGTGAAAGACGATGAGGCGGTCAGCGATGCGCGCGGCATCGTCCATGCTGTGCGTGACGAGCAGCACGGCCGAGCCGGTCTCGCGCCGGTAGGCCGCGATGTTTTCAAGCACGCCGCGGCAGCCTGCGGGATCGAGGCCTGCGGTGGGCTCGTCAAGAATGAGCACCTTGGGACGCATGGCGATAACGCCCGCGATGGCGATGCGGCGCTTTTGCCCGCCGGAGAGCTCGAGCGGCGAGCGCTCAAAGAGCGCCTCGTCTACGCCCACAAAGCGCGCCGCCTCACGCACGCGCGCATCGACTTCCTCGGCGGAGAGGCGGGCGTTTTTCGGGCCGAAGGCGATGTCCCGGTACACCGTCTCCTCAAAGAGCTGGTGCTCGGGATACTGAAAGACGAGCCCGACCTGAAAGCGCACGTCGCGCGTGGCCTCCTTGCTGCGGTGAATGTCCTCCCCGTCGAAAAACACGGTGCCGGATGTCGGCGCGAGCAGCCCGTTGAGGTGCTGGATGAACGTGCTTTTGCCGGAGCCCGTGTGGCCGATGATGCCCACGAACTGTCCGGCGGGGATGGCGAGATCAATATCGTCGATAGCGACTTTTTCAAAAGGTGTCCCGGCACTGTAGACGTGCCGGAGGTGATCCACCCGGATGATTGGCGTCATAATTTCGTTTCCTTTATCGGTGAAGATCGGTAGTTACTTTTTCAGGGCGGCGGCGACGGCGTCAGCACAGTCGGAGACCGTGAGCGCATCGATCGGCACGTCCATGCCGTGGGCGCGCAGCGCATCGAGCAGCCGCACCGTGACCGGCGCGGTGAGTCCCTCTTTTTGCAGCAGGCCGACCTGCGGGAAGACCTGCTTCGGCGCACCGTCGGCAACGACGGCGCCGCCCGAGAGCACGATCACGCGGTCGGCGCCGACGCACTCCTCCATATGGTGTGTGATGAGCACGACCGTGATGCCCTGCTCACGGCAGAGCTTTGTCGCCGTGTCGATCACCTCGCGCCGTCCGGACGGGTCGAGCATGGCCGTCGGCTCGTCGAGCACGATGCACTTGGGCTGCATGGCGATGACGCCCGCAATGGCCACGCGCTGCTTTTGTCCGCCGGAGAGCAGGTGCGGCGCGTGCAGGCGAAAATCATACATGCCGACCTGCCTGAGGGCCGCGTCCACCCGTGCGCGTATTTCCTGCGGCGGCACGCCGAGGTTCTCGGGTGCGAAGGCCACATCGTCCTCGACGACGTTTGCGACGATCTGGTTATCGGGGTTTTGAAAGACCATGCCCACCGTGGCGCGCACGGGCAGGAGGTTATTTTCGTCCGCCGTGTCCATGCCGTCAACATACACCTTGCCGCCGGTCGGCAGCAGGATGGCATTGAAGAGCTTGGCCAGTGTGCTCTTGCCCGAGCCGTTGTGCCCGAGGATGGCCACGAACGAGCCGCGCGCGATCTCGAGTGAGAGGTCGCCGAGCGAGGGATGCTCCTCGCCGGGGTAGGTAAAGGTCAGATGTTCGGTTCGTAAGATCGGTTCCATGGTGTTCCTTTCCGCTCAGCGCTCCCAGCGGCAGGTCGCCCCGCACGGCAGCGCGAGACCGGACGCCGTGACCGGCAGGCCCAGCTCCTGCGATTCGCTGCGGCCGCCGAAGCGCCGGGTGAAGATACTTTCTGAGAGATACGTGAGCACCGACGGGCTCAGGCCCGTGGTGTAGGAATTGATGATGACAAAGAGCGGATCGTCCGACAGCACGCCGGACACCAGCTCCACAAACGGCCAGAGGTTCGTCTCGAGCTTCCAGACCTCGCCGCCCGGACCGCGCCCATAGCTCGGCGGATCCATGATGATGGCGTCATAGCGGCGGCCGCGGCGGATCTCCCGCTCGACGAATTTGCCGCAGTCGTCCACGATCCAGCGGATCGGCCGGTCGGCCACGCCGGAGGCGGCGGCATTTTCCTTGCCCCAGGCGACCATGCCCTTCGCCGCGTCCACATGGCACACGCTCGCCCCGGCGGCCGCGCACGCGACCGTGGCCGCGCCCGTGTAGCCGAAGAGGTTGAGCACCGAGATCGGGCGGCCGGCCGCGCGGATCTTCGCCATGGCGTAGTCCCAGTTGGCGGCCTGCTCGGGGAAGATGCCCGTGTGCTTGAAGTTCATGGGCTTGACGCGGAAGGTCAGCTCCCGATAACGGATGTCCCAGCTCTGCGGGAGGGTACGTTTATCCCAGCTGCCGCCGCCGGTATGGCTGCGGCTGTAGCGCCCGTCGGCCGTGCGCCAGCGCGGGTCGGTGCGCGGCGTCTCCCAGATGGCCTGGGGGTCCGGGCGCACAAGGGTATACTTGCCCCAGCGCTCGAGCTTTTCGCCGCGCGAACAGTCGAGCACCTCAAAGTCCTGCCAAGAATCCGAAATCCACATAGCTGCTCCTCTTGTCCGGCGGCGGGAACGCGCAGTTCCAGTGTGCGCCGGAATGGTGATACTTAGACAGTGTATTATAGCATCAAGTGCCGCAATGGTCAATGTGTCCGGAGCGCCCTGAGGGGCGCAATTGTAAACAAATGATAAAGAATCGCCCACCGGTACACCGGCAGGCGATTCAGACGGGCAAATGCAAAAAAGCCTCGCAGAGTTTGCGCCCGCAGGCGCAAAGAAAGCCCGATCATTTTCTCCGGCGGCATGTACGGCGGAGAAAATACCGCTCGGCTCGCAAACGTGCGCATTGGGCACCTCTGGTGTCCAATGCGTGCGCTGCAGCGAGCTGCATCTTTTTCAAACGAGAGCCCAGCGCAGCGGGTCTCGTTTGAGAGCGCGTGCGCGCTCAGCGCCGGCGGCTGCCGGCAGGATCGCGGTCAAATTCGCGCAGGGTCTCGTGCGCCAGCGCACGGCGGCGCGCCTCCTCCGCCTCCATCTGCGCGCGGCGGCGGCGACGGCGCTCGGCCTCGATCTGCTTGCGGCGGCGCACCAGCCACAGAACGTAGCCGACCAGTGCCAGCACGATCGCCAGCAGAATGACGAGCACGATGGGATTGGTGAAAAACGCGGCCACATGCCCCGCGATATATGCGCCCTTGGACACGGCGACATCGACCGCGGCGACGAGCTTGACCGCGCCGTAGACCGTGCCGTGATAGCTCACCGTGAGCTCGCCGACCTCGTCCCCTGCCTTGATTGGCGCTTCGAGCGGCTTGCCGTCGCGCTCGGAGTAGATCGTAACCTGCTGCTCAAACTGCGGCGCGCCGTCACTGCCGGCGGCGGGCAGCACGGCCGAGACGGTCTGCGCCGGACGGACGGTGACGCTGTCGCCGTCGCGCCCGTAGCGCACGGGCACCTCACAGATCAGATCGCTCGCGCTCACGATCGCCCGCCAGCCATAGTGGGAGAACACCCAGCGGTAGGCCGTGAGCGTATCGGAAAAGCTGCCGAAATCCGTCGTGCCGTTGGCGCGGGCCGTGCCCTTGCCGCCGAGCACGATGCACAGCAGACGCACGCCGTCCTTCTCCGCCGTGGAAATGAGGCAGTAGCCCGCGGCATCCGTGTGGCCGGTCTTGACGCCCTTGGCATATTCATAGTAATAGCCGCGGTACATCGGTGAATCGGGATTGATGAGGCCGTTCGTGTTCGAGAGCGTGCGCTCCTCGGACATATTCGTGGCCGGGACGGTATGCTTGACCGTGTTGCAGATCGTGGCAAAGAGCTCATGGCTGAGCGCTTCCTTCGTGATGCGGTAGAGGTCATGCGCCGTAGTATAGTGATCGTCCTTCGGCAGGCCGTGGGGGTTGGCAAAGTGCGTGCCGGTGCAGCCGAGCTCCTGCGCGCGCGTGTTCATGCGCTCCACGAACGCCGAGATGCTGCCGCAGACATACTCCGCGACGACGTTGCACGCCTCGTTCGCCGAGGAGATCATGGCGCAGTAGAGAAAGTCCTCAAACGTCATGGTCTCGCCGACCTTGATGTCGGCATTGCTCGCGCCATCGACCATGTCGGCATTGCAGTCGGCATCGGCGGTGACGGTGTCATCCAAATGCACATCGCCGCGCTCCACAGCCTCGACCGCGAGCAGGAGCGTCATGATCTTCGTCAGGCTCGCGGGATAAGCCTTGGCGTCAATGTTGCGGGTATAGTAATACTGGCCGCTGTCCTCGTCGACAAGCATGACACAGTTGGCCTGCAGCTTTTCATCGAGCGCGGTCTTGACCGCATCGCTGCCGAGGACATAGCTGCCCTCCTGCGCCTGCACCATGCTCTGCGGCACGCCGTCGGACGCGGCGTTTGCAGTGGGTTCGGGGGATTGCTCCGCAGTCGAAGCGGAGCTGTTGGCGGCAAACGCCGGAAAGGCCGCCGTCAGCAGCAGGCAGACGATGAGCAGCAGCGGCAAAATGCGATATTTTTTCATATCTTTCTCCATAGAACTATGATATAATGAAACATCCGGCCGGAGACGGCACAGCCGCACGTCCGGAACAAAAGCGATATCTGGATTCATTATAATAATTCCGGCGGCGAAAAGCAAACCATTTCCGCGAAAAGACTCGAAACGGAGGAGCTGCGATGAAAATTCTGGTTGTGGACGACGAAAAGACCATCGTCAAGGGCATCAAATTCAACCTCGAAAACGAGGGCTATCAGGTCGACGTGTGCTACGACGGCGAGACCGCCGTGGACATGGCGCGCCACGGCGAGTACGCCGTGATTTTGCTCGATCTCATGATGCCGAAGCTCGACGGACTCGGCGCGTGCCAGCAGATCCGGCAGTTTTCCACCGTGCCGATCATCATGCTCACCGCCCGCAGCGAGGACGCGGACAAGCTCATCGGCTTTGAATCCGGCGCGGACGACTACATCACCAAGCCCTTCAACATCCTCGAGCTCAAGGCGCGCATCCGCGCGCTCATCCGCCGCTCGAGCATGGCGCCCGCAGCGCCCGCCGAGCCGGACAGCGGCAAGCTCGTGCGCGGCCACATCGAGATCGACCCCGAGCGCCGCAGCGCACACCGCTTCGGCCAGAACGTGGAGCTGACGCTCAAGGAGTTTGACCTCATCGAGCTGCTCATGCGCAACCCCGGCAAGGTCTACTCGCGCGAGCAGCTGCTCGACCTCGTGTGGGGCTACGACTATCAGGGCGATATCCGCACCGTGGACGTGCACATCCGCCGCCTGCGCGAAAAGCTCGAGCGCAACCCCGCCGCCCCCGAATACATCATCACGAAGTGGGGCGTGGGCTACTACTTCGCCGAGGCCTGACGGATGAAAGGGCATCCGTTTCGCATCCGGCTGCCGCGCAAGCTGGTATCGAGCGTGCAGTTTCGCTTCGCCGTGACGTTCACGGTGCTCGTGGCGATCCTGCTCACGCTCATCAACACCTACCCCACGCGCGCCTCGCGCGACATCGTGTTCGCCGAAAAGCAGAGCGCGCTCACCAACCGCGCCGCCGTCGTGTCCTCCTCCCTGTCGCTGCTCGACAACCTCACGCCGGACAACACCCGGCAGGTGCTCGCGCTGCTCGATCTGCGCGACCTGACGCGCATCGTCGTGACCGACAGCACGGGGCTGGCCGTGTATGACTCCGCGGCCGAAAACAACATCCGCGGCAAGTACACGCTCTATCCCGAGCTCGTGCGCGCGCTCGACGGACAGGCCGTATTCTACTCACACTACACGAACGAGGCATTTCTCAGCCGCGCGGCCATGCCCGTCATGAGCAGTGGCAAGACCGTCGGCGCGGTGTACGTGTGCGAGAGCGACAGCGAGCGCGCGGCGCTCATCGGCAGCATCCAGCGCCGCCTCGCCACGATCACGATCGGCATCGGCGCGGCCGCGCTCGTGGTGCTGTGGTTTTCGATCAAGATGCTCACGCGGCGCATCACGCAGCTTGCCGACGGCGTGCGCACCGTGCAGCGCGGCGACTACAGTTTTCGTCTGACGCTCGCGGGCGACGACGAGCTGACCGAGCTCGGGCGCGAATTCAATAACCTCACCGAGCGCCTCGAGACGACCGAGGCGCAGCGCCGCCGGTTCGTATCCGACGCATCGCACGAGCTCAAGACGCCGCTGGCGTCGATCCGTCTGCTGTCGGACAGCATCTCACAGAGCGCGGACATGGACAGCGAGACGATGCGCGAATTCGTGACCGACATCGGCAGTGAGGCCGAGCGCCTGCAGCGCACGACCGAGAAGCTGCTCGACCTGTCGCGCCGCGACGACGGCGTGCAGTCGGACGTGACGGTCGTCGATCTGCAGCAAGCCGTGCACGGGACGCTGCATCTGCTGCGCCCGCTGGCGGCCAAGAGCGACGTGACGCTCACGTGTCTCATGAGCGACGGTGTGACCGTGCGCGCATCGGAGGACGACATTTACCACATCGTCTTTAACCTCGTGGAAAACGCCATCAAGTATAACCTTCCGGGCGGAAGCGTGACCGTGCGCGTCGAGGCGCGCGGCGAGCAGAGCATCCTGTCCGTGGCCGATACCGGCATCGGTATCCCGGAGGCCGACCGGCCGAACATCTTCAACCGCTTTTACCGCGTGGACAAAGCGCGCTCGCGCGAGCACGGCGGCAGCGGCCTCGGCCTGTCGATCGTGCACGATGCGGCCGCGCTCTACGGCGGCACCGTGACCGTGGACGGCGTGGAGCCGCACGGCACGCGCTTTACCGTGACGTTTCCGCGCGCGGCGGCAGATGATGCGCCCGAGGCGCAAAAGGAGGTGCCGGAGACATGAGGCGATGGCTCCCCCTGCTGCTGGCGGCGATGCTTGCGCTCGGCTGCGCGGGCTGCACAAAACGGCAGACCGTGACGGTATACCGCATTGAGACCGGCGGAACGGCCCTGCTGCACCCGGAGACGGTCACCGTGCCCGGCGGCACAGACCCGGTGCAGGTCGCGCTCGATGCGCTCGGCGCAAAACCGGGCGACAGCACGTGCACGAACCCCGTGCGCGACTGGCTGACGATCGACGGCAGCCGCGTAGACGATGACGGCACGCTCTGGCTGACGGTAACGGCAACGGAGACGGTGAGCGGCATCACGCGCACACAGGCGCTGGCCTGTCTGGTGCTGACGTGCACGGCGCTCGACGGCGTGACGGCCGTCGGCCTTGCCGAAGCGGACGGCGACGTGCTGCACGCGCCGACGACCGCCGACGAGCTTGCCCTGATAGACCCCGCCACAGACACACCATAACCGACATTCCATGGAGGTGGATATCCCATGCTCAACAACATTGCCCGCATCCAGCGCGCGCTGAGACAGGCGCATCTGGACGCCATCCTGCTCACCAACGAAAACGACCGCCGGTTCGCCACCGGCTTCCCGTCCTCGGACGGCACGGTGATCGTGACGGTGCATCAGGCATTTTTCATCACCGACTCCCGCTACATCGAGGCTGCACGCGCCGCGCTGGCCGGTATCGCGCAGGTGCTGCTGTGTTCGCACGAGGCGCCGATGCGCACACTCGTGCAGGGGATTTTGCGCGAGGCAAACGTGCAGCTGCTCGGCGGTGAGGAGCAGACGACGAGTTACGCCGAATTCACGGCCTATGAGCAGCTGCTCGGGCTCAAGCTCCAGCCGGCGCAGAACATCCTGCGCACCCTGCGCGCATCCAAGCAGCCGGAGGAGCTGGCGATGATGTATCAGGCGCAGCAGATCACGGACGAGACGTTTGCGCAGATCTGCACCGTCATCCGCCCCGGCATGACCGAGCGGGAGATCGCGGCCGAGCTCATTTACCGCATGCTGCGCCTCGGCGCGGAGGGCACGAGCTTTGACCCCATCGTGCTCACCGGACCGGACACGAGCATGCCGCACGGCGTGCCCGGCGACCGGCGCGTGGCCGAGGGCGACTTTGTGACGATGGACTTCGGCTGCCGCAAAAACGGCTACTGCTCGGACATGACGCGCACCGTCGCCGTCGGCATGCCGAGCGACGAGATGCGCACCGTGTACCAGACTGTGCTCGACGCGCAGCTGGCCGGCATTGCCGCGGCAAAGGCCGGCGTGACCGGCGAGCGTGTGGACGCCGCCGCGCGCAAGGTCATCACCGATGCGGGCTACGGGGACTGCTTCGGTCACAGCTTCGGACACAGCCTCGGGCTCGACATCCACGAGCACCCCATCGCCGCGCCCGGCGCGCACACAAAGCTGCCGGAGCACACCGTCATCTCCGCAGAGCCCGGCATCTATCTGCCCGGCAAATTCGGCGTGCGTATCGAGGATGTGCTGCATCTGACGGCCGATGGGGCGGAAATTCTCACACGAAGCCCGAAAAATCTGATCATTCTGTAAATATCCGCTTGTCAAACCATACAAAATCGTGTAAACTATATAAGATTTTTGATTCTGATCATTCTTGAGGAGGATTCCTATATGATTACAGCAGGTGATTTCCGCAACGGTGTTACGTTCGAGATGGACGGCCAGGTCATGCAGGTCGTCGAGTTCCAGCACGTCAAGCCCGGCAAGGGCGCGGCCTTTGTGCGCACGAAGATGAAAAACGTCATCACCGGCGCCGTGACCGAAACGTCCTTCAACCCCACCGCCAAGTTCGAGAGCGCCACCATCGACCGCAAGACGATGGAATACAGCTACAACGACGGCAACCTCTATTACTTCATGGATCCCGAGACCTATGAGCTCATCCCCATCGACGAGAGCGCCCTCGGCAGCAACTTCCGCTTCGTGAAGGAGAACATGGAGTGCACCATCAGCTCCTACAAGGGCAAGGTGTTCCAGGTCGAGCCGCCCACGTTCGTCGAGCTCGAAGTGGCCGAGACCGATCCGGGCTTTGCCGGCAACACCGCCACCAACGCCACCAAGCCCGCCACGCTGGAGACCGGCGCCGAGATCAAGGTGCCGCTGTTCATCAACCCCGGCGACCGTATCCGCGTCGACACCCGCGTGGGTGAGTACCTCGAGCGCGCGAAGGGCTGAGAAAAGCATGCATAAAAAAGACGCTGCCTCCGGCAGCGTCTTTTTTTAGACTGTCAAAAAGTATTCCTTTTTGACAGAGGGGTTTGCGGCCTGCTGCAGCGCACGCGCCGTCCACCTTTGGCGGCCAGCGCGCACGTTTGCAGGCCGAGAAGTATTTTCTTCGACGCAC
>OLRG01000503.1_pt1 | contig 37798 bp, 32 predicted proteins | sample 1672331 | NCBI WGS metagenome assembly OLRG01 (sample SAMEA3136672, study PRJEB25190) | human gut metagenome
GTAGCGGCTGAGGGTGCGGGCAGTGTCCTGAATTGGCTCGCCGCGGCCGATCTGCGTATCGGCGGCGGTCAGGTACATGGCATGGCCCCCCAGCTGGAACATTCCGGTCTCAAAGGAGGCGCGGGTGCGGGTGGAGTTTTTTGCAAAGATCATTGCCAGCGTTTTTCCGGCCAGACGGCTGTGCGTAATTCCGTGGCGTACATCGTATTTCAGCTGATCCGCCAGATCAAGGATCTCAAAGATATCCTCGGTGGAGAGATCCAGCAGCTTTAACAGGTCTTTTTTCATATGCGCTGCTCCTTATGCCCCCAGAACCGATGCCATGATGGAAAGTCCCTCGTCAATCTCGGCCTGCGAAATGGTCAGCGGCGGCAGAAGCCGGATGGTGCTGTGACCGGCAGTCAGGCAGAGAAGACCCTTGTCCCGCATGGCGCTGACCTTGGCGGCATAGCCCTCCTGATCGGTGAGCGCAACGCCCAGCATCAGACCCATGCCCCGGACTTCTTTCACGCCGGGCATAGCAGAGATCTTTTCTTTCATATACTGACCCTTCTTCTTTACATCGGCCAGAAGCGTATCATCCAGCTGCTCCAGCACGGAAAGCCCGCCTGCACAGCAGATGGGGTTGCCGCCGAAGGTGGTGGCATGGGTGCCGGGGGTCAGCACATGCTCTGTTTTCTCTGCGGCCATGATGCCGGCCAGCGGCAGACCGCCGCCGATGCCCTTGGCAAAGGAGACCACATCGGGGAGAATGCCATACTCCTGGAAGCAGAAGAGACTGCCGGTACGGCCAATGCCGGTCTGTACTTCGTCGACAGCCAGCAGCCAGTCCTTCTCTTTGCAGAGAGACTGCAATTCGTTTACATAATCCCGATCCAGCGGGAGCACGCCGCCCTCGCCCTGAATCAGCTCCACCATAACGGCGCAAACGGTGCCGTCATCCAGTGCACGGATGGCGTCCAGATCGTTGGGGGCTGCATACTGGAAGCCCTCGGTGAAGGGGAAGAAGTACTGGTGGAACACATCCTGCCCGGTGGCGGTCAGGGTGGTGATGGTGCGGCCATGGAAGGAGTCCCGCAGGGTGATGATGGTGCTTCTGCCGCTGCCGTACTTGTCGTAGGAATACTTCCGGCAGAGCTTGATCATGCCCTCGTTGGCCTCGCCGCCGCCGTTGGCAAAGAAGGCACGCTTCATGCCGGTGCGGCTGGTAAGCTGATGAGCCAGCTCAATATAGGGGGCGGTGTAGAAGAGATTGGAGGCATGGGCCAGCTTGGCGGCCTGAGCGGAAATGGCCTCCAGCCATTTCTTGTTGCCGTAGCCAAGGCAGTTTACGCCGATGCCGGAGGTAAAATCGATATATTTCTTTCCCTCAGGGGAGTAGAGGCAGGCGCCCTCGCCGTGGTCAATGGCCACGGGAAAACGGCCATAGGTCTGCATGACGCACTGGGCGTCTAAATTCATCAGTTCATTGCTTGTCATAGGTATCATCCTTTCTGCGGGGATCAGTAGATCATGGTGCCGACGCCTGCGTCGGTGAGCAGCTCGATGAGCACAGAGTGCTCAATACGCCCATCGAGAATATGGGCGCGGCTGACGCCTCGTCGTACAGCCTCCACACAGCACTGGATCTTGGGGATCATGCCGCCCTTGATGATCCCTTCCTTTACAAGAACGGGAACCTCCGAAACCCGGCACTTGGAAATCAGGGTGTCGGGGTCGTTTACATCCCGCAGCAATCCCAACACATCGGTGAGGATCACCAGCTTCTCGGCCCCAAGACCTGCGGCAACCTGCGCCGCAGCGGTATCGGCGTTGATATTGTAGCACTTTGCGCCATCGGCACCGGCTGCCACAGAGGAAATGACAGGGATATATCCGGCGGCCAGCACATCCAGAATGGGCTGGCAGTTGACGTTTGTGATATCGCCTACAAAGCCGTAGTCAAAGCCGTCGCCGGACTTTTTGACAGCCTCCAGCATCCGGCCATCCATGCCGCACAGGCCCATGGCCTTGCCGCCGTAGGCGTCGATGAGGGAGACCAGATCCTTGCTGACCTTGCCACAGAGAACCTGCTGGACGATGTCCATGGTCTCCTCGTCGGTATAGCGGAGGCCGTTGACAAATACGCCCTCCTTGCCGATCTTTTTCAGCATGGATGAGATTTCCGGGCCGCCGCCGTGCACGACCACCACCTGAATGCCCACCTGATGCAGAAGGACAATGTCAGAAAGCACGGCACGGCGCAGATTTTCGCTGATCATGGCGTTGCCGCCGTATTTTACCACAACGATTTTCCCGGAATACTGCTGGATATAGGGCAGGGCTTCGTTTAATACCTTGGCCCGATCCATAATACTAAGACTCATTGGATTTACCTTCTTTTCCGGGAATCAGGTGCGGTAATCCCCGTTGATTTTTACGTAATCATAGGTGAGATCACAGCCCCATGCGGTGACTGCATGCTCACCCTCGTTGACATTGACCAGAATTTCCACCTCGGGCTGAGAGAGCACCTTCTTTGCAAGCTCCTCGTCAAAGTCAAGGCCCTCACCGGCTTTGCATACCTGAATGGTACCGGCGGCGGAGGCAAAGGCAACGTCTACGCACTCCGGGCGGAAGGGCGCCTTGGAATAGCCCATGGCGCAGAGCACACGGCCCCAGTTGGCATCGGCCCCGAACATGGCGGCCTTTACCAGAGAGGAACGGATGACCTCCATGGAGAGCTTTTCGGCGGCCTCGTCACTGCGGGAGCCGGAAACGGTGCAGGAGACCAGCTTGGTGGCACCCTCGCCGTCACCGGCGATCTTCTTTGCCAGCTCGGTGCAGACATATTTGAGGGCACCGTAAAATACATCATAGTCCTCGCTCTTCCAGTCGATCAGGGCGTTTTCGGCAGCGCCGGAGGCGAGAATGCAGCAGGTGTCGTTGGTGGAGGTGTCGCCGTCTACGGATACCCGGTTGAAGGTGACCTTGGTGACCTCATAGAGCGCATCCTGAAGAACATCGGAGGAAATGGCACAGTCGGTGGTCAGGAAGCAGAGCATGGTGCCCATGTTGGGATGGATCATGCCGGAACCCTTGGCGATACCGCCCAGACGAACCTCTTTTCCGCCGATCTCAAAGGAGACGGCAATCTCTTTCTTTTTGGTGTCGGTGGTCATAATGGCCGCAGCGGCATCCCCGGAGCCGTCACGGCTCAGAAGGGAAGCGAGGGTGGGGCAGGCGTCTTCGATGACGGAGACGTTCAGGGTCTGACCGATAACACCGGTGGAGCATACGATAAAGTCCTCGGGACGGAGGCCAGTGGCAGAGGCGGCAGCCTCGCACATCTTTACGGCATTTTCATGGCCCAGAGGCGCACAGGCGTTGGCGTTGCCGGAATTGGCAATGACGCCCCGTGCGGTGCCGTTCTCCAGATGCTCCATGGTCACATAGATGGGAGCCGCCTTGACCCGGTTCATGGTGTAGACGCCTGCTGCGGCGGCTTCGGTATCGCAGAGGATCATGGCCAGATCGTTTTTGTCAGGGGAGGAACCGGCCTTTACACCGGCATGTACACCGGCTGCCCGGAAGCCCTTTGCGGCAGTAACGCCGCCGGAAATCAGTTTCATAGGAATACCTCCAACGTAAAATATCAGTGAGAGGCGGCGGAACGCCGCTGCAAATACTTCTTTTTCAAGAACCGTCCCAGATAGAGAAGACCCATGGAGCCGGCGGCGGCGATCAGCAGCCGGGGGACGGAAAACAGGAACCACTGGGGCGTTGACAGCTCCGGCTGATGGCCGAAGAAGTGGATCCAGATGCGGTTATAGTAGGTGATAATGGTGCGGTGCAGCGCCAAAATGGGAATGGTGTTCTGCCCCATGGCAATCAAGATACGGGAGATCCTTGTGCCCTCTAGAAAGTGGCACAGCCGCAGCATGACGCAGGGCCCAATGACGCCGCCGATGAAGTAGATGATGGGGCCCCAGTCTCCGTGGGGGCCGTAGGCGCTCATGAGCATGGAGGTGGACATGGCATCATTCCAGAGCCCGATCCCCACCACAGCGGCGGCGGCTGAGACATAGCATACCGGCTCCAGCCATTTGTGCGTCCACTGGCGTTCGAGCAGGTTTGACTGATGGATGCCATAACCGGCGGCCATCAGTGCGGCGGCCAGAAAGCAGTTGTTAAAGTTCCAGGGCAGCCGCAGGGGCAGATGGTTCAGTGCGATGGTCACAAGGAGACAGGGGACAATCATGTACCGCAGCTTCCAGCCAAACTTCCGCCGCAAGAGCAGCAGCAGCAGGAAGGCACCGGAGGCGGTGACCATGGCGGTGAGAAACCACAGGGGATAATTATAGGATGTAAAATAGTGCAGAGATGGCGTATGGTCGGAGAAGAGAATCACGCCCTCCGAGTAGAAGACACCGAAAATGTGCTTGAGAAGCTGTTTTACGGTTTCCTTCGTCTGGGGAATCACATAGGGGATCCAGTCGATGCAATACAGCACCATCAGTGCGGCGTTATATCCGAAATAGGGCCGAAGCAGGGGCTTCGCACGCTTTTTCAGCTGAGTAAGAAATGGCTGATCCTTATCCTTCCACAGGAAACCCGCAGTCAGGAAAAACAGCGGGATCAGGACAACGTAACCAACGGTGCCGGTATAGGGGGCGCCGTCCGCATGGACGGAGATGATCCAGAGCATGGCGACGCCCTTTGCGATATCCAGATAGTCTTTACGCTTTTTTTCGGTCATGATGCATTTCCCTTCCTTTGAAGGTATTTTATCACAGACCGTAATTCTCGTCTACACCCATCATAATATTGAGATTCTGCACGGCGGCACCGGAAGCGCCCTTGCCCAGATTGTCAAACTGGGCGGCCACAATGGCCTGAGATTCATTGCCGCAGACATAGATGTTCAGGTCGTTGGTGCCCACAACGTTGTTGCTGCCGAGACAGCCGCCCTTCAGAACCCCCTCGCCCATAACGGGCATGACATGGATGTTTTTCTGACCGGCATAGAAGTCGGCATAGGCGGCTTGGAGCGAGACAAGGCTGGTGCTGCCCGGAAGCAGGTCGAAATGCAGGGGGACTGTGACCAGCATCCCTTGGGGAAAGTCACAGACAATGGGGCAGAAGATGGGTTTCCGGCTCAGTCCGCAGACCTGCATCATCTCGGGAATGTGCTTGTGACTGAGCCCAAGACTGTAGTGCCGGGGAGAGTCATATTCCGGATCCCGCTCGGGAGACTCGTATTCTGCGATCATCTTCTTGCCGCCGCCGGTATAGCCGGTGAGACTGTGGACAGCCAGCGGATAATCCGGCGGTAGGATGCCCAGCTGCACCAGCGGGTAAACCAGCGAGATGAAGCCGGTGGCATGACAGCCGGGGTTTGCCACAAACTGTGCCGTTTCGATCTTTTGCCGATGGGCTTTGGACAGCTCCGGGAAGCCGTAGGCCCATGCGGGATCCGTCCGATGGGCGGTGGAGGCGTCAATGATCCGGGTGCCGGAGTCCTCTACCATAGCGGCAGCTTCCACGGCCGCTGCGTCAGGCAGGCACAAAAATACATAATCGGCCTCTTGAATGGCGCCCGTCCGGGCAGCGGGATCCTTTTTCATGGATTCCGGCAGCTCAATGAGCGTTACATCATTCCGAAGTCCCATGCGGCCCTCAATCTGAAGGCCGGTGGTACCGGCACGGCCATCAATGAAAATTTTGGTCATTGATTTTCGCTCCCTTCATAGGGGGCGCCGGAGGCGGCGTGCTCCTGGGTGAATTTCTCGATATAGGCGATCTGCCGCAGTACCTCCTGCTCGGCAGGGCCGCCCATAACCTTCCGCTCATTGACACAGGTCTTCAGGGCCAGTGCATCGTAGATGTCGCCGTCGAAGAGATTGGATACGGCACGGAAGTCACGGAGGGTCAGGGTGTCCAGCGTATCTCCGGATTTCAGGCAGTTATTGACCAGCCGGCCAACGATCATATAGGCCTCCCGGAAGGGCATTCCCTTACGGGTCAGGTAGTCGGCGCAGTCGGTGGCATTGATAAAGCCGCCGGAGGCTGCCTTCCGCATATTCTTGGGCAGAACGGTCATGGTCTTCAGCATGGCGGAGAAAACGGGGATGCAGAGCTCTACGGTGTCGATGGCATCGAATACGGGCTCCTTGTCCTCCTGCATATCCTTGTTGTAGGCCAGCGGAAGCCCCTTCATGACGGTCAAAAGGGTGATGAGACTGCCATAGACACGGCCGGTCTTGCCGCGCACCAGCTCGGCGACATCGGGGTTCTTCTTCTGGGGCATAATGGAGGAGCCGGTGGAATAGGCATCGTCCATTTCCACGAATTTGAACTCCCAGGAACACCAGAGGATGATCTCCTCGGAGAACCGGCTCAGATGCATCATGAGAATGGAGCAGGCGGAGAGAAACTCAATGGCAAAGTCACGGTCAGAGACGGAGTCCATGGAGTTTTCCGTGGGCTTTTTGAAGCCAAGCTCATGGGCAGTAAATTCCCGGTCGATGGGATAGGAAGAGGTAGCCAATGCACCGGCACCCAGGGGGCACTCGTCCATCCGCTCCAGACAGTCCTCCAGACGGGTGATATCCCGGCGGATCATGTTGGCATAGGCCATCATGTAGTGGGCGAAGGTGGTGGGCTGGGCCCGCTGCATATGGGTGTAGCCGGGCATGACGGTTTCGGTGTTGGCCTTGGCCTTTTCTACCAGAACCTTTTCCAGATCCAGCAGCATGCCGATGATCTTGGGGATCTCGGACTTTACATAGAGCCGGAAGTCCACGGCCACCTGATCGTTCCGGCTGCGCCCGGTGTGGAGCCGCTTGCCGTCAGGGCCAATGCGCTGGGTCAGCATGGCCTCAATGTTCATGTGGATATCCTCATTTTCCATGGAGAACTCCACCTTGCCGTCTTCGATATCCTGAAGGATGGCCTTGAGCCCGCTGATGATATCATCGGCTTCCTCCTGAGTGATGATACCCTGACGGCCCAGCATGGCGGCATGGGCCAGTGAACCCTGAATATCCTGCCGGTACATTCTCTGGTCGAAAATAATAGAGGAGTTGAAGTCGTTTACCTGCGTATCGGTCTCCTTCTGGAACCGTCCTGCCCATAGTTTCATAGTATATCTCCTTAAAAATAGCGTAGTTAAGTGAAAGACTGAAAAGTCAGCCGGATGGACGTACCGGCAACGACCCAGGGGATACGGGCCGTTGCCGGAGAGGTAACATAATGGTGGAAAGGCTTACTTCAGCTTTCCCTGCTCCCGCAGTGCCTGAACCTTGTCCGGCAGGCCCCACAGGTTGATAAAGCCCTGAGAATCCATCTGATCGTAGTCGCTCTCGTTGAAGGTGGCCAGCTCTTCGGAGTACAGGGTCTCGGGAGAGGTGACGCCGGCGTGGGTCACATTGCCCTTGTAGAGCTTGATCTTTACGGTGCCGGTGACATGCTCCTGAGTCTTATCCACAAAGGCGCTGAGGGCTTCCCGCAGCGGGGTGAACCACTTGCCGTTGTAGACCAGATCAGCGAAGTCCACAGCCAGCTTCTGCTTTTCATGGAGGGTGTCCTTGTCCAGCGTGATCATTTCCAGCACCTCATGGGCGTAGTAGAGAATGGTGCCGCCGGGGGTCTCGTAAACACCGCGATCCTTCATGCCCACCAGACGGTTTTCTACGATGTCGAGAATGCCGATTCCGTTCTCACCGCCCAGCTTGTTGAGCTTACGGATGATGTCACTGGCCTTCATCTTCTCGCCGTCGATGGCAACGGGAACGCCCTTGACAAATTCCAGCGTCAGATAGGTGGGCTTGTCGGGAGCGGCAACCGGGGAGACACCCATCTCCAGGAAGCCCGGTTTATCAATGGGAGCCTCGTTGGCGGGATCCTCCAGATCCAGACCCTCGTGGGAGAGGTGCCAGAGGTTCTTGTCCTTGGAATAGTTGGTCTCCCGGGAGATCTTCAGGGGCACATTGTGAGCCTCGGCATAGTCGATCTCTTCGTCACGGCTCTTGATGTCCCAAATACGCCAGGGGGCAATGATGGTCATTTCAGGGGCAAACCGCTTGATGGCCAGCTCAAACCGAACCTGATCGTTGCCTTTGCCGGTGCAGCCGTGGCAGATGGCGTCAGCGCCCTCGGCTTTGGCGATCTCCACCAGCTTCTTTGCGATAATGGGGCGGGCAAATGCGGTGCCCAGCAGATACTGCTCGTACTTTGCGCCGGCCTTCATGGAGGGGATGATGACGTCGTCTACCATCTCATCGGTGAGGTCTGCGATATAGAGCTTGGAGGCGCCGGTCTTAATGGCCTTTTCCTCCAGACCGTCCAGCTCACTCTCCTGACCGACGTCGCCGGAAACGGCGATGATCTCAGGATTGTTGTAGTTTTCCTTGAGCCACGGAATGATGATGGATGTATCCAGTCCGCCGGAATAGGCGAGAACAACTTTTTTAACTTCTTTGGCTGCCATAATAATTGCCTCCTGTATGTATCTTGGCGTCAGCGCCATGTTTTCTTTGTGAACATATGGTATCACAGCAATGTGGCTTTTGCAACCTTCAAGTTGCATAAAAATTCATGAATGACCGTATTTCTTTTGACAACATCCACAAAATATTCATAATATGCAGAGATATACAAGATAATTATGAATATTCATCGGGAGCGCTGCATAAATGCTCATAGAGAAGATCCAGATTCTCCGGAGAGTGCTCCACCTCCCGGCTGTAAAGCACTGCTGCATCGAGGATTCGCCGGGCGGGAGCGGGAGCATCCATATATTTGGAGAGCGCCAGAATGGCTGCGGTGCTGAAAACAGAAAAACGAACCTTTTCTGCCACCAGTCCGCTCCAAACGCCCCGGAGCACATAGCGATAAAAGAAATAAAAGAGCAGACGGCCTCCGGCCTCCTGATATTCCGGGATATCCCAGAAAATCGGATGGGGACAGTCCCGGTACCGGCGAAGAAGCTCCGGCAGCTGACTGCGGGTAAATTCCATGTGTTCCATGGCACGCAGATAGGCTGGGAGCGGGAGTGTCAGCGGCGGAGCCGGGACACCCTGCCAGAAGTCTTTGGGCAGCGTTCCGTCTGTGGGCAGTGCGATGCCGTTATCGGCGGCATCCAGCGCAAGGCTGAACTTTTGAGAAAGGGGCAGTGTGCTGCGGGACAGCACAAAAAGCGCACTGCGATAAACCAGCAGCTGCTGAAAAAATGCCGGATCCAGCTCCGGATCCTCGGGGACGACCTCCGGCGTCTCGCAGACAACCGGCTCCAAGGGCCGTTCCAGCAGCAGCCGGGCGGCCTCGGGACAGGAGATGGAAAGGCAGGTCTCTCTGCGGCTGCCGTATTCCTCCCAGAACCGGGGGTGCTCCCGACAGGTAACGGACAGAATGCCGTCCCCTTGGGCGAGGATCAAACGGCAGAGCCGGTCATGGCTGAGAAAGGGACAGGCTCCGTCCTTTAACGCAAAAAACGAATCGCCGTCCTCCTGACGGATGGCGGCACGAAGCTCCTGACCCAGCGGGCCGGGGAGCTGACGGTACCGCTCCAGCGTGGCTTCGTCCAAATCGACTTCCCATCCGACACAGCAGGTGTCCGGGCAGCGCCCGGCAATGCAGGTGAAGCCGGAAAAACAGGAGAGTGTTACTTCGGTCATCGAATACTTCCTTTATTAAATATAGTATGAAAAGAAAGGCCCGGCGGGATGCAAGCAATTCTTTTTATGCAAGGGCCAATTCTATTATAGCATAGGATACCACCAAATCGGTGGTGTTTTTCCTTATTTTGCAGGCGAAATAACACATATCAAACATTTGACCGGCATGCGAGAACACAAATTGAACACGGGGCACAAAATGCACATTGTAGCGCAGAATTTGTATGTTGACAAAACCCACGAAAATCATCATAATTTGTCATGTCCTTTTTACGGGTATTGAGGATTTTTTGTAAAGGAGGAATAACAATTGTCCAAACAAAGCCCGACTTTGTATGACAAGGTCGACAATGTGATTGTAAAGATTCTGAAATACGTTTCTTACATTTCCGGTGTTTGCCTGATTGCAATCATGTTTGTGGCCTTCTTTAATGTGTTGGGAGAGAAGATCTTCCACAAGGGTATTCCTGCATCCACGGAGATCATTCAGTATCTCCACATTCCCGTGGTCTTTCTGGCCTGCGGATATGTAACACTGGATACCGGACATACCAAGATCGATCTGCTCAGCAAGCATCTGCCCCAGGGCGTACAGCTTGCGTGCAATCTGATCGGAAATCTGATTGCGGTGTTCATCACCAGCTTTGTAGGCTATCGCGGAATTGTGCAGATGCAGAAGTTTATGGCGACCCATGCAAAGTCCTCCACCACCGGTTTCGGCTTTGCAAAATGGCCCTTCGCGCTGATCTTCTCCATCGGGTTTTTCCTGCTGGCGCTGAGCTTCGTGTGGGCAACTGTCCGGCTCTTTGTCAAAAAGCCTGCGGCAGAAGAAGAGAAGAAGGAGGCGGAAGTCTAAATTATGGATTATGCATCGATTGTAGGTCTTGTGACCTTCCTGGTCATGATGATTATGATTTTCGCCGGTATTCCTGTGTTCGTTTCCATGCTGGCTTCGGCCTTCGGCGGATTTATCGCACTCTATCATGGCAACCTGACCATGATGATCACCAAGTTCACCACGGCTCCCTTTGAGCTGGGTGCCAACTACAACTACGCCGTGCTCCCCATGTTCATGCTGGTCGGAGCGCTAGCGGGAGAAACAGGAATAGCGGGCGGAGCCTTTGCGGCCATGAAGGCATGGCTGGGCCGCATTAAGGGCGGTCAGCTGTTTACCGTTATCGCAGCCAACGCTGTGTTCGGCGCCTGCTCCGGCTCTTCCGTTGCCGGCAACATCGTGTTCGGCAAGCTGGCCATGCCTGAGCTGGAGGCCGCCGGTTATGACCGGAACTACTCCATGGGCTGTATCGCTGCTTCCGGCGCCCTGTCCACCCTGATCCCCCCGTCCATGGCAATCATTATGTACTGCCTGATCTCCCCCATCACCATGAGCGTTGGTACCGCTCTGATGGGCGGCGTGATCCCCGGCCTCCTGACTGCAATTCTCCTGTGCGTGACCGTTCGTATCATTGGACGGATCAAGCCCGGCTCCATTCCTCCGGCTTCCGGTGAGAAGGTTCCCATGAAGGAGAAGCTCAAGAGCCTGCGGCTCCTGATCCCGATCCTGTGCCTGTTCGGCATCATCATCGGCGGTACCTTTGCCGGTCTGTTCACCGCAACGGTCGGCGGCGCCATCGGCGCATTTGCCGTGTGCATTTACGCCCTTGTAAAGCGTCTGCCCCTGAAGCAGATCGCCCACAGCGTTTGGGAGTCTGCCACCATGGAGTCCGGCATCTTCCCCATCATCGTTGCCGGTCAGCTGTTCGGCGCCTTTATCTCCGCCACCAAGCTGGCAGATACGCTGGCCCGCCTGATCGCTTCCGTCCATGCACCTGCATTCTTCATCTTTATGCTGGTGGTGCTGCTGTACATCTTCTGCGGCTGCGTTATGGACATCGTTTCCATTATCATCATCACCGTACCCGTGGTGTTCCCTGTGCTCAATGCCGTGGGCTACAGCCCCTACGTTCTCGTCATCTGCCTGTGCTTCATGTGCGAGATCGCCGGCCTGACGCCTCCCATTGGCATGAACGTATTTGCTACTGCAAATGCGCTGCGTGTCAACCCCTCTGAGATCTTCAAGGGTGTTGTGCCATACTTTATCTGCGAACTGGCAGTGGTTATCATCATTGCCCTGTTCCCCGACATTGTCCTGTTCCTGCCCAGACTGCTGGGTGCTCCGGGCATGTAGTCCATACCGGTTGTTCCGTGCTCTGCACGATCCAACATACATTTTTATCTTGAGGAGGATACAAATGAAATTCAAGAAACTTCTTGCTGCTCTGCTGGCCGTTATGATGGTCGCAAGCATGGCTGCCTGCGGCAGCGATGCTGCTTCTTCCACGACCGCAGCTTCCGCCGAGGCTCCTGCTGAGGCCACTGAGGCCCCTGCTGCTGAAGCAACTGAGGCTCCCGCTGCTGAAGCGGCTGGTTCCACTGAGGAGGCTGCGGCTCCCGCTGAGGAAGCTCAGACCGAGCGGGCCGAGTCCATCGAGTGCGATCCCCTGACCATCGACTTCTCCACCGTTTACAACGAGACCGAGACCGGCGGCCAGATCATCAAGCACTTTGAGGAGTACATCAGCAACCTGACCGGCGGCGCCATCACCATGAACATCTTCTGGGGCGGCACGCTGTTTTCCGATGCTGAGGCTCTGGACGGCGTAAACTCCGGTGCTGTCAACATGACTGCTCTGGGTCATATGCCCCATCTGGCTACCCTGAACTATCTGGCGTTCCCCGGCTTCGCTCCCGGCGGCACCAAGGCTGCTCTGGATTACTTCGACACCCTGATGTTCAAGGATCCCGAGACCTCCGCTCTCATTCAGCAGGAGGCTGCTGACAACGGCATCATCTACCTGAACGTTCTGGCAGGCGGCGCAAATGCTTTCTGCACCACTTATGAGTTCACCGATCTGGATTCCATGATCTCCGGCTCCAAGTCCTTCGGCAACATGGATGCTGCAATCTTCGAGAAGCTGGGCTTCCAGGTTACCTCCGTGGGCCCCGGCGACTGCTATGACGCTCTGCAGCGTGGCCTGATCGACTCCACCCAGATGGGCCTGGCTCCCATGGTCTCCATGGGCTGGGAAGAGGTCGCCAGCTACTGGGCTCTGGACGGAACCTACACCGCTGGTAACATGTTCACTGCCAACCTCGAGTGGTGGAACGGCCTGACCGACGCACAGCGTCAGGCAATCCAGCAGGCTTGCGATGAGGTGGAGGAGTACTCCGCCGGCATCTATGATGACTCCATCGCTTCCGACTGCGCTACCATCGAGGAGAAGACCGGCAACAAGATGGTCGAGTTCTCCGATGCTGACGTAGAGCGTGTTTGGGCTGCTACCTTCGACGCTAAGGCTGACGCTGCTATGCAGACCGCTGAGGCCAACGGCAAGGCTGAGGGCATGACCAAGATCCTGGAGAAGGCTGCTGAGATCACCGGTTACGACTGGAAGCACTAATTCTCCCAACAATCGCTCATGAGACGGGCACCTGTCACATTTCGTGGCAGGTGCCCTTTTTGTTACTTTGCAAGATATTCTTCCAGACAAAGTCCCTTTTTGTAGATTTCCTTGGCGGCGTCCTTGCCCACATAGCGGTAATGCCAGGGCTCATAGTCGGTGCCGGTGAGGGCTGTTTTTCCTTCGGGATAACGGAGAATAAAGCCGTATTCCCATGCGTGAACGGAGAGCCAGCTGTAAACCTGCGTGCCGGTGGAGTGGATGCCGTCAGCGTTGATGTCCACAGCCAGACCGGTCTGGTGCTCGCTGTAGCCCACCGGATTGACCCAGAGCTGCGCATCCCGCTCTGCCTGTGTCCGACTTTCGCCCTGCTCCATAAACTCCTCTATTTTTTCGTTCATCAGGGACTGCTGCTTCTCTGCACTTCGGTATCCGGAGGCCACCTCCGGATAGATGCTCGCTGCACGCATATCATCAAACATCTGCTGGAGCTGTGGATAGATGCGGCTGTCGACCTGCGTCCCATTGGCAAGGGTGGTGAGATCGGAAGACCAGTCATCGGGGATGGCATGGGTCTGATTGACAAGAACCAGATTCCATGGAAGATCGGTAAGGTTGGAAAAGGCGCTTTTATTGTGACCGGAGCTGTTTGGAAAGAGAATGCGGAATGCGCCGAGGCAAACGAGAAGCAGTACGATAGTGGGCAGCAGAATGGAAAGAAAGCGCCGGTTGGCGGAGCGTGGACGGGAATGCGGCATATGGATCCTCCTCTTTTTGTGTTCTGCCGCAATCATAATGAAATTGTGATTAAGATACAAGAAAGCAAAATATAAAAACTTTATTAAGGGGAATCCGGGACCGCATCAAAAATGCGCCCGCAAAACGGACGCATTTTTGCAAATGGCTCGCAGTTATGCCAGCACCTTGTGGACTTTGCAGTTCAGGAAGACGGAGAAAAGGGCGCTGAGGGCCTCTGCGATCACCACAGCCATCCAGACCATGGAGAGCTGACCGGTGAGGCTCATGGCCCATGCGATGGGGATTACGAAAATCAGCTGGCGTCCCAGATTGATCATCAGGGTATAGCGGCTGTAGCCCAGTGCCTGAAAGGACGAGGAGAGGATCAGCGTTGTGGCGCCCAGCGGGAGGCTCAGGCAGCAGATCCGCAGGGAGGTGATCCCAATGGAGAGCATGGCATCGGAGGCGCTGAACAGCTGCAGAAGCTGTGCAGCAATGATTTCGAATGCAATAAGCAGAATTGCCATCAGCACCAGCGCGGTTTTTAGCGCCAGCGAGATGGTCTGACGTACCCGATCCATACGGCCTGCGCCGTAGTTGTAGGAGATCATGGGGACGGTGCCGTTGTTGAGGCCAAAGATCGGCATATAGGCAAAGTTCTGGAGCTTCAGCCAGATGCCGAATACGGCGGTGGCGGTGGTGGAGAAGGCCAGAAGGATCTGATTCATGCAGAAGCTCATGGCCGAGGAAAGCCCCACCGTGATCATGGAGGGGATGGCGATGGAAAAGATGCTCTTTAGAATTTCCAAGGAGGGGCACATAGAACGGAAGCGCAGCCGGATGTTCTTCTCCTTGACGGTCAGCATGATCAGGGCCACCAGTGCGGCGAAGATCTGCCCCAGAACCGTGGCAACGGCGGCGCCGATGACGCCCAGCTTGGGGAAGGGGCCGATGCCGAAGATCAAAAGCGGGTCAAAGATGATGTTGAAGATCGCACCGGCCGCCTGAGAGATCATGGAGCACACGGTGTTGCCGGTGGCGACCAGAAGCTTTTCAAAATTCTGGCCGAAAAAGGCGCCTGCTGATATCAGGCAGATCACGGTCAGGTACTGCGTGCCGTTCTCGATGATCTCGGCCACATCCGTCTGCATGGTATAGTAGGCACGTATACCGAAAGCCCCCACCAGCATAAAAAGAACGGTATAGCAGGCGGAGAGCACCACAGCCACGTTGGCGATGCGGAGGGCCTTACCGTGCTCCCCCTGACCGGTGTAGCGGGGCACCAGCGCATTGACCGCAACCCCGGTGCCCACGCCGATGGCGGTGATGATCTGCTGCAGCGGAAATGCAATGGATACTGCCGTCAGGGCGTTCTCACTGATCCGGGCCACGAACATGGAGTCTACAATGTTGTATAGGGCCTGAATAAAGAATGAGATCATCATGGGGATGCTCATGGAGATCAGCAGGCGTCCGATGGGCATGGTCCCCAGCTTGTTTTGCTGTGTATTCAAATGTTGATTCCTCCAATCACAGGAGCTGCCTGTGTCATTTTCGGCATTATCATAGCATATTTCCATGAAAAAAGGCAAAGGATTTCTTGCGTGGAAACATTCCGGATGTGTTTAGAAAAAGTTCACAAGAAATAAATTCTGATATTGTGCAAATTGACACTTGTGAAATCGGAAACGCTGGGCTATTATATAGATGTTAGCACTCCGGATGAATGAGTGCTAACACGAAAAACAGTAGAACCTTTGACAGGCGCCTCTGCGCCGTCAGATTATTTTAAGGAGGAACCTCAAATGAAACTTGTACCCCTCTCTGATAGAGTCATTGTCAAGATGACCGAGGTGGAGGAAACCACTGCATCCGGCATCATTCTCGCATCCAGCGCCAAGGAAAAGCCCATGGTTGCGGAAGTCATCGCAGTGGGCCCCGGCGGCATGGTGGATGGTCATGAGGTCAAGATGACCGTTTCCGTTGGACAGAAGGTTATCTTTGCAAAGTACACCGGCACCGAGGTAAAGCTGGGCAAAGAAGAGTATACCATCGTACGTCAGGGCGACATTCTCGCAGTTGTCGAATAATTGGAGGTAATAGATCATGGCTAAGCAGATTATTTTTGGCGAAGACGCTCGCAAGAAGCTTCAGGCTGGTATCGACCAGCTGGCAAATACCGTAAAGGTTACACTGGGCCCCAAGGGCCGCAACGTGGTTCTGGATAAGAAGTATGGCAATCCCCTCATCACCAACGATGGCGTGACCATTGCAAAGGACGTTGAGCTGGAGGATGCCTTTGAGAACATGGGCGCAAGTCTGGTTCGTGAGGTCGCTACCAAGACCAACGATGTAGCCGGTGACGGCACCACCACCGCTACGGTTCTGGCGCAGGCCATCGTCAGCGAGGGCATCAAGAACGTTACCGCAGGCGCAAACCCCATGGTGATGCGCAAGGGCATCAGCAAGGCTGTTGCTGCCGCAGTTGAGGCCATCAAGGGCAATTCCCAGATGGTTTCCGGCTCCTCTGACATTGCCCGTGTCGGCACCGTTTCTTCCGGCGATGAGTCCGTAGGCGCTCTGATCGCTGAGGCAATGGAGAAGGTCACCTCCAACGGCGTAATCACCATTGAAGAGGGCAAGACCGCTGAGACTCAGCTGGACGTGGTAGAGGGCATGGAGTTTGACCGTGGCTATCTGTCCCCCTACATGGTCACCGATGCAGAGACCATGGAGTGCGTCATGGACGATGCACTGCTGCTGATCACCGATAAGAAGATCTCCAGCATTCAGGATCTGCTGCCCATTCTGGAGCAGGTTATGAAGTCCGGCCAGAAGCTGGTTATCATTGCCGAGGACGTTGAGGGTGAGGCCCTGTCCACCCTGCTGCTGAACAAGATCCGCGGCGTACTGAACGTTGCCTGCGTGAAGGCACCCGGCTACGGCGACCGCCGCAAGGAGATGCTGAAGGATATCGCCATCCTCACCGGCGGCGAGGTCATCACCGGCGATCTCGACATGGATCTGAAGGATACCACCTTCGATCAGCTGGGCAAGGCACATCAGGTGAAGATCACCAAGGACGACACCACCATCGTAGGCGGTGCAGGCGACTCCGCAGCCATTCAGGCCCGGATCTCCGAGATCAAGTCCCTGATCTCTACCACCGAGTCCGAGTATGACAAGGAGAAGTACAACGAGCGTCTGGCAAAGCTGTCCGGCGGTGTGGCTGTCATTAAGGTCGGCGCACAGACCGAGACCGAGATGCATGAGATGAAGCTCCGCATCGAGGACGCTCTGAATGCGACCCGTGCAGCCGTAGAGGAAGGCATCGTTGCCGGCGGCGGTACCGCTTATGTCAATGCAATTCCTTCTGTCAACGCTCTGGTTGCCACCCTGGAGGGCGACGAGAGAACCGGTGCTCAGATCGTTGCAAAGGCGCTGGAGGCTCCTGTCCGCCAGATCGCTTACAACGCAGGCGTAGATGGCTCCGTGATCTTTGATCGTATCTCCAACTCCGGCAAGGTGGGCTATGGCTACAATGCCTACACCGAGGAGTACTGCGACATGATCGGCACCGGCATTGTGGATCCCACCAAGGTGACCCGCAGCGCTCTGGAGAACGCCGCATCCATCGCCTCCTGCGTACTGACCACCGAGAGCCTTGTGGCAGATAAGCCCGATCCCCAGCAGGATGCTGCCATTGCAGCCGCACAGGCTTCCGCAGCAGCCGGTCAGGGCATGTATTAATTCAGCGTTCAAGTGAATTCCGGCAGAGGTTCCGGCCACAAGGCCGGGGCCTCTGCTTTCCTTCTGCACGGATGTGGGGTTGCCAAACCGCCTTTTGGAGGGTATAATAGAACCACTAACCTGCAAAGGAGCCAAAGCCATGTCACTGTTTACCGTCTCGCTGGCCCATCTGACCAAGGAATTTAAGCTGGAAATGCTGTACCGCTCTTCGGATTTTGAGAAGATCCAGATCACGGTAGAGGATGTCAACCGGCCTGCGCTCCAGCTTTCGGGCTTCTTTGAGCATTTTGAGCCTGCCCGGATGCAGGTTATCGGCATGGTGGAGGACACCTATCTGGCGGGGCTTACCCCGGAGCAGCGGGTGGTCACCTTTGACCGGCTGTTTTCCTATCGGCCTCCGGCACTGATCTATGCCCGCCATCTGGAGCCCTGCGATGAATGCATGGTCATGGCACGGAAGTATAACATCACCATCCTGCGCACCAATGAGACCACCTCGGAGCTGGTCTCCACCATGATCGCCACCCTGAAGCACTATCTGGCGCCCCGGCTGACCCGGCACGGCGTTCTGGTAGAGGTTCACGGCGAGGGCATGCTGCTGCTGGGCGAGAGCGGCGTTGGTAAGAGCGAGGCGGCCATTGAGCTGGTAAAGCGTGGACATCGCCTGATCGCAGACGATGCGGTGGAGATCAAAAAAGAGGGCGCCTATGTGCTCTCCGGCTCTGCGCCGGAGCTGATCCGCCACTATATTGAGCTCCGTGGCATCGGCGTCATTAATGTGGCAAAGCTCTTTGGTATGGGCGCCGTCAAGGAATCTGCCAATATTGATATGGTGGTCAATCTGGAGGCATGGCGGGATGATGTGCTCTATGACCGGCTGGGCGTGGAGAATGAGTTTACCACGATTTTGGGCGTCAAGGTGCCCAATCTGACCATTCCGGTAAAGCCCGGGCGGAATCTGGCGGTGATCCTTGAGGTGGCGGCTATGAACAATCGTCAGAAGAAGATGGGCTACAATGCCGCACTGGAATTTACCGAGCAGATCAATAAGCATTTTGATGAGACCATGGCAGCGGAAGGCTGAATAGATACGAACGGACGGAAAACAGGGGGCGGTGTTACCGTCCCCTGTGGTCTGCCCTGACCGAGAAATGAGAGAGGAAGTGTAAGATGCGTTCTGACCGGAACGGAACAACGCTGCTGACGGAAGGCAGCATTTTGGGAAAACTGTTTGGATTTGCGGTGCCGCTGTTTTTGGGCAACCTGTTTCAGCAGCTCTATAACACCTGTGACTCCCTGATCGTGGGGAACTTTGCGGGTAGCGAGGCACTGGCGGCGGTAAGCTCCTCCGGCAGCCTGATTTTTTTGCTGGTGGGACTGTTTAACGGCATTGCCATGGGTGCGGGCGTTGTCATTGCCCGGTATTTTGGGGCACGGGAAGGGGAGCACCTGCGCCGGGCGATCCATGCCACGGTGTTCTTCGGCATTGTGGCCGGGGCTGCGCTGACGGTGCTTGGAATCCTGCTGACACCGCTGCTGCTCCGCTGGATGGGAACTCCGGAAACGGTGCTTCCCCAGTCGATCATCTATTTCCGGGTCTACTTTGCGGGGGCGCTGGCTGTGGTGCTCTACAATGTGGCCGTGGGTATTTTGCAGGCGGTTGGAGATTCCAGACACCCGCTGTATTACCTGATGATCTCCTCCGGGGTCAATGTGGTGCTGGATCTGCTGTTTGTGGCGGTGCTGGGCTACGGGGTCGGTGCGGCGGCGCTGGCCACCACCATCGCCCAGAGCCTCAGTGCGATCATGGCATTCCGGCGGCTGACTCGCCCGGGAACGGAGTATCAGGTCTGCTGGCGGCAGGTGCGGCCGGATGGGCCGATGCTGAAGCAGATCCTGGCCATTGGCCTGCCTTCGGGGGTTCAGAACTCCATTATCTCGCTGGCCAATGTGATCGTGCAGTCCAACATCAATCAGTTCGGGCCCCATGCCATGGCGGGCTGCGGGGTATACTTTAAGATCGAGGGCTTTGGCTTCCTGCCTATTACCTGCTTTGCCATGGCCTTGTCCACCTTTGTGAGCCAGAACCTTGGGGCGGGGAAGCCCGACCGAGTGCGGAAGGGCAGCATTTATGGGACGCTCTGCTCTGTGGGCATTGCGGAATTGGTCGGTGTTGTGGTGTGCGCCGGGGCGCCGTGGCTTATGGCGGCCTTCAACCGGGAAGCTGATGTGATCGCCTATGGGGTGCAGCAGGCCCATATTGAAACGCTGTTCTGGTGCCTGCTGGGGCTGAGCCACTGCAGCGCCGGAATTCTCCGGGGAGCGGGCAAGGCCAAGGTTTCTATGGTGATCATGCTGCTCTGCTGGTGCCTGATCCGCATTACCTATATTACCATTACAGTGTCTATCCTCCATGACATCCGTGTGGTGTTCTGGGCCTATCCCATCACATGGGGACTCAGCGGCATCCTGTTTACACTGTACTTTAAGTCCCAGTGGAAGAATCTGATTCGTCCGGCGGCAATGAAAGTGGAATAAGTCAACTGTGCTTCTGTGGTGGAGACAATTCACCGGGAAGCACAGTTCTTTTTCTGCGTGGAGCCGGAATATGTCGAAATGAAAGAATTCATTCAATCTAACGCTTTAATGTGGCAAAATGAAAAAGAAATGAAATATTTGCCGGAAAAAAGCCGCAGAAACACTTGCAGAATGAGCCGATATATCATATAATATAATTTGCGATAAATGACCTTTATAAGCGATGTTAATGGCGGCCGCTGCGGAAAATGGAGTCTTATCCACCTGCGGCGGACAAATCGAATGGAGGAGATCCTGTGAAATTTTCTCAAATGAAATATCAGCGGCCGGATCTTGCGTCCCTGAAGGAGCAGATCCAGAGCCTTACGGCGCAGCTTCGGGCAGCCCAGAGCTATATGGCGGCAAAGGATACGTTTCTTGCAAAAGAGACGCTGTGCAAGCATATCGAGACCCAGAGCACGCTGGCATCGATCCGGCACACCATCGACACCAGAGATACCTTCTATGATGACGAGGTGAAATTCTGGAACGGCGCAGAGCCCCAGCTGGAGGAGGATCTCCAGCAGTGGACCATGGCGATGCTGGAATCTCCCTACCGGAAGGACTTTGAGGCGGAGTATGGAGATCTCATGTTTGTCAATGCGGAGATCCAGCTGAAGACCTTTGCGCCGGAGATCATGGCGGATATCCAGAAGGAGAACGATCTGACGCAGGAGTATGAAAAGCTGCTGGCTTCGGCACAGATCCCCTTTGAAGGGAAGGTCTATACCATCTCCCAGATGTCCCCCTTCAAGACCGATGCCGATGATGCCCGCCGCCTTGCCGCATGGAAGGCAGAGGGGCAGTGGTACAAGGACAATCAGGCACAGCTGGATGACATCTACGATCAGCTGGTGCATCTGCGGAATCAGATGGGCAAGAAGCTGGGCTACGAAGGCTATACTACGCTGGGCTATTACCGGATGGGCCGGAACTGCTATACCAAGGAGGATGTGGAGAAATTCCGCGCTGCGGTGCGCACCTATCTGGTGCCGCTGGCAGACAGCATCTACCGGGAGCAGGCCAAGCGGCTGGGGAAGGAATATCCCATGAGCTTTGCGGACAATGCACTGGAGTTCCGCTCCGGCAATCCCCGTCCCGTTGGGACGCCGGATGATATTCTGGCGCAGGGCAAGAAATTCTATGATGAGCTGTCTCCGGAGACCAGCGTATTTTTCCGCACCATGCTGGATGGAGAGCTGCTGGACGTGCTCTCCACCGAGGGCAAGGCCGGCGGCGGCTACTGCACCAGCATCCCGGATTATCAGGTTCCCTTTATCTTTGCAAACTTCAACGGCACCCAGCATGACGTGGAGGTTGTGACCCATGAGGCGGGCCATGCCTTTGCGGCTTATACCAACCGGGATCGGGTGCCCGCATCCTATACATGGCCCAGCATGGAGGGCTGCGAGGTGCACTCCATGTCCATGGAGTTCTTTGCATGGCCTTGGGCAGAGGGATTCTTCGGTGCGGATACAAAGAAATTCTACTACAGCCACCTGTCCGGTGCACTGACCTTTATTCCCTACGGCACCATGGTGGATCACTTCCAGCATATCGTCTATGAGAAGCCGGATATGACGCCCAAGGAGCGCCATGGAGTCTGGAAGGAGCTGCTGGGGATCTACATGCCGTGGATGAAGCTGGACGGGGATATTCCCTTCTATGCCGAGGGCGAGGGCTGGCAGCGTCAGCATCACATCTATTCCAGCCCCTTCTACTATATTGACTACTGTCTGGCGCAGACGGTATCCCTGCAGTTCTGGGCCCTGCTCCAGAAGGATCAGAAGAATGCATGGGAGCACTATATGGCCTATACCCGTCAGGGCGGCAGCCGCACCTTTACCGAGCTTCTGAAGAATGCCGGACTGGAAAGCCCCTTTGAGGAGACCTGCCTCAGAACGGTGGCGGAGACCGCAAAGGCCTATCTGGAGCACTTTGACCTGAGCAGTCTCACCTGATCTATGAGCAGAAAAAAACGACGCTCCAAGCTGGAGCTGTTTCAGAGAAATGCGGCAGGAGAATACATTTATACCGGCGGCCATATGCGCTATGCGGACGCACACAAAACAAGACGGCGTATGCTGGCAGAGCTATGGGCCTCCGGTGCCCTTGGAATGCTGTGCTTCCTTGCGGGGGGCTTCCTGCCGGTGCCGGGCTTTACGGGCTGCTTCTATGTGCTGGGGCCCTATGTGGCGGCGCTGATTGCTGCCGCCGGAAGCCTGTGGACGCTGGGGGAGCTCACCGGTGCCGGAGATCCGATCCGGCAGTATGCCTACGATGCAACGGTGCTTCGGCTGCCGGTCTGGTCCCTGATTGCAGGGATCGCCGGGGGGCTGTGCCTGCTGGGGGAGGGACTGTACCTGATCCGAAATGGCGGCGGCCTTGGCACCGCAGCGGCGTTTCTGGCGCTGGAGGCGGTGGGGACGGCAGCGATGCTGCTGTTCCGAGGCGTTATTCGCCGGAGCCGCTGGCAGGAACATTAGACAAACGGTCACTTTTCCGGGATTTTCTGCAAAGCTGTCATTGACAGCGGGACATCTGTCCACTATAATGGGGCAGTCTGACGGCTACAGGTCTCAGAATGTCCGTACCTGTGCAAAAGGGAGCGCTCCCTTTTGGTGTCATGCAAGGCATGGCACCTGATGAATCGTGAACCACGGAGCTCAATCCGTTTTTGTTCAATATTTTTAAGGAGGAATTCTTAACATGAAAAACAAGACCAAGCTGCTTGCGCTGCTTCTGGCTGTTTGCATGTGCGTGGGCCTTCTGGCCGGCTGCGGCGACAATGCTGCTTCCGGCGGAAGTGCAGCACCTGCCAGCGCACCGGAGGCGGGCTCTGATGTGGCCGAGAACGGCGGCGCAGAGACCACTGCCAGCAACGACAATACGCTGGTAGCAGCTGCCACCGGATTCGAGAGCAAGTTCTCTCCCTTCTTCGCTGCCAACGCAGACGATCAGCGCGTTACCGACATGACGCAGGTTTACCTGCTGACGGTGGACCGTGTGTCCAACCCCGTGCTCAGCGGCATCGAGGGCGAGACCCGCACCTACAACGGCACCGATTACACCTACTACGGCCCCGCTGACATCACCGTTACCGAGAATGACGACGGCACCGTGTACTATGATGTTACCATGCGGGACGACATCCAGTTCTCCGATGGTACCACTGCCGACATCGACGACGTGATCTTCTCCATGTATGTATTCGCAGACCCCACCTATGATGGCTCTGTGACCTTCTACTCCTGCCCCATCGAGGGTATGGAGGATTACCGCAACGGCATGGGCACTCTGGCTGCACTGCTGGCTGAGGCCGGTGAGGACAACACCGACTTCACCAACTGGACCGAGGAGCAGCAGAAGGCGTTCTGGGATGCAGTCAACGACGGCGGCGTGAAGTTCGCGCAGGAGATCGTGGACTACGTTGCATCCATGGGCGGCGAGGGCAGCGATGCCGAGTCCTCTGCACTGTCTGTGGCAGACGCCGCTGCACAGTGGGGCTTTGAGCTGGACGCAGACGCTACTGTGAAGGATTTCTTCCTTGCCATTGGCGATCAGTACGGCTGGAACTTCTCCCAGATGGAGGCCGAGACCGCAGGCTCTGCGCTGTCCGACCTGATCCCCGAGGACGTTTACAACTACTCTACCGTTGGTGTGGAGACCGGCAAGTCCGCTGACCACATCTCCGGCATTCAGAAGACCGGCGACTACAGCATGCGCGTAGTTGCTACCGAGGTTGACGCCACCCTGATTTATCAGCTGGCAATGCCCATTGCTCCCCTCCACTACTATGGGGATGAGAGCAAGTACGATTACGATAACAACAAGTTCGGCTTTGACAAGGGCGATCTGTCTATCGTCAGAGAGAAGACCACCCAGCCTCTGGGCGCCGGTCCCTATGTGCTCAAGAGCTTTGAGAACGGCACCGTTTACATGGATGCCAACCCCACCTACTACAAGGGCGAGCCCAAGACCGCGCACCTGAACTTCCTGGAAACCCAGGAGGCCGATAAGGTCACCGGCGTTGAGGCCGGCACGCTGGATATCTCCGATCCTTCCTACTCCACCGAGGTTGCCGGCCAGATTGCCCAGTACAACGGCGGCGATGACTCCATGGATGGCTCCGTAATCACCACCCGCCTCATCGACTACCGTGGCTACGGCTACATCGGCATTGCCGCCAACAATGTAAAGGTCGGCAACGATCCCGCTTCCGAGGAATCCAAGGATCTCCGTAAGGCCATTGGTACCGTTCTGGCTGCTTACCGTGACGAGGGCATCAGCTCCTACTACGGCAACACCGCTTCTGTGATCAACTACCCCATCTCCAACACCTCCTGGGCTGCTCCTCAGGTCACGGACGACGGCTATACCGTGGCTTACTCCGTAGACGTAGACGGCAACCCCATCTACACCGACGGCATGAGCCAGGAGGACAAGTATGATGCAGCACTGCAGGCTGCTCTGGGCTACTTTGAGAAGGCCGGCTACACCGTAGAGGGCGGCAAGCTCACCGCAGCTCCCGAGGGCGCAAAGCTGGAGTATCAGGTGAACATCGGCGCAGGCGGCGCTGGCGATCACCCCTCCTTCCTGCTGCTGAAGAATGCGGCTGACGCATTCAAGAAGATCGGCTTCACCCTGAACGTCAACGATATGGCGCAGGCTTCCGACCTGTATGCTTCCTACCAGACCGGCGTTGCCGAGCTGTGGTGCGCTGCATGGCAGGCTTCCTCCGATCCTGATATGTTCCAGCTGTATCATTCTCAGGGTTCCACCAACTACTATCAGATCAACGATCCCGAGCTGGACGAGCTGATCGTTGATGCCCGCAGCTCCACCGATGAGACCTTCCGGAAGGGCCTGTACAAGGCTGCCATGGAGATCATCATGGACTGGGGTGTTGAGGTTCCCGTATATCAGCGTTCCGAGGCATATATCTTCTCCTCCGAGCGTGTTGCAGTCGACTCTCTGCCCGGCGACATGACTCCTTACTGGGGCTGGGACGCCGAGGTTGAGAACATCGTTGTAAAGTAAGAAAACACACGATGACATGTAAGCTGTCTCCCTGCGCCAAATCGGCGCAGGGAGATGGTACTGCGGATATGAGGATACTGCTTCCGGTCAGGGAGCAGTGCCCTGATATGCGGAGTTTTCGTCTATCATAATAAAAAGATGTATTGAACCAATATGTCAAAAACGGAGGGATTTCCTTGCGAAAGTATGTCGTCAAAAGAATCCTGCTGTCTGTTGTGATTCTGCTTTGTGTGACATTCATTATCTACGGACTGCTGCGATGTCTGCCCAGCTCTTATGTGGAGAATATGGCCATGCAGCTGTCCTCCAAGCCCGGCGCCAAGAGCTATGACGAATGGCTGACCCAGCTCAATGCGTCCTACGGCCTGGATAAGGGCATCGTACCCGGCTTTTTCACATGGCTGGGGGATGCAGTGCGGGGGCAGTTCGGTGACAGCTGGAAGTATACGGTGCCCGTTACCCAGAAGTTCAGCGAGACCATTTGGCTGAGCTTTGTGATGGGCCTGATCTCCTTTGTGCTGGAGCTGGTGATCGCCATTCCGCTGGGCATCATCGCCGCAACGAAGCAGTATTCCAGAGCGGATTATGCCATTACGACCTTTTCGCTCATCGGCATTTCGCTGCCTACCTTCTTCTTTGCCACCCTGCTCAAGCTGTTCTTTTCCGTCAAGCTGGGGTGGTTTGACCTCTACGGTCTGGTAGGCCGCAACTATGCGCAGCTGAGTACATGGGGGCAGTTCTGGGATAAGGCCAATCACCTTGTGCTGCCCATTGTAACGCTGGTCATCGTATCGGTGGGCTCGCTGATGCGCTATACCCGCACCAACATGCTGGAGGTGCTCAACGCCGACTACATCCGTACCGCACGGGCCAAGGGGCTTTCGGAGCATAAGGTCATCTATCACCATGCTTTCCGGAACACGCTGATCCCGCTGGTCACCATCATCGGCGGCAGCCTGCCCGGCCTGTTCTCCGGCGCCCTGATCACGGAGACCCTGTTTATGATCCCCGGCATTGGCTATACATCCTATCAGGCTATGATCTCCGGCGATATTCCCTTCGCCATGTTCTATATGACCTTTATTGCCATCCTGACTTTGGCTGGCAACCTGCTGTCCGACATTCTGTATGCCGTGGTTGATCCGCGGGTACGCATCGCATAAGGAAGGAGCGTGACTTGTTATGAAGGATAATCGGGAAGAACTGAAAAACAAGGACGCTCAGGAAACTGAGAATCTTTCCTTGAACGATGACCGCCGGGTCAAGGTCCTCTCTCCGGGGGCGCTGGTTGCAAAGCGCTTTTTCCGGAACCGTCTGGCAGTGGTGGGGCTTTCTATGCTCATTGCCATGTTCCTGTTCTCCTTTGTGGGCGGAATCATCAGCCCCTATAAGGAGGATCAGCAGTTTTATACCTACACCTACATGGATCAGGAATATGTAGGCGTGGTCAAAAACAACGACTTCCGCTATGTGTCGGCGGAGGGGCAGAAGTTCGGTTCTGCGGAGCAGGCACAGTTCCTGCTGGCCCAGATGAAGGGCAAAGACTCCTTTGACTATAAGGATGTGACCTATACCCTGACGCAGGAGGGCGATGACCTCTATACCATTAGCGTGGACGGTGCACCCGTTGCCATCGCCTACAAGGACATCGTCAGTGCAGCCGACGGTCAGGCAGAGCCCAGCTTCGACGTAAAGGCGGCGGCCCTGAAGGCCTATGTAAACGGCGAAAACACCTTTGAGGCAGACGGAAAGACCTATGAGCTGGACGCCGACGGCAATGTGGTGGACGGCGGCACCGTGATCGCCTATATCAGCCGCTTCGTTGTTCAGAGCAAGGAAAACGGCGTAGTGATCAGCCGTGACTTTAAGGAAAAGCTGGAGGAGGCCATTGACGGCGGCACCGAGGAGTTTGTCTATACAGACGCCGAGGGGCAGGAGGCCACCTATACCATTACCTATCAGGCCGACACCGACAGCTGGTCGGTGCTTCAGAGCACCAAAACCTATGTCTATGACCGATACGCCTCTCCCTCCAAGGAGCACTGGCTGGGCACCGATACCTCCGGCATGGATATGCTGACCAGACTGATGTACGGCGGCCGTGTTTCTCTGATCATTGGCTTTATCGTTGTAATCATCGAGGCATTTCTGGGCGTCATTCTGGGCGGTGTTTCCGGATATTTTGGCGGCTGGGTGGACAACCTGATCATGCGTGTCGTGGATGTCTTCTACTGCATCCCCTCTACGCCGCTGATCATCATTCTCGGCTCTGCCATGGACGCCATGCAGGTGGATCCCCAGATCCGTATGCTGTATCTGATGCTGATCCTGGGCTTCCTGGGCTGGCCGGCTATCGCACGTCTGGTGCGCGGACAGATCCTGTCTCTCAGAGAGCAGGAGTTTATGACTGCCACAGAGGCCTGCGGCATCAGTATCTCCCGCAGAATCTTCCGGCACCTGATTCCCAACGTCATTCCCCAGCTGATCGTTACCTGCACCATGAGCCTTGGTTCTACCATCCTCATGGAGGCGACCCTGAGCTTTTTGGGATTGGGCGTTAAGTTCCCCTTTGCATCCTGGGGCAACATCATCAACGATGTCAACAACGCCTTTGTTATGACCAACTATCTGTTTATCTGGATTCCTGCCGGTATCTGCCTGCTGATCACGGTTCTGGGCTTTAACTTCGTGGGCGATGGCCTTCGGGATGCATTTGATCCCAAGATGAAGCGATAAGGAGGAAACCGCAGTGGCTAAAAAACAGACAGAAGGATATATGTCCGCCAAAGAATCCCGGCGGATCTCCAAAGAAAATCGTAAAATTACCAATCAGTTTGAAAAGCAGAGAAAGCGCAAAAACGTACCCGAGAGCGAATATATGACCACCATGCATGATCCCCAGAATGCGGTGGAGTTCGATAATCTTCACACCTATTTCTTTACGGATACCGGCACGGTAAAGAGCGTAGACGGCGTCACCTTCAATGTTCCCATCGGCAAGACCGTGGGCGTGGTAGGGGAATCCGGCTGCGGCAAATCCGTTACCAGCCTGAGCCTGATGCAGCTGATCCAGCGGCCTCAGGGTCAGATCGTCGAGGGCGAGATCCGGCTGAATCTGGGCAAGGGGAAGGCATATGATGTGGTAAAAACGCCCCAGCAGCAGATGCAGCACCTCCGGGGCAACTATGTATCCATGATCTTTCAGGAGCCTATGACCTCCCTGAACCCGGTGTTCCGGATCGGCGATCAGGTGGACGAGGTCATTGCCCTTCACGATGGCGAGAATAAGAGCAAGGACGAGGTCAAAAAGCGCACGGTGGAGCTGCTGGAGATGGTTGGCATTGCCAACAGCGAGGGCGTATACAAGATGTACCCCCATGAGCTCTCCGGCGGTATGCGTCAGCGTGTTATGATCGCCATGGCACTGGCCTGCAATCCCCGGATCATCATTGCCGACGAGCCTACCACGGCGCTGGACGTGACCATTCAGGCGCAGATTCTGGATCTGCTCCGAAATCTGAAGGACAAGATCAATTCCTCCATTATGCTCATTACCCATGACTTGGGCGTGATTGCGGAGATGGCGGATTATGTGGTTGTCATGTATGCGGGCCGTGTGGTAGAAAAGGGAACCGTGCAGGAGATCTTTGAGAATCCCGCGCATCCCTATACCATTGGCCTGATGGCCTCCAAGCCCGTGGTGGGCAAAAAAGTGGATCGGCTCTATTCCATTCCCGGCAAGGTGCCCAATCCGGTCAACATGCCCAACTACTGCTATTTTAAGGATCGCTGTGAGATGTGCGTGGATGCATGTCAGGGGAAGTACCCCGAGGTGATCAAGCTGTCGGATACCCATGAGGTCAGCTGCTACCGATATTATGACAAGGGGGAAAAGTAAATGGCAAAGAACGAATCGCTTGTAATTGACAATAGCTTTACCCCTGTGGAGTATGATCCCCAGTATATCCTTCAGGTCAATCACCTGAAGAAATACTTCCCCATTAAGGGCGGCATGGTATCCAAGACCGTGGGCTATGTAAAGGCCGTGGACGGTGTTACCTTTAACCTGAAGCGGGGCACCACCATGGGTCTGGTGGGCGAGTCCGGCTGCGGCAAGACCACCACGGGCCGTACCATTTTGCGCCTGTCCGGTGAGAAGACCGGCGGACAGGTACTGTTCAACGGCAAAGAGGTCTATGATCTGAGCCCCAAGGAAATGCGGGCCATGCGCACCAAGATGCAGATCATTTTTCAGGACCCCTTCTCCAGCCTGAGCCCCCGTCTGCCGGTGGGCGAGATCATCGGTGAGGCAGTTCGGGAGCATGGACTGGTCAGCAAGGCGGAGTTTGACGATTATATCGACAACGTCATGGACAACTGCGGCCTTCAGCCCTTCCATAAGACTCGCTATCCCCATGAGTTTTCCGGCGGCCAGCGGCAGAGAATCTGCATTGCCCGAGCACTGGCGCTGAACCCGGAATTTGTGGTTTGCGATGAGCCGGTATCTGCATTGGATGTATCCATTCAGGCACAAATTATCAATTTATTGAAAGAACTTCAGGACAAATATAAGCTAACTTATCTCTTTATTTCCCATGATTTGTCCGTTGTTGAGCACATTTCTGACACAGTTGGCGTCATGTATTTGGGAAATTTGGTGGAATACGGCGCTACCGAGGACATCTTTAACCATCCTCTTCACCCGTATACCGAGGCACTTTTCTCCGCAATTCCGGTGCCGGATCCCAATGCCCATCGGAACCGAATTGTGCTGCAGGGAACCATTCCGTCCCCGGCAAATCCGCCCAAGGGCTGTAAGTTCCATACCCGCTGCTCCAAGTGCATGGACTGCTGCAAAGAGGTCGCACCGGTACAGCGGGAGGTAGAGCCGGGCCACTATGTGGTCTGCCATCTGTATGATGACTACAAGGAAGTTGGAGACGGAAATGGCCAGACGTGATCGGGTCTATGATGATGACGACGGCCGCACCATTGCGGATATGAGCGACGTTTATTCCGCCCCTGTATTGATACCGAGAAGGAAAAGAAATCGTCATACGGAGCCGCCAAAGCCCTCTGAGGAGGACTGGGATCCGCAGGATCGCAAAGTTTACATCTTTGCGGCGCTGCGGGCGGCGCTGATGATCGCGCTGGTATATGCAGTGGGCCTTGGCCTGCTCATTGGCCTGCTGCTGCTGATTTGGCGGCACTGAGAAAAAACGACAGCCATCGGCATTTGCCGGTGGCTGTTTTTGCACAGATTCATATTGCTCGGTCAAGCGCCTTTTTGACCAACGTCCTTCGGGAGGAACACAGGATCCCTGCCTTCTGCAAAAGTGCCTCGGAGGAGGACCACGACCACGAGGACGACCCGTCCCATCGCTGATGGTTGCTGTCCTCTCTGTCTTCTCTCATCTACTCTTATCTCCTGTAATCTTATCTTATCTCCTCTAGGGGCGTTACTTGGCATTACGGTAACGTTACAGAGTCACGTTACGGTAACGTTGCGATTTGAGGGGCAGACTGACTTTCCAATGCTCAGGAAAAAGGAAGACGGGGGACGATCCACCGGTGATAGCCCACACCGGCGGCGAGACACAGCGCAATAACAAGGAACCACTGCGGATTGGTCAGCGTGGTCACGTTGGTGATGGCCTTGAACAGTGCCATGTGGATCATTAAGATCTCGCTGGAGCTTTGTCCCAGCTGCTCCACCACAGCGCCACAGGCGCGGATGACCGGAAGCCTGCGGAGCCGAGGCCATAGGGCGGAGATCAGAATGGCGATGCCGGGGGTAAACAGGGCATAGGGGTACCACCACAGACCCAGCCGGTAGCCATAGCCCCAGCAGTTGTAGGGATATTCCAGAACCATCCACCACAGGCCCAAAATCAGAAACAGACCGGAGATCCATGCAATGGCACTGGTATGCCTGTATCCCAGCTGCTCCAGACGGCCAAAGAGCATGCCGGTGAGAAAGATCAGGGCACGGCAGGAGAGCATGCTCGCCTTATACCCCGGAAGGATGATCTGAATCGCCAGTGTACCAAGGCACAGCCCCAGCCAGAGCCAAACGGGCCTCCGGCAGCGGCGGAAGAGCCCATACAGGGGAACCGCCAGCAGAAAGAAAGCCCAGACGGCGGAGAAATACCAGTTGAGCTGCTTATACTGCCCAAACCACCAGCCAAGCAGGGTGACGCTGCCCCAGAATTCCTTCCAATTCATGACCCCGGTAAATACCATCCACGCGCTCCACAGGATCAAAACCGGCATCAGTCCCGGAAGAATCCGCCGGAGACGGTTTTTGAGATAACCCCTTCCGCCATGGGCGGCAATGGAGTGGCAGGCGCCGATGCCGGAGAAGAACAGAAACAGGTCTACACCGCAGCAAAGGTTGTCATGGATCAGCCGCAGCTTGTAGGAGCTGATGGAGAAGGAGGCGTGGAAGAGGATCACTCCCAGAATGGCCAGCCCCATGAGGAAGCTGCGGCTTTCCTTCAATCGGGAAAACACAGGATCAGCGCTGTCCGGAGATCAGCCATGGTGCCGGTTCCCGGTCAAAGCTGCCCTTGGCGTTGAGTCGGGATACCCCTACCTGAATCAGTTCCTGCACCTTCAGCCCCTGACTGGAGAAAATACCGGGCAGGGCGGAGAGCTGATGGAAGTCGAGAGTATAGACAAAGATGCGCATTTGCGGATTGCGCCCAAGGAGAAATGCAATCTCGCTGGCGGTGTGCTCCGAGGCCACAAGGAAGGCGGTGGAGGGAACCGGAAGCCGGGAAGAGTCGGCAACACTGGCGAGAACCGTCACGTTGTTGAGGCCGAAGTCCTTGGCGTTTTCCTCCATGGTGGCCTTGTCCCTGGGCTCGTGCTCCACGGCGATGATGCTGCCCTCCGCAGCCACCAGCGCAGCTTCTACGGCGATGCTGGCAGCCCCTACCGTGAGAATGGTATCCCGCAGCTCCACCTGAAGCTTGGACATAATGACAGAGCGGATCTCACTGCTGACATAGCGGATGGAACCGGCGCAGAACCGCTGATTGTCAAGGCCGATCTGGTAGGTGCTCCGATAGTTCTCATTGATGATGAGCATGGCGGCGGGGGCGTTGATGCCCCGGTCGATCATGTCCTGCAGCTTATCGTGCTTGATGGGGCCGGTGGGCTCACTGCCCTCGTTGTAGAGGATGTCGCAGTCCCCGAGACCGGCGTCCCACATATCATAGAAGATGTTGGGGTGACCGGCATCGGTCAGCACCATGACCTGACGGGTGGACTGCACCGCAGGGATCAGATTTTTGTTCTGACGGGTGATATCCAGAATGAGCAGGGTGGCGAGATCCAGCTCGTCATATTCAGAAAAGTAGCTGAGCCAGCGAAGAATGGCGGCATTGCCAAAATCGGTACGGTTCATAATGATTCCTCCTTGGAATAAGTTGTGCGCTGTTGATTTCGTTGACATTATAGCACACCTTCTGCCAGGGGGGAAGGATTCCTGTAGATTTTTCAGATGTTTTGAGACCGCACCATTGAACATCAAACTAATTTGTGGTATGATGATTCCACCGAAAATAAGGAGGTAAACGACAATGGAACTTCTGCATACATATTTTGTGCCGGATGGTCCCGGCTTTGGCGGCCCCGGCGGTCCGGGTGGTCCTGGCGGCCCGGGTGGTCCCGGCGGCCCGGGTGGTCCCGGCGGTCCTGGCGGCCCGGGTGGTCCCGGCGGTCCTCCGCCCATGGGCCCTACGAAGCCCGGCACGGCGCAGGAGCTGGATGACTTTGCACAGGTAAAAAATCAGGATGCAGTGGCGCTGTGCTATACACTGGGACTGGTGGAGCCGGAGAATGAAGGGGAGAAGTTCTTCCTGAAGCCGCAGGCTCCCGCAGATCAGGAGACCCGCAAGGCCATGGCGGAGAAGGCTGCGGCACTGGCCGGGAAGAAAACGGATTTTGTTCCCGCAGGCCCCACTGTCGATGAGGCGTGCGCTCAGCTGGCAGAGGCACTGCTGAGCGGTGCGGAGGGACTTCCCAAGGTAAAGCTGATCGACAAGACCCAGACCATGGAGAAGCTGACCATCGCAGACGGTGAACTGTATATGGCGGTTCCCGGCAAGGATCTTACCATGACCGTTTCCGGTATCGGCACCAATATGAAGCCCGGCACCTATGAGAATGTGACCCTGACGGTGACCGAGTCTCATCTGAAAACCACCGGCGGCCCCGGCGGCGTCCATACCCATCACTTCCGCACGGCGCTGTTTGTGAAGGACGGCAAGATCGTGGAAGAGAAGTCCGTTCGGGCTGCGATCCTCGCCGGTGACATCTCCGGGGAGAAGGCGGAGCATCTGAAGATCAATGACCATGAGCACATGTTCAACGGTGTGATGGTCACCGGCGGCAAGTATGAGATCGATGACGCAGACCTGACCTTTGTGGGCAATGGCGGCAACGATTTTCAAGGCTATGGCGCCGGGATTATGACCACCGGCGATGCAGATGTAACCGTGAAGAATGCACGGATCCATGTGGAGGGCGCCATTCGCTCCGCCGTATGGTGCGGCGGCGAGAGCCATTTGAAGGTAGAGGACTCCGTCATTGATTCCAAGGACGCCGATCCCTTTGACAACGACTTCCGGAGCCTGTCGGTTCCCATGATGAAGTGCGTTCCCTTTGCACTGGGACTGGACGGCAACTGCCGTGCCACCAATGTGCTGGAGGCCGGACAGGTCACCTATGAGAACAGCATCGTGGTGGCCGAAAAGTGGGCACCCCTTTCCACCGATTCCGGCTATCCGCCCACGTCCCTGACTGTGAAGAATGTTCTTGCCGGTGTCGGCGCTCTGGAGGAGGCCGTGCCCGGCAAGGCGTATACCGCCACCAAGACGGTAGCCGGGAAGACATGGGGCTATACCATGGGCGGCAGCGGCTATGTGGCCTACGGCGACGGCGGCGTGACCAATCTCTTTGAGGACTGCCAGTTCTATTCCCCGGACTATATCCTCATCTGCACCGGTGTGAAGCCCATGACCTTCAAGAATGTTACGGCAAAGGCAGGTCGGGCAGGCTTCATGTGGCATCAGGCGCAGGGCGGCAACCTCTTTGTAGAGGGCGGCTCTTATGAGTTTGACAAGTGCGGCTTCCAGATCAAGTCCGGCGCTTATGTGCACATTGACGTGAAGGATGCGGAGATCAAAATGGGGCAGAACGGTGTCCTGATCCAGCAGCTGGAGAGCGATGACGCAGGCGGAATCGTGACCCGGAAGTATGTGGTGCCTATGCAGGAGGACGACTGGTCTACCGTAGCGCCTGCGGAGCGGGAGATCCCCGATTCCACGGCGGTGTTTACCGGTGAGACCCTGACTGGCGATATCTTCAATGCGGTCTACGGTGCAAAGCACGGCCTCCGTGTGACCCTGAAGAACTCCACCCTCACCGGCGTGGTGTCCTCCTCCCATGCCAACCACCTGAAGGCAGACGGTACGGTTGCGCCCGGCGGAACCGTGTTCGAGCAGGACAACCATTGGGATGCCAAGACCACGGCAGATTACCATGTGGTGGACGACAAGGCGTACCTGTATGCGGGCCGCCTGAAGAACACCCCGACGCCTGCGGTCAACAACCCTGTGGCGCTGATTCTGGAGGATGGTGCGGTCTGGAATGTCACCGGAACCAGCTATCTGAAGGAGCTGACCATTGGCGCAGACACTGCGGTAAACGGTCAGATCACTGTGGACGGCAAGGCTGTCTCCGGTACCGGCAGCTACACCGGCGATATTGTGGTAAAGCCCTGATCAAATCATGAATGGCCCTCCCATTTGGGAGGGCCATTTAGAAAAAAGGAGGACTCAATATGATACGGCATATTTCCATGTTCCAAATGGAGCCGAAGCCGAAGAACGGAAAAACGGTGGAGGAAAACGTAAAAGACCTTGTGGCGTTTCTGGAAAAGCTTCCGGAGCAGGAGCCCAGCATTGCGGGCTGCCGGGTGGCGTCCTATGCGGGGCAGCAGCCGGATGTGCCGGAGGAAGCGTCGGTGATGTTTACACAGGTGGTGCAGATGATCGACTTTGCAAAGCCGGAGGAGGCGGCAGCCTATCCTGCGTCCAAGGCGCATCAGGACCTGATGGCTTTTTCGGAGGGCATTGTGAAAAAGGTCAGCGCCATTGATTTTGAGATTTAAGGCAACACCGCATAAATGTGTCTGCGGGCTACAGCCGATCTTTTGCGCCGCCAATTCATGAGGTATTGCCTTGAAAATGCCGCTCACGATCCCGCAGACGGCATTTATTGTTTATATTTAGCGCTCTTCCGCGCAAAAGCGCATAACGATCAGCGGAGCGTCCCATCAACGTCAAATGCCCCCGAACGGAAATAAAACCGTTCGGGGGCATGTTTCATGTTTCGTTTCAGGCGATTAAGCCTCAGGCAGTCCGTTGTCGCAGTTATGGCATTTTCCGTTCTCGTCCAACGGCGAACCACACTTGCTGCAGAATCTGAATGCAGGCGCACTCTGGGGTTTCTGAGCATTCTGAACGTTCTGAACATTCTGAGCGTTCTGTGGGTACTGGGTATTCTGGAAGTGAGAGGGCTGCTGCGGGTACTGCGTACTCTGAGGATTCTGAGGATTCTGGCGGTTCTGATGCTGTGCTGCCTTCGCCTGAATCTGCTGGCGCAGGCCGCTCATGTCGGGAGCTGCAAAAACGCTGTCCTTCTCCTCTTTTCCGTTCTGGTTGCGGAGCTTATTGTTAATGGAGATCACGTTCTTCAGCAGCAGAATCGCCATCATCAGCAGCTCATATATCAGACGGATCAAAATGGGGCCAAGAATCATAATCAGGATGCCGTAGCCGCCCAGCCAATGGCGATGCCCAAAGAAGTCCTCCGGTGCGGCAAAGAGCATAAAGAAGCCCAGAATAATCAAGTCTGCCGTGAAGAAAATGTACAGCGCCTGCAGGATCTTCTCTACGATCAGGTACTTGAAATTGAAGGTATCGTGCAGGAACTTTCCAAACGCATTGAGCTTTTCCCGGCGGCTTTCGGGGACAATAAACACATAGGCCAGAACCGTGGCAACCACAGCCAGAATTCCTCCGATGATGCTGAATACACCGAGCTGCTCGAACACATTTAAAGCATTCATGTTTTTCTCTCTCTTTCTTTACGTAATTGCTCAGGGGAATCGTTCCTCTAAAAGCGAAAATTAGCATACTCCAAAACTCGAATTTTATCAAGATGAAAGCCGCATCGAACGAAACGCATTTGGACAGAAAAATCCACCGTAATTCTAAGGCAATACCGCACAAAAAAGCAAAACGAAGCCAAATTATGATATAATGAACGCATGGATAAACAGATGACGATTTCCGCATTCAGCGATGAGTTGGCGCAGGTGCGGACAAAGAAAAGAGAGTTTCTGACTCAGATCGAACGAATTGTCCCGTGGAAGGAATGGCTATCCCTGATTCGGCCGTGCTATTACAAAGGAGAGCGTGGCAATAAACCCTATCCGCTGGAGACTATGCTGCGGCTGTATCTGCTGCAAAACCTGTATGACCTGAGTGATGAGGCAACCGTAGCAGAAGCAATCGACAGTCGTGCATTTTCGGATTTCTGCGGTGTAGCCATAGTAATTCCTTTGAAACGGTGCTATAATAATAAAAAAATTATAAGTAGTTGAGCTGCCAAAAAGTACACCTTTTGACATCTTGTAACTGCCATTGCACAGAAGGAGGACAGAACAGCATCAATGCGGCGGACGAAAGAACTGCCGCGCAAGATCAGAAACCTGTCAGGATATTGCCTTAGTGGCCTTGCCTTGGCAGGTATTACTATGTGTAAAGGAGCATTTGATGTGAAAACGAAATTATTGTCATGGCTGTTGGCACTGAGTCTGCTCATGATCATGCTTCCGACTGTTGCGTTTGCGGTAGACGGGGCTTCTGAAAACACCTATGAGGTGTCGACCGCTGAAGAACTCAGCACCGCATTGACAAACATTGAGGCAAGCGCCGATACCGAAGCGACCATTGTGCTGAAGGCGGATGTAACGCTTTCCAACGACGCTACAAGCGGATATATTTCATTTTTTGGTGCGGATGGCAAGCATATTACTGTGAAAAGCGATGAGGGAGAAATGAAGAAGCTCTCCTTTCCTTCTTATGGTGTTCTGACCGGTAACTGCACCTTTGATAATGTCAATGTGACCGGCAGCAGACTGTTCTGCAGCGGTTACCGGACGATTTTCACCGAAAACGGTCAGATCCATTTGAGCGAAACGCTCTACGGCGGCGGTTACAAAACAACAGTAGACAGCACCTATGTGGTGATTGCGGCAAGCGGTTCTATCAACCCGTCCTCTTCTAGTGGTCTGCACGATGTGATCGGTGGTTCCTATCAGGGTTCGGTTGAGGGCGACACCTACTTGGAGATCACGGGCGATATTCAAATGCAGGGCGGCAACCACCTGAACCCTGGCTGTATGAAGGGCGACGGCAGCAGCGGCGATGGCAGGGATGTGCCCAATGTCTATGTCGGCGGCAATGCTACGCTGATTTATGACAACAAAAGTAGTACCGC
>OLRG01000507.1_pt1 | contig 37700 bp, 55 predicted proteins | sample 1672331 | NCBI WGS metagenome assembly OLRG01 (sample SAMEA3136672, study PRJEB25190) | human gut metagenome
AGATTCGAGGGTAAAGAAAAACCCCAGAAACACAAGGTTTCTGAGGTTTTGTATGCATTTTCTCGTCCCAAACGATTATCTCTTTGTGAACCGAAATTAACGTTTGCATAACTCCGAACGCCTATTTTACGGCATTTTTTGACTGTTTGTCAGTTACCCGTCTTTTACGCATATTCTCTCAAACACTTTTCCATTGTTTTATTATTATTTATCTCTTATAATTTTGAATATTTTCACGTATAATACGTATTTTCTATTGACATTACGTATTATACGTGTTATTATATACTTGTAAGGAGGAAACAATACAAATGAGATTTCGAGAAATTGAAAAAATAGTCCTCAATGACGGTTGGGAACTGGTAGATGTGAGAGGTTCACATCATCAATACAAGCATCCAACCAAAACGGGAAAAGTTACAATCCCAAATCATCGGGGCGACATTCCTCAAAGGGTTGTCAACTCCATACTCAAACAGGCGGGTCTCAAATGAGACCTGCCACCCATTAAAAGAAAGGAGCGTTATCATGAATTATATTTATCCTGCTGTTTTTTATCCGGAGGACGACGGAAAATATTCTGTTATATTCCCCGACCTCAATGATTTAGCAACATACGGGGATAATCTTGCGGATGCTTTCGCAATGGCTCAAGAGGCTTGCGGTCAGTATTTGTTCACATCTTTGCGTGATGGTGAGGTTCTCCCCGCTCCAACTCCTATTGATGCAGTCGGAAAAGACGAGGACGCAGCACTTGTCAATTTGATTTGTGTCAACCTTGACGAATACGCCCGTGCATACAATGACAAGGCAGTCAAGAAAACTTTGAGCATTCCTGCGTGGCTTAATACTGCATGTGAAAATTACGGTATCAATTATTCAAAAGTTTTGCAGGATGCATTGATTGCCAAACTTCAAGCACATTCATAAATTCATTATAACACAAGGACGACATCCGGAAATGGGTGTCGTCCTCTTTTTTATGTCCTTATTTTTTATAACTGCTCGAACTGTACATGCTCGGATTCTCCGGAGAGATAGAGGTCTCCGATTGTTCTGACCATCTTCTTTCCGTCTACAACATGAATCTCTTTCACATAATATGACTGTCCTCTGATAGCACGACCGCAGATGTTGTCATTGCCCCACGCTGCCGAACGTCTGATATTGAGTGAGCCGTCGCAAATGACCGTCACTTTCATTTTTCCCTGCGGGATGATGACTTTCCTGCTGTTCCTCTGTTGCCTTGTCCGGCTCTGTATTCGCCCCATTTTCGCCGTTTTCCTGTTCGGTTGGTGGATTTGTCGCCTTATCCTCGTTTGAGGCGTTTTCGTCATCCTCTGCGTTCTCCTGCGGTGTTCCCTGCTCATTGTCTCCGGTTGCAAGTTTGCTCACATCGTCATTGACCGTTGTCATTTCCTTGAGCGTCTCTGCGTCTACTGTTCCGGTCTTGTTTCCGTCCGCATCGTATGTGTTGACACTGCCGTCCGGATTTGTCTGCAACGCTCCCTCCGGAATATCATCCGTGAGTGAACCGATGACCTTTCCGGTTTCATCCCAAACGACGAGGCTCTCGTCCTTTGCTGCTGCCTTGAGTGCTGCATCAAGTTTCTTGTACTCTTTGCAGTCCTCTTTTTTGAACTCCGTTCCTTTGCCTAAATAGTATAACATGATTATCCCTCCTATTTGCTCAAATATTTACTTGATGCATAACCGACGATATTCTTATAAACCACATACAACCATTTCACACCGTTGCAGTCGTTATAATATCCATAGCACTGGACTTTCTCACCGTTTTCCATCACCGCAAGGATTGACTTTCCTGTTCCTGCTCCCGCACGGAGATTCAATCCGGATGCAGTCACCTTGTATGTTCCTGCAAGGCTCTTGTCGAATCCGTATGCAACATCAACCTTTGTGTTGCTCTTGACTGGTGTTGTGTTGGATGCTCCCGCTCCGGATGACTTTGCACCGTCTGTGAGGTTTGTTGCTGTGTGAGCACCATCATTCAACAGAATATCTCCCGCAAGCAAGTACGCATCCGATGTCAGATATTTGTTTTCTGTCAGTACCTCGAATCCTGCTGCCTTGAGTGCTGCTCGCAGGTTTCCGGTATAACATGCCGTACTCACCTTTTTCAGTGCGTCAATCCCCAGTCTGTAACCTGCACCCTTTACGATTGCAGCGACACCGGATGAACAGTCTGCCTCACATGCAACTGTAATCTGTGCAGGGTCGAAATTTGAATCTGCAAGATTCGTCCAAAATGTACCCCTGTGAGACTGACAATATCCGATTTTATTATTGACTGCTGCTGCCTTTGCCATGCTCGCAATCATCGCTCTCACTTTTGCGTTCGGGTGACGGAGAACGCATTTCCACGGTCTACTATACCAATTTATAACCTGCCACTCTGTACCTGTTTGGTCTCCGGCTTTTCCTCCGGAGTATCTTCCGTTTTCGTCATGTCCACAATTTGAAATCATTTGTTTTCCTCCTTGTCAAATTCTTCTGCTGTGAATCCGCATAATTCCGGATTCTTTTCTTGTATCGTGTCATATAGTATCAATCCTCCAACGATTAGAGGTGTACCCCACCACATCAACGCAGCAGGTATCGAAATAATGAATCCGGTCACTCTCGCCACCCATTTTCCGAACCTCGCCTCGTCTGTGTCGGAATAGCAATCTCCGTACTCTCTCATTTCCTCCCGAATCTCTTTGTCGATGTCAAAAGAGAGTTTCCAAAAGAAAATATTGACCGCCACCCAAACGATGACCGCACCGATTGCATATATCAACATGATTGTTTGCATGTTTCCGGTTGCGAAATCACATATCCTTTTCAACCGTTTCACCTGCCTCACCGCTCACAAGCGTCTGCATCGCTTTGTTGCTCTCAAGCATCTTTTTCATTCTCTCAAGTGCCTCGTCGACCATCATCGAAAAAGCCTCGAACGAAATCACTCTCGCAAGCCATGTGAACCGTGCGACGAACATATCATATACATATCGCAGTTTGATTTGACCTGTACCGCCTCCCAGTTCCTTTTCTGCTTTTGTGACTGCATAGAGCAGCCATTCTCTAACTTTGTTCAACTGCTTGTCTGACGGCATTTTCACGAAAACATATACTGCATATCCTCCCGCTGTTAATACCGCAATCAGACCCACAATCACAAACCAATTCTCGACGATGTATTTCATCCTTGTACCTCCTCGTCATTCTGCTCCGGCTCGTCATTGTGTTGTATTTCTCCGTTTGACTTTGTTCCCTTGACCGTTTTCACGGACTTAATGAGTGCCATCGCCCCGCCCTCGACTGATAGAAAACGGAATACATTCTCAATCAGTGTCGACGGTTCTGAACCCATCCGCAAAAACACAAATATCATCACGACTGTAAAGATAAATGCTGCAAGAATCAAAGTGAATACAACACGTTTCATGAACAGACCGGACACCTTTTTGTCATGTCTCTCTTTTCGCTCCCTTATCCGGTACATTCTTTTCAGATGCCGGATTCTGATGCGTCGTTCCTGTTCTGTCATTCTCATGTATTGCCTCTTTTCTGTGAGGTTGATTCTTGCCTGTTCCCTGCCCTCCTGTTATCGGTCGGAATGTTGTTCTCCGTCCAGTCTCTTGTGATAACTCTTGAGTGACTGTTCCACTATGACAACACGCTCTCTCAATGTTTTCATCTCCTCACGGTTCTCTCTCGATTCCCGCTTGATGTCTTTGAGGTCATCTGCAATGTTCTCAAGTTTCACCATCACCATTGTGTCGGTTGTTGCTCTCTGTTCTGCATCTTCCTGTGTGTCCTTTTTCTCATTTCTCTGCTTGGAACAGATTCCGAAAAAGATTGCAAATGCAACAGATACTCCGGAGAGCAACAGGGATAATTCAATCGTCAACTGCGTTCTCCTTTCCGAACTCTGTCGCCTCGAGGTCGTCGGTGTCGCAGTATTTCCGCATGTGGTATTCGAGAACATCCATCTCCCTGTCTGTCTCCTCTACCTCCTGCCGGAGTTCCGCTCTGACCGCCTCCTCGATTTTCGACTGTTCAATGATTGTTTGCTGCTTTTTCACGATTGCGGATAGAGTTTCCGTCACATCACACAATCGTGATATTATTTCAAGCGGACTTATTCTGCACCACCGCCAGAGTATGCCTCCCCTGTGATGTATTCATATTCATCCACTGAAATACTACCCTTTGAGACACGCTCGGAAATCTGTTCCTTTGTGAGAGTGCCTTTTTTGTACATTCTTTTGAGACTTTCAACAAGCATTTTCATACTAAATCAACCCCTCCTCAATCAACTGCTGTGTGTATTCGTCAATGACTGCATCTTTCTGAAACTGTGTTACGGATTCAACGATTCCTGTTGTGTTGGATGCAACAACCTCCTGCATGAGCGTCAATCTGTCATATTCCTCCCGTGACATCTCACGCTCCTCTCGCTGCCATCCGGTGATTTTCTTTCCGTCTGCATCCTCTTTCGTTGCTTTCTTGATATTGCGTCTCTGATATACCGTTGTCGGTGACGCTGTTGTGTCGAACTCCTCCGGCTGTTCTGCCTCCGTTCCGAACACTTCTCTCCATTCTTTCATGTTTTTCTCGCTCCTTTCGCTTTGAATGTTTGCTAACTATTTTCTTTAATTTCTTAACATTCACATAAGGCTTGACCCTTTGCAGGTACATGTCGTATGTGTCTGTATTGCTCAAGTAACCCATGTATGACAGAATTGCGGTTGCATCGTACCATGTGATTTTCTCTTTCTTTGCGACACGGTTGACTTTCCGTGTGCAACTCAACATGATGCTTTCCCGCAGAATCGTCTTGTCGTGATAGAACTGGAATCCCATGAAATCGAGTGGTCTCCCTTTTCTCTTTCCGGTCTTTTTCTCTGTGTAATCGAACCGGAACACCTGCCAGTTTCCTTTCATCTGCAAGTTGAACTTTTCTCTCAAGAATCTCTCAATCTCCTGCTGCATCCTGTGGAGTTCCTTTTTGTTCTTTCCGAACACCACCATATCATCCATATACCGGATATAATGCACCGCTTTCAACTGCTCTTTGATGAAATGGTCGAGAGGCTGCAACATGAAATTTGACAACCACTGCGACGTGTAAAACCCTAAAGGCAACCCGACCTCGCTCCCATCAATTATCAGTTCGAGGATGTACAACATTCTCTCGTCTCTGATTTTCTTCTTGAGCCACGCTTTCAAGACATCATGGTCAACACTCTCGAAAAAGTGTCGAATATCCATCTTGAGAACATATTTGCAGTTCTTTTTGTCTCGCTGAATCCACCTCTCGATGTACTTTTTCCCATAATGAGCACCCCTGTTCGGTACGCTCCCACATGAGAACTCATACATCCCTTTCATGAAAATGTCATAACACGCAGAGACGACAATGTGATGAATCACCTGCTCATAATTGTATCGAGGTTTCTCAATCATTCTCACTTTCCTGCTTGTTCCCTCGTTGATGCAGACCTTTCCGTGTCTTGATGGTTTCCATGCCTTTTCCGGATGTGGTATGTCGTACCCCTCCGGTGCAGTGTTCTCAAGTTGCTCGACGACGTTCTTGACATGTCTCTGAATGTTGGTCGGCTCTAATATCACCGCAACGTCCGGACGCTCTGTCTTGCCCTTTGCTGCTTTATGAAATTTTTGCTCAACATTGCTATGTTCTAACATAGGCTTGTACAGGTTATTGACGGATTTCTTTCCCATCTTTCTTATCACCTCAAGGTCTTTCTGATATTCTTACTCGACCCTGCCTGCATCGGTATCATTTCCACTGGTTAGGTGTATTTCAACACCCTGCGGTGTAGGAAAAAGGTGTGCTTTTGGTTAAATGCTCCATAATTTGATAAGATTGGCTCGCCACGATGTTCGTGTTCACGTTCGTCGCAGGGTTGTTCACATTCCAGTACGACAAACCGCACTTCGACCCGTTGCCACGGTTGCCACCGAACAGGGCAAGGACGCACACCGATTCCCCTGTCATGTCAAGGTCATCTTTTTGTCATGTCGGAGATTCTATCACAATTTTTTCTGTTTGTGTCGGATGTGCCTCCCGTTTCCATCATCGTGGAAAATCCTTGTCATACCGGACACCTCGGAGGGTAAACCCTCCGAACCTCCCTTTTTATTGCGGGGGAGTATCTCCCCCGTTCCCCCTCGCTGCTTACGCAGCAGCAACAGGCGGTTTACAAGAAAGGCTCGCCACGACGTACGTGTCCACGGACGTCGCAGGGGCGTACACATGCCAGCACGACAAACCGCACTTCGACCCGTAGCCACGGGAGCCACCGAACAGGGCAACTGCAACAATCGTATTGTTGAACCATAACCCATCACATTCGTATGTGGTCTCACTTCCGGATGCAACGGTCGGGATTCTTCCGATGTCGGATGCCATTTCCATTCTTGAACAGTAGCCTCCGGATGTTCCGGACGGTGTCAGTCCTGTGTTTGTGTACCCCGCACCTGTTGAGTTGTACGGAGGAACTGCTTTCACATGATACACTCCGTTGATAAGCAGCAGACCTCTCAAACGTTTCCAGTAGTTCGCAAAGAAGTTCTCGCAGTAAAATACTTTGACTGCCTGTGTGGTCGATGTATAACCGAAAAACTGTCCTTTTCCGTTGAGTGTTCCGGTCTGCAAGAAATTGTCGGACTGACTGTTTCCGTTTCCAAACTTGCCTTGTGAGTTGGTGCTACATGTAATCATCGTACACATTTCATACATGAGGTTGATTTCAGAAAATGACTGTTTATCCCATCTGTCGCCGTTCTGCTTTGCTGCGGTCGTCTCCTGCTCGTCTGTCATGGACGCTGTCGGTGTGAGACCGGAGAGTGAACGCATCCTGTTGTTGACAACCGAACCCTCGTACATCGGGAAATATGTCACAGGCAGGACATTTCCGTCTGCGTCGGTGTGTGCGTATGCTTTGTATGTGTCATCGTACTGCTCCTCACAGAACACAACAAAATGATAATTGTTCTGTGTCCATCTCTTGACCCAAATCAGAGGAATCTCGGACATTGCATTTCCACCGTATGATGTTTTTGTGATGTCCGATGCTCCTCCGTTCAGCTTGAGAGCATGGTTTTCATGATTCAGTTCATAGTCAACCGTTCCGTCAGTTCTTACCATGACCGGACGGTTTTTCTTTACGAACCAAATATCTCCCCAGTCTCCATAATCGAACCCGCCTCCTGCGAAATTCATTCCTGCGGGTGTCATTCCAACCGCATCATAAAGATATTTGACACGGGTTGCCGGATTGCTGTCGAGGAGGTTGATTCTCATTCCGTATCTTTTCGGTTTTGCTTTTGCGTCCTCGATAATTTTCTTTGTGTTGGAAAGAATCTCCTGCGACGTGGATTCTTTCGCCATGAATATTCTGTCACCTGCTGCCATTATTCACTTGCCTCCTTTGTGATTTCCTCAAAATACAACGTACCGTTTGAGATACCCATTCGATACTTGATTTGCGTCGCATCGTCCTCCAGTTCGACAGTCGTTGCCAGTGCTTTCATTTCTGCAAGCAACTCCGTTCCCTTTTTGACCATGTCGTCATAGTACGTTTTTGCATCTTCGTCCATTCCGGTCTTGATTTCTCTGACCTCCTCGATGTCAAATGCGACAGGGAGGCTCATGAACTCGGTCGAACCGTTACCGATTCGGATGATTCTGTGACCGCTTGTCGTGGTTTCGAGACCCAGTTCTCCATCATCGAGAACCCTCTTGCTCTCCGTCCACTCTGCGGTCGTTCCCTTTTTCAGAGTGATTGTTGCTGTTGCCATTCTTTTTCACCTCTTTCTCAAATTGTGTGTGACGTTCCTGCGATGTACTTGTCATAATCGGTCGTGAACGGTGTTCCTCCCTTGACAAGCAGGAGGTCGGTTGATTTTGGTGTTCCTCCATCCACATTGATGTTGATGTCCGTCTCAAGTTCTCTGATGCGTTCATAATAGTCTTTGACTGCTGCCAGTATCGCATCAAGACCGGACTGACTGATGATGATTTTGTTTGCCTCCTCGGTCGCTGTCAGACATTTCTTTGTCTGCTCGATTGCTGCCTCCATCGCCTCGACACATTTTGCAATCGCCTTTGCGGTGTCATCCTCTCTCCGGCTCTCTTTGATTTCTCTTGCCTTTTCAGCAGCCTCTCTCAACCGCTCCTGTGCCTGTCTGACCGCCTCTGCTGCATCAATGGTGTTCTGTGTGTCCTGTGCGATTTGCAGAGCCTCTCTCGCTGCTGCAATGGTGTTCTCCAGTCTTGTATATTCTCCGGAGTGAATGATTTCCGATTCATCCCGCTGTGACGGAAAAATCTCCATCTCAAACGTCGCACTCGTCAGCAATGCACCATTTTGATACAACTGCACCTCACACAATGCTGTTCCGTGAACCTGCAACATGCCTCTTGTGAGAGGAATGAGAGCCTCATTTCCGGACTTTTCTCCATCGTTGTGAACGTGTGTCTTGTCCGGTTTGGTCATGTTGATAATGACCTCCACATTGTCCGGTATCTCATACACGACACCGTCCTCCATGAGCGTCACTCCGATGTACCGTGTTCCCATATCCATCTGTTTCGCTGCAACTGCAAAATGCTGTGTGTCTCCATACAAATCCACTTTGATGTGTCTAATGATTTCCAATTTTCTCACCTCCTCATGACAATTCTTGCTCGGTTCTCTGAACCTCCTCGAATGACAGTCTTGTGTTTGCCAGTTCGACCTTGTTCTTTTCTTTCGTCAACGGGTATTCATAGAATTTCACAATCCTGTGGCTCTCACGGATTCCCGTTGACTTGGAGATTAGCAGCACCGTGTCTCCCAGTGCTATACTGAACACCTCTTTGTACTGTTCTTTTTTCTCCTCGTCCTGCACTGCCTCAACAAGATTGATGATTTCTGCTGTGTACGACCTGTATGGTTTGGAAAGTTCGTCCAGTTTCGCCTCCGCATCCTCTTTCAGTGATTCCGCATCCGTGTATCTTTCATCTTTCCACGTCATCGTTTTCACTTTCTTTGAATACTGGTGATTCTCAACATAATTTTTCCCGTCGATATTCAGCATCAATCCATCTTTCCCTATCGGAATGAGCCTTGTTGCAAAGTCGTATGAGTTTGACTGCACCTGCAACCGCTTGAGGTTCAGACGTTCAATGAAATATGCTCCTCTGTCCTCTCCGTATTTCTCATATACCGAAATTCCCTTGTTCAGAGAATCGAACACCATCTCGCATCTATACGTTGTAATTGTCTGTTGAGCGACATCCCATGCAGAACAGTTCTGCTCTATCCGGATTGTTCTCTTTTTGGAAACATCGCACCGGATGACTTTCCATCCAGTTCCGTCGATTGCCTCTGTTAGACATTCATCGACCGTCTTTTCCACAGTCTCGAATCCCTGCGGATATTGTTTGCCCTCCAGTTCCTCGACGTTCAATGTTCCGGTGCATTTGTACCATTCCCCGCTCGGCTCGACCTGCTTGATAACAAATTCGTCCGTGTCGGTTCTGATATATCCCTCCTCTTTGATGTCCGTCGCATACCTGTTTGTCTTTCGGAACTCGAATGTGATTTCCTTATCTCCAGTCTTGAGAGTGCTTGTGATGCACGTTTCTTTTATTCCGGATAAAATACACACCTTTTCGTGTGAATCATTGTACAAATCCATCTGACCGCCTCCTATAACCACATAGGTTTGTATTGAATTGTTACGATTGCATTTTTATCCGAAAAAATGATGTGATGTTCTTTATCCTTTCCGGTTTTCAGATACGGAAATTCAAACATTTCCACATCTTTGAATTTGTTTTCGCCATCCATTGTTACGAATCCGGTCTCTCCATCAATCACGACTGTCGCACCTCTCGGAATTGTCTTTATTGTTATTTCATCCGAAAGACCGTTGATTTTCATTGTCTCGATGTATTCCAGTGCTGTGATTGTCAATCTGCATGGTGTCCACCTGTTTCCTTTTGTCTCGAAAATTATTTCATTTTTCTCCTGCCACGAGATTGTCACATCGTCGCTAAACCAGTACCCCGTGAACTTGAACGATGACTTGTATCTCTCTTTTGAGATTGTCTTTTCCGGTGCATTCGCTGTCATAAATCCCTTGAATTTTCTCCGATATCCGTCAAGTGTCAAAACAACACCTTTTTGCAGGAGTGCATTGAAGTCGCTAATATGTGTCATGACTTCATCTCTGTCTTTGCCTCTGAAAAGCACCTCAACCGTGATTCCGGACAGTGGTGTATATGTCTCTGATTCTGACGGAATCAAAGCACCCTCGAACATGTCCACTGTCACGGTTGTTTGAGGAGGTGTAAACTCGACCGATAACTGTTTTGCATCAAATTCTCGAATGTCTGTGCTATCTATTTTCATTCCTTACCTCCTCTTTTTGTGTGCTATCGCTAGATTGTCACTCACCTTGTCAGTGGTCACATTTGTGACCTCCTCGCTGTCGATATATGTGTGTACCTCCACTGTTGCATTGATATTCTGATTGATTGTTTGTATCTTTCTGTCAAGTATTGTATTGAGTTTCGCGTAAAACTCTGAAAGTGGCAATATTGCCTCGTCTCCTGCCTCTCCTCCTACCATGAGGCTGTTTCCATTGATTCCGAACACTGTCGGATTTGTCATGATACCACCGTTTTTATACCATTCAATCGAGAATGACGGGAGTGAACCTTTTCCTCCGATTCCGAACGGTGCTTTTCCTCCGTTCACGCTAATATGGGGCAGGTTTAAGTGTGGCAATGACCACTTGAAATTGAATGCCGATTTGATTCTCGACAATGCACCTGTCACCACTCCGTGTGCGGATTCCATTTTTGAGGAAAATGACGACTTGATATTCTCCATCGCAGATGATGCGGTCGATTTCGCACTCTCTAATTTGCTTGAGAATGCCGATTTGATGCTGTCAAGTTTCCCGCCCGTCAAAGTGTTCGCCGTACTCATGAGAGAGTTCATTGTGTCCTTTACGCCTGTGAACGTAGCAGACACGATTCCCTTGATTCCCCCGCCTTTTTCACTGTATGCGGATTTCATATTATTGAGTTTCGTTGAAACATTGGACTTTGCCGTCTCCATGAGTGAGGTTGCCTTGTCCTTTATGTTCGTGAAATCCGTCGACCATTTCGTTTTTATCTCCGAAACTTTTGAGGAAAATCCGGATTTGATTTCCGTCAATTTATTCGATGCGTTGGTTTTCCATTCCGTCATTTTTGTTGTGACGGAGGTTTTCATATTCTCCCAACCCTCGGAAACCTTTGTCTTGATTTCCGATGTCTTTTCAGAGAATTTTGATTTGATTTCAGAGAGTTTTCCTCCGGATAAATTATCAACAAAAGTAAATCCTGCTGAATAATATCCTTTGATTCCCTCCCATCCGGCAGCAACAACGCCCTTGATACCGCCTCCGTTTTCTTCATAGGCGGTTTTCATGTTCCCCAGTTTTTCCTTTGCCGTTTCGGTCGCTGCCGACATGACATTATGAACCGTGTCCTTTACGCCGTTGAATACTTTCGATGCAGCTTGTCCTATTGTGCTGTTTTTTATGTTGTCGCCGATTTCCTTGACCTTATTTGTGACCGCCTCTTTCGCTTTCGTGAATGCTCCCGTGATGGTCTCTTTGATTTTGTCGAATTTCTCTTTGATATTGCCCCACAATTCGGACAGTTTTTCTTTGACCTTATCCCAATTTTTATATAGTGCGACACCTGCTGCAATCAGTCCGGCAATCAGTGTCACAATCAAAATAATCGGACACAAGTTCATAACTGCATTGAGTGCCGTCTGTGCTACCGTCATTCCTCCGGTCGTCGCCGTGGCTGCTGTTGTAGCTGCCGTGTGTGCTGCCGTGGCTGCTGTTCCTGCCGTATCTGCTGCCGTTCCTGCTGCCGTGGCTGCTGTTTTAGCCGTAATCTTTGCAATGATTTTCGCAGCACCGGAAACAAATTTCTGTCCGGTCGTTATTGTGTCGGAGATACCCTTTGCCACCTTACCGAATCCGATTGACAACGGACCGATAGCAGCGACCACAAGACCGACCTTGAGGATTGTTTCTTGCTGTGCCGGAGAGAGCGACGTGAACCACTTCGTCAACTCTTGAATCTTTCCGGTCAGTTTCTCAATCATAGGTGCTGCGGATGTCTGTGCTGTGGATGCCAGTGTCGACAACGCCAGTTTTGCGTTGTTCATTGCAACCTTTGCATTGTCAATCGGGTCGAGTGTTCCGTTGTAGGTGTCCTCGACTGTTGAACCGTATTCCTCCATTGATGATGAAAGACTGGTGAGGTCAATTCTGTTCTCACGAATTGCCTTTGTCATTTCCGCAGCACCTTTTTTCCCGAACAATTCCGTTGCAATCTGCATCGCCTCGGTCTCTGTCTTTGCGTTCTTGATGCTGCCGATAGTATCTGACAACGCCTCGTCCATTGATTTTCCCTCTGATGTGGCGTTCTGTAATGCTTTTTTCAGACCCGCCATTGCTTGAGTGGAATCAACACCGTTTGCATCGAATTGAGCCATCAAATTGATTGCTTGAGGCAATGACAATCCCATTTCTTTGAATTGTGCGTTATTGTCGAGGACATATCCCTCTAATGTATCAACAGAGATTCCGGTTTCCTGTGCCTTTGCCGTGAGTAATCCTAACAAGTTTCCCGTCTGTGATGCATCGACGTTCCACGCTTTCATAATTTTGTCAACTTGGTCAACTGACTGTGTGACATTTGTTCCGTTGATTGATGCGAACTGTATGAACTGTTTCGATGTCTTTTCAAGTTCCGTTCCCGTTGTATGGAATCTTGTATTGACTTCTCCGATTGCCTCGCCTACCGTCGACATATCCTCCGGCATTGTGCCGAAAACATTATCCGCAGACTTTGTCAATCCCTCAAGTGCCTCTCCGGTTGCTCCGGTCTTTGTCACTATGGTGTCATAACCCTCGTCGAGTTCCGTGAATGCTTTGATTGATGCTGCACCAATACCCGCAATTCCGGCAGAGACAACTGACATTTTCTTTCCGAAACTTTCCATCTTTGTTCCCGCTGTATCGCAAGCGGTCGCAAATTTTTCAAGTTTATTATCTTTTAACTGGTCATTAACATTTTTCAGTTCTGCCTCCATGTTCATGAGGGCAGTCTTTGACTTTTCCGTCTTTACCGTCTGATTTGCAAGTGCGGTCTCTGTCTTTCCGATTGCTGTCTCATTTGCGGTGAACTCTTTCTCTAACTTGTCGAGTTCATCCTTGAGTGCTTTTGACTGCTCGGAGTTCTTTCCGGTCTCTGCCGTTGATTTCTCATAAGCCTCTTTCGCAGCATCAATCTTTGTTTTGAGTTCCTCCTGCTTTGTCTTTTGGTCTGACAGTTTCTTTGTCAACTTCTCCTGCTGCTCACTGTTCAACTGCACGATGTTCTTTTGCACCGTGATTTTTTGAGTGAGCGATTCGGCTTTTGCCTTGAGGCTGTCTGTTTCTGACCCGAACAACTTTGCTTTCGTCGCTGCCGTCGTATATTCCGCAGACAAGACTTTCATCTGCGATGCTGCCGATTTCATTTGTGATTGATAACTGCTCGAATCTGCCGATATTTTGACGCTTGTATAAGCCATTCGGTCGCCTCCTCTCTTACTGATTTTCGTTGATTGTATCTAATTCAAATTTTAAGTAGTCCAACAACGTGACAATGTTCTCTTTCATGCATTGACTGTATGAGTTTTTCAATAGCCGAATCGCAATTTTCACAACACGGTCAACAATTTCCCCGCAGACTTTCCATTGATTTTCCTCCGGTTGTTCATCCTCGTCCTCATATCCGTTTTCACGGTCATAGTCATCGAATGCGGATGCCTCTTTTTCTACCTGTTCAACCTCGACAATGCTCAACATCTTCTCTGCAACAATGTTCTGCATGATGAAATGAACCGTCTTGATTGCCGTCAGAAATTCAACTGCATCAATCTCCCCAACTGCTGCAAGCGACAATTCATTCCCGAACATCTCCTGCATTATCTTTTTGTTAAAAAACATCACTCCGGAGAATTTCTCCGTGTCATTCTTTTCCATGAGACTGATGTATTTTTTATACTGTTCTACCGTTACGGAATTGATGAAAAGTCTCTCACCTCTGCAAGTGACCTCGATTTCCGGTATCACTTGCCACTCTGAAAATTTTTCTCTATCTTCTCCATACGTTTGGTGAGGTCGTCGGCGATTCCCATGTCTATGAACTGGAACTCAAGAATCAAACCTGCTGCATCAAGTCCGGTCTCCGGATTCTTTAATTCCTCAACGGTGAACTGGTCTCCGTATGCTTTGCAGATAAAAAGACCCATCGCCTCAATGTCCTGCTTTGAATATCTCTGTTTTGCGTCGATAACCTCTGCAAGTTCGAGATATTCCGTGTATGTGTCGATTGACATTTTCGGCATTGTAAACTCTTTGTTATTGACTATAATTTTTCTTTTCATGATTTATCCTCCTGTTATATATCCTCTTATTAGCCTAAACCGCCGTTTTTCTCCTGCACTTTGCTGAACCAATTCTTGATTGCCTCTGCTGCCTTTGTATCTTCTGTTACAAGGTTTGATTCATCAACAGAAATCTCATATGCATTGTCAAGACTTCTCTCATAGAATGAACCCTTGACGCTCTTTGTTGTCGGAGACAGTTTTCCCTCTTTTGTGCTTGCCTCCTCGCTGATTCCCTCTGCAAACTTTCCGGCATACAACCACTTGAAATCATACTTTCCGTTGAGTTTTCTTTCTCTCCATCCGACAGCGACCTCCGGTGCTTTGTCGTCTGCCGTCTTTACGAGGAAACCATTCTCATACAACTGACCGAAAAGAATCTGTCTGTCCTGTGGTGCAAGGGCGTTGACCTCAAGTTCGATTTCAGTTCCCTCATATGAATTGATGACCTCCTCTGTTCCGTCGTCAGAGTAGATTTTCTCCGAACTCCATTTTTCATCAACTTTTGCCTTGATTGCTCTTGCCAGTTTTACGGGTGTACCTGCTACATACCCCGTTGCATCATTCTGTGTGAGTTTTGCGATGTAAAAATCTCTACAACCGCATGTTCTGCTTCTGACAATCTTCTGTTCTGTCTCGCTAACCTGTGTTACTGTTTCGCTCATGTCTATTCCTCCATTTCATAAAACTTTGAAAACCTTTGTGCTTTCATATAGATTCCGTCCTCCGGCTTGGAATCGTCTCCATTCCTGCCCTCAAACGAAAAATCATTTTCTTTCATGATTGACTTGATTTCCCTTGCCAGTTCAACCTCGTCACTTTCCGAAAATATAGTGACCTGCACTGACAGCGTCACTCCCTCTGCATCGTCGTCCGAAAAATTCTCGTCATTTTCTCCCAAATCCCACAATGTCACATGTCTGTCATGGATGTCTTTGTCATACCATCCTTGCATCACAGTGATTCCTCTGTCTGATATAGGTCTCAATGCGTCGGATGCATCTTTGATGATGTCCGGACTGCTGCTCATGCTCTCACCTCATTTCAATGTGTTGTCTAAATAGGATTGATATTCTTGTTCTGCGATTTTTTGCAGTTCCGCATCTGCCTCACGCCCTGTTGCGTAAATAAATTCTTGAGGCGGTTGATAGATAGTTCCCCAGTTTATGAATTTCACATAAAAGTGTTCGCTATTGTCCGACTTTTCCCATCCGACATCTGCTGTTGCTCCTGTGTCTTTCATTTTGACTGCTCCCATCGGTATGCTGTCCGCTGCATGTGATGTCACGGATGACTTTGAACCGAAACCTCTGCCGGATAATTTGATGTCTGCCGATTTCGGAATTTTGCCGGACATGATGTTTTTCACAACTGGTTCGCTTTGCTTTACAATCTTTTGATTGACCTCTTTTATGTCCTCGTCGCTTGCTGCGTCCTCAAATGCTTTCATGAGTTCTTTCAAACCTTGAAATTCCATTTCGATTTTCACTGCATCACCTCCGGTGTCAGATTATGACACTATGCTCCCGCTCTACATTTCAACTGATATTTCCTGTCGTCTGTGAACATCGGACACGCATCATATATCTTGAACTCAATGCCTTTATATACTGCGTAGAACTCTTTCAGATTCAATCTGATTTCCTCCATCTTGTCGCAGGCTCTCGTTTCAAACATGATTGTGTTCTCAAGACCTATCTGCAACGCATTGTATTTTTCATTTGTTCCCAAACTCTTGACATCACACCAACATGAGAAAAACTCCTTTTCCTCCTGCTGTCGTCTACCGTCAACAACACTTGTTGTCTTGCGAATTATCTTGATTCTGCCTGTCATTCTGCTGCACCTCCGTATATTTCTTTCAATAGCATGGAGGAAACGGCAGCGGATAGCGTTTTCGTGTCGCTCCGGTACTTGTCACGGTTGTCGTACAGTTCTTTCACAGACATAAATGCAAGCAGTTTTTGACGGCTTGTGAGGTTGTTCCGGTCGAAATTCGGAATCAGTTCCGTCATTTCATCCAGTGTCGTGTCAAGCATCAATTCAAGGATTTCGATGTCGTCATCATAGTCGATGTGACAATATGTCTTGCATGTAGCAATCAGACCGCCTCTGTACTTCTCTTTTTCTTCATCCGTCATGTTCTCACCTGCTTTCAATAGCAGGACGGATTCACCGCCCTGCTGCCATATTACCCGTTGATAACTTCTGTAATCTGACCCGTGATGACTGCTCCCTTGTCAACAGGCTGCACATCGAATCGGTCACGCACCTTGATTCCGGTCATGTCCTTATCCCATAAACCCGCACCTTTGTCATTGAGGTCGATTGTGAGGACATTTCTGTCAAAGAGTGTGACTGCCTCTTTTAAGTCACCGCAGAAAATAGGATGCTTGTACCCGTCGATTGTGTGACCATCGGTGTTCATAATCTTCTCGGATGCAAGAGTTTTCTTTGATAATTTGATGATAGGATATTCACCGAAAAGCATCTTTCCCTTTGTCTGCTGTGTCGGGTCTTTCTGTAAAATATAGTTGCCGTCTTTATCCTTTAACTTGTCAAGGTAGTTGAAACCGCTCTGATTTGTGATAACAACTGCATTGTCAGCGATTGCAGGGTCTAACTGCTCGTTGAAAATGTCCTTGAGGCTGTCAAGGTTCTCGACTGTGACCTCTTTCCCTTTTGTCATCTCATTGAGTACCTTGAGAATCATTGCGTTACGGGTTGCCTTTGTTTTCTTGGCAATCCATTTGTTGATGTATGCCATGATGTTGGATGCTGTGTCCTCAAGTAACTCTGCTGTCATCTTGAGGATTCCACCCTTTTTCTTTACCTTGTACTCAATCGGTAAAAATTCCGGTTCGTCCATCTCCGGAAAATCCGCAGCCTCGTCAACATTGTCAAATGGTGTTGATTCTGCATCAACCTCAATGTTTCGTGTTCCTGTCTTAGTTGTTACGCCCTCGACATTGACATACTGTTCAAGGTTGTCGGATGAACGACGCAACTCGATGATGTCTGTTCTGATGTCCTCCGGAATTGTCACGCCGATTCCGACCTCTCCCTCACTTCCTGCGGTTGTGTCGGATGTGAGTGCATCCTTGTACACCTTGATGTCTGCCTCGTCTGCCTCTTTGTGTAGGAATCCGGCTTTGACAATGTTGACAAATGATTTCACGATGTTCTTTTTGTCCGGCTTGACATCCCCGCCGACCTGCTTTGCAGTTCCATCCTTGACCTTGTTCTCGATGCCGTCCTGCTCGTCCTCGTCCAAATCATAGAGGAGGTCGAATCTGTTCTGTAATTCTACGAGTTCCTCCTTTGCTGCTCTTGCCTTGTCGAGTTTTCCATCGTTCACAAGGCTCTTGACTTCATTTTTCTTGTCGTTAATCTGCTTTAATAACTTCTGTAATTCCTTATTCATGACTTTCTGTCCTCCATTTCTTACATACCATAAAGGTATAAATCATCAAGAATCTGCTGCTTTTCTGCCTCGATTCTCTGTTTCTCTGCCTCTGCTGCTGCATTGTTCCGGTTTTCCAATTCCGCAATTACCGCATCGACAATGTCCTTTGTGTCGATTCCCTTGAGTGCCTCCGGAATATTGTTGTATTTCTCGAAAAAGTCAGATGCACACGCTGCAACTGCTGCCTTTTCCTCGATTTCAACATTGAAATACTGTTGCATCTTCTTACTGTCGAACCATGTCTCATTGCTCATGAGAGATTGAATTTTGTCTCTTGTGACACCCTCCTGCACATGTTCCATGTAGACATCAAGAATTGAATCCTCGCAGAGATTCAACTGCTTTATGACTGCCTTGAAATCGTCTGCGTTTCCGTATGCCATGCATAACGGTTTGTGAATCATTGCTTGAGCACCTGTTGCGAAATGCAGTTCGTCACATGCAAACATGATGACTGATGCAATGGATGCAGCCATTCCGTCAACATATCCGACTTTGTGTCCGTCATATCGCTTTAACTGGTTGTAGATTGCCAGTCCTGCAAATACATCTCCACCGCCGGAATTGAAATAGATGTCAATGTCCTCATATCCATCTAACTGGTTGAGGAAATCTGCGATGTCCTGCGGACATCTGTCCTCCTCATACCACATAGATTCCCATGTCGCTGATACAATGTCACCGTAGAAATACAAGGAACATCTGCTCTGCTCCTCGTCCTGCTCTAAATCCAAATAGCCGACATTCTCAACTTTTCCGCTGCGTTTATTTTTCTTTGTGAAATCAAAACGTCTTTTCTTTGCCATGCTTATTCACCTCCCTCCTCGTCAGTCTCGTCCTCTGCCGTGTCGGTTTCGTCCGGTTCTGTTGCTGTGTCCGGCTGCTCTGTGTCCGGCTCTGTTTCTTTCTCCGGTTGCTCCGGTTCATCGGTGTTCTCCTGCTCGGATTCACCTTTCAAATATGCTGCACCCGCCATCGTCAACGGTACGATGCTACCGTTAGCAAGTAGGACATCGCCTCCCTCCGCATCTTCCATGTCGAGTTTACGTCTTGCCTCATTCGGTTTGATAATCGTTCCATTGACACCGTTTCTCAAATACTCCATCTGCGTTTTTGAATCGGTGCGGAACAATACCTTTTCGTTGAATTTGTAATAATATCCGTCGTCTGTATCTTCATCCGTCAGCATTTTGAAATTGATTTCCTCCTCATACTGCTTGATGATGAACAGTTCTGTGTCGACGTAGAATGATAACTGCTGCATCTCGCTATTGCTATATGACGACTTTGAATAATCGTTGATTTGATTCGGTTTCACTCCGAACGCTCCGGCGATTTGCAAGGCGTTATATTTTTTCAGTTCAAAGAACTGTGAATCAGTCAGTTTGATGTCAAGAGGTGTGAGTTTCATTCCTAGCGGAACAGGTAGGATTTTTCCTGTGTTCTTTGCCCCGCTGCCGAACTCCTCAAACGATTTGACAAGTGCCTCTTTTGCCTTTTCGTTCAACTCTCCTGTGTATTCAAGCGTCGCTTTTGCTGTCAGACCGCTCTCATACAAGTTATTCATGAACGCCTGTGATTCGGATGCACCTGCAACCGTGTCTCTCAATATCTGTTGCACTGGTAGTCCTGTGATTCCGTCAAAACTGAATGATGTTTTGAAGTGCATGACCTCGTCTGTACTGAACACATATTGACGACCGGATGTCGGGTCTGTGTAGACGTACCACAAACGCCCCACTCCTGCGAATATCCCTGCATCATCAACGACTATCCGCACACAATTTGACTGCATGACCCACAAATCAACGATTTTTATTTCACCGCCGAATTTCTTTCGGTCAAACTTCTTTCTCATATACACATAGCCGTTTCCGTAATGGTTGCGGTTGATTTCAACCGTGTTCCAAAATGTTGTTGGTGTCATGAACGGATTCGGTCTTTTTGAGAGCAGTTTTGATGTATCTGTCGCCTCTGCCTCAATGATTCCCTTGTCCGTTTTCTGATAATATTTGATAGGCATTTTTGCAAGGGTTTCTGACAGCATCTTGAGACATGTGAAATATGTGACCTCTGATGTCGGTTTCCCTTTTCTTTTCAGTCCTATTCGCTCAAGGAACGACGGTGAGTTCAATGTCATTTTCCCTCCGTCGTTCTGTGGTTCGCCTCTCCACCAATTTGAAATTTTTACTCCCAATCTCTGAAACGGATTCATTTATTTCTCACCGCCTTTCTTCATGTATTTTTCATATTGCTCAAGCCATTCATTGACAGTTTCATTCACATCCGGACGGTATTCCTCTTTCATTGCGTGTTTCCATGCGTCGATGATAGCGTCAATCGGGTCGATTCGTTCTGTCGTAATGTCTTTGTCAATCTTTATTTCACCGTAATTGTTTGAAATGGTCTTTGCATTCGCAATCGACCAAACAAGCAGGCTGTCAACCGGAACAACTATCTTGTTGCCCTCTTTTCCGACTTCCATTCCCTCAATCTCCACATTGCCCGCAAGAATCTCAAGTCTGAAATCAACGGTCGCATCGTTCAATTCTTTTGCTGTCTGTGTGACAGAGATTGAATCGAATCCCATCGCCTCAAGGTCTGACAGGAACGCCGATGCGTTGTGCGGGTCGTAACAAATCAACTGCGGTTTGAGGTTGTATTCCCTCACTAAATCCTCAAGGTATCTGATGATGTATTTGTAATCTGTCTTGATTCCTCCCAGTGTTTCCGTTACCGTCACAAGACCTTTTTCAATCCATACGTCGTATGGTACTTTGTCAGTCTTGATGTGTTCATCCACCCTTGAGGACGGGATGAACGAATGTGTGTGGACAAAATATTTTTTCGTGTCCTCCACCATGAACGGAATCACGATTGCGATTGATGTCAAGTCTCCTCCGGATGACAAGTCAACGCCAACATAGCACTTTGACCCTCTGAAATCCTTGAGTGATTTCAAAACTGCACATGCTTTCCATGATGCAATGTCCTTGATATACAGCGAATTTGACCACTGCATCCACATATTCAACTGCTTTACGAGGAAATCTCTCAAGTCCTCCCCGCCCATATCACGGGCAGTGTGTGCAATCGGAATGAGGTTCTCAAGTGCGTCTCGGTCAAACTCAAGAATCGGGTTCGCTTTTATCCAGTTTTCCGGCGTGTACCTGTCGTCGTGTTCGTCCATCTGTGCGATATACACAAATTGACTGTCATTCTCGAAAACGCCCTTGAGTAGATTGCAGCAATACTCATATAACTTGTAGCACGGCGACTTGAGGTCGAATCCTGCTGTTGTAATAACCGAAATCAACGCCGACTTGAGTTTCTTGATACCACCCTCAAGCAGTTTGTACATCTGGTTTGTTTTGTGGGCGTGGTACTCGTCGACGATTCCCAAATATGCACGGTGTCCGTCGAGTGACTTTGTATCTCCGGACAATGCTTTGATTTCCGAATGCGTCAGCAGACAGTCAATCGTGTGGTTGTGGTCGTGAACCTTGAACCACTCTGACAAATCCTCGTCGGAATTGATAAATTTTGCGACCTCGTCAAAAACAATGTTTGCTTGGTCTTGCTTTGTCGCCGTACAAAATATTTTTCCGTACTTGTACCCGTCGAAATTGCCGTAATAACACGCCAAAATACCATTGATTAACGATTTTCCGTTCTGTCGTCCTAATTGCACATAAGATGTTCTGAATCGTCTGTATGACTTTTCCTTTGTTCTCCATCCATTGAGTGACCCTAAAATGAAACACTGGAACGGATATGCCGTCACATGCTCATTTTCCTCACCCTCTGCAATGGTCAATTCCTCTGCGAAATTGATGATTTCCTCCGACTTTTCAACGTCGAAATAGTATTTGTATGGTGCTGCTTTCGATTTTTCGATGTCGTCAAGATGTCTCTGACATGCAAGACGGACATATTCTCCGGCTGTTATCTTGCCCGATACAACATCAAGGGCGTATTGTGTGCAGCGGTCTTGTGTTTCTCCTGCTTTTGCCATGCCTTAATTTGCATATTTCGCAAATTTGTTCTCCGGCTTTTGCTGTTGTGGTTTCGGTACGACCAAACGGCAGCGGGAGGAAACTGTCAGTCCGAAATCTGATGCTCCTTGCCTACACTGTTTCATGCAGCGGTCTTGAATTATCATGAGACGTTCTCTTTCTCCGTTCACGACCTGTCTTGTACCGACCTGCACACGTTCTTTTTCGCCTGTGTCCGGATTTTCCCTCGTCTCATAGACTGGAACATCCTCCATCAATGGAGTTTCTCTGATTTGTTCCGTGATTTCGATGTACTGCGTTTGTGCAATGAGTAGCCTTGCCAATGCATCGCAATCAAGGTTTGAAATCAGTTTGATTTCGAGTAATTCTTTCGCAATCTTCCGGAATTGTTTCTTTTGTTCCGGTGTCAAATATGACGGAGGTCTCACTTTGTCGCATGGTGCTGTGACCTCGGCGTTTTTCCGTGCCTCAATTTCTGCTTTTGTGAGGTGTTTTCGCCCGTTCATTACAACCAAATCTGTGGGTTGTCTCTGTCCTGCCATGATGCAACAAACCTCCTTTCCGTCAGCATTTCAGTATTTTGTGTCACATTCTGACACCTCTTTCGGATATACCTTTCTACTGAAATTCCCGTGGGGAGTTTTCTCCAAGGAAAAGAGGGGGTGCGACTAGAAATGAATCGCACAAAACTTTTTTATATCCCCCTGCCTCTCGAAAGTGGTACTCAATCAGTGACCTCAACTGTTTCTGTGTTGCTCTCATGCTCGCTTTGCTCTGCTTATACAGAGCAGTGATTGTGTTGTGTGTCTTATGGTTGAGAGGTATGAGGTTGAACGGATTCAAGCGTTGTTCCCAGTCGTCCTCAAGTTCAACTATGTGGTGTACTGGTTCGCATGTGAGTAGTTCATTCTCGACATACAATGCGTATATATCCACGTTGTCATAGACCTCAATGATACGCTCCCGCATCGCCCGCCATTCCTTTGACACATAGAACTCGGCTGCTCTCTTGTCTCGCCGTGTGTTGTTGTATATCATGTGCCTCGACTGCTGCCGTTGCTCACATTCCTCGCACATCTTTACTGACTGTGGAATCAACTTGCCACACCTGCATGATTTCAAAAGCATCTGCGTTCTCCTCTCTTCATTGGTTCTCCTGTCCTGTTATCCACAAGAGGCGGGCAGTTATGCACATTACTGTGTACACTTACCCGCATATAACAGGAGGGCAAACAGGCAAGAAAAAAGCGACTGCATATCTGCAATCGCTCGTCTCAACTGTTCACGCTAACATATTATCACGTTTATTTTGCCTTTTGTTCACCCACTTTTTACCCCTATTTTCACCCTCATTTCACCCTGTTTTCACTCCGTTTTTATCATTTTCAATCGCTTTTGCACCGAATAATTTGATTGACAGGCGTTGAATCATGACCTTGCACCACTTTTTCGGTGAATTTCGTCCGCATCCTGTCTCCCTCACTATATCCTCGTATGTCTTGCCCTTGATATAGACTGCCTCAAGTGTGTCGTACTTGTACCCCTCACCTGCTGCCTCTGCATCTTCTTTGAGCGATGCAAGAGCCTGTTTGAGATGCTCGAACAGAATGACCGTCTCTGCACGGCACTCTCTGACCGATTGCAGGAACGCTCTTTCTGCTGATATGTTGTATTTGTCTATATCCGGCACTTGAGAGGTCTCTGATACCGCCTCTTTGATGTACCGCTCCATTTCACGATAGTTTTCAAGATATAGCAGGGTTTTGTCAATGACTGTCTGCTCTTTTTCCTCTTTCATGCTTTTTCCTCGCTTTCTGCTTTCTTCTCATAGGCAGACCGTGCATTTTACGCCAGTTATTTGTGTTTTGGCGATTTGTGCATCTTTGCGAATCGCACATTTTCATAATTGCCGTTTTTACCTGCTCCGCTGTGACACCCGTTTGCATGACTGCCTCGACGAACTGTTCTGCCGATGTTTCGACCTTGATTTCCGGTCTTTTATATTCCTTTTTTTCTGCAACGCCTTTGTTGACTGTCGCCCTGTCTGCTGCCTGTTCAATCATGCCCGAAATCTCATTTTCTGTCTTTCCGGCTTTTCTGAAATGCTCAATCACGTTTTTCACGATGCTCATAATTCCCATATTATCACGCTCCTCCTTTCCATTTACGCAAAAGGGAGTTGTTCGTCAACACCGTCCGGAATGTTCATGAACCCGTCACCTGCATCCGTATAACCCGCATTTTGCTCCTGTTCTCCCGCTGCTTTCTTGCTTTCTGCAAATTCCTGTTCCTCAATCACAACATCGGTCGTATATATCTTTTGACCGTCTCTGTTGGTGTATGAACCCGTCTGAATCCTGCCCGTAATAGCGATTTTTGTTCCCTGTTTGAAATACTTCTCTGCAAATTCGCCGTTTTTGCCAAATGCAACGCAGGAAATGAAATCCGCTGACTGCTGCCCGTCTCTCGCACCTCTGCGGTCGACTGCCAGTGTGTAACGTGCCACGCACATGGATTCTTGTGAACTGTTCTGCTGTGTATATCTGACATTCGGGTCTCTTGTAAGTCGCCCCATCAATATGACTTTATTCATTCGCCGTTTCCTCCCGTTCTCTCTGCATCACATATTCATTTTGCATTTTCTGTAATCTGACAAGTCCTTTTTTGAACTCAAGGTCATCGCCATTCATGCAGACATCGAATATTTTCTCATAATCAACAATATGGGTCTTGATGAACTCTGCCTCCGCTGCCGTCCTGCTCTCATTGATGAACATTCCCTTGACTGCCTCTTTTATCATTTCGCAATGTGTCTTTTCCTCCTCCGTCTGTGGAGGTGTGCTTGCAATCAAACGGTCATAGGCGTTGTCAATCGCTCCTGCAATCAATTCTCTCCAACCTTTGCCCTTTTCCCCGATTAACTGGTTTTCAATGTCCTCGAATCGGTTTCCGTGTCCTGCTGCCACGATGCGGATGTCCTTTTTGCCCTTTGCTGCAATCAGAATCAAATCGTCATCGTATGCCTCCATGTAATAATCAAATTTCGCATCGAAATTCTCTCTCGGATTGATGATAATTTCCGGCTGACTGCTGCCCTCCGTCTTGATGCTCACTCCGATGTATTTTGCATCCTTGATTTTCGCATTGATAAATTCTGCCTTTAATGTACTTTTGTTCATGCTGCTCCTCCATTCACTAATCTGTTGAGTAACTGTTCATACATGGTCTTGTATGTGTCTCTTTCTGTCTGTAATCTGATTGTCTCCTCTGATGATGCCGTGATTTCCGGCTTTTCATTTTTCTTTTCTTTCAACGCCTCCTGCATCGCTTGAATCTTCTTGCGATAAAGGTCAATTTCCTCCTGCTGTTCTTTGATTGTCTCGTTGTATTTCTTCGAGGTTTTCATGTTGCCATCAAGCTGCAAGGAAATCATGAGAGCGATGTCGATGTTCTCCATCTCTTTGTCTGAACACTCCCCGATATACGTTCCGATGCGTTCTGTTGATACCGAATAGACCTGCTCACATAAAACGGTGCTTGGTCTGCCTGTTGACCTCACTGTTACATGTGTCGGGAGGTCTGTTTTCGGCTGCGTGGTCATATATACAACCTCAACGACATTGCTGTTCTCATTGTTCTTGTCATTGCTTACAACGACCGCCGGACGGTCGGAGTGCTGTTCGCTCCCGCTATACGACACCCCCCCTCTGCTGATATAGAACATTTCGCCTCTTTTGATGTTATTCATGTCTTTTCCTCCAATTCTTCAAACTGTATTTGATGATATATGCAAGCTGCATCAAATACGGGTGTCTCTGTTTATAACTCATTCTGTCTCCTCTATGCCACGCCTAAACCGATAACGCACCAACCGTCTGACAGTCCGCTGCATGTGATGTCATCGTCTTTGCAGGTGATTCTCATGTCTGCCGTCTCTCCGGTTGCTTTACCTGCTACAAATACTACTAATTTGACGACATTTCCGACCTTGAATCCGTCGTCTTTTGTTATCATGTACGGTTTCCTATATTCTCCCGTGTATTCCTCGAATTTGTCCTGTGACACTCTGATTGTCTTTATTTCCTCCGGTGCTGTTGATGGGAGTTTCTGCATCTTCTCCTCCTGTTCCATCTCACGGAGTTTTTTCTTTGTCTCATGGTCGATTGCATCCTGTTCCTCTGAATACCTCTGTTCGTCGGTCTTGTATGCCTCTGCACGGTTCTTGTACTGGTCGCATGAGGTACATGTTCCGGTCTTAACATTGCAAGTCTCATATTCGGTGCAGGAATAACAGAGAGATGTGATTCCCTCCGGATGAGGTGTCTCATAATCGTCGCCCGCTCTTGCCTCCGGAGGATTCATGCCGTTTTCTTCCGTGTCGGATTCTGACACCTGCTGCCCTGCTGCTTTCGCCTCTTTCATGTCTTTCACTTCTTTGTGTGTCAGTTCTCCGGTCTCTGAAAATTTCCCCAGTGTCTCACGCTGTTCATCCTCCGTCATTCCGCTCAATTCATAAGCTGCGGAGAATGTGAGGCGTTCTTTCTTGAGTTCCTCTTTCCATTCCGGAATCAGATTGTTATTTATTGCCTCAATCTGTGCAATCTTTGTTTTGCTCACATGCAGCATTGAGGAAATCACATCCCTCAATCGTCCGGATTGCAGGTCATATCCCTTGATTTTCTTTCCTGCTACTTTCATACGCTCAAGAGATGCCTTGAGGCGTGTTTCCTCCTCAATCATGTCGGAAATAGTCTTTGAGCGGTATGAGTTGGCGATGATGATTTCAACCTGCTCCTCGTCATCGTCCTGCGGTGTGGTCAATTTACTGGTTGCAAGTTCAAAATCTTTATATCCCTTTGATACGAGGTACTTGAGAGCCTCCCACCGTCTTTCACCTGCGACGATTCTGTATTCGCCTTTTTCGCACGGTGCATATACAAGTTCGAGGTTCTGTTTCAAACCGGACAGGAGGATGTCTCCTGCCAGTTCTTCGATGTCTGCAACACTATAAAAATTCATGTCGTTGCGGTACATCTTGAAAATCGAAATGTCCTTTGTGCGGAATCTCGCTCTCGGAGATTCGTCAATCCCTGCTTTGCTGTTCTTGTTGAGTGCGTCTTTCACGCTGAATCCTGCTGCCATCTGTTCACCCTCCTGTCATTACTCTGTGAGTTTCTGTTTTTTTGTCTCGGTACGTTCGACGTTGATTTCGCCCTTGCTGTTCTGCGAAATAGAGGCTTTCACGCCTCCACGGAGGTTCAACGTGACCTTTGCCAGTCCTCCGGTGTAAATTTCCTCAACTGCTGCCTTGAGAATCTTCACAATTCCCTCTCCGCATCTCTTGTCCGGTGTTGCTGCCTCTCCGAACAATGCAGCGACGTTCTGCATCGCCTTTTCTTTTCTCTGTTTCTCTTTCTGATACTCAACCGCATCTGTGCAGTTACATGTCATTGTTGCCTGTTCCTCTGCCTGTGCTGCTGTCAGTTCTTCGTCTGCCTCAATCTGCGTCATTTGACCGCAGAATCTGCATTTTGCTGTTTTCACAATATTTCCCATGTGCTTTCCTCCTTTTCCGGTCTTATGCGACCTCATGCAAAATAATTTTTCTGAATATGCTCTCGAATATTGGAACGGCGATGCTGTTTCCTGCTTGGTCATATAATGCTTTGTAATATTTTCCGTTTCTTTCCTGCACTGCTTTCGCCCTGTCGAAATCCTCGTCCGTGTAACCCATCAATCGCCAACATTCACGCTCGGTCAAATAGCGATAGCGTCCATCGCCTCGGTCGATGACCTGTGCAGGTGTCCGGTCTTGTCTCGTTGTGATGGTATATGCACAATCTTTGATAACCGTTGCCCTGCGGATGCCTTTTTCTCCGATACATGCAAGGACAGACGGTTGTGTCACATCGTAAACATCCGGAACACTTGCATCGTCCTCAAGAAACTCCTGCAAAGTACGCATCGGCGTTCTTATGAGGTCATCAAATTCAAATTTTTCTCCATTCAGAACAGAAACCGTGAACACCCGCTCTCTTGCCTGTGGCAATCCGAACTCTCTTGCATCCAGTACCTCAAAATTGTTCGTATATCCCAATCGTTCCATTTCAACCATGTATCTGTCAAAATTCGGTCTCATGTACTTTGATTTCACATTCTTCACGTTTTCCCATATCACATAACGAGGTCTCCATTCGCCCATATTCTCAATGATGTGTATTGTCTCCCACATGAGAGAGGAACGTGTTCCGCTCCCCTCGTCTGAACCTTTGCCTCGGTTGATTCTGCCCTCTCCTGTCGCTTTTCCTTGATGTCCTGCAATGCTCATGTCTTGGCAAGGTGAGCCATGAATCAGAATGTCCGGTTTTAGATTCCATCCGACAACCGTTTGTGTTTTATATGCCAATTCCTCACGGAACATCGAATTGTACGAACGCACCGCCTTTTCATTGATTTCCACATAGTCGATTGCTTTCGTTGGAATATTCAAATTTCTCAAGGCACATCGAGGCGACCCAATCCCTCCGAATAACTCAAGGATTTGTATTGTCTCGTTTTCCATGCCTTACCCCTCCATTTCCTTGAGTAACTCATGCACAACACATCTGTAATCTTGAGACACAATCCCACGCTTTGAAAATTTCGGGAGTGGTATCATTGCCGTTGTTGATTTCTCTGCAACAATGGAACGGCGAACCGGAGTGACAAACATGTCAAATCCGGAATCTGCTTTCAGCCATTCCTCAACCTCAAGAGAGGTCTTGTTTTTCTGTCGCATGGTCATGAGTGCCTTGATTCTCAAATCCGGATTGATGTCTCTCAAGTCCTCAATCTGCTCCTCAAGGTTCTGCAATGCCTCGATTTCATATCCTCCAACCTTTACGGGTGCAATGATTAACTCTGCCGATATGAGGATATTGATGACCACCATGTCAAGCAGTCGACCACAATCACAAATGCAATAATCGTATGCGTCTGCTACCTCCTCCAACGCCTCACGCAATCGTGTGACTTGATTGTCCTCTGACTTGAGCAGCAAATTCATGTCCGTTTTCATGAGATAGCCGTTCGCCGGAATGATGTCAACGTGTGAGTATTCCGTCGGGCGAATCAAATCACCCGTTTTGTATGTACCGCCGACACATTCATGTTTCTCAAGCAGCTCACTCATTCCGATTCCGTCCGGTTCAAATACCCCGAACGTCTTTGATGTATCGCCCTGCGGGTCTCCGTCTAACACAAGCACTCTCTTTCCCTGCTCCTCGCCCAACATATAGGCGATTGAATCGGATGTCGTCGTTTTTCCGATTCCTCCCTTTGGTGACATTACTGCAATAATTCTCATGTTGTTTCCTCCTGTTATCCTGTTATATTTTTTAGTCCATAAATTCGGACGCTATATCGACCGCAACTGCTGTCACGAATAAAATCACCGCAAGAAATACCATCGCAAGCATGACAACCGCTGCAATACCTAACGCAATCAATACTTTCATCGCTTTTCTCCTCAATTCTTGATTTTCCCGTCCTTGAGGATGCTGTTGTTCGGGATGCTCATGTTCAGATTTCTCTCCATGTGTACCGCATCCGACAAATTCAGATATTCCTCAATGACCTTGATTGCCTCCTCTGCTGAATAGCAGGTTGCAACAAAATGTCCGGCTGCTGCCATATCCGCAAGGAACTCTTTTTGCGTGTCCTGCTGTCTGTTGTTCCCGAATTTCATTTCAACGAATAACCCGCAGTATGAGCCTTTCGGATATGGGAGGCATAAATCAGAAACACCCGCTTTGACACCCATCTGTTTGAATTTGACTGCCTCCTGCTTGTTTCGACTTCCTCCGTTTGGTACATGGAACAACCACTTTAATTCCGGATAACGGCTCATGTTCCATCCCGCCCATGACACGACGTTGATTTGCTCCGTGTCCTCACTTCTCTTTGCATATCTCATGTTCATTCGCTTTCGCCTCCTCTTTGCACATGTCATAATATTCGCAAAACAGACATACATGTTTGCAGTCCTTGACCTTGAGCATGTGTCTGATTCTTTCAATGATTTCTCCTGCCCTCACCTGTCCTGCTCCTCCATTTCTAAAATCATATAGGCATGAATAAAAATGGTTTTCTTTTTCCTGCCGAACTCGTCACGCCCTCCGGACTGTTCCTGCATCCCTGTAATGCTTTTCTTTGCCTCCCACCATCGGCGGGTCTTTCCCTCTCTCGGAATCGGCTTGAAATACACCTTGACCGTGCTTTTCGTGATTGCAAACTGTTCTTTGCTGATTTGCAGGATGTCATCGAATCCCGCTGCCTTGACTGCTGCCTCGGCTTTTCTGAAATACCTGTCTTTTGATTCCGGTCGCCAGTCAAAACTCATTTCCCGACCACCTCCTCAATCTCTTTCATTCTCTGCATGATTGCACTGTTGTATGAATAGACATACACGCCATTGCTCCACAAATGTTCCCTCGCACCCTTTTCACCGTAGTTGTACGCTGCAAGTGCATCCTGCACCGTGCCGTATTTCTTGAGCAGGTACGACAGGAAATCAATCCCGACCCTCACGTTTTGATACGGGTTCATGAGGTCAGTGCAGCTTAACCGTTTCATCCGGTCAGTGTGCCATTTCTCATATATCTGCATATATCCCTTTGACTGCCCGCCGTCTCCGACCTTGTCAAATTCATATCCGGATTCATGCTCGATGATTGCCACTACAAGGGCATAGGGAACGTCATTTTGCTTGCATAGACATCTTGTGTATATCTGCATTTTCTCCGGAAAATAACCTTTATCCGCATACTGTTCCGGTAACTTATAAAGCACGAATCCCTCAAGGGCATCGCTCCCCCAGTCCTCGGACATACCATCGAAAACCTTGTATTTGCTTTCGGTCTCCTCTGCTGTCTGCACGATTGTTTCCGGATTCTGTACCACTTCCGCATGTGTCGTCTCCGGCTGCTCCTCCTCGGTCTGCTCCGGTTCTTTGATATTCACTATCATCAAGCACAACACCGTCATCAATACCGCAATCATTGTCAAATGGAACGCATCACGTCGTCCTGCATGTCTTGCCTGTCTTTTCCGTCTTTTCACTTTGTAGCCTCCTTTTCCTCATTCGTGCATGTATGTAAAACATGCAGTTAAAATCGTTGTAGTACACATTTGCGTTCGTGAAATCCATGTCCGGATACCACTTTTTCAGTATCTCCGGAATGGAATCCCTGTCTTTGACCATCTTGTCAACGAATGAGCCTATTTTTTTATAACTGCCTCCTGCTGCCGGACGTTTGGAGTGTACGACCTTGATTCGTGGGTCTCTCAATCCCTGCGAACTGTTCCATCTCTTTTCCGACGGAACACGGTTCTTTTCCTCGACGATGTAATTTGCCATACCGGACAAACCGTTTTCGTCTGTCTGCAACCTGCGAACCTCATTCCTGCTTGACTGTTTCCAACAGGATTCAACCGTCTCCATGTCTAACGCCCCATCCATGACAATGTGATGATGCCATCTGATTTCCGCATCCGGATTGTATGCGGTCACATAGACATATTTTGCATTCGGGAGACCTCTCTTTTTCCTCTGATAGTTGATGCGTCGGATGTACTTTTGCACATTCTTGATTGCTGCATCCACATCCCCGTCCGGTGGGAGATGCTCGTCATCATAGGTCAATGTCATCCAAATATCACGGTCGCTGAAATTCTCATTGATTAGCCTCTCAACATATTTCCGTGCATTTTTATCATTCAGATTCTTTTGAGCCTTGTTGTTATCTTTCTTGACAGTCCTCCCCTCCGGAGGTACTTCATCCATACTCCGGAACTGCGGATATATCTCAATTTCAAACTGGTCTCCTGCTGTTATCTCTTTGAGTGCATATATCACTTTCTTTCGATGTTGGAACAGGTTCTCGATGAACCATTCATGCATGTCCTCCATCGCCTTGTTATATGCTGCCTCATAATCATACGGGATAAACTGCATCCCTCTTTTTCTTGCCATCTGACACAATCCTCCTGTTATGTTTTCGTAGACTTGTTAGTATCTATTACAAGGACGATAAAAGTTCCGAAAACCCTTGATTTTATAGACCTTTTCGGTCTCTTTTCAAGTTGCTTTTTTGTGTCAGATTTGTTATAATATTTCTAGTGAACTTCAAGTCTGACACGACTTGCACCGGACATCTGCTCGCAACGGATGTCCTTTTTCTTTACTCAAAATCATAGTCGAATATTCTCTCGTCTCCGGAGAGAACAATGTCTCCGTGTTTTATGTATGCCTTGCATTTGAAAAATGTCTCTGAATGGTCGTGTGATTCCTCAACCTCCTTTTCATCAAGTTCCAACTCAATGACGCTCATTTGTCTCATTCCTCTAATCACAAGAAACTTGCAAGCGTCAATCGGGTCTTTGCACATATAGACAACGCCATCCCACGACTTTTTGAGAACGCCCTCGGCGTATATCTTCATCATTGTTTCTTTTGGTGCTGCATGATAAAATCTCATTTTCTCACTCCTTTGCTGTTGTCTTTTATACGGTCGCAACCGCAAGTTTTCTTTTCTTGTCGCATCTTCCTCCTCTGCTCTTATCACAAGGACGACCACTGCAATGGTTGTCCTTTTTCTTTTATTCCCAGTCAATTCCCACGTTTTTGAAATAGTCCTCTAATGTCATTTGATTCGGGTCGTCTCCTACCCACCATCTCATAACACTCTCGCCATCTCTCCACGAACCGTTATTTGTCAACCCTGCCTGTTCCCTTGCAATCACCATTTTGTCAAATGCTCTGACATACGCTGCTCGGTATTTTGGATATAAAAGAAAATCGTCTTTCATTCCTTTGAACCCTTGCAACGGGCATCCGATGCAGCCGATTCTCTTTTGTCCGCACTGGTACAGTGGATTTGATTCACACCCGTAATAATGCAAAAATTCCCATACCTCGTCATCTTCCCAGTCTATAATTGGATTTACCATCGTCGAGGTTGTTCTGTAACACATTTCCACAAAACGCCTTGTTTCTGAATTGTCATTATTCATCACAATTCCACCTTTTCCCGTCTTTATGAAATCAAGTTCGTTCTCTGTTGCTAATTTTTCCATTGTTTTTTCTTTTCCCAGTATTTTGACAACGCCTCCGTTGTCTCTGCGGTTTTTACTTTCTGCCCATCTAACGCCAGTTATTTTCACCCTGCCTTTACCGCCTTTTTCTTTTAGTTCCGCACAACAATATCTCGCAAGTCTTGTCGGTGGTATCTTTTTCTTGACTATCAACTGCCACATTGTCAGTTCCGGATGTTCAATGTTTTCTCTGCCTATCGTTTTTTGCACATAATGCACTGTTTCCGGTGCGTCAACCGTTGTCAAATTATGTTTTATATCAGTCTTTACCCCCGCAAGTTCTGCCAGTATGCGAATACAGTCGCTATCCTTTCCACCGCTGTAACACAGATAATACGGTTCGTCCTTTGGCTCAAACGCTTTCAAATATTCGATTGCACGTTTTTCCTTTTTTGCAATACTCATGTTTCCTCCTGTTCCGTTCCGACCGCTGCAACAGTCATCGTCTTTGCTTTCATGCTCCTGCTATGTACTGCCCCGCCATTATGACGGGGCGTTTTCATCAAACGGCTGCAACCGCCTCTTTCTGTTCCCATCTGCGACGCTCCTCTGCTTTTCCCGCTGCCTTACCCTCGGCATACGCAGACATCACCATAATGGTCATTGACTTTCCCTCAAGGTCGTCGATATTCATGAATTTTTCTGCCATGCTCTCAATTACTGCCTTTTTCTCGTTTCTCGTCATTTTTCAACACCTCCTCGGATTCGCTCAATCTCTTTTTCTATGTTCTTTCCGGAATAATCTGCAAGCAGTTTTTCCGAAATGTGATACGTCCAAATTGAGGACATCTGCACCGCCGTTCCAATCGGGAGTTTTCCCTGTTGCATTGCTACCCTCACGAATTGCGGTGACACATTGAGGATTGCTGCTGCCTCTGTCGGCAATATTCGTCCTATATTCATCTTGTTTCCTCCTGTTGGTGGTTCTCTCGGTCTTTTCATCCCGTCCACCTCTTTTCCGGCAATGTACACCGTGTTTTGATTTTTCACCTTAAAAAATCAAGAAAAACCTGTTGACCATCCACGCACTTTGTAGCAGGTGCGACCGCTGCCATGTTTCCCACGGTATCGCTGCCCGATGCCTTTCGGCTTGCCATCGTCAGAGTGTCGGTTGCCGTCCGGACACTGACGGGGCGACTGCTGCCCCGTTTCGGCTTTGAGTTGTCTGCTTTTCGTCCTCGCAGTATAATGAATGTGCTACCATTTCAAAATGACAGGAGGTGAAAACCATGAATTATGAACTTTTCAAAACTCAACTCATTCGCTCTTTGCAGGATGCAGGTCATTCCGAATCGGAGATTGAGGAATTTCGGAAAATTCTCAATACTCCGACCGGAGAACTGATTGTCCGTGCTGCTTGGCTTGCTGCAAAGACGAAATAATTCTTTGTGGAGGAGTGCGTCACCACTTCTCCACTGTTTTTCTAATCTCTCCGATTGCCTTTTCAACAATCGAGGTGATTTCTTTTGTTTTTTCCGGAGATAACATCGCATCTGTTTTCACTTCAACTCTCATGTTCTCCATGTACCCCTCACGCCGTTCAAAATTGATGCATCTTTCAATACTGCATCCACCGTATTCATTTCTTATTTCTGCCACTTTTTCGCCTCCTGTTTGTTTGTATCTTGTAAATACATCATAGTATTTTCAAAATACTTTGTCAACAGTTTTTTGTATCTTGAGTGTACTTTTTCTATTGATTTTCTTTTTTTGCTGTGCTATGCTACGAACATGGAGGTGATAAACATGACAGAAAACGAACGTGTCAGAGAATTGAGAAAAACTCTCGGTCTCACTCTTGAAAAATTTGGTGAGCGTTTGGGCGTTAAAAAAAATGCTATTAGTGCAATAGAAAATGGTCGCAATTCTCTCACAGACCAAATGACAAAAGCAATCTGCCGTGAGTTTGGAGTTGATTATATATGGTTGACTACTGGTGAGGGCGAAATGTTCGTTGACACGGACGATGATTTCATCGAACGCATTGACCGCATCATGGCGGGTGAGGATGAGGCACGAAAAAACCTTTTCAAATTTATGCTTGAGTTGAGTGACGAGGACATCGCAGCTCTTGACCGCTTAATGAAAAAGGCGATTCGTTTCTCAAAAGGTGAGATTGATGAATAATGATTTGTATAATGTCCTTTTCAAACTGTTATCCCAGTCTGATGAATCAGACATCCGCATGGTCTGTTCTTCCTTGCTTGGTTATTTGGTTGGAAAAGGCAAAATTTCCGTTGATGAACTGGATGAATATATTTCAGTTATTAAAAAAGACTGACAGTCTTTCAACTGCCAGTCTCATGTGTGTATAGATACAACACGAATTTATATATCCTCTTGAGGATGCGTTCGCTGTGTATCTTTCCGACTATTTCGACAATAGCCTCTTTGTAATTCAAGGGAGACACCACCCCCTTTCCGAATTGCATTGTATCATATATTTCCATGATTGTGGAAATATCGAGGTTGATTTCCATAATCGTGGAAATCGTTCCTCCTGCTGCCGGAATCCCGCTGCAATGTGATACAATTATTTGTATTCGGATTCAAACAGGTCGGTGATGTTCACGCCTAACGCAATCGCTATCATTTCAAGTTGAAACAATGTCGGCGACACCTTGCCGTTTTCGATGTTGTTTATCGTAGATTTTCCGATTCCGGATTTCTTCGATAACTCCATCAATGTGAACCCTTTTGAGGTTCTCATTTCCCAAACGAGAATTTTCATCCTGCTCACCTCCTTTCTCAAGGAAAGTGTACAGAGAGAAAATTTCCGTTCAAAATTACGGTTGTTTCGCTAACTGCAAATAAAAAAGACGACCCACGCTGCAACGTGAATCGCCTTTGTGAAACTTCCGTCTCATGCTCCTGCAAAAGGCACTTGATAGATAGTTCCTGCAAATACCATTCTATCATAAAACCGTGCTTTTTGCATTGGTTTTATTTTTTATACTCTTTTTTAGGATGGTGATTTTATGAAACTACCGAACGGATTCGGAACGGTTTACAAATTATCGGGAAATCGCCGGAATCCTTATGTCGCCAAAAAGACAAAAGGATGGGAAATCGACCCGAAAACAGGTAAATCAAAACAATTATATACGGTCGTCGGATATTACCCGACCCGTAAAGAGGCATTGACCGCACTTGCGGAGTTCAATGCAAATCCTTATGATGTGAATGCTGCAAAGGTTACATTCGAGGATGTATATGAGCGATGGTCTGATGAACATTTTCCGACTGTCAGTGATTCCAACGTCAAAGGCTACCGTGCAGCATGGGCGTTATGTGATAAACTTGCACGGATGCGTTTTGTTGATGTAAAACTTGACCACCTGCAAATGGTCGTCGATGAATCCGGCAAGAATTATCCCACACTCCGGAAATTAAAAATATTATTCGGTCTGATGTACAAATACGCTGTGATTCATGAGATTATTCCAAAAGAACGAAACCTTGTCGAATACCTCGACATTAAAAAGGCGGGCAATCCCAACGCATACAACCGTGAACCGTTCTCAAAAACAGAGGTTGCGAAATTATGGGATGTCAAGGATTCAAATATATATTATACTGTCATCCTTATGCTGATATATACCGGATGCCGAATCGGTGAACTCCTCGACCTCAAAAAAGAGGATGTGAACCTTGAGGATAGATATTTCAAAATCATCGCCTCGAAAACTGCTGCCGGAATCCGCACCGCTCCGATTGCCGAAAAGGTTTATCCGCTCTTTGAATACTGGTACAACCTCAATGATTGTGAATATCTCCTCTCTACTCCGGACGGAGAGCATTTTAAGTATAGGAATTATTATGATTCTTACTGGATGCCACTCATTGACACCCTCGGAATGAAACACCGCCCACACGATACCCGTCACACATGCATTTCCATGTTGACGGTTGCCGGAGTGTCAGACAAGGTCATCAAGAAAATTGTCGGTCATAAAGGGCAGGGTGTGACAGAGGTCGTATATACACATTTTGAAATTGAGGAACTGATTGACGCTATCAACAAAATATAGAGGTGTGCCATGAATAGAACTGAATACAAAAACAATTTCGGGCGTGAGCATTACGAACGAATCAATCTCGTTGTACCTAAAGGCATGAAAGACATCATCAAGGCTCTTGCATCCAGTAAAAGGATGTCGGTCAATGCGTACATGCAAGACCTTGTCAGAAAAGACCAATGCGGTTTATTTGATACAATGCAGATTGCAGAAAAGAACAGAGAAATGATTTCCGGAATCACCGGAAACATGCACGACGGATATGACATCATTTTCAAGGACGGTCATTCCTGCCATTGCCGGACGAAAAAGGATGTCCGGTCATGTATCATTGAATATTGCAACGAAAAGGGCGATTGATTCGTCCTTTTTTTATTGCAAAATGTGTCTTACATAAGACTTTCAATGTCTTACACAAGACAAGGTTTTTCGTGTTAGTTACCTGTTAGTTATGTGTTAGTTACCGTTGAAATTTCGTGTGTTTTTGTGGTGTCTGATAGATTTATCGGAATATAAAGAAATCCCCGAAAACTCGATG